>Ga0105106_10001669_pt1 | contig 15963 bp, 15 predicted proteins | sample PPLLaktember2015_5_FD_79109 | JGI IMG/M metagenome (GOLD analysis project Ga0105106, IMG submission 79109) | Freshwater sediment microbial communities from Prairie Pothole Lake near Jamestown, North Dakota, USA - PPLs Lake P8 Core (1) Depth... | ecosystem: Environmental > Aquatic > Freshwater >...
CAGTTCCTTATAAAGATGAGGCATGGATTTTTCGAGGCTTGGAAGATGGCGGCTCTGGTCGTTCATGGAAGACTCGTTTATCGGCGCCGGGGTTCGTATGCCGGCCACGACGTCCTCGCCCTGGGCGTTCATCAGGTACTCGCCGTAGAAGACGTTCTCTCCGGTAGCCGCGTCGCGGGTGAAAGCGACGCCGGTCCCGGAGTCCTGACCCATGTTGCCGAAGACCATCGTCTGGACGTTGACCGCTGTCCCCCAGGATTCGGGGATGTCGTACATCTTGCGGTAGGCGATGGCCCGGTCGTTGCCCCACGAGCCGAAGACGGCCCCGATGGCCCCCCAGAGCTGTTTCATAGGATCCTCGGGGAAATCGTGCCCCGTCTTCTCCTTTATGGCGGCCTTGAAGCGGGCGACGAGGTCCTTGAGGTCCTTAGCCGTCAGGTCGGTGTCCTGATGGACCTTGCGCTCGCGCTTCTTGGCCTCGATGATGGCCTCGAACGGGTCGATATCGTCCTTATCGACGGGCTTGAGGCCGAGGACGACGTCGCCGTACATCTGGACGAACCGGCGGTACGAATCGTAGACGAACCTGGGATTCCCCGTCTTGGCGACGAGGGCCGCGGCCGTCTTCTCGTTCAGGCCGAGGTTGAGGATGGTATCCATCATGCCCGGCATTGAGGCTCGGGCTCCGGAGCGGATGGAGACGAGGAGGGGATCCGCGGCGTCGCCGAGCTTCTGGCCGAGGAGCTTCTCCAGCCGGGCCAGGTTCTTTTCGACCTCTTTGCGGACCTCGTCGGGGATCCGTTTCCTGCTCTTGTAGAAGAGGGTGCAAACCTCGGTCGAGATCGTGAAGCCCGGGGGCACCGGAAGCCCGAGCCCGGCCATCTCGGCCAGGTTCGCGCCCTTGCCGCCGAGCAGCTCTTTCATGCCCTTGTTGCCCTCGGCGTTGCCGGCGCCGAAGAAATAGACGTATTTATGTGCCATGGCCACGTAACTCCTTGTTAAGGTAAAGGTAACTAAGAAAATATACTCCCCTGGGACCCAAATTTCAAGACGGCGGGAGGCGGTCCGGACGGGAAAAAGCAAGCTGTACCGCCATGAAAAGCATCAGGGCGTCCTCGAGGAGGAGCGCCCAGCCGGCCTTGCGGCTCAGGGCCCCGAAACAGCCGCAATCCACGTCGAGGCCCCGGAGCATCGTGACCGCGACAAGGACGATGAACCCGGCAAGCATGAGGGCGATGAGCCCAGCGCTCGGCCTCTTAAAGAGCCCGGCGACGAGGGCGGCTCCGGCCAGGGTTTCGAGCCAGGGAAGAACGAGGGCCGTGAAGAACGCGACGGCCCGCGGCACGAGCCTGTAGTCCTCGATGTCCTGGGCGAATCCGATGGGATCGGCGATCTTGAGGACGCCGGCATAAACGAAAAGTCCCCCGACGACGATCCGGAAAAGCAGGAGGACGAACCTGTTCCGGATCATTCGCCCGCCTCCCCCGGAAGCCCGGCCGCCGTCCATTCCTCCCAGCCTCCCGGGAAGACCCGGATCTCTTTCAGGCCCCGGCCCGTCAGGAGGCGGGCCAGGCCGAGGCTCGACAGGCAATCCCCGCCCGAACAATACACGACGAGCTCTCTATCGGGCCCGATCGCGGTCATCAGGGCCGCCAGGGCCCTTTCGTCGACGGTCGCGAACGGCACGTTCTTCGCCCCGGCGATGTGTCCGGCCCGGAATTCCTCGAAAGGCCGGGCATCCACGAAGAGGCCCCGGCCGCGGGCGAACAGGTCCTCGGCTTCGGCCAGGGAGATCTGGATGACCCCCGGAAAAGTCCCGGCCGCGAGAAATCCCCCCTTGAAATCCCCCCTCAGGTACCGGACGACAAGAGGGGCTCGGACGGCGAGTCCCAGGACCGCCGAGACGCCGACGATGAGGGCGGCTTCGCGGACGGTCCGTTTCGTGAGGAACAAGGCTCCCCTCGCGGTCACGGGAACAGCTGGTGATACCTTTCGAGGCCCGCCTTGAATAAGCGGATCGAGTCCTTGAGGTCGTGTTCGTTGAGGACGTAGGCCATCCGGACCTCGTCCCGGCCCCGTCCCGGCGTGCCGTAAAAGCCCTCGGCCGGGGCAAACATGACGGTCTTACAGTCCAGGGCGAACTCCGAGAGCATCCAGATGGTGAAGTGCTCGGCGTCCTTGACCGGCAGGCGGGCGATGATGTAGAAGGCGCCTTGCGGGCGTCGGATGATGACGCCGGGGACGTCTTTGAGTCCCTCGTAGAGGATGTCCCGGCGCTTCTGGTATTCCTTGAGGACCGGCTCGAAGTATCCGCGTCCCATGTTGTAGGCCGCCAAGGCCCCGATCTGCTCGACCGAGGGCGGGCACAGCCGTGCCTGGCCGAACTTGAGGACGGCCTGCATGATGTCCTTGTTCCGCGTTATGAGGGCCCCGATCCGGGCCCCGCAGCAGCTGAACCGCTTAGAGATGCTGTCGACGACGATGATCCTGTCCCGGGCCTCCTCGAACTCGAGGAGGCTCTTGTGGACCAGGCCGTCATAGATGAATTCCTTGTAGACCTCGTCCCCGATCAGGAACAGGTCGTGTTTCACGGCCAGCCGGACGACGCGGGACAGTTCCTCGGGAGAGTAAACGGTGCCCGTCGGGTTGTTGGGCGAGCAGAGGACGATCGCCTTGGTCCTCGGGGTGAGGCGGGCCTCGATGTCCTCCTCCGACGGCAGGCGGAACCCGTCCTCGACGTTGAGGGGGATGGGGACGATGCACACCGAGGCGAACGAGGCGTAGCCGTTATAGTTCGTATAATACGGCTCGGGGATCAGGATGTCGTCCCCAGGGTCGCCGACGACCGAGAAGGCGAAATGGATGGCCTCCGAGCCGCCCGTCGTCACGAGGATGTCGTCCGCCTGGAGCGGGATGCCGTAGGTCCCGAAATACCGGGTCATTGACTGACGCAGCTCGAGGAAGCCCTGGGACGGGCCGTATCCGATCACGGGCTCGTTGTAGGCATGAATGGCGTCGAGGACCGGCCGGGGCGTCGGGACGTCGGGGTCGCCGATGTTCAGATGATAGACGTGGATCCCCCTTTCCTTGGCCTTGTCCGCGTACGGCTTGAGCTTCCGGATGGGAGACGCCTGGATATGATGGGCTCTACGCGAGATATGCATGGATGATTCCTCCCGGTCCGCTCATTATAGTCCAACGGATGCGGGATTGCCAACTTGCCAAATCCCCCCGATTCTGTTATTTATTCGGGGGAAAAGACAGGAATTCCCGAGGAGCGCGATGACCAAGGACCCCCGAGCGCGGATCGTCGGCGTCGAGCGTTGGGGAAGCTACCGCCTGTTCGAGATCGAAACCCCGGCGATCGCCCGGGAGGCCCGGCCGGGTCAGTTCCTGATGATCAAGATCTCCGGTCAGTCCGCGCCCCTCCTCCGACGGCCGGTCAGCATCCACGCCCGCGAAGGGAACCGCCTCGGGATCTTCTTCCAGATCGCGGGAAAAGGGACGGAGATCCTGGCCGCCAGGGAAGAGGGCGAGCCCCTCGACATCATCGGCCCGCTGGGCAAAGGATTCACCCTGGATGCCCGGCTCAAAGGCAAGCGCGTCCTCTGCATCGGCGGCGGACGCGGCATAGCGCCCATTTACTTCCTTGCGGAGGAGCTCCGGGCTCTGGGCGCCGAACTCGTCGTCCTTTACGGCGGCAGGACCGCCGGGGACATTCCGCTCCGTCCGAAGTTCGAACGGGCGGGCCTCCCCCTCCTCTGCGCCACCGACGACGGCTCGTTCGGCTTCCCCGGCCTGGTCACAGCCCTCGCCGAGAAAGAGATCGAGCGCCGCGAGCCGGCCTTCCTCTTCGCCTGCGGCCCGGACGCAATGATGAAAACCGCCTCCGGCCTGGCCGAGGCGCGCGGCATCCCGGCCGAATTCTCCCTGGAATCCCTGATGGGCTGCGGCATCGGAGCCTGCTGGGGCTGTGTCAAGCGCATCCGGGACGAGAGCGGCGAGGGCTGGGTTAAGATCTGCGAGGACGGCCCGGTCTTCGCGCGACAGCGCGTCGTCTGGGAAGGGGGCGACCGATGACCGATCTCTCGGTCGACATGGGATTCCTGAAGCTCCGCAACCCCGTCCTCACGGCCAGCGGTACGTTCGGCTACGGACTCGAGTTCGAGCCCTTCCTCGACTTCGAGGCGCTCGGCGGCCTGGTCGTCAAGGGCCTTTACTACGGCCCTCGCGAGGGCAATCCGCCGCCGCGCCTCGTGGAGACCCCGAGCGGTCTCATCAACGCCATCGGCCTCCAGGGGATCGGCGTCGAGGCGTTCGCGGAAAAGATCCTTCCCCGGCTGGCGCGCCTGAAGACCGCGGTCATCGTCAACGTCTGCGGCGAGACGGAGGAGGAGTACGTCCGCGTCGTGGAGTTTCTCGGCCGCCTGGAGGGGATCGCCGCCTTCGAGCTCAACATCTCCTGCCCCAACGTCCGGCAAGGCGGTGCCTGCCCGGCCCTCGCCCCCGGGACGACCCGGGACCTCGTGAGGACGGTCAAGCGGGCCTCACGGCTCCCGCTCATCGTCAAGCTCTCGCCCAACGTGACGAGCATCGCCGAGATCGCGGCGGCCGCGGAAGAGGGGGGCGCCGACGCCCTCTCCCTCGTCAATACGTTCCTGGCGATGGCCGTCGACATCGAGACGCGGCGGCCCAAGCTCCGCAACGTGTTCGGCGGCCTGAGCGGGCCGGCCATCCGGCCGATCGCCCTACGGATGGTCTACCAGGCCGCGTCCCGGGTCAGGATCCCGGTCATCGGCCTGGGCGGGATCATGACCGGCGCCGACGCCCTGGAGTTCCTCATCGCCGGGGCGAAGGCCGTCGAGGTCGGGACGGCGAACTTCGTCGACCCCGACGTCGCCGTCCGGATCGTCCGGGAGATCGAAGAATACTGCGAGCGCCGGGGCGTTTCCCGGATCAAAGACCTTATCGGAACGCTCGAACTCGGTTAGAAAGGACCCGTCATGACCAACGCCCCCAAGGACAGGATCATCATCGCCCTGGACGTCAAGGACAGGGACGAGGCGGCGAAAGTCGTCTCCGGCCTCACGGACGCCCGGACGTTCAAGGTCGGGCTCGAGCTCTTCACGGCCGAAGGCCCGGTGCTCTTCAAGAAGCTCAAGGTCCTCCGGAAGGACATCTTCCTCGACCTCAAGCTCCACGACATCCCCAATACCGTGGCCGGCGCCGCGCGGTCGGCGGTCCGGCACGGCGTCCAGATGATGACCGTCCATACGTCCGGCGGGAAGGAAATGATGGCCCGGGCCGTTGCCGCCGCCCGCGAGACGGCCGAAGCGGAAAAGCTCCCGAAGCCGCTTCTCCTCGGGGTGACCGTCCTGACGAGCCTCAAGGCCGCCGAGCTCGAAGAGGTCGGGATGAACCCGGACGTGGCCGCCCAGGTTCTCCGGTTGGCCCGGTTGGCCAAGGCGGCCGGGATGGACGGAGTGGTCTGCTCCCCGCAGGAAATAGAGATCGTCAGGAATGAATTCGGCCGGGAACTGCTCGTCGTGACACCGGGGATCCGCCCCGCCTGGGCGGCCGCCCAGGACCAGAAGAGAATCATGACGCCGGCCGAAGCCGTCGCCAAGGGCGCGGATTACCTCGTGATCGGCCGTCCGATCACGGGCGCCCCCTCACCTGCGGACGCGTTCCGAAGGATCGTCGAGGAGCTGGCTCAGAGCGGCCTGTAAACACCTCCGACCGCGAAGACCGCTCCGAGGACCAGGCCGACCACCATCGAGAGCACGACGACGACGACGATGCTCACGATGAGGTAGGTCATGACCTTATCCTTAGGCGTATTCATCATCGGCGTCGCGAACCCGAGATAGAGGACGTACAGGCCGTAAAGGCTGGCCAGGATCACGAGCCATTCCAGGAACGGAACGACGTAGAGGATCCCCGCCACCCAGCCCGGGGTCATGCTGTAAACCGACAGCTTCATCGCGTTGAGCTGATTGGGAGTGGAAGCGAAGGTCGGGGCCAGGGCGTTGATGATCAACGCGAAGACGTAGACCATGACCAGGGACAGGATGTAGGAGAAGACCGCCCTGAGCAGGGAGGTTCCGAGCCCCATTCTCACCCAGCCGATGAAGGGGTACCTCCGGCCGATGAGGCCGTAGCCGATGAACTGGGCCACGGCGGGGATGGCCGCTAGGATCATCGCATAGGACATGAAGAGCCCGGAGACGGAGGCCGTCTCGGCCTTGATCTTGATCCATTCTTCCCTGGGTTTCAGAACTATCCCCTGGACGCGCGCCATGAGATCCATGTACTCCTCCTTGTTCAGGATAACGGTTTTCCAAACTATACAATCAAATCGTAGGCCGTGTCAATAACGAAGAGGGGGGCTCTGAGATCGTATGCGTCGTCGACAAGATTACGAAGCACGACGACACGTCCAAGAATTTATATGTATTTCTTGTTTCCCCCTACCCCCTTCTTGATACGAAGGGGGACCCGGAAAAGGACCGTGTCGTCGGAAGATGAGGCGCGGGTCGGACTCGAACCGACGAATAAAGGTTTTGCAGACCTCTCCCTTAGCCTCTTGGGTACCGCGCCTTACCGTTCATCCGGGGACCGCATGTTCTCTATCTGGAGCGGGCGATGGGACTTGAACCCACGACCTTCTGCATGGCAAGCAGACGTTCTACCACTGAACTACGCCCGCTCGAGCGTGTTCATTCTCGGTCTAAACTAACAAAATCGTATCTGTCTGTCAACTTAAGCAGAGCAAGCCGGGCGAGAGACGCGAGACAAGCGAGGCTCGAGGGAGGTCAAGGCATCGACCAAGGATAAGGCAGGAAATCCCGGGGACGAGTGCTCTACTTTGTTTGTACTTGGAAGCCGACCTCGACGCTGTCACGGCAGGAAAGGACCTTAACCGTGGACGTGGTCTTCTGGACGTCGATCACGACGACGTTGCCGATCGCCTCGCGGGGAAAACCCCTCTTGACGCGCTTGAACACGGTCAGCTGCTGGCCCTCCTGGATGCCTTGGTCTTTCCCCAGGTCGATGAGGGCCCAGCCCCCCGAGCCGGCGATACTTAACTCCGGCTCGATGTAGATCACGTCCCCCTTGAGCCCCTGGTTCTCGTCCAGGGCGGCGGCGTACCCTTCGTCCTTTCCGAGCGGGCCCTCCCGCTCTTCGAACGGGACGAGATATCCCCCGAGGGCGACCTCGCCGCAGGTCTTGTCGACGAGGATGACGCCGCGCCTCTCCTCGAGCCCCACGACCCGGGCCCGCCCCGTCCGCCTGGACAGGAGGCCATGATCCCCGATCTTGCGCCCGACCGAAACGGCGAGGAACACCTGGCCGATCTCCAGGCCGTCCGCGCTCCCCTTGTCGACGTAGAACTTGTCCGCGTCGCTGAGGAGGGCCTTCTCATCCTGACGCTCGGCTCCGATGATCCTGATGCCGGGAAGTTCGCCGTCCAGGACGAATATGGTGCAGTAGAGATCGGATTCGGTGCTCAGGGCATAGTTCTCCTGGAAGATCTTCGCCCTTTCGATCTGGTCCTGGGCCAGCCCCGTTCCAAGGAATAACACGCCCAAACCCAGAATGAGAGAAAAGAAGGATCTTCTCATGCGCTCACCTCTTGGCTGATTTGATTCCGCTTGGGTTCATTATATTCGGGCTTTCCCCCCCCTGTCAATCCCTCGACTCCCGGCATGAATGCCGGGGCCGGGCTTCCCAGTCCCGGTCCGGGCAAGACCAGGGCCGGGGCTTGTTCGGGGATTAACCCTAAGCCGCGCTTCGCTCTTCGCGTCCCCGCCTCCAAAGGCGGGACGGGGTTTCCCGGGCTGGCTTTTCCCGCCAGGTTCTTATAAAATAGCCTATCGAACGAGGGCAGAACATGACGCCAAAGATACGGATCGGATTGATATTCGGCGGGCGCTCGGCAGAGCACGAGGTTTCGCTCGTGTCGTCGGCGTCCGTCTACAAGAACCTCGACCCGGACAAGTACACCATCTCCTGCCTCCTGATCGACAAGGGAGGTCTCTGGCGAGCCGTCTCGTCCCCGTCCGAGCCGGGGAAACCGGCCGTCGGGGGAGAGGGCTCGTTCCTGCCTTGGGGCAAGAGGGCGTCGGACGTCGTCCTGGACGCCGACGTCTATTTCCCGATCCTCCACGGCCCGAACGGCGAGGACGGGACCATTCAAGGCCTCCTGGAGATGGCGGACGTTCCGTATATCGGCTGCGGCGTCACGGCCTCGGCCCTCGGTATGGACAAAGCCCTCTCGAAATCCATCTTCAGCGACAAGGGACTGCCCCAGGTCCGCTTCCGGGTCCTCCTCGAACAGGACTGGAGCCGCGACCGGGCGGCGGCCGTCCAGGAGCTCGGCGAGGCCCTCCCCTTTCCCATGTTCATCAAGCCCTCCAACCTCGGCTCGTCCGTGGGCATCTCCAAGGCGAAGGACGCGGCCGGACTCGAAGCGGCTCTCGAGCTCGCCTTCCGCTACGACAGGAAGGTCGTCATCGAGGAGGGCGTCCGGTGCCGCGAGCTCGAATGCAGCGTCCTCGGCAACGACGCCCCGCGGGCCTCGCTCCCCGGAGAGGTCATCCCCGCCCGGGAGTTCTACGACTACGCGGACAAGTACATCGACGGCCGGACCGCTTTCGTCATCCCCGCCGCCCTCCCTCCTGCCCTGGTCGGAAAGATTCAGGAGGCCGCGATCGCCGCGTTCAAGGCCATCGACGGGGCCGGCATGGCCCGGGTCGATTTCTTTTACGAGGAAGCGACAGAGACACTCTATCTCAACGAGGTCAACACCATCCCCGGCTTCACCGAGATAAGCATGTATCCCAAGCTCTGGGCCGTGAGCGGCCTGTCCTTCCCCCGCCTCCTGGACGAGCTCGTAGGGCTGGCGCTCGAGCGCCACGCCCGGAAGCGCCGGCTGACGGACCGGGAGCCCGGATGAGGATCCTTGGGATCGATTACGGGGACAGGCACATCGGCCTCGCCGTCAGCGACCTCCTGCGGCTGACGGCCCAGCCCCTCGGGACCTACGACCTAAAGGATTCCGAAAAAGAGAACAAGGCGTTCTTCCGGGACCTCGTCGCTAGCCGGTCGATCGGGGAGATCGTCATCGGCAATCCCCTGCGGATGGACGGGACCGCCGGGACCCGGACGCAGAAGACGCTGGAATTCGCGGCCTGGCTCGAGGCGGTCGTCCATAAGCCCATCGTATTCCAGGACGAGCGCCTGACGACCCAGCAGGCCCTCAATTTCCTCCAGGATCATAAGATCAAGGGGAGGCGGAAGAAGGATTGCGAGGACCAGATCGCCGCCGTTATCATTCTCTCGACCTACCTGGAGACGCTCCGCGCCGATTCCGATGGCTCGAAGAATCCTTAGCGCCGCCCTGCTCCTCGCCGTCGCCCTCCTGGCCGCGGCGACCCTGTTCTTCGTCCGCGATTACCACAACGTGCCCGCCGGCCCGGCCGGAAAGGTCCTCTTCGAGATCGCGCCCGGCCAGAGCGTCCGGGCGATCGCCCGGAATCTCCGTTCGGAGGGGATCGTCCGCCGCCCTTGGGCGTTCCTCGCCAGCTATCGTCTGTTCCACGCCGGGCGGACCCTCAAGGCCGGGGAGTACGAGATCGCCCTCCCGGTCGCGGCCCGCGACGTTCTGGACAAGCTCACCGGTGGGAAGGTCTTCCTCCGCCCGATCACGGTCCCCGAGGGGCTGACGACCGCGGAGGTCGACGAGCTCTTCCGTGTCTCCGCGTTCCCGCTCAAGGGATCCTTCGCCGAAGCCGCGGCGGACCCCGGCCCCGTCGCGTCCTGGGACGCCCGGGCCCCGGACCTGGAGGGCTACCTCTTCCCGGACACGTACCGCTTCGCCAAGGACACGCCGGCGTCCGCGGCGGCGGCGACGATGGCCGCTCGATTCGAGAAGGCCTTCGGCGGAGCGGAGGCCCGGCGCGCCGCCGAGCTCAGGATGACCGTCCGGGAGGTCGTGACGCTGGCGTCCCTGATCGAAAAGGAGACGGCGGTCCCGGAAGAACGGCCGCTCGTCTCCGCGGTCTTCCACAACCGGCTCCGGATCGGCATGAAGCTCGATTGCGACCCGACGGTCATTTTCGCTCTTAAAAAGGACGGCCTCTGGCGAGGCCGGATCCTTCTCAAGGACCTCAAGCATCCCTCGCCGTACAACACCTACGTCACTCCCGGCCTCCCCCCCGGCCCCATATGCAGTCCCGGAGAGGGATCGCTCCGGGCCGCCCTGCACCCCGCCCCCGAGGAGTACCTATATTTCGTCGCCGACGCCGGCGGCCGCCACGCGTTCAGCCGGAGCTACCGCGAGCATTTGGCCGCGGTCCGGAGATACCGGGCGAAAACGGGCCCGGATAGGCCTTGAAGAGCGATTATTTCTTCAGGTACTGAAGGAGCTGTTTCGCGAGGGGCGCTTTTTCGTGGGTCGGGGCGAGCTCGAGGAACTTCTCGAGACTCTGCACGGCCTCCGGGACCATGTTCCGGCCGATATAGATGGTTCCCATCTGGTAATAGGCGTCGGCATAGTCGGCTTTGATCTCGGCCGTCTTCCGGAAATGCTCAAGGGCAGCGTCCTGCTCGCCCGTGTTGGTCAGGCAGGCGCCCAGGTTGAAGTGGGCGTCGGGATCGTCCGGGCTGAGCTCGGCCGCCTTCTGATAATATCTCTTGGCCTCTTCGAACGCATCGCTTTTTGCCAGGGCCTCCCCCAGCTCCTTGTTGGCGCTGTAGCTTTCGGGGCTGAGCCCGACGGCTTTTCGGAAGGCGGTCAGCGACTCATCTTTCCTGTCCAGCTTCTTGTAAGCCAGGCCCAGGTTCAGATAATAGCCCCAGTTGGACGGACTCATCCCAACGGCCTCCTCATAGGCCGCGGCGGCATCGGCGTATTTCTGATCTCCATAGAGCTTGTTCCCTTTGAGGAAGACCTTGTCCGCGGCCGAGATGTTCATCAGGTCGACCGGGTCCGCCGTTTCGAGCTTGAACTCCAGGTTCGTCTCACCCGCCAGGCTGACCCGGGCCTCGGTCGTCCGCGGCCTGAATCCGTCCTTTCTGACGGTGACCTGGAAATAGCCGGGCTGGATGCCGACCTGGAGGAACCGCCCGTCCTTGTTCGTCGTGAGCTCGTAGGTGATCGACGTCGTCCTCGTCGAGACGATGTGGACCGAAACCTTTTCCAGTGGATTCCCCAGCGCGTCCCTGACGACGCCCATCAATTTACCCTGGACCTGGGGCCAGGCCGCCGCGGAAACGGCCAGGATGATCATGGCGGCAACGAACGGCTTCCTGAACATGGCGTTCTCCTTCCGGACCGCGCTTCCGCGGCCCGCCTAACTTGTCATCGGGGCTCGCGCCCGGGACCCTTCTTCGCCCGTTCTTCCATCTCCCGGATCAGGGGCTGGGACGGGTTGAGGGACAGGGACTTTTCGATAAGCGGCAAGGCCTTCTCAGGCTCCCCGAGATTCATGTGGCATTCCGCCGCGAGATTGAGCACAGGGATCTCGGTGGCCTCGGACATGAGCTTTTCGAGATAAACGAGGGCGGACGCCCAGTCCTTGAGGCCCGCGTGGTCCAGGGCGATGACCTTGGCGGCTTCCCGGTCGGGCGCCACCTTGTAGCGGGGGACGAGCTCCGCGAGGGACTCACGGAACCGGCCCAGGGCGAATAGGGACTTGCCCAGGTAGAGCCCGGTCGCGGGGTCGTCCTTCATCTTGAGGGAACGACGGAAGAGGTCCAGAGCGGCGTCGTACTCGCCGGACATGAAGTGCTCCGAGCCCAGGACGCCGAGGTGCTCGGCGGACGGGAAGGGATCGTGGACCTTGGAGTAGACCAGGGGGAGGACCGGATAAGGCGTGGCCAGGACGATGAGGTTCTCCCTTTCCGAGAGGACCGCTTTATCCCGGACGACGAGGGAAACATCGGCCCTGTAATAGCCGGGCTTGAAGCTCGCAAGGGCGAAGGGCCCGAAAAAGACACCTCCCCCCGGCCCGGCCGCGACGTCGGCCAGAGCGACCCTTCTCTCTACGACGACGGCGCCGCCGTCGAGCGAGGCAATCGCGAAAACGAGCGCGGCCCCGGGGTCCGCCTCGGCATCCTCAAGCCCGAAGACCTGGACATATGCTTCCAGGTTCTCTCCGGGGAGGAACTCGTTCTTCGTGCTGATGACGCATTGGACGCCGTCGAACGCGAAGGCCTTGAGGTTCGTCCTCTGGCCCTCGGCAATCCGCTCGCGCCCGTGGATGAGGAGGAGACTGCTGAGCCCCGGACCTCCCTTGGGGCGAGGGACCGAAACGGCCGTATCGAAGGATGTGAACTCCCTGGAGGTCTTGTTCTTGAACAGGAAGAACAGCTTGTGGTCGCCCGGGATGAGCGGCAGGAGGTCCTGGAAGGCGAACCTCCGGCGCTCGTTGGCCTTATACTGTTCCGACGTCAGGCGGACGGGGATATCCTCGGTCCTCTCGAGGATGAGGTTCCCCTTGAGGTCTTCCATCCGGACGACGAGCTCGAACCCGGCGTAGAAGACGTCGCCGCGCTGGGCGAAGCTCATCCGGTCGGGCTCGATGGACCAGTGGAGGAAGGGCTGACCGGCGGCCCGGAAGAGCCGGACCTTGGCGCCGGCGCCGATATAGTTGTCCGCGTAATCGGTCTCCACCCGGTCCTTGAAATCCATGTAACCGCGGGCGTAAGCATCGTTGAACTTCTTCTCGGGCAAAGCCTTGGCCGCCGCAATGATGTTATCCGAGGAAAAGGACCCGGAACCGAACGGCCGGTCGCCCGGCAGATAGCTCCGGGAAGCGCTCGCAAGCTCGCTGTTCGTCTTCCGCAGGATCTCGGCGGCCGAGGCCCGGGTGTTCGCCCGGGTGCCGACGTTGGGGATGACCAGCTTCTCGGGCCCGTCTATCCCGGGGTAATACAGGCGGTAATCCCCGATCCCCTCGGGCTGAAAGAAGATGAGGTAGAAGTATGCGGGGAGACCGTAAGCCTCCTCGCCCTTGTAGAACCACAGCTCAAGCGGCCAGAACTCGGAGAACGTCGCGAAGACGCTTCGCTCGAGGGGCTTCCCGAGGACGAGATAATAGAACCCCCGCTCCGTCAGACAGCCCCGCCGGGCCGAGCCGATCCCGAAGTACCGGTCGGCGAATTGGACCCGACCCATGTATTCCTTGTAGAACTCGTTCTCCGGGGTGTCCGGCAGAGGATCGCGCTGGCGCCAGAAGAATCGAATGAATTTTTCCCGCTCGGCGTCGGTCCGGAGCTTGATGAAGACCTCCCGTTCGGTCCTGGTGATGATCGGGGTCACCTCATCGAGCCAGGCGCGGTGGGGGGGCGAGAGGGACTCCGCCGCGGAGCCGGCGGATGCCAGAAATCCGGCGAGGAGGACGACAGTCAGGGGGAGGATTCGTTTCATGATCATCATCCTGGCCCTTAAAATAGCACACGGTCCGGCAACATTCAATTCTCCGATCGGCGGAAATATCCAATGAATTGAATTCTATCCAATATATTGAATTATCAAGCCCACGCCCGGGATCACACTGACCGGCGGAACCCGGCGCGTTTTTCGGCCCGTTCGGCACCGGGAAAGGCCGGACGGCTCCTCCTTGGCTTGAAAAGCCCCCGGGCACTGGCCTATAATGGCCGGGCAATGAAAAAAACCATCCTCGCGGCGATCCTGCTCATCACCTCCCTCTATGGCTTCGGCCTCTCCGCCCTTCCCCAAAGGTCGAGCAAGGACCTCCCCCCGAACCACAGAAAATGGCTCGATGAGGAGGTCATCTATATCATCACACCCAAGGAGAAGGAGGTCTTCCTCAAGCTGGAGAACGACCGGGAGCGGGAGCTCTTCATCGAAGCGTTCTGGAAACAGCGGGATCCGAATCCCAACACGCCCGAGAACGAGTTCAAGAAGGAGCACTTTCGCCGGATCTCCTACGCCAACCAGTGGCTGGGCCGGGACTCGCCGGGCCCCGGCTGGCGGACCGAGATGGGCCGGATCTACATCATCCTCGGTGAGCCGAACACCATCGAAAAGTTCGAGAGCCATACCAATATCTACCCGACGCACATCTGGTTCTATGACGGGAAGCTCGAATACGGACTCCCGAACGCCTTCAACGTCGTCTTCTTCAAGCCGGCGGGGGACGTCGAATGGAAGCTGTACAGTCCCCTCAAGTACGGCCCCCAGTCCCTGCTCATCCAATACGCCGGCGACCAGACGAATTACGCTTCGGCTTACCGGCAGCTGATGGAGATCGAGCCGAACGTCGCCTATATCTCCATGTCCCTGATCCCGGGGGAATCCTCCATGGGTCTCGCGACCCCGTCGATGGCCTCCGAGATCCTTCTTCAAGCCAAGATCCCCTCGGCGCCGCGGGAGAAGGTCAAGGACGCGTACGCCGAGAACTTCTACAAGTACAAGGACAGCGTCGGCGTCGAATACACGGCCAATTACATCGACAGCGACTTTGCCGCCAGCGTCATCCGGGATGCGTCGGGGATGGCGTTCGTCCATTACCTCATCGAGCCGCGCAAGCTCTCGCTCGAAGGGAACGGGAACCGGTTCTATACGACCCTGCAGGTCAACATCCTCGTCTCCGATCCGAAGGGCGCCCCCGTCTACCAGGACGAGAAGTCCCTCCCCATCGAGCTCGACGGCGCCCAGGTCGAGAAGATCGGGAAGCGGCTTTTCAGTTTTCAGGACCTCTTCCCCCTCGTGCCCGGCGCGTACCGAGTAAATGTCCTCCTCAAGAATATGGTCTCGAAAGAATTCGCCTCGGCGGAGACGCAGATCACCGTGCCCGCAGCTTCCGGGCCGGGCCTCGAGCCCCTCGTCCTAGCGAACCGCGTCGTCGAGAACTCCTCCTATCGGGGGACGAGCAAGCCTTATCTCGTCCGAGGCGTCCAGCTCGTGCCGTCCCCGCGGAACGATTTCACCCGGAGCGAGACCCTCCACGTCTTCTTCCAGGTCGCGGGCATGTCCGAGGCGCTGAGGACCGGAGGCAGTCTTCGGTTCACCATCGCCGACGACAAGGCGACGGCGTTCACGGCGACGAAAGCGCTCGCCTCATACCCCACGGTCCCGGACATCTTCGAAGCGATCCCCCTGGCCTCGCTGGCGCCCGCCATCTACACGCTTCGGGTCGTCCTCGTCGACGCAAGCGGGCGAGAAGCGGGAGCGCGGGAAGCCCAATTCGTCATCTCCCTGGCGCCCGCCCTGCCGCGGCCCTTCGTCATGTCCATGCCGCTCCCCCCATCCGGCGACCCCCTCTTCGCCAATATCGTGGGGAACCAGCTCCTGAACAAGAAGGCGTTCGCGGAAGCCGGGCCCCTGCTCGAAAAGGCCTACAGAGCCGAACCGGCCTCGACCCGCTACGCCCTCGATTACAGCAAGTGGCTCCTCGCATCGGGCGATCCCTCGGCCGTCCTGAGGGTCGGCGAACCCTTCATGAAAGGGCCGCAGAGGCCCGAATTCACCGGACTCTTCGGCCAGGCCTCCCAGGCCCGGGGGGACTACGAGAAGGCCATCGCCAGCTACCAGGAGTATCTGAACCACTACGGGACGAACATCAACGTCATGAACTCCATCGGCGAATGCCACCTCAAGCTCGGCCGGAACGCCGAGGCCCTGGCGATCTGGGAGAAGTCCCTCGAGATCAGTCCCAACCAGGAAAAGATCCGGACGCTCATCGAATCCCTGAAGGGCAAAAAATGAGAGCCGCATTCCTCCCGCTGCTGGGGGCGGCGCTCACCGTGTCCAACGAACTCAGGTCCGAAAGCGCCCGGGAGATCGCCATGATCAACCAAGTGCAGATGGACTCCAAGCCCGAGGTCACGGCGGAGAAGGGGGTCTTCGATTTCCGCGCCGACGGCGGCCGGGTCCGGAAGGACCTGAATTTCGAGCTCTGAAAGACGGAGGTTGTCATGAGATCAAGAACA
>Ga0105106_10001671_pt1 | contig 15954 bp, 12 predicted proteins | sample PPLLaktember2015_5_FD_79109 | JGI IMG/M metagenome (GOLD analysis project Ga0105106, IMG submission 79109) | Freshwater sediment microbial communities from Prairie Pothole Lake near Jamestown, North Dakota, USA - PPLs Lake P8 Core (1) Depth... | ecosystem: Environmental > Aquatic > Freshwater >...
ATTTATTCCGGGATAGGCCTCTCGCTGTGGTATCCTTTCAAATTCTTCAATACCGAACCCAGAAGGGCAACTGCCATCGTCGGAAATATTATAACCAGCGGAGTGATCTCGAACTTCCTCTGGATAATAATCACAAAATACCTGGTTCTGGCTATTTTACCCGAACAGAACGACTATCTGGCCTATTGGGATGCTTCGTTTCCGTACAGGGTCGGAACAGGGGTGTTCATGTACGGCTTAATCGTACTTGCATATTACCTGTTTACAAGCCTTTCGAACCTCTCTGAAAAAAATGCAAGGGAGGCTCAGCTCGAGACCCTGGTCAAAGAGACTGAGCTTAAAATGCTAAGGTCACAGATCAATCCCCACTTTCTGTTCAACAGCCTTAACTCAGTTAGTTCGCTGACAATTACCGATCCTGAAAAAGCAAGGGAAATGGTAATAAAGCTGTCGGAGTTCATGAGATACGCACTTTCAAAGAAGGATGAGCAACCTGTTTCGCTGAGAAGCGAACTTGAAAACCTCAGGCTCTACCTTGAAATTGAAAAAGTGCGTTTCGGTGACAGGCTATCCACTGAAGAAACCATTGAGGATAAATGCCTTGACATCAAAATGCCGGTAATGCTTCTGCAACCGCTTTACGAGAATGCGATCAAACACGGGGTTTACGAAAGTACCGAAATTGTGAGCATACGAACCAGGGTATCGTGCGGGAATGGATACCTCGAAATAGTGATCAGCAACAATTACGATCTGACTCCCTCATCGGTTAAGGGAACCGGTACCGGATTATTGAATGTCTCCAGACGCCTCGACCTGTTTTACGGGAATAAAGCTTCAATGAAAACATTAAAGGAGAATGGGATCTTTTCGGTGTCACTTTTTATTCCTTCCGAGGTTTAATACCGGGGAAAATAGATAAATTTGCACCGGTATTAAGCCTCTCAGAGACTTGCAGACGTTGCTGACACCCTCAACCGAAATGTCATGGAAAAGATCAGAATCATTATCATTGAAGATGAAGCCCCGGCAAGGGATTTAATCAAACACTATTTAAAGGATCTTGATTCCATAGAAATTATAGCCGAATGCGGCGATGGCTTTTCAGCCCTGAAATCAATTTCAGCATTGAAGCCCGACCTGGTCTTTCTCGATATCCAGATGCCCAGGCTTACGGGAATCGAATTGCTCGAGGTCCTGACCGAGAAACCCGAGGTCATCTTTACGACAGCATACGATCAGTTTGCATTAAAAGCATTTGAACTTAATGCCGTTGACTACCTGCTGAAGCCCTTTGCAAAAAGAAGATTCCTGAATGCCGTTGAAAAGGCAATTGAAAAGATACGTTCCGGTGCAGGCAATAAGGTACCCGCAAATGAGCTCCTGGCAAAGAAACCCGAGCCTTCCTCTCCTGTCAACAGGATCGTTGTCAGGAAAGGGAATGCGATAAACCTTATCCCCGTAGAGCAGATAAGATATGTGGAAGCCCAGGATGATTACATTATGATATACCATGCTGCCGGCAAGGCGATGAAGCAGCAGACCATGAAATTCTATGAGGATAACCTGCCCAAATCCGATTTTGTCAGGATCCATCGGTCATATATCGTAAGGGTTCAAGAGATAAACAAGATCGAACCCTACGGCAAGGACAACCATGTTGCCGTTCTTAAATCGGGCGATAAGCTGCCGATAAGCCGGTCGGGATACAAACAGCTGAAGGAGGAACTCAACTTTTAATTTCGGATTTTGGATTTTGGATTTGAAAATCCGAAATCGAAATTCCGAAATCCGAAATCTTTTCATCGCTTCAGCCTGTTACATTTCGGATACCTCCTGTATGGCCTGTATCTAATAAAGCGAAACCGCGGCACCGGATCGTATCCGTGAGTTCCGCCCGGACGGCACCGGAGTATTCTGTCGATTGTCATAAACGAACCTCTGACCGGTCCATACAGCTTCAGTGCATCCAGGGCATACTGCGAACAGGAGGGAACATGACGGCATGAGGGCCTCAAAAACGGGGAAATTGCATATTTATAAAAATAGACCGGAACGGAAAGAAGATATGAAAATATTTTTCCTGCCTTGCTCACCATGAGACAAAGATAACATTTGGCCGGAATCGTTGTTTTAATAACAGTGAAATGATTAATTTTGTAAAACCTGACAAAATGACCTGTCCTGCTCAATAAGGGCGAAATGGCAATAATTTTGCAGTACTTTTATAACCACATTAAAAAATATAATTATGAATTTTGAAAATGTAAATTTAAATATCTGGGTAATCTTCATCGCATTTATGATCCTCAGCTGGATCGTAAGTATGGTTCTGAAAACAAAGTTCAGGAAGTTTTCAAAGATACCTGTCGACAACGGAATGTCGGGACGTGAAATAGCCGAAAAGATGCTCCGCGACAATGGAATTTACGATGTCAGGGTTCAGAGTGTACCCGGTCAGCTTACCGATCATTATAACCCGGAGAATAAAACAATCAACCTCAGCCAGGAAGTTTACAATGCCAGGAGTGTTGCCTCAGCTGCAGTCGCTGCTCATGAAACAGGCCATGCAGTTCAGCATGCTACTGCCTATGCATGGCTGGGTTTAAGATCGAAGCTGGTTCCCCCGGTAAGCTTTGCATCAAGATATATACAGTGGGTCCTTCTCCTGGGGATTATTCTGGTTAACACCTTCCCTGCCATTTTACTTGCAGGCATCGTTCTTTTCGGACTTACAACCCTCTTTAGCTTTATAACGCTTCCTGTAGAAATAAACGCCAGCCAGAGGGCCCTGGCCTGGCTGTCAAATACGGGTATCACGTCATCAATGACTCATGATAAGGCTCAGAGCGCACTTAAATGGGCTGCATTTACCTATGTCGTGGCTGCACTGGGTTCGCTCGCAACTCTGCTGTATTACATAATGATATTTACAGGAGGAAGCAGGGACTGACCGGGCAGATAATGTCACCTGCCTTCCACCTCCAGCCAGGTTGTCCTCTTATGCAGGATCCATATTACAAGCCAGATCACCCCGGCAGGAACTGATATATAGACCCATGTCATGGTCAGGTATATCCTGCCTGAAAGGAAGTAGTTCCTGCAAAGGTCAAGCAGGGTAAAGATCAGGAAGATATTTACAAAACTGTGATATTCCCTTTTAAGAACATTTTTCAGGGAAAAAGGAAGGCCGGGTTTAACAAATTTCCTGAACCGTGGTATCACTGCGTTTACATTATCCGCCCATTTATCATAGGCATCAGCGAATTTTCTGCGAAGAAACTGTTCCTCTGCAAATATTATCCGTTCATAGTAAAGGATGTAGATCAGGACAAAAAAGACCAGGAAAACAAATGATCTTACAAACAGCACCGGTCCCAGCCACATAAGAAAGTTTCCCACATAGAGGGGATGCCTGACTACGGAATAGATCCCGGTCATATTCAGCTCATCCGCGATCTGTCCGGCCCCGGTGTTGCGGCCTGAAGTATTTTTCGGTGCATAGCCGACGGTATATATCCTGATAGCCTCACCGGTCAGGCTGATTCCCAGGAACAGAAGCTCCTCCGTAAGGTCGAACAGGATAGCCTGCCTGTTTGTGAGATACATGACGATTATTCCGGCAACGATAAGTATGGCGGGGAGCCAGCTTCTTCTTTTGAATAACCAGTTCCCGCTTTTCTCTAATTCATGAACCAGTGCCATCCAATTGATTTTTTCGGTTTTATGCAGTAAAAGTATTAAAATTCCTTTCCCATGATGCGCTGTGAAGGAACAATGAAACAAATCCCAAGATCATTTCTAATGGTAAATCAAATATTTAGTCTTGCCAAACCGTTATTATACAAGTTTTTTTATCTTTAACCGATCGTTTAAAACCTTTCTGCAATGTCAAGTCTCAGACTTTTACTTGGATTAATCCCATCCACATCCAAAATTGAACAGGCTGAAAAAGCGCTTATTGCCGAATATGAAAAACTTGGCTCCTTTTCAAAATCGGATCTGCTGGTAAAATATACTAAGCTTAACGATCTGGTCAATTCTTCCTCTTTTGTCCAGAAAAAAAAGGAGATCGAATCGCTTCAGTATAAAAACTCCGAAGAATTCACAAAGGAAAAGGAGTTTCTTTCACTTCAGAAAGCCAGGGATATAGTTCTCTATTTCAAAACCATATCGGGGGGGATGCTGAAAAGGTTCAGGGAACTTGACGGTTCTCAGAAAATCAGGGATTTTGAATCGCTTGAAAGTTTCATCGGATCGAATGGATTCAGGCAAAAACAGAAGATGAAACCTATTACGTTCAAGGATTCTGATGAATACAGGAAGTTCCTTGACTACAAATCATTAAAGAAAGACCCGGAGGTAAAGTCTTATTACAAAGCTGCTGCAAAAGGGCCGGCAACGAAGTCAAAAACCGTTGAAAAGTTTGAGGAACTCGGCGCTTATATCAGGAGTTCGGAATTCCTGGCCAAAAAGAACATGAAGCCCATAACATTCAAGGACACCGAAGAATACAAGAAGCTGCTTGAATATAAACGTATCAAGAACAGCCTTGAGATCAGGGAATACTATAAGTTCAAATCATCGAAGGAGTATGCAAATTTCCTGAACACCGATGGTTCGGCACGGCTTGCAAGGTATAATGAGCTCAGGGAATTCGTAGCCACTCCCGAATTCAGGGAAAGGAAGAACTACCTCCTTGATAAGAAGAAATTTGAGAAAACAGAAATGTTCCGTGATCTCCAGGAATATAAAAAGCTCAAAAAGAATGAGGATATCCTCTGGTATTTCAGGATTAAAGACTCCAATAAGTTTGATGTTCTTAAAAATAAAGAACTTACGTTTAATGATGATTTTGACGGCGAAAAACTCGATACAAGGAAATGGCTGACAAACTTTTTCTGGGGCGATAAGCTCTTACAAGACAGGTATTCAGTCGGAACCGATCTTCATGCCTACACCGAAAAGGATAATTTTGAAATCCGTAACAGCCTCCTTAAGATCCATACAAAGCCCCAGAGAGTGACTGGCAAGATATGGAGCGCTGCCTCCGGGTTTAAAATGCAGGAGTTCAACTATACGACAGGTCTCATAAACTCAGGAAACAGCTTCAGGCAGAGATATGGAATATTTTCAGCCAAGATAAAGCTGGGGAATCCTGCCGCACGCAATAATTTCTGGATGCTTGCCGAAAAGATAACTCCTCATATCGATATCTGCCGTACATCGGGGGGCAAAGTATGGGCCGATTATGTAACTAATGGCAGTCATGTGGCTAAAACATCCGTAGGATCGCGCTATGCAAATGATTTCTATATTTTCACGCTTGAGTGGACGAAGGATATGCTCATATGGCGGCTCAACGGGGAAGAGATCTTCAGGCAGACCTCAAATGTACCACAGGAACCCATGTATGTCCTTCTATCGGGCGGCCTCGATAAGCCGATCAGCGGTATGACCACTATGGAAATCGACTGGGTGAGGGTTTACCAGTTTAAATAAAGACCTGACAGTACGGGAAAATAAATCTTTTTTTAACCACAGTGTTTCACAGAGTTAACCGGAGTTTCACGGAGAAATTCAGAACAAAAGACAGTGTAACTCTGTTTTAATCCCATTGACTTCCTCGTTATCAAATATTAATTTTTTAAAATATTACTGTGATGTTAAACCCAGAATACGGGTTTTTCGTTACTTCTCTGTAACTTTTCTATTCCGCCTTCGTCTTTACACTGTATTTAAGCTTTATGACAGTAAAGGAATATAACAGGTCCGTTGATGAGTATTCTGATTCTGTTTACCGATTCATCCGGGCAAACCTGAAGGATGAAGACAGGTCAAACGATATCGTTCAGGACAGCTTTGAGAAGCTTTGGAGGAATGTTACGGATATTGAATATGCAGTCGTCAAATCGTGGCTCTTCACAACAGCCTATCACACCATGATCGACATCATCCGTAAAGAAAACAGGATCACTTCCCTGGAGGAATCGGCAGGTGATGACCTTCTGACGGATTCGCAGTACAGCGACCTTAACGAGATACTTCACCTGGCCCTCGGCAGGCTTCCTGAAAATCAGCGTTTGCTTGTTCTTTTGCGCGATTATGAAGGGTACAGTTACAAAGAGATAGGTGAAATTACAGGCATGAATGAAGCACAGGTAAAAATAAATATCTACAGGGGCAGGATGGCTCTAAAGAATTTCATCGGGAGAATTGAAATGGTAATATAATTATGAAACCCGAGAGGACAAATTACGAAATATTGTTTATCGACTGGATGGACGGGAAGCTGACCAGCCGGGAGATTGACGAGCTTAGGCTCTTCCTTGATGAAAATCCCGATCTCAGGGAGGAGGCCGCGACGTTCTCTGCCGTAAGCCTTAAACCTGAGAAGAAGACATTTGCAGGAAAAGAAAACGTTAAAAAATCGATAACCAGCTATTCGGCGTCCCAATTCGAGCATTTATGCATTGCCAGCCTCGAAAATGACCTCCGGGAAGCACAGGTCAGCGAACTCAGGGAAATTATCGGAAGCGACGAAGAAAAGAAGAGGACGTTTGAGCTCATATCAAGGTTGAAACTTACACCATCAACCGCCCCATTTAACAGGAAAAGCAGTGTTAAAAGATTAACAATGGCCGGGAAGGTCATCCGACTGGCAATAACAGGGCTGAGCGTGGCTGCTGCAGCCACATTGCTTGTAATGGTAGTTAAACCCAGTACCGGTGAAAATTATAATGTCATTGGCGAATCAGCAGGTATTACGGCCGCGGACACCCTCTTGATCAAAACACCTGCTCCGCTTATCCCGCCGGTTACCCTGGCGGCTGTACAGCCGGCAGCTGTGATAACCGATATAAGTCAGATTTCTCCGGCACCTGCGGCCGTAGCCCTGGAACAGGCGATTTCTGCCTTCAGGCCATTTGAAAATGCTCTTGATTCATCAGCCGTTTTCGTAAGGGCAACTGCCATAAACGCTATCCCGGTACCGGTTCCCGCTGATCTGACGCTGGGCAGTTCACCGTCGGGGACACTCCTTATGGGATTTAATCCTGCGAACATTTCTCCATTCCCATTTTTTGATGACGGAAGAAGTAACGTTGAAAGATTCCTTGCAAGGTTTTTTCATGAACGGATAATGAAAGATACGATTTCACCCGCAAGGCCTGTTGAACGATATGAACTGGCCGAAGCAGGCCTGTCAGGTTTGAACAAGCTTTTCGGCTGGGAATTGGCACTTCACAGGAACACTGATGAAAACGGAGAAATAAAATCCTACTATTTCAGTTCAAAATTACTGAAGTTCAATGCTCCTGTAAAAAAGTCAACGAGAGTGCTGTAACTTTTTGAGCCGTGCCGCCGTCCCATTGTTGAAAACTTAAAGATTTTATTGCCATGAAAAGAATTCCATTTTTACTTATCGCAACTGCAATACTCTGCCAGGCATTTACCCTTCAGACAAAAGAGGTGAGCCGGGAAGAAGAGAAACGGATTGCAGAGAAGGACAGCAGCGACAAAATGTTTATTGTTGTCGGAAAAGATGCCCTGCGCATCGAAGAACAGGACTCATCATTATCTCTCAGGGTCGGAAGCAATGGCCTCAGGATCCTCGAATCGCTTGAAGGAAAACGGAAAGTGAAATTTGAAGATTACGATTCAGGATCTGACCGGAGATATAATTCAAATCGTAATTATAATTCAAACAATGACAGGAGGGACGAATCATACATTGTCAGGAATTACAGCAGAAGTTATAACCAGGATGAGGATTATGATGATGGACGGTATTCAAGCGGTGCAAGAAGCTTCAGGGGACATGTTTCAGGACTTGAAGTCGGTTTCAATAATTATAATTTCGTAAATTCAATGAAACTGCCGGACGATATTTCCTATATGACCCTCGATCAGAGCCATTCTGTTAATTTCAACGTTATTGTATCGCAGGTGAACATCGGATTCCACCGGCATATCGGGATCGTATCGGGGATCGGCCTGAACTGGAATAACTACAGGTTCGATAACAGGAACAGCATTACCGAAGGATCGGGGGGTATAATCAACGAATTGATACCCGACAATACAGTTGCTGTTAAAAGATCCAAATTTTCAGCCCTGTACCTCATTGCCCCGGTTCTGCTCGAATTCCAGATACCCGCAGGCTACAATTATCTTAACGTGGGTGCAGGCGTTGTCGGCGGACTGAGACTCAATGCCTGGACAAAGGTGGTATTTGAAGATGGTGAAAAATCGAGGACAAACGGTGATTACAACCTTAATCTTCTCAGGGGCGGTGTCACCGCCAGGATAGGGTATCAGAACTTCATGATCTACGGAACATATTATCTGACACCATGGTTCCAGGAACTGAAAGGACCGGATGGCTTTAATCTCGAACCATTCGAGATCGGCCTGGCATTCACTTTCAACGATTAATTTTCTATGAAAATAGTTGAAACGCCATGCATGGCGTTTCTTCTGCCGGTTTATCCATGACCAACCCCCCATCTGCGGGGGTTTTTTGTTTCCAGCCGTTTACACCGTATATTTGTGGTAATTACAATTTATTATCACGATGACGGGCAATATTTTATCACCTCGCGAGATCAGGCGCTACAACCGGCAGATAATGCTTCCTGAGATAGGGATCGCCGGCCAGGAAAAACTCAGGCAGGCAAAAGTGATTGTAATAGGAGCAGGCGGACTCGGATGCCCCGTGCTTCAGTATCTTGCCGCCGCTGGAACCGGCAGGATCACTATTGCCGAATTTGACACCGTCGATGAAACCAATCTTCAGCGACAGGTACTTTACGGTTCGCAGGATGTAGGTAAACTGAAATCAATAATAGCTGCCAAAAGGCTTGAACACCTGAATGACCTTGTCGAAACGGAACGTATAAACCTGCGCATTGATTCATCAAATTCGGTTAATATCCTAAGAGATTTCGATATTGTCGTTGATGCCACTGATAATTACCAGACAAGATACATTATTAACGATGCCTGCGTAATACTTGACAAGCCCATGGTACACGGGGCAATCTATAAATATGAGGGAGAGGTTTCGGTATTCAACTATAAGGGAGGCCCAACATACAGGTGCTACAATCCCCATGAAAAAACTGATGATTACAAAAATCCAAAACCGGCTGATACCGGGCTTTTTGGAGTGCTTCCAGGCATCACGGGAGCATTGATGGCAAATGAGGTGATCAAGATCATTACGGGAGCAGGTGAACTGCTGGCAGGGAAAGTGTTAGTATTCAATATTTTTGATTATTCTTTCAGGATCCTGAAAGTCAAAAATATACCTGAAAACCACATAATAAAACCAGTATGAAACTATTACTTATAAGCAATTCAACAAACCCCGGGGAACCCTACCTCGATTACCCGAAGATGAACATAAAAGAGTTTCTGGGTCCCGCTCATGTTAAAGCACTGTTCATACCATATGCGGCTGTAACATTTTCATTTGATGATTATGAACTGAAGGTCAGGGAAAGGTTCCGTGAGATCGGACACGATGTTATCTCGATCCATCATTATACCGACCCGGTAAAAGCTGTTAAGAGCGCAGAGGCAATTGCAGTCGGCGGTGGTAATACCTGGCAGCTGCTAAAAATGCTGCACGATAATAACCTGATTGAAGCCATCAGGAATAAAGTCCTCTCCGGCACATCCTATATAGGCTGGAGTGCAGGCTCGAATGTTGCATGTCCGACAATAAAGACCACCAACGATATGCCGGTAGCAGAACCCGGGTCGTTCAGCGCTTTCAATCTGATTCCTTTCCAGATAAATCCGCATTACCTTGATGCCAACCCGGCAGGTCACGCCGGGGAAACAAGAGAACAGAGAATTGAGGAATTTATTGAGGTCAACCGGGAGGTATGGGTTGCCGGATTGAGGGAGGGAACGATGTTCCTGATCAAAGACGAGAAAATACAACTCATCGGACCGAGGAAAGCCAGGATCTTCAGGAAAAATCAACTGCCGCTTGAGCTGGGTGAAAACGATGATTTTTCATTCCTGTTGAAATAAAACCTGTTTTAATACAAATATTTAACTTTGCTCACCGTTTATACCCCGGCTGAAAGACATTTCTTTTAACATTATGAAGCATTTATTAAAGTTTCTGAGAATAGCTGCGATACTGGCTGTATCGGCATTGGCAGTCCTGTTCTCAGTTTCTCTGATAATGCAGGACAAGGCAGTCGATATTATTCTTAAATCGCTGAACAGGAACTTTTTGACAAAAATCGAAACAGGCTCATACAGGTTTTCGCTGATAAAAAAATTTCCACTCGCAACCATGGAACTAAAAAACGTGATTGTCTTTTCCTCGCCTGATTTCAACACCAAAAGTTTTGCAGGGATAAATACCGATACCCTGCTGTCAGCAAAATCGGCTTTTATCGATTTCAAAATGATAGATGTGCTGAAAGGCGACTACACCTTTAAGAGCATAAGTGTAAAATCAGGCAGGCTGAATTTGTTTACAGACGAAGAGGGCCGCGATAATTATGATGTCTCAAAAGGAAACGGGAGCAAAGACGGCCCGGGAAATACTACCCTCAACCTGAACAGGATCAACCTGTCGGATATCGAGGTTGTTTACAATGACCGTAATGCCGGACTGATAATTAAAAGCTTCTTTAAGAACAGCCGGATAAAAAGCAGGATATCAGGTAACGATATTGATTTTGACAGTAATACCGGGATGATCCTGGAATATTTTGAGCTGGGCGATTTTATAATCCGTCAGAGTATCCCTGCCGATCTTGAAACCGGGCTGAGCAAAACGGATAAGGGTGTTTTTTTCAGGAAAAGTACGCTTGGCATTGAGAACTGGGATTTCATACTGACCGGATTCATAGCTTCCGATAATTACATCGATCTGACTGTTTCGGGGAAAAACATCGATATCGCCAGAATCACAAATTACTTCCCTGATCGATACAAAAAGCTTGCTTCAGAGTACCATCCCTCAGGGATACTAAAGCTTGAAAGCACGATCAGGGGAGTGTCGTCACGCACTGAGAATCCGCACTATGAAGTCAGCTGGTCGCTTAAGGATGCTAACATTGATCACGACCGGTCACGCCTTAAAGTCGACAATTTTTCCTTTGACGGATCATATTCAAATGGCACGAGTAACAGGCCGGAGGCAAGCACTCTGGCGATAACAAATTTTACAACCAGGCTTGGTTCGGCCGGCTATACAGGATCGTTTACAATTTCCGATTTCACAAAGCCGCACGCCCTGCTCACTTTCAGGGGAACGCTGTTCCCATCGGAACTTAAGGAATTCCTTGACCTGAAGAATGTTGAAAGCACCGGAGGATCAATAGGACTCGACCTGAAGATTAGCGGTAATACCGGGCAGAAAGACAAGTTCAAGTTGATTGACCTTACGAGGGTCAGTTCAAATTCCGAATTGGTGTTCAACTCATTCAGATTAAAGCTTGCCAATAAAAATGTTGATCTCAGGGATGTCAGGGGTATTATCCACATGGGTGAAAGCACTTCGACAAATGATCTGAGCTTTGTTTTTAATGACCAGAAGTTAAACCTTAAAGGAGACGTTATAAATTTACCCGGGTGGCTTGCAGGGCTTCCCTTAACACTTTCCGGATCAGCAACCCTCTCAGCTTCACGGATTAATGTCGAAAACTTCACAGGAACAACTGCCGGATCTGATAAGATTGACGCCGGCAATATTCAAAGGGCTTCTTTTGTTTTCCCCGATTACATTAACCTGAATACGGATATTCAGGTCGATACGCTGATTTACAAGACTTTTACGGCAAACAAGGTCAGCGGAAAGCTCACTTTTCAGCCCCGATCGGTGAACATCAGGAGTATGGACCTTTATTCCCAGAAGGGAGAGGTTACAGGCAACGGCATGATATGGCAGAATGCCAATAAATCATACATTTCAAAAGGTAACTTCATCCTTTCCGGGATCGATGTGAATGAGACTTTCACCACATTCCGCAATTTCGGCCAGAATTTCCTGAAAGCTGAAAATATCAACGGGACCCTCTCGGGCTCGCTCTCCCTTCTTATTCCCGTCGACTCACTCCTGAAACCCGACATTAAATCATTCACGGCCGAAGGAAAGTATACCCTTACCGACGGAGCCCTCATTAATTTTGACCCTGTGAAAGAACTGTCGTCCTTCATCGAGCTGTCTGAGCTGAGCAATATCAAGTTTGACAATCTCGAGAATGATTTCTTTATAAGAAGCAATTCATTTTATATGCCCCAGATGGATGTCAGATCATCCGCCGTAGATCTTTCAGTAAATGGAAAACATGGCTTTAATAACATTTATGAGTATCATGTAAAGTTACTTCTCTCGGATATCCTGAGCAATAAGGCCAGGAAAACCAGGACAACCTCATCCGAGTTTGGTGAAGTCGAGGATGACGGCCTGGGCAGAACATCAATATTGCTTATGATTGAAGGGAACGGAGACGACGTAAAGGTGAGCTACGATAAAAAAGCAGCCGGAACCCAGATCAGAACAGATATCCAGAAAGAGAAGCAGACGCTTAAGAAGATCCTGAACGAGGAGTATGGATGGTATGGGACCGACGTTGAACCCGTGAAGGAGAAGAAGACAAAACCGCGTTTCAGGATAGTATGGGAAGGTTCCGACAGCAGCGCAAATGATACTGAACCTCCTGATGATAAAAAAGATGGATTGTTTAAAAACCTTTTCAAAAAGAATTGATAAATTTTCACCTAAAATGATAATACATTGAACACTTACCGAAAAAGAAGCAAGTGGAATATCCTGCTATTCCTGTTCGCCATACTTATTGGGGTCAGTTCCCTGATCTACACGCAGTTTCTTGTCCGCAACCTGAAGGCTGAGGAACGAAAGAAAGTAGAGCTGTGGGCTGATGCGACCCGACGTATAAATTCGGCCGACACTACCCAGGATCTTGAGTTCCTCTTCTCAATAATAGAGAACAACAAGACTGTTCCGGTTATTCTTACCGATGGCCACGATAATATTATCGATGCCAGAAACCTTGAAACCGGCAAATCGAATGACCCCGGTGATCTGGGCGACCGGCTCGAAAGGATGAAAACGTATAATGAACCCATCCTGATAGACCTGGGAGGCGGCTTTACAAACCGTATCTATTATAAAGACAGCATCATCCTTACCCAGCTGACATATTACCCTTATGTTCAGCTTGGAATGATCGTACTGTTCATTATTGTCTCGTTTATTGCACTGAGCACATCGCGGAAAGCCCAGCAAAACCAGGTCTGGGTGGGCATGTCGAAGGAGACGGCCCATCAGCTCGGTACACCAACTACATCACTTTCCGGTTGGGTGGAGATGCTTCATTCAAGCTATCCCGATGATCCGATTACCAAAGAACTGGCGCTCGATGTAAAACGGCTTGAGAAAGTTACAGAGAGATTTTCAAGGATCGGATCAAAGCCTTTGCTTACAAAGGAGAACATCGTGAACCTCATCCAGAATTCAGTCGATTATCTAAAGACAAGATCCTCCTCAAAAATATTGTTCGTGCTGACATACGAACAGGATGAAGAGATCAGGATCCCCGTAAACCCTGCTCTTTTTGAATGGGTTATCGAGAATATCTGTAAAAACGCTATAGATGCAATGGAGGGCAACGGAGAAATAACGATCAGGGTCGAGGAGATCGACAATCATGCAGTCATAGATATATCTGATACCGGAAAGGGTATTCCCAAATCGGCATATAAGAAAATATTCAGTCCCGGATTCACCACAAAGGAAAGGGGATGGGGACTGGGACTCTCCCTTACAAAAAGGATCATTGAGGAATACCATCATGGCAGGATCTTCGTCAGATCTTCGGAAATCGGAAAAGGATCCTGTATCAGGATCATAATGAACACCGGAAGGAATTAGCACGTTACCTGTATATAAATCTCATTCAAAATGAACCGGCAGGATATTGAAATAATGGCTCCGGCGGGATCGTACGAATCGCTTATGGCTGCAATCCAGGGCGGCGCCGATTCGGTTTATTTTGGCGTGGAACAGCTTAATATGAGGGCGGCCTCATCGATCAACTTTACGCTTGACGACCTCAGGAATATAGTCAGGATCTGCAATGAGAACAATATCAAAAGCTACCTCACTGTAAACGTTGTTGTCTTCGACAGTGAGATTGAACAGATGCATAAGATCATCGATTCCGCAGCTGAAAGCGGGGTTTCCGCAATTATTGCCTCCGATCTTTCGGTCATTAGCTATGCTTTCAATTCGGGAATGGAAGTCCACCTCTCGACGCAACTGAACATTTCCAACACAGGTGCTCTGAAGTTTTATTCGCAGTGGGCCGATGTTGCCGTTCTTGCAAGGGAGCTTAACCTTGATCAGGTGAAAATTATCAGCGACAACATACTGACGCAGGATATAAGGGGCCCTCATGGCGGCCTGATGAAAATAGAAAATTTCGTACACGGGGCCCTGTGCATGTCAATTTCGGCGAAATGCTACCTCAGCCTTCACGAAAATAATATGTCGGCCAATCGCGGAAAATGCTACCAGACCTGCCGGAAATCGTACATAGTAACAGAAAAGGAGTCTGGCAACGAGCTTGAGATCGATAACGAGTATATTATGTCGCCAAAGGATCTCTGCACGATAGGTTTCACCGACAAAATGATCGATGCCGGGGTAAGAGTTTTCAAGATCGAAGGCAGGGCACGGTCGCCTGAATATGTAAAAACTGTGTCATCATGTTACGATGAAGCCGTCAGGTCGGTGCTCGACGGCACCTACGGAAGCATGAAGATCGAAGGCTGGAGGAAGAGGCTCTCATCAGTCTTTAACAGGGGTTTCTGGGACGGCTATTATCTGGGGCAAAAGCTTGGTGAATGGAACACCCGTTACGGTTCGAGCTCGACAAAAACAAAAATATACCTGGGAAAGATCACCAATTACTTTGCAAAGATCAATGTCGCGGAAATAAAGCTTGAGAACGGCGACCTTGAAAAAGGCGATACCCTGCTTATCACAGGCCCCACCACCGGGGTTATTGAATACACGGCAGGAGAGATCCGGGTTGACCTTAATGTGACTCAGAAAGCACTGAGGGGTGAGTTCTGCTCAATTCCCGTAACGGAGATCATGAGAAGATCTGATAAGGTATATAAGTGGGTTGAGAAAAGATAATCTTTTAGCACAGGGCACAGAGCACAGGGCACTGAGAAAGAAGACAAGTCAACCTGATTTTTCCAGCTTTTCTGCAGCCTCCAGAACCTTCAGGGCATTCACCTCAACATCATCCGTATCGGTATTGACATATATTATCCTGCCGGATTGCTTTCGTTTAAGTCCGAAGAGGTAGGCTTTGTCGTAATAAGCGAGGATTACTTCAATAGCTTTTGCAAAATCGCCCCTGCTGATAGCCTGAATTGCTTCCTTTGCATTATCTCCTCCCAGCCGCCTGCTTATCCTCATAACTGAAGCAATAAGTTCTTCCTTCGGATATTCGGAATACTCACCGATCAGCCGCGGCATCCTGACGCCAGTATCCATCGTGAGGATGATCGACGGATTTGCCTGCATATTCAAATAGAATTCCCCGGGCATAAAGACAGTTCCTATGTTCCTGCTTTCATCCTCTATCCATACCGGCTGATCCTCAGAAAGATATTTAAATTCATCGAACAGAAGGTTGGCAAAGTGCTCAGTCGTAGGCTGGGGAGGCTGCCCGAGCGATCCAAATGCCGATCCCTTGTGGTTTGCCACTCCTTCGAGATCGACAACTGTATGTCCTGAATTCTTCAGATATTTTAGTATATTGGTCTTTCCGCTGCCTGTAAGGCCCCCGAGGACTATCATCTTTCTGTTTTTTGAGAGCTTTTCAAGAATGTGGTGCCTGTACGATTTGTATCCGCCTTCAAGGACCTCTGTATTAATGCCGC
>Ga0105106_10001673_pt1 | contig 15953 bp, 15 predicted proteins | sample PPLLaktember2015_5_FD_79109 | JGI IMG/M metagenome (GOLD analysis project Ga0105106, IMG submission 79109) | Freshwater sediment microbial communities from Prairie Pothole Lake near Jamestown, North Dakota, USA - PPLs Lake P8 Core (1) Depth... | ecosystem: Environmental > Aquatic > Freshwater >...
CCTGCACTGCACCGGTTTCGACGCGACGGCGCGCCTCTGGCACGAATTTCCCGGCAGGTGCCTTTCTTGCCCCGTGGGGGGGCAGCTCGAGCTGGCGCCCTAGACGTCGGTCGATAGACGCCAAGCGTGCCGCGTAGGCACCGTTCCATCCGTGCGGATGTCGGGCCATCATAGCGTGCACTTGTGACTGCGTGAACCGCCAATTGTTGGGTGACCCATGACAATTGCGAAAGGAGGAGGATCTTCATGCCGGAATTCGGATCACCTTTTTCAGGGACCGCAAGCGATCGTAAGCTCACGGATCAGGAACTCATTCGTGCGATCCGGTTTATGATTGCTGCGGAGTACGAAGCCATCCAGTTGTACATGCAGCTCGCTGAATCCACAGACCACCATCTCGCCAGAAAGGTTCTTCGGGACATTGCCGATGAAGAGCGCGTGCACGCAGGGGAGTTTCTCCGGCTGCTCAGGGAATTGGCCCCGGATGAAGAAAAATTCTATGCCGAGGGGGCCAAAGAGGTTGAGGAGGAAATCAAAAGGGCGAAGTAGAGCCGTACCGGCAGACCATCCGGCAACGGAATGAAGCCGGGACGAGATCGCGCGCGGCTCCACACTGCAGTTGGCGAAAATATCGTTTGTGCCTCTCCAGGCACGCCGTAGCGGCGGACGACAAGAAAAATGCCGGGAACATGTCCAATGCAGCATCCCGACATGAATGAAAAGGAAAGAGCCCCTATCAGGATTCAGGATACAAACAGGGCTTATGCCGAGTCTGCTGTCAAGCGTATCCATCTGCCATGGCTGGTTTTCGAAAAAGGAGACTGGGTCATGAAGACAACAGCGCAACAGATCGATGAATGGCTTCTTCGGAACCGTCGAAAAATAATCCATTGTCCCTATCAGCCGGGAAATTTGAGGATTACGATCCAAGGCTGCAAACGGCGAAAGTTGCAGGCAGAAAGAATGGATTTCACGGACATCTCAAAGGGGGACTACTTCAACTACGCTTACAAGACCGGGCTTCTTCGATGTCGCGATTGCCGGATCGCAGGGACTTCCCCGCGCAGGGCATCTCGCAGGAATACGTGCCGGGACGTGCATGCAGCCGCCTGACGAGGGCTCCGTGATTCGATCGGACGATTGGACCCGAACCATCATGTTTTTGACACGCTCCACGATTCCTGCCGGGGAAGATTCCATGATTGGGCGTCTACTATGAAAGGAGGGCACGCATGAAGAAGATCAGAAAGGCATTGACCAGGAAGATTATCTTTACGTTCCACTCTCCGACCGCGGACGAAGTCTTCGTTGCGGGTACGTTCAACAATTGGGAACCCCGAAGGGACCCATTACGGAAGAACGCGAAAGGTTGGAGCACCGTAAAATATCTCGAACCCGGCACCTACGAATACCGATTCATCGTTGACGGGGTCTGGATGGATGATCCGATCTGTCAGAAACATTACCCGAATCAATACGGCAGCGAGAACTGCGTCTTGGAGGTGTAATGCATCGCGAGTCAATATCAGGACGCTGGGTCAACATGAAAAATGAAGGAAGGGAGGGAGCATGGGTGACAGATTGAGAGAAGTGGACCGAATAGAGGTCCTGACGCTCATGGACAACTACGTGGATGTGCTGCTCGGCAACACGAAGGTGGTCTGCCGGGCAGCTCTGGCGGCCAACGGGGAGATCTTCCGGGACACACTCGTCGGCGAACATGGCCTTTCCCTGCTGGTGACGGTCCACGAAGGCGGCAGGAAACATACGATCCTGTTCGATACAGGGTACAGCGCCGTGGGCGTGCCGCACAATATGGAACACCTGGGATTGAATCTGAAAGACATCGAGGCGATCGTGCTCAGCCATGGCCACATGGATCACCTGGGGTCCCTGAATGAGTTATTGGAGAAGATGCCCAGGCCCACGCCCGTGTTGGTCCATCCCGATGCCTTTGTTTCGCCCCGTTACATCACCCGCCGGGACGGGGGAAAAGATCGCTTTCCCGCGATGCTGGACCGGGGGGAGATCGAAAAGAGGGGGGGGCAGATTCGGGAGACCGCCGCACCGACCCTGATCTGCGAGGATATGATCATGGTGAGCGGCGAAGTGGAACGCACCACGTCCTTTGAAAGGGGAATGCCCCACGCAGTGGTGGAAAAAAACGGGAAACTGGAGAAAGATCCGATTCGGGACGATCAGGCCTTATTCCTTCTTTTGAAGGGCAAAGGCCTGGTGGTGATCGGCGGGTGCAGTCACGCAGGGATCGTCAATACGGTGCTTTATGGGAAGAAGATCACCGGGGCCCAAACCGTACACGCGGTCCTGGGAGGGTTTCATCTTGCAGGCCCGCTTTTTGAACCGATCATCGGGGACACCGTTGACGCATTAAAGGCGATGGCGCCAAAGGTAGTGGTTCCGATGCACTGCACAGGTTGGAAAGCCATTCATCGTTTTTCTGATGCATTTCCCTCCGCCTTTGTGCTCAACAGCGTCGGATCGACTTTCATTTTTTCTTCTGCTTCGGCCGCATAAACATGAAGGTGTAGGATTTGACCGGAGATGCTGAGGTAAAAGGAGAAAACAAATGTCAATCTCTAGCACCGGGAGGAGGTCATCACACAGGACAAGGGTTTCCATCGCATGATAAACTGCGTATGGAATACCTTTTAAAAACTACCCCCATTACCACCGATCACCGGGTCCGGATCGTCAACATCCGGCCTTTCGCAGCCTGCGGATATGAGCGGGTGAAGTATGCTGTTGAAGGCCGCCCCTGCAACGGTAAGGGACTGACCTGCTGCAAGCTTGCAAGGAAGGAGGGGGCAAAGAATGGAAAATACATTTTGGACTGCTTTGGCCACCAGTACTTTAGCGGCCCTCGTAACTTCTCTTGGTATCTACACAATACGACGATTTGCCGACTGGGGGAATCGGAATACTGCGTATTTCATGTGCTTTGCGGCGGGTGTGCTGATCTCGGCTTCCTTTCTGCACATGATTCCAGAATCCTTCCTCATGAATCCGCAAGCCCCCATGTTTCTGCTGGTCGGGTTTTGGGGGTTACACGTATTCAATCGTTTTCTTACCGCATTTGTCTGCGAGAAAGATCCGGGCAAAAAGGAATATGCTATTGGTGTCGTGCCCATGCTCGGTATAGGCTTTCATTCCTTCATTGACGGGTTCATTTACTCCATTGCCTTCACGGTCAGCATCCTCACGGGTTTTCTTGCAACCATAGGCATGGTCCTGCATGAATTCCCGGAGGGCATTATCACTTATCTATTGCTCGTTCGAGGAGGGTTCAGTGAGCGCCATGCGATGTTATTAGCCTTTCTGGCTGCTGCGGTAACCACTCCTTTGGGTATGCTGGTTTCCTATCCGCTGGTCAGCGAAATAGACAGAGAAACTCTCGGCTGCCTGCTTTCGCTTTCAGCAGGCGCTCTGGTTTATGTGGGCGCCACCCACCTTTTGCCGAGAGCGGAACAGGAGCACAAAAAATACAGCCTGGTTGCGTTGGCAGGTGGCGTACTGGTAGCCGCAGTGATCGTTGCGTCAAAGGCTTCATAGGCCCAAAAGGATTGCACAAGCGATATAATGATGAAGTGACTACCGGCTCTGATTGGAAAAATCAGGGTTGGGGCTCGGGGTTGGAGGTGTCAGGTCTATTCGGGTTGTTGTCCAAAGTTGATTTCAAAACCTCATCGTGCCCGGCAGTGATGTAACCCGACAGTGGATTCCGGGATCGAAAAAAACGACCATCCGTGGCGGATCCAAGATTCGAGCCGGAGAGGATACCGCTTGCAATACGTTAAAGCGGTCCCGGGTGCCGGCGCGGGGAGTCTCACCCCACAGGCGGTGCCGTGCTCTTTGAGATGACGGAGCTGCGTCATCAGGTGTTGAAAGGCGGCCGTCAGCTTCTCCTGGATTTGAACCCGCCAGAGCCTCCGCCAATGGGCCGATGGTTCTGACAGAGCACTCCCGTCAACGGGAGAAACAATCCACTTCTAGAATGTGAAGCAGATGCAAGGAGGATTGCCATGAATGCATTTACCGCAAGTGAAGTCGTTGAGTTTGCCGAACGGATACACGAGAACGGGGCAAATTTCTATCGATACGCCGTCCAGCTTGTGCAGAATCAGGAAGCAAAAGACCTGTTTGCAGAACTTGCCGAAGAAGAGCTGAAATATCAGAAAAGGCTTGAAAAGATCTTTGCCGACATAGAGAAATTAAGACCGGTGGAAACATATGTAGGAGAGTATGCCCAGTACCTTCGGAATTACATAGACAACAAAATCGTTTTCACCAAGCAAGCCATCGATGCCGATTTGGCGGCTGTCAAAGACGCCTGTTCAGCCATCGATTTTGCCGCCCGCCGGGAACTCGATTCCATCAGCTACTACGAAAGCATCAAACGCATCGTGCCGGAGGCTCAGCATGGGGCCATTGACCATCTTATAGCCGAGGAAAGAAATCACTTCATTAAGCTCACAAATCTAAGAAGGTGTATGCTGTGAATCATTTCCAAACAAGGAAGGAGATGTCCATAAATCCCGGTATCAAGAGCTGGTCTGGCAAAACTGGAAAGTTCATAGGTGAGTAAACTGCGCTACAATGACCCCGAGGAGAGACATCATAAGAGCAAGAGACCCAGAAGGAATCACGCACCTGCATTCAAGGCCAAGGTAGCCTTTGAGGCCTTGAAGGGTGACCAGACGATTCTGGAGCTTGCCGAGCGTTACCAGGTTCATCCGAACCAGATTACGGAGTGGAAGAAGCTGCTTCTGGAGCATGCCGCTGACATTTTCGGCCGGGACAAGAAGGTCGAGCGGGGTCCGAGCGTGAAGGACCTTCACGCCAAGATCGGGCAGTTGTCCATGGAGAACGATTTTTTATCCGTCGCGCTCGGGCGAATGGACGAGCCGAGCGCCAAGCGATGATTGACAGGGAGGATGCCCTTCCCGTGACTCGGCAATGCGATCATCTGGATCTGTGCAGGTCGAGTATCTACTAAAAGCCGGTTCCATTGAGCGCGAAGGATAGGGAGTTGATGCGTCAGATCGACGAGATCCATCTGGCGTACCCATTCTTACGGTAGCCGGAAGATCCGCAACGAGCTGTGGGCCAGAGGTCATGACGTGGGACGTGACCGGGTACGCCTCCTGATGCGCCGGATGGGTATGGAGGCGCTCTGCGTCAAGCCGAGGCTCTCGGCGGCACATCCTGGACATGGGAGGTATCCGTATCTTCATCGTGGCCTTGCGATCACGCAGGCCGATTAATTGGATAGGTCTGATTTTTTGAGATAGCATAAATTCAATTGATACAGAATAGGATCATAACCTCGCCACTTTTGAATGATACCTTCTATTGCGTGCAGTCTTTTTCATAGTGACCCTTTATTCTGACAGATGGAAAGAAAAGAAATTTTCCGACTCGTAAGGAGGGAGATCATGAGCACGCAGAATCTTGAGAAAATCTTCTCGCCCGCCGGCATCGCCGTCATCGGCGCGGGGGACGACCCGAAGAGTGTCGGTGGCTCGATTTTCAAGAATCTCATCGACTCCGGCTTTGAGGGTTCCCTGTTCCCCGTGAATCCCAATCGTAAGATGGTCCAGGGCGTCAAGGCCTATCCGACCGTGGGAGAGCTCCCGGGAAAAACGGATCTGGCCGTGATCGCCACGCCTGCTCCCACCGTGCCGGACCTGGTCGACCAGTGCGGCCGTGCGGGTATTCTGGGGGTCATCGTCACGTCGGCGGGGTTCAGGGAATCGGGCAAAGGGGGAGAGGATCTTGCCCTCAGGGTCCTCGAAAACGCCCGGACGCACGGTGTGCGAATCCTGGGGCCCAACTGCCTCGGGATCATTATGCCCCACGGCAAAATCAACGCCAGCTTCACCGCATCCCCGGCACTGCCGGGGCCGATCGCCTTCATATCCCAGTCGGGGGCATTGTGCACCGCTGTCATCGAGTGGGCGAAACTCAACCATGTGGGGTTCAGCGCTTTCGTATCCATCGGCGAGATGCTCGACGTCGATTTCGGCGATCTCATCGACTACTTCGGCTCCGATGCCCACACGCGAAGCATCGTCCTCTACGCGGAAAGCGTGACCAACGCCCGCAAGTTCATCAGCGCCGCGCGTGCCTTCACGCGCACCAAGCCGATTATCGCCATCAAGTCGGGGCGTTTCGCTGAATCCACTCGGGCCATCGCGTCGCACACGGGCACAATGGCCGGCGAGGACCTGGTCTTCGAGGCCGCCTTTCATCGGGCGGGGATCGTACGGGTCGAGGAAATTGCCGACCTCTTCAACTGTGCCGAGATCCTGGCCAAGCAGAGAAATCCGCGGGGTCCCAGGCTCGCCGTCGTCACGAATGCTGGAGGCCCGGGGATCATGGCAACGGATGCACTCATGGCACGCGGAGGCGTGATGGCTGATTTGTCGCCGGAGACGCTTAAAGCCCTCGAAGCCTTCCTGCCCGCCTACTGGAGCCGCAGCAATCCCGTCGATCTCCTCGGCGACGCCTCGCCGGAGTTGTACGGCAAGGCACTGGAGGTCGTGGCCCGGGACGAAGGGGTCGACGGAATCCTCGTCATTCTCACACCCCAGGCCATGACGGATGCAACGGGATCGGCCGCGGCCATCGCCGAGAAGGCCACGGGCATCGAGAAACCTATCCTGGCATCCTGGATGGGACACGAAACGGTCCGGGGGGGCCGGTCGCTCTTCAACGAGAAGGGCATCCCGACCTACGCCACGCCGGAACAGGCCGTGAAGACCTTTGTCTCCATGTACGAGTACAGCCACAACCTGGAGCTTCTCTACGAGACGCCGAAAGAGCTGGACATCGATCTTTTTGTCGACCCTGCGGAACTCGACCGACTCATCGGGCAGGAAGGGCCGGTTACACTGTCGGAGGTGCTTTCGAAGCGCCTCCTGAAGAACTGCGGTTTTCCCGTTGTCGAGACCTTCGAGGCGCGCAGTCCCGATGAGGCGGTCCAGATTGCGCGCCGGGTCGGGTACCCCGTTGTCCTGAAGGTGCTGTCCCCCGAGATCTCGCACAAGAGCGACTACGGCGGCGTCCTGCTCGGCATCGAGAACGACGACGCCGTGGTGCGCGGCTTCGACAGGATCACGACCAATGTGTGGGCCAGGAGCCTGGAGATCAACGTCGAGGGCGTGACGGTCCAGAAGATGATCGAAGAAGAGGGCTGCGAACTCATCCTAGGCGCAAAAAAAGACCCTGTTTTCGGATCCGTCCTTCTCTTCGGGACGGGGGGCGTTGCCGCCGAGATCTTCCGGGACCGCGCCGTGGCCCTCCCACCTCTCAATGAGCGCCTCGCCAGGCGCCTGATCGAGTCCATCAGGGGGTACCGCCTCCTGACGGGCATCCGGGAGCGGTTGCCGGCGGATCTCGACGCCCTCGGGAAAATCCTGATCCGTCTCTCCTACCTCATCGTTCATTACCCCCGGATCGTCGAGATGGACATCAACCCCCTCCTGGCGGGCCCCGAAGGCGTCTGGGTCCTCGATGCACGGATCGTGGTCGACAGAAAGCAGCCGGAGAAGCCAGCCCGGCCCTACGATCACCTCGCGATCCGGCCCTATCCGGAACAGTACCTCAAGACGGCCGCATTGAGAGACGGAACGTCCGTCATCCTCCGGCCCATCTGCCCGGAAGACGTGCCGCTGTGGCATGATATGATCGACACCTTCTCGAAGGAGACGATGCGTTTCCGGTTTTTCACCGACCGCAGGGAGATCTCCCGGAAGATGGAGGTACGGTGCTGCTTTATCGATTACGATAAAGAGATCGCCCTTGTCGCCGAATGCCGCCGCAACGGCGAAAGGAAGCTGATCGGCGTTTCCAGAATCAGCCTCCATCCGGATATGGAAACGGGGGACTTCGCCATTGCCGTGAGTGATCCCTGGCAGGGAAAGGGGGTCGGCGCGCTGTTGACCGATTATGTCCTGGAGGTTGCGCGGGACCGGGGTGTCCACAATATTAGGGTGAATGTCTTGGCCGATAATCAGAAGATCATCGACCTGATGAGACACAGGGGATTCGACGTGAGGTTCGCTGCCGCCGGCATGGTCACCGCCTCCCTCACGCTTTCCCCCGGACAGGGAGATAAGCCGGGATGATCGTCATCAACTGCGTTAAGAAGAGGATGGCCGACGCGGAGGCCATTGCCACTGGGGCGATGAAAACGGGTGTGCAGAACACGGCCCATCGACCGCGGGGCTTTGCCCCCCGGGGGAAATCCTCGCCGGTGCGCCTCAATGCCAAGCGCAGCAGCCTCGGCATGATCTCGGCGATCAACAATCAGGGCAAGACCCGCTTCCTGTGTTACCGCAAGGCCATGAACACGAAGCTGCTGACCCGATTTATAGGGCGCCTGGTTCGGGACACCGAACGGAAGGTCTTTTGATTCTGGACAATCTGCGGGTTCACCATGGCAAAGACGTCAAGAACTGGTTGGAAGAGCACGAGATTGAGGGAACCGATGTCAGGCGGATAAAGTATAGGAGGGCAATGACCATCCGGCAAGGAGAATCCATTATGAAGAAGGCAGACGTAGTGGTGTTGGGGGGATTGTCTGGCATTACCGCAGGGATTAGTTGCAGGAGGCATTATCCAGACAAGAAGGTTATCCTGATCCGAAAAGAGGGGACCGTCCTGATCCCCTGCGGCATCCCGTACATTTACGGTACCGTTGGAGGCCCGGAAAACAATGTGATCCCGGATGGTCTTCTGGAAAAAAACGGCATCGAATTGCTCAAAGGCGAGGCTGTCGATGTCGACCGCAGGCAAAAAATCGTGACCATGCAGGCCGGCGAGACCATTGCCTACGAAAAACTGGTTTTTGCCACCGGTTCGGTCCCGCTCATCCCGCCGATCCCTGGCATAGACAAAAAGAATGTCTATCCCGTGAAAAAGGAATTCGGCTACTTATCGGAAGTCAATGCGCGGATGTGCGATGTGAAGGATTTGGTGATCATCGGCGGCGGATTTATCGGCATGGAGTTTGCCGATGAGTGCCGAAAGGGCAGAGACGTTAACGTCACCGTTGTTGAAGCCCTGCCGCACTGCCTGCAAATGGCCATGGACAACAAATTCTGCGAAGAGGCGGAAGCGAAACTGGCGGAGGCCGGGGTAAAAATTCTGGTCAACGAACAGGTGATGGCTGTTACGGGCGACGGAAAGGTGACCGGGGTAAAACTTGCCAGCGGAAAAGAACTCAGTGCCGATATGGTCATTCTGGGGATCGGGGCAATTGCCAACACGGACCTTGCGAAAAAGACGGGCCTGGAACTCGGATACAGGAGCACCATCAAGGTGGATCGCTATATGCGGACCTATACCGATCCGGATGTTTTTGCCTGCGGCGATTGTGCGGAGAAATTCTCCTTCTTCGACGGCAAACCTATCGGGGTCATGCTGGCATCGATCGCCACCTCGGAAGCGCGGATCGCGGGGGCGAATCTGTTTTCACCCGCTCACCAGAATTGCGGGGCCATCAGCGTCTTCTCGACGGTGGTCAATGGCCGTGCCTTCGGCGTGGCCGGCCTGACCGAAAGGATGGCAAAGCAGATCGGAACCCGAATCGTCACCAGTATGGCAGAGGCGCCGGATACCCATCCGGCCGGGATGCCCGATTCATGCCTCACAAAGGTAAAACTCCTGTTTTCCAAGGACACGGGTGTGATCCTGGGGGGGGGCGATGTCGGGCGGGAGATCCGTGGGGGAAATGATAAACGTGGTGAGTGCCTGCATATCGCACAGAATGACCGCCGATGACATGGTCAAATTCCAGATGGGAACCCACCCGGCACTGACCTCATCGCCGATCATGTACCCCATCGTGAATGCAGCGTGTACTGCGACCATGTACTTGAAAGGCTTTGTAAAAACCCAGTGAACCTTTTTCCTCGGTTTCTCCGCTGTGCAACCCGTTGCCTTGGTTGCATAGCCTTGCAATCACAAGCACCTGAGGGAGAAAGGCATCAGGAGACAAGGGCAAGGATCGGAGCCACCCACCTGTTGCCGAGAGCGGAACAGGAACACAAGAAATACAGCCTGGTTGCATTGGCCGGTGGCGTGCTGGTAGCCGTCGTGATCGTGGCTTCAAAGGCCAGATAGGCCAAAATAGTTGCACAAGCGACATACTGATGAAGTGACTACCGGCTCTGATCGGAAAAATCAGGGTTGAGGGTTTTCAGGGTTGGAGGGGTCAGGTCGAGATTTTACCCCCATATTCATATTCCTCCGTAAAAAAGGAGAACGCGATGGAAAGGATGTTTGAGAAATTCAGTTTGGGAAGTGTGGAACTCCTGAACCGGTTTGTCTTTCCTCCGATCAAGCTCGGGAGAGGAAACCCGGACGGGACCGTCACAGAAGGACAACTTGCCTTTTATCGGCAGATCGCAACAAACGGTCCAGCCGTCGTGATTTTGGAGCCCGTGTCGGTATCCGCGGATGGGAGAGAGCACCCCAAACAGCCGTGCATACATCTGGATAACAGCGTCCATGAACTCAAGAAGATTGCAGATCTCATCCATGATCAAGGCCGACTTGCCTGCATCCACCTCAATCACGCCGGTGCAGCCGCCCTCCCCAAAATCATCGGGGGCCCGCCCAAGGCGCCATCGGCAATGATCTGCGTGGCCAGGGAAGAGACGATTTCAGAGGCACTGACCGAGGAAGAGATCCGGAAAGTCATTGCCGGTTACGGGTCTGCGGCCGCAAAGGCTCAGGATGCAGGGTTTGACATGATAGAAATCCAGGGGGGTCACGGGTATCTGATATCGCAATTCCTGAACAGCAAATTAAACAAACGGAAAGATCCTTATGGTCAGGATCGGACCCGCTTTGCGAGGGAGGCCCTTTCACATGTGAGCGAAGGAGCCCCCGATCTTCCCTTGATTCTCCGGATATCGGGCAGTGAGATGTCCCCTGAGTTCGGCATCAGCCAGAACGACCTGCTCCCCCTCCTTGAGCTGGCCCAGGAAAGGGGCATTCATGCCATCCATGTGGGCATGGGGAGTGTCTGCTTCAGCCCTCCTTGGTATTTCCATCACGGCAGTCTTCCGGAAAAGCCCCAGATGGATGCCCTGGCCTGGCTGCGTCAGCATACCCCGCTCCCCCTGATTGTTGCCGGCAGGATGGGGAGAAAGGAAAAGATCATCCGTTTTCTCAATGAGGGGTCTGCGGATCTGGTGGCCCTTGGAAGGCCTCTGATTGCGGACCCGGACCTGATCGAGAAATGGCGGAAAGGAAAAGATCAGGAGATCATCTCATGCGGTTACTGCCTCCAGGGATGTCTCCACCGCATGAAGAGCGGGGAGTCCTTGGGCTGCAATCTCAATCCGGGCCTGGGCCTGCCCGAGATTGAAAAATCCCCCAAACCCCTGAAGGTCCTGATTGCGGGGGGCGGCCCTGCAGGTATGAGTGCGGCCCTTTACATGGCGAAAGCAGGTCACCATGTCACACTGGCAGAGAAGTCCGATCACATGGGCGGTCAGTTTGCCCTTGCATGGCAAGCGCCGGGAAAGGAAGCCATGAAACAGGGCCTGGAGGGGTTGGAGCGTGCTGTGAAGGCGAGCGGCGCCTCGATACTGATGAACCGGGAGGTGGAGGCTCGCCTTTTAGAGGAGCAAGGCCCGGACCTCCTTGTCTGGGCCGCCGGAGCGATCCAGAATATCCCCGAAATCGAAGGACTTGACGATCAGTATGTCATGACATCCATTGAGTATTTTCAGGGAGACAAACCGGTCAAAGGCCCGAGGGTGCTGGTCATAGGGGCCGGAAGGACCGGTATTGAGATCGCTGAGAAGTTAGGGCAGGAAGGTTACGACGTGGCGGCTACCAAACGCACCGATCCCATCGGCGGCATGACGGAAATGATCACAAGGAAGCTGGCCCTGATGAGGATCGGACAGATGAAAAAAGTTTCCCTGATGCCGCATACAGCAGTGAAGGCGTTCAAGCCCGACCGGGTGGAGGTGGAAAGGGATGGCGAGAGGGTGTCTTTGGAGCCCTTCCAGACCGTGATCCTGTCCTCGGGCATGCTGTCGGCGCCTGGACCGGATAAAGATATGGCGAACAGGGTCCCCAAAATCGAAATCATTGGAGATGCCAGGGAGGTCCAGGATATTTTCAGCGCTGTTCATGCCGGATACGACCTCGCAGTCAGGTATTGAACGTGGCGTGAAAGTTTAGCGCGCGAAGAGGGCGGGAAGCGGATGGTCTATGGCAAAATTTCGAACCGCACAACTCTCCGGCCGAAAGAGAATGCCTCCCTCACGCTTTCCCCCGGACAGGAAGATAAGCCGGGATGATCGTCATCAACTGCGTTAAGGAGAGAATGACCGAGGCGGAGGCCATCGCCTCGCACAAAAAGGGTCACCTATGAGCGATTGACCTCCGTGCGCGATCTGCCACAATCTCCATGGACCGCAGACCGGAAAAAGCTCCGCCTGACGCGGGGCGACCATTTCGGCGACAACAAGACACCCGGCGCGATGGAGGGGATCAATGAAGACGCCCGCGGTCGGCAGCAGAAATCATAACTCTCGCCGGTCGGAAACCCATGACGATCAAGAAACAAAATTGATCGGCAAGGTCGCCCTGTACGCCTTCTGGTTGAACTTTGGCCTTGCAGCCATGAAAGGTGCTCTCGCAGTTTTTTCAAACAGTCTCGCCGTGACCGCAGGCGCCATCGATTCCGCAACCGATTCCGTGGCCTCTCTCGTTCTCTATGGGGGGCTGAAGCTATCGACCAGAAAAACGACTTCCTTTCCTCTGGGACTTTACAAGATCGAAAACGTTCTCTCCGTTTTTGTCGCGCTGTCGATCTTTTTGGCTGGTTTCGAAATCGCGCGGGAACTGTTGAAACACAGCGTTTCGCCACCGAAGATTTCGCTGGGCGTCGTTACCCTTCTCATGGTGAGCGTGGCCGCGACCTATCTTTTCGGTCAGTATGCCATTAAAATTGGAAGACAAACGGAGTCGCCCACCCTGGTCGCGGAAGGTCGGCATCGACAAGTGGATGTCTTATCTTCCATCGTCGTGCTTGTCTCCGTCCTGCCGGACTATTTGGGATGGCGCGTCTCCCTGTTCGGCATCTCCATGGATCAGATCGCCGCCGCGGTTGTTCTATTCTTCATCGCCCGGACTGGATGGGATTTGCTTTCCGACGGGATGAGGGTATTGATGGATGCATCCCTTGACTTCGAAACCCTTGACCAGGCCAGAAGCATCTTGAAGAATCACCCCATGGTGGTGAGAGTCCAATCTCTTTCCGGGCGCAATGCGGGCCGTTTTCGCTTTCTGCAGGCCAGCGTGATCCTGCGGACAGGCGATCTCGAAAAAGCCCACCGGATCAGTAAAGTCCTCGAACTCAGCATCCGGGAGAAGATTCCTCATGTGGAACGCGTAACCATTCACTATGAACCTCAACCCCATTCACACATTCGATTCGCCGTTCCCTTGTCAGATCCCGCGGGTGTTATCAGTCGTCATTTTGGTGAATCCCCTTTCTTCGCCATTCTGACTCTCCGCCTCGCTGATCATTCCATTGAACAACAGGAAATTATCGAAAATCCGCACAAAGACATTGAAACAGCCAAAGGCATTCGTGTGGCGGAGTGGCTCGTCCAGCAAAAAGTCGATCAGATCTTCATGAAAGAGGATCTTTCCCACAAAGGCCCCAGTTATGTCTTCAGCAATGCCGGGGTGAATGCACAAAGGACCGATGCGGAAAGCCTGGCAGAGATTCTTGAAAACCTCAAGACATGGTAAATTTCCGGGAACAGAACCCGTCCCCGGGATGTGGATCAGGGGAACAGGCAGTGTGTATCTCGTTGACGGCGTGCGTAGCAACATCGGTTTCTTCGTAGCCAACAGCGCCGACGCCAAGGGAGAAAATAGGAGAAAATAGGGTCAGGTCTTGTATTTCAACATTTCCTTTTCTGATATTTCGATGACCCCGCTCATCGATGCTTGATGCACATTGAGATGGTTGGCCTCTTCCACATCATGGCATCGCACTTTCTATAAGTTTGGAAAAAGCCATTTCAGATAATGCTTGACAAAAAATAACTTCTGTATTCATAAATACACGAATGTATTTATAAGGGAAATAAGGAGGGCTAAGACATCATGAACTATAACACCGTCACGGTAGCTGCGATAACCGGCTTGACAATCAGGCAGATAAGCTACTGGGACAGCATCCATTTTATCAAGCCCTCCATCAGCGAGGCAACCGGCTATGGGAGCGCCAGGCTATACTCGTTCGGGGATCTCGTTCAGCTCAAGGTTGCGAAAACCTTGAAAGTCCAGGGCATCAGCTTGCAGAAGATGAGAAAGGCGGTCAGTTATCTCAAAAAGCATATGCCCGATATCAAAAAGCCCCTTGCCGATCTGAAGTTCCTGACGGATGGAAATACCATTTTCGTTCTTACAAAGAACGCCAGGGAAGTCATCGATACTCTCAACCAGGGGCAGGTCGTCTTTTCAGTGGCATTGGGGGATATCATCGAAAGCCTCAAAGACCAGGTCAAGACCATATCGAACGACAGGAAGTACGACGTGAAAGTCGGGAAGAAGAAGTACCCCGTAATTCTTCATGCCGATACGGAAGACGGGGGGTACTGGGTCGAGGCCGTTGACATGCCCGGCTGCGTGTCGCAGGGGGATACGGTAGAAGAAGCCCTTGAAATGATAAAAGATTCCATTGTGGGATGCCTTTCGGTGCTTTCCGAAAAGCCAGGGCCAGGAAAGCATCATGAGCGGGTTGAATAACCTGAAGCCCCAGCGAGTCGTCAAGGCCTTCGAGAGGGCAGGCTGGCAAGTGGAAAGGACGACGGACAGCCACGTGATCCTCGCGAAGCCGGGTAGTCCTCGCATCCTTTCGATCCCCGTTCACAAGGGGAAGCCGATCAAACAGGGTTTGCTTCGTAATCTTATCTCTGTGGCTGGCCTCTCGGTAGAAGAATTTCTACGATTGTATCGATAGTGCTTGGAGATCATAAGCAAAAAGGCGCAATCTCAAGAAGATTACGCCTTTTTATTTTCTGGAGCCGAAGCCGGGATTGACATGGAAAGCGTAAGTGATTGATTTTATTAGTATCGAAATTGATTTGGTTGACGAAAAAATTCCTCAATTTTCAACCCCCCCGCAACCGTTTTCCGCGGTTTGCAAAGGGAGGAGGTTTTTGGCAATTTGGTTGTCAAGATTCCAGTGCCCGAGATCCGCAGTCAGCATTATCGGCGGCTTCTCATGAGGGGGGGATCAAACAGCTGGAGATCAAGTGCCCAAAGTGCGGGGGGTGCAGACATGGTCTATGATCTAACAGTCATTACACCTACAACTGCGCAGCGGTGGGCAGTTGCCAGACTTGATGATTACGGATCGAAAGGAAGCAATGAAAAAATCACCCGGAGCGTAGCGATCGGGTGGATTGATTTTGTTAGCGTTTTTTTATCACAGACAGAGACCATTTGCCCCACTTGAGATATACAACAAGATTTAAAATGCCGACAACAGCCGTAATGATGATAGTAATATAGATGCTACCAAAATATCCGATTGCGTTTACAATTTCTGCCGTTTTCAAATGCTGGTGCAATGTCATGATGTGTGCATAAACAGAAAGAGCACAAACTATTGAGATAAGCAAATAGACAGATCGTGATTTCATTCTCTCGATCCAAATGAAAATAGAAACCGCGAGAAGAACTGCGCCGTGGCCTCTTATGATGTTATGAACCATTTCAACAGCAATAGCGGAGAAGCCAAGTTTTTCATATACCGCTTCAGGATTCTTAAACAAGCTTTCATGAAACTGCTTCGGTATGAACGTCATTAGACATGCTGTTATTGTATTAATGATCTGAAAAGACCAAAATGCTATATTTGTTATGATTTTTGCCATTTACTATCC
>Ga0105106_10001678_pt1 | contig 15927 bp, 15 predicted proteins | sample PPLLaktember2015_5_FD_79109 | JGI IMG/M metagenome (GOLD analysis project Ga0105106, IMG submission 79109) | Freshwater sediment microbial communities from Prairie Pothole Lake near Jamestown, North Dakota, USA - PPLs Lake P8 Core (1) Depth... | ecosystem: Environmental > Aquatic > Freshwater >...
AACGGCGCGAACCACATCAAGCGCCTGCGCACGGTGGGCAAGGTCCGCAAGCTGCAGGATGCACTCGATGCAGACCCGACCCACAGCGGTCTCGGGATCGCGCACACGCGCTGGGCCACGCACGGCGTGCCGAGCGAGCGGAATGCGCACCCGCACATCTCCAAGGACGGCGTCGCGATCGTCCACAACGGCATCATCGAGAACCACGAAGAGCTGCGCGAAGAAGCGCAGCGCGAGGGCTACGAGTTTTCCTCGGAAACCGACACCGAGGTCATCGCCCACCGGATCCACCATCACCTGAAAGTGACGGGCGACCTGTTCAAGGCCGTGCGCGCCACGGTGGCCGAACTCGAGGGTGCCTATGCGCTCGCGGTGATCTCGCAGGACGAGCCCGACCGCATCGTGATCGCCCGCCAGGGCTGCCCGGTGGTGATCGGGCTCGGCGAGCACGAGAACTTCGTCGCCTCCGACGTCGCGGCACTGCTGCCGGTGACGCGCAACTTCATCTTCCTCGAGGAAGGCGACGTCGGCGAGATCCGCCGCAACAGCGTGCGGATACTCGACCGCGAAGGCAACACCGTGCAGCGTCCCGCCAAGTTGAGCGAGCTGTCGGCCGACGCCGCCGAGAAGGGCGAGTTCGCCCACTACATGCTCAAGGAAATCCACGAGCAGCCGCGCGCCGTGGCGCAGACGCTCGACGAGCGCGTTGCCGGCGGCAAGCTGCTCGAGGCCGCGTTCGGGCCCGCCGCGCAGGCCGTGTTCGCGAAGACCGAATCCGTGCGCATCGTCGCGTGCGGCACGAGTTACCACGCAGCGCTGGTCGCAAAGTATTTCATCGAGCAGATCTGCCGGCTGCCGTGCTGGGTCGAGATCGCGAGTGAGTACCGCTATCGCAACCCGGTCGTGCCGAAGAACACGCTGTTCGTCAGCGTCTCGCAGTCGGGAGAGACGGCCGACACGCTCGCGGCGCTGCGGCTCGCAAAGCAGGGCGGGTATCTGTCGCAGCTCGCGATCTGCAATGCGCCCGAAAGCTCGTTGGTGCGCGAGTCCGAGCTCGTCATGCTGACGCGTGCTGGTCCCGAGATCGGCGTCGCCTCGACCAAGGCGTTCACGACCCAGCTCGCCGCGCTCGACATGCTGGTCGTGGCTCTCGCCAAGTTCCACAGTGCCGACGCGGAACGCGAGCGAGGACTCGTGCAGCGCTTGCTCGGCATACCGTCACTGATCGAGAGCACGCTCGCGCTCGACGGCACGATCCGCGAGCTGGCAAAGCGCTTCGCGAACAAGCAGCACGCGCTGTTCCTCGGCCGCGGCGCGATGTATCCGATCGCGATGGAAGGCGCGCTGAAGCTCAAGGAAATCTCGTACATCCACGCCGAGGCCTACCCGGCCGGCGAGCTGAAGCATGGGCCGCTCGCGCTGGTCGACGAGGACATGCCGGTCATCACGATCGCGCCGAACAACGACCTGCTCGAGAAGCTCAAGTCGAACCTGCAGGAAGTGCGCGCGCGCGGCGGTGAGCTCTACGTGTTCGCCGACCCGGAGTCGGGTTTCGAACCCTCCGACGGCGTGCACGTGATCGAGATGCCGCGGCACGTGACCTATTTCCAGGCCCCGGCCGTGTACACGATCCCGTTGCAGCTGCTCGCGTATCACTGCGCGATCCTGAAAGGCACGGACGTCGACCAGCCCAGGAACCTGGCGAAGAGCGTCACGGTGGAGTAGCGGCTGCGGCGGCAAGAGACGATTGATCAGCAGAGACAGCCTCGATGCCATCTCTTCGCTCTCCACGCATGATCCTGATCGACGTCGACGGCACCATGGTCGACAGCGTCCCCGACCTCGCGTACTGCGTCGACGAGCTGATGAAGGCACTCGACCGGCCGGCGCACGGCGAGGCGCGGGTTCGCAATTGGGTGGGCAACGGCGTCGAACGGCTCGTGCGCCGCGCCCTCGTCGGCCAGCTCGACGGCGAGCCGCCGGAGGAGGACTTCGCCCGGGCCTACCCGATCTTCGTCGAGCTGTACGCCGTCAACACCTCCATCCGTTCGCGGCTCTATCCTGGCGTCCGCGAAGGTATCGACTGGCTGAAGTCCCAGGGCTACCGGCTCGGCTGTGTCACCAACAAGGCGGCCCGGTTTACTCTTCCGCTGCTCACTGATCTCGGTGTCCGCGACGACTTCGAGCTCGTCGTGTCCGGCGACACCCTGCCGGTGAAGAAGCCCAGCCCCGCGCCTCTGCTCCATGCTGTGCGGCATTTCGGCGTCGCCGCCGGCGAATCGCTGATGGTCGGGGACTCGGTGTCAGACGTTCGGGCCGCGAGGGCCGCAGGGTTCCAGATCGTCTGCGTGAGCTACGGCTACAACCACGGTGTCGACGTCCGCACGGTCCATCCGGACGCCGTGATCGATTCGCTCGTGGAACTGCGCGGTCTCCTGCCGGCGCAGGCCTAGGGGGCGGCGGCGGGTCACGGATATCGTGGCTTCGCTCAGCCGAAATTGCGCCACGTTCCCGCGTTCATCACCTTCCGGAAACCCTTCGCCTTGAGTTTGCGCGCCGCAAACGCGCTGCGCGTCCCGGATGCACAGGCCACGATCACCCACCGCGACGGGTCGAGTTCCGTGGCGCGAGCGTCGAGCTCCTGGAGCGGGATGTTCAGCGTGCCGGGCACATGGCCGCCGGCATATTCACCCACGCTGCGCACGTCCACCAGTTGCGCGCCTTCGCGCTTCAGCTCCGGGAGCCGGCGCCGCACGCGGACCGCGCCGAGGACGCGCCAGGCGAGGTAGGCCACGACGATGCCGATCAGCAGGTAGTCGAAGTTCATGAGCACTCGATGCCTTCGGGACGACGCCAAGGATAGCAGGGGAGGTCTGCGGGCAAGCTGCTAGGATCGGCCCGCTGCGGCCCTGGCGGGTCGCCGTGCCCGATTATTCGCACAGGACGCACGCATGACCCAGACAGGCTCCGCCGTCGCCCCCCGTGGCTGGATCGCCCGCTCGCTCGACGTCGTCGAGCGCGTCGGCAACAGGCTCCCCGACCCCGTCGTGCTGTTCCTGCTGCTGATGGTCGCGGCCTGGCTCGTGAGCTGGTGGCTGTCGGGCGTGAGCTTCACCGAGATCGACCCGCGCACCGGGCAGCCTGTGCAAATCAAGAACCAGCTCGCAGGCGAGTCGCTCACGGCCTTCATGTCGAAGATGGTCGGCACGTTTACGAGCTTCCCGCCGCTCGGCGTGGTGCTGGTGGCGATGCTCGGCCTCGGCGTGGCCGAGCACACGGGCTTCATCAGTGCCGTGCTGCGCGCCGCGATGTCGGTCACGCCACGCGTACTGCTGACCCCGGTGCTGATCGCCGTGGGCATCCTGAGCCATGTCGCGGTGGACGCCGGCTACGTGCTGGTGATCCCGCTCGGGGCGGTGATCTTCTACGCTGCGGGCCGCCATCCGCTCGCCGGCATCGCGGCGGCGTTCGCGGGCGTGTCGGGTGGGTTCAGCGCTACGCTCGGCGTGCCCTCGAGTCTCGACCCGCTGCTTGCGGGCCTCACGCAGACTGCGGCGCAGCTCGTGGACCCGTCGGTGGTCGTGAACCCGCTCAACAATTTCGTGTTCACGACGGTATCTTCCGCGCTGATCATCGTCGTGGGCTGGGTGCTGACTGACCTCGTGATCGAGCCGCGCCTGCGCGCGACGCAGGTGGACGCGGATCCCGCGGAGCTGCCGACGCAGGAGCCGCTCGCGCCGCACGAGCGCCGCGGGCTGCGGTGGGGCGGGTTCGCGGGCGCGCTGGCGATCGTCGCGTTCCTGTTGACGGTGCTGCCGCCGGACACGCCCTGGGCGGCGCCGCCCGGTGAGGACGGACGCCGCGAGTTGCTGGTGTCGGCGGCGCCGCTGATGCAGTCGATCGTGCCCATCATCTTCATCACGTTCCTGATCCCGGGCATCGTCTACGGCGTGGCGTCGGGCAGCGTGAAGACCCACCGCGACGTCGTCGCCGGCATGGCGAAGTCCATGTCGGGCATGGGCTACTACATCGTCATGGCCTTCTTCTGTGCCCAGTTCATCTTCGCCTTCGGCCAGTCGAACCTCGGCGCACTGCTCGCCATCAAGGGTGCGAACGCGCTGCGCGAGCTGGCGATGCCGATCGGCGTGACACTCGCGGGCATCGTGCTGCTCAGCGGCTTCGTCAACCTGCTGGTCGGCTCGGCCTCGGCGAAGTGGGCGCTCATCGGCGCGATCCTGGTGCCGATGCTGATGCAACTCGGCGTGTCGCCCGACCTCACGCAGGCGGCGTACCGCGTCGGCGACAGCTCGACCAACATCATCACGCCGCTGCTGCCGTATTTCCCGTTGATCGTGGTGTTCTGCCGCCGCTACGTGAAGGGCTCCGGCATCGGCACGCTGGTCGCGCTGATGCTGCCGTACTCGGTGACGCTGCTGGTCACCTGGACCGCGCTGCTGCTGGCGTTCTGGGGGCTCGGCATCCCGCTCGGCGTGGGCAGCAGCTACGGATACGTGATGCCGGGCGCGGGCGGTTGAGAAACTGCTGGAGGAACCGTCGATGCCGATCCAAAGCCCGATCTTTGCCCCCGCGATCGCACTGGTGCTGTGGTCGCTGCTGATGCTCGCGTGGCTTGCCCTCACGCGCCTGCCGGCGATGGCCAGGGCCGGCGTCGATCTCGGTTCGGTCGTCGGCGCGCGCGGCGTGAACCTCGAGGGCGTGATCCCCGACAAGGTGAACTGGAAGTCGCACAACTACACGCACCTGATGGAGCAGCCGACGCTGTTCTACGCGACCGTGATCATTCTCGGCGTGACCGGCGCCGGGGACGGCATCAACCTCACGCTCGCCTGGGCCTACGTCGGCCTGCGCATCGCGCACAGCATCGTGCAGGCCGTGTGGAATCGCGTGTCGGTGCGGTTCGCGCTGTTCAATGTGTCGACGCTTGCGCTGGTGCTGCTCGCCATCAACGCAGCGCGCGTGACGTTCTGAATGCCGGTGCCCCCTGATGGCCCGGGTGGATTGGTGGCCTCGCCGCGATCTGCGATACTGCGGTCCCCGTTCCGCCGGCCCGAGGAGATCGCCGCCGTGACCGATACCGCCGCGACCCGCCCGGTCGACCCTTCGCTGATCAGCTACACGCACTGGATGTACGCTCTGCACTCGCTGAGCGCGCTGCTGGGCATCCTGACTTCCGCTGCGATCGCCACGGCCTTCGTGTTCAGCATCCCGTCGATCATCGCGGTGATCATGAACTACGTGAAGCGCGACGAAGCCCGCGGCACCTGGCTCGACAGCCACTTCGGCTGGCAGCTCAGGACGTTCTGGTGGGCGGTGCTGTGGATCGTACTGATCTTCGTCCTTTCGACGCCGCTGATACTGCTGCTCGGGCTCGGTCTCCTGACGATGTGGCTCGGCATCGCCGTCGTCGGCATCTGGATCCTCTACCGCGTCATTCGCGGCTGGCTGGCGTTGAAGGACGGCCGCCCGATCTAGGTTTTCCCCCAGGAGTCTTCGACATGCAGATTGCGCAGGACAAAGTCGTCCTCATTCACTACACGCTCAAGAACGATTCCGGCGAGGTCATCGACAGTTCCTCGGGCGGTGATCCGCTGGCCTACATCCATGGCCAAGGCAACATCATTCCCGGCCTCGAACAGGCGCTCGAAGGCAAGCAGGTCGGCGACACGCTGAGCGTCAAGGTGGGGCCCGCCGAGGGCTACGGCGAACGCGACGACAAGCTCGTGCAGCAGGTGCCCCGGCGGCAGTTCGGCAGCGCCAACGTGCAGCCGGGCATGCAGTTCCATGCCCAGACCTCGGGCGGCCACACGCGTGTCGTCACGGTGACTCGCATCGTGGGTGACATGGTCATGGTGGACGGCAACCACCCGCTCGCGGGCGAGAACCTCCATTTCGATGTCGAGGTGACCGAGGTGCGCGAGCCGTCCGAGGAAGAACTCGCGCACGGCCATGTGCACGGGCCCGGTGGCCACCATCATCACGATTGATCCGCAGATTTACCTAGAGTGGTCAGCGACATCCACGGCTGCGCGACCACGCACGCTCGTGGACACTAACCCTCGTTTTCCTCCTGCGTGAAATTGACCGGCGGCGCGCGCAAGCACCCGCCGGTTTTCTTGTCTCAGGGCCGCCGGAACGTGCCGTTCAAGGCCTCAAGGGTCGCCGGGTCGCGACCGTAGACGTCGTTGCGGAAGATCACCTGCCCGTCAGGTCGCGGCTGCGCGGTCCAGTAAAGGAGCAGCACGGGCACCGGTGTGGCGAGATTCACGGTCTGCGTCTTCCTCGTGGCGACCGCGGCGTCGAGCGCGGCGCGGTTCCAGCGCACCGGATCGTTCAGCACCAGCTCGGCAAGCTCGAAGGCCTTCTCGACGCGAATGCAGCCCGAGCTGAAGATGCGTTCGTCCTTCTCGAACAGCGCCTTCGACGGCGTGTCGTGCAGGTACACGAGATACGGGTTCGGGAACATGATCTTGACGAGCCCGAGCGCGTTGTCGTCGCCCGGGTCCTGCCGCAGCTGGAAGGGCGGCAGGCGACCGCCGCTGTAGCGACTCCAGTCCACCGAATGCGGGTTCACCTCGCGGCCAGTCGCGTCGATGACGCGGATGTTGTTGCGCTTCAGGTACCCCGGATCGCGCTTGATCACCGGCAGCTTGTCCTTGACCAGGATGCCGGGCGGGATCGTCCAGGTCGGGTTCAGCACCACGTAGGTGATCGTCGACTTGAAGATCGGCGTCTCGCGGTAGGGGCGCCCGACGATCACCTTCGAGGTCCAGATTGGCTCGTCGTTGCGGAAGTACGAGACGTCGAACCCGGCCACGTTGACCAGCACGAACTCGCCGTGCAGTTCGTGCATGACCCAGCGCGCCCGCTCGAGATTGATGCGAATCTGGTCGATCCGCGCGGACACCGGCACGTTGAGCGCCGCGCGCGTTCCCGGTCCGACGGCACCGTCCGCAGTCAGGCCGTGCCGCTCCTGGAAGCGCTTCACGGCGGCCTCGAGCTCCGCGTCGAACGCCAGGTTCATCGGTGGCGCCGGGGGCTGCAAGTCGCCGGCCAGGTCCCCGGTGACGGTGAGTCGGTAGCGCAGCGTCGGTACCCGCGGATCGTCCAGCCCGAGCTTCATCGTCGGTCCGTCACTGATCGGCGACCAGCCGCCGGCTGTCGCGATCGCGCGATACGTCCTGAGCGCCTCGCGTCCGCGCTGGTACCAGACGTGCTGCGGCCGTGCGCGCGCGAAAGTCTCGCGGATCTGCCCGGAATCGAGCGCGGCGGTGAGGCGCTCGAAACCGCGCTCGACCGAGACCGGCCGGGTCGAGAAATTCCACTGCGAGCTCAACTGCACCGGGTCCACCTTGCCGAGGTAGAGGTGGTATAGGGAGAGCATCATCGCGTCCGTGGCGAGAAGCTCGAGATCGGCCTGCTCGGACGGCTGCAGTGCCGTCTCCGTCCTCAAGTCCGTGCGGAACGACTGCAGGGCCTCGATGTGGTAGTCGGTGGGGTCGAGCCCGTCGTCGACGAGATCGGCGAGTGCGGCCATCAGCAGGTCGAGCCGTGCCGGATCTTGCCACTTCGGCTGGAACTGCTGCGATTCGTAGTACCGCGCGACGATGTCAGTGAGGACGATGCGCCGGCCGCGGACGACGTGATCCGTTCCGTCGTGCTCGCTGGCATAGCGCAGGTGATCGACGCGTTCGCGGATGGCCTCGGCGAGGGGATCGATGGCCGTTGCTGGAGACGGAGCCGTCGTCGCGGCGGCCGGTTCGGGCTGGACCTGGCTCGACGCGGACACCGTGACGAGAAGCGCGAACACAGCGAATGCTGCGCGCAGCGAGAGTGCATGCATTGGGGTCAGTTCCTGCGGGGAATTTTCGCGGTCAGGTCGTACGCGTCGGCGCCGGTGACCACGACGTCCGCCCAGTCGCCGGCCTTCAGCTTGCCGGGCCGGGGGATGCGCACCGTGCCGTCGATCTCGGGCGCGTCAGCCGCCGAGCGAGCGACGGCGCCGTCCTCGTCGACCGTATCCACCAGCACGCGCATCGACCGGCCGACCTTCGCGGCCAACTTCTCCGCGCTGATCTGGCTCGCCAGCTCCATGAAGCGCTCGTAGCGCTCCTGCTTCACTTCGTCCGGCACGGGATCGGGCAGCGCATTGGCCGCCGCGCCTTCGACCGGCGAATACTTGAAGCAGCCGACGCGATCGAGCTGCGCCTCCGCGAGCCAGTCGAGCAGCACCTGGAAATCGTCTTCCGTCTCGCCGGGGAAGCCGACGATGAACGTGCTGCGCAGCGTCAGGTCGGGGCAGATCTCGCGCCAGCGACGGATGCGCTCGAGCGTGTTCTCGGCGTGGGCGGGGCGTTTCATCAGCTTCAGGACCCGTGGGCTGCCGTGCTGGAACGGAATGTCGAGGTAAGGCAGCACCTTGCCGTCCGCCATCAGCGGAATGACCTCGTCCACATGCGGATACGGGTACACGTAATGCAGGCGGACCCACGCGCCGAGCGAGCCCAGCGAGCGCGCGAGATCCGTGAAGCGCGCCTTGACCGGCTTGCCGCCCCAGAAGCCGGTCGCGTACTTGAGGTCGGCGCCGTAGGCGCTCGTGTCCTGCGAGATGACCAGCAACTCCTTGACGCCGGCTTTGACGAGGCGCTCCGCCTCGAGCATCACTTCACCGATCGGACGGCTCGCGAGATCACCGCGCATCGACGGGATGATGCAGAACGTGCAGCGATGGTTGCAGCCTTCGGAAATCTTCAGGTACGCGTAGTGACGCGGCGTCAGTCGGATGCCCTGCGGCGGCACCAGGTCCAGGAACGGGTCGTGCAGCGGTGGCAGTTGCTCGTGCACCGCGGTGATCACCTCCTCGTAAGCGTGCGGTCCCGTGACCTTGAGCACGCTCGGATGGCGGTCGGTGATGGTCTCGGGCTTGGCGCCGAGACAACCCGTCACGATCACCTTGCCGTTGCGCGCGAGTGCTTCGCCGATCGCGTCGAGGGACTCGTGCACCGCGTCGTCGATGAAGCCACAGGTGTTGACGACGACGAGGTTCGCGTCCTCGTATGAGCCGACGACGTCGTAGCCCTCGGCGCGCAGGCGCGTGAGGATGCGTTCGGAATCGACCAGGGCCTTTGGGCAGCCGAGGGAGACGAAACCGACCTTGGGAGGCGTGGACACTATTCGAACGCGCAGCCGCCGCCGCCACAGGCGGGGGCGCCGCACGGGCCGGTATCGCACGGCCGCTCGACCTTCGCGCCGAGCGAGCCGGTGATCACGTTGCCGCCGGTGATGATCCGCTCGACCTTGGCCTTGCCGGACGTCCCGTCGAGCGGCAGGCCAGCACGGCGGCACAGTTCGCCCCACGTGGTGACCTGCTCGGCCATCTTGTGGCTGACTTCGACGACGCGGCCGTTCGTTGGGCAGAGGTAGTCGTAGGTGGGCATCGTGGCTGGGCCAGGGTTCCGCTGAAACACCGCCTATTCTAGCGGAAACCCGCCATGAGGCCCCGCAGCGCGGAATTGGCCGGTTGCCTTACGGGGCGTCCCCGGGACGGGTGACATTTGACGACCGGATTCGATGGGGCGTAAGAAAGCTCGTAAAACGCCCCAGGGAAGCGACATGCCAGCCTCGAACACTTCGGCGTCCCACCGCGAACCAAAGGACCTGTCCGACCGGTTCGCCTACGCCTTTACGCGGCTGCTGCGCTTCTTCGCCGACACGTTCTTCGCCCGCCGCTACGGGCATCGCGCGGTGGTGCTGGAAACGGTTGCGGCGGTGCCGGGCATGGTGGGTGGGGCGCTGCAGCACTTGCGGGCCTTGCGGCGCATGGAAAGCGACGGCGGCTGGATCCGCACCCTGCTCGAGGAGGCCGAGAACGAGCGGATGCACCTGATGACGTTCATCCACATTGCCCGACCCACGCGGTTCGAGCGGTTGCTGGTGCTGCTCGCCCAGGGTGTCTTCTATAACCTGTTCTTCCTGCTGTACCTGATCTCGCCGAAGACCGCGCATCGCGTGGTGGGCTACTTCGAGGAAGAAGCCGTCTACAGCTACACGGAGTACCTGGCGGGCATCGACGACGGCACGATCGCCAACGTCGCGGCGCCAAAGATCGCGATCGACTACTGGAAACTCGCGCCCGACGCCCGGCTGCGCGATGTCGTCCTGGCGATCCGCGCAGACGAGGGTCACCACCGCGACGTCAACCACGGCTTCGCCGACGCGCTGGCGTGAGAAACGTCACGTCACTGGCGCCGACGACCGTCTGGGCGCAGTCAGCGCAGCCGTTCGTCGCAACGGAATTCAAGGTTCCGGAACAACTCGAGACGCCGGAGTTCCGCCTGCGCATGCTGACCGTACACGACGTCGTGAAGGACTACGACGCCGTCATGTCGAGCGTGGAACACCTGTCGCAGGTCTGGCCGGGTTCCGGCTGGCCGGGAGGGTTGACCCTCGAGCAGAACCTGATCGACCTCGGCTGGCACCAGAAGGAATTCCAGCGGCGCCGGTCGTTCGCCTACACGGTCGTGAACCTCGCGGAGACGCAGGTGCTCGGCTGTGTTTACATCAACCCAACCTCCAAGCGCGGCCACGACGCCGTCGTCTACTTCTGGGTGCGGCAGAGCGAGCTCGGCAAGGGGCTCGATGCGCGGCTCTCGAGTGCGGTTCGCCACTGGATCGCGCAGCAGTGGCCGTTCGAGAAAGTGGCTTACCCAGGCCGCGACATCGAGTGGGAAGCCTGGCGGGCAATCCCGGACGAGAAGCGATGATCGATTTTCGCAAGGAGACCCGCCATGGCTGAGATTCGACGCGCCGATGAACGGGGTTATGCCGATCATGGCTGGCTCCGGTCGTATCACTCGTTTTCGTTTGCGGACTACTTCGACCCGCAGCACGTCGAGTTCGGCCCGCTGCGCGTCATCAACGAAGACCGGGTCGTGCCCGGTGCGGGCTTCGGCACGCATGGCCACCGCGACATGGAGATCATCAGCTACGTGCTCGAGGGTGAGCTCGCGCACAAGGATTCGACCGGCACGAGTTCCGTGATCCGCCCGGGCGACGTGCAGCGGATGAGCGCGGGCCATGGCGTGCAGCACAGCGAGTTCAACCACTCCCACTCACAACCGGTCCACTTCCTGCAGATCTGGATCCAGCCGAACGTCCGCGGCATCGCGCCCGAGTACGAGGAAAAGCGTTTCGAGGCGGCGGAAAAACGCGGACGCCTGCGCTTGATCGCCTCGCCGGATGGCGCGGACGGCTCGGTCCGGATCCACCAGGACGCAAGGCTGTACGCGGGACTGTTCGACGGCCACGAGCAAGCCTCGCTCGAGGTCGCGGCGGGTCGGCGAATCTACGTGCACGTCGCGCGCGGCCAGGTGACCGCGAACGGGGAGACCCTGCACGCCGGCGACGCGCTTAAACTAACCGACCGGACCGCGCTGAGCCTGCAACAAGGCGCGGGTTCTGAGGTGTTGGTCTTCGACCTGCCCGGCGGGAGCCACTGAGGCCAAAGTCGGGCGTTCCGCATCTGAGGGCATCGCGACGTGTACACGCTCTTCTATTCCCCCGGCAGCGCAAGCATGGTGGTGCATCTCGCGCTGCTCGAGATTGGCGCGCCGTTCCGCCTGGAGAAGGTCGACTTCGATCGTGACGCGCAACGCAGCCCCGAGTACCTGCGCATCAATCCGCGCGGCCAGGTACCGACGCTGGTGATCGACGGCCAGCCGTACTTCGAGTCCGCGGCCCTGCTGCTGATCCTGGCCGAGCGTCATCCGGAGGCGCGGCTCGCGCCGCCGCCCGGTAGCGAGCTGCGCGCCGCCTGGTACCAATGGACCGTGTTCTTCACGAATGCGCTGGGGCCCGTGTACCGCCAGTGGTTCTACCCGTCCGATCTCGGCTCGGCCGAGCATCCGCCGCAAGTGCGGGACGCCCTGCGAGAGAAGATCGAAAGCGCCTGGGCGCTCGTCGACACGCACCTGCAGGCGCACGGCCCGCATATGCTGGGCGCCAGCTTTTCCGGCGTGGACCTGCTCGCGACCATGTATATGCGCTGGTCGCGCAACATGCCGCGGCCGGCACTCGAATGGCCTGCGCTCAGGCGACTGGCCGACCTCGTGCGGGCCCGGCCGAGCTGGGGACGGATGTGTGACGTCGAAGGGCTTACGGAGTGGCGCTCGTAGCGTCGTCTGGGGAATCTAGAGCCGGATCTTCCGCCAGAGCCCCGATCGCCAGCGCAGGTGCAGCGCGCCGCCGAGCAGCACCACGTAGGCGAGCAGCGCGACCCAGCCGCCGACCGCGCCGTAGCCGAACTGCGGCAGCCCGTCGAACCAGCCCTGCCCTGGCGCGAACGAGAGCATGTGGGCCAGGGGCACGAAGACGCCCCAGGAAAGCCCGAGGAAGATGACGGCCGGCACGCGCACGTCGCCCGCGCCGCGCAGCGCAAAGCCCGAGGCGAGCTGCAGTCCGTCGAACAGCTGGTAGCCGGCGGCGATCCACAGCAGCACGACGCCGAGTCGCACGACGTCGGTCGCCTGCGGGTCGCCCGTGGCCACGAAGAACGGCATCAGCCACGGACCGAGCACCGCGAGCACGACGCCGACCGCGCCCATGTAGCCCATCGTCACGGCGATCACCGCGTTGCCGAGCCGGCGGGCCCAGTCGTGATCGCCTGCGCCGATCGCCTGGCCGACCAATGTCGTGCCCGCCAGCGCGAGGCCGACGCCGGGCATGTACGCGATGGACGTCAGCATCACGACGATCTGCGTCGTGGCGCCATCGACCTGGCCAAGTCGCACCTGCATCAGCGAGAACAGCGCCATGCCGAACAGATCGGCGGCGTACATGGCGCCCATCGGCAGGCCGAGCTTGAACTCGCGCCACAAATTCGCGGCATCGGGTCGCCAGGTGATGTGCGTCTTGTAGGTGTGCCGCAGGTCGTGGCGCAGGAAGACGCCGAGTGCGAATGCCACGCCGCATAGCATGCTGGCGTTGGTCGCCCACGCGGCCCCGGCGATGCCCCAGTCGAGTTCGAAGATGAAGACCTGGTTGAGCACCACGTTGACGACGCCGACCAGCGCCGTCGTCATGACCGTGATCCGCGGGCGCGAAATGCCGTTGAAGAACCCGAGCACGGCCCACAGCATCACGCCGATCGGCGCGCCGAGCATGCGCGGACCCCAGTAATCGAGCGCGTGGCGCTGCACTTGCGGGTCGAGACCGAATGGATCGAGCAGCGGGCCGCCGAGCCAGGCGAGGCCGGCAAACAGCGGCAGCGTCAGCACTGCGCCCCACAACGCAACCCAGGTCGAATGGCTGGCTCGCCAGCGTCGCCGGCTGCCCTCGGCCTGCGCGACGAAGGTCTGCACGGCGAGCCCCACGCCCCCGAGCAGCATCACGAAGAAGAACACCAGCCAGAAGATCGCCGCCATCCCCGCCATCGCGGTCGTCGAGATGTGGCCGACGAACCAGGTGTCCGTCAGGCTGATCACGGCTTGCAGGCTGCTGTTGACCATCAGCGGCAGCGCGAGCGCCGTGATCGCGCGGTAGTCGATGACCGCGCGGCCATCGGCGCCAAAGCGCTGCGCGGGAAGGGAGCGACCGCCGCCCGGCATCGCGATGGCGGGCGCTGCAGTCGAATCGCTCACGGGACCGACCTCAACGCCGCATGTGGCGGTGCACGAACGTGTAGTAGATTGCGCCCAGGAACAGCACCAGTCCGCCGGCCCACAGCGAGATCCGGTGGACATTGCCCGCCATCAGTTCCTGGTCCTGCCCGGCCGTGACGCCGATCCAGGCAAGCACCGTGCACCACAGCGCCGATCCGGCGACCGTGGCGAGCGAGTACCACCCGAAGTTGAGGCGCACGACGCCGGCCGGAATGCCGATCAGGTGGCGGATCACCGGTAACAGTCGCGAGATGAACACGCCCACCTGCCCGTAGTGCGCCGCCCACGCTTCCGCCTGCTCGATCTTCTGCGGCGTGATCAGCACGTACCGCCCGTAGCGCATCAGCAGCGGCCGCCCGAGCAGCCGCGCTGCCCAGTACATGACGCTCGCGCCCAGCCAGGAGCCCAGCGTTCCGGCTACGACGATGCCGGTGAGCGACATCGTGCCCTTGGTATGCGCCAGGTGGGCTGCGGGCGGGATCACGAACTCGCTCGGCAACGGGATGATCGAGCTTTCCATCGCCATCAGCAGCGCCACGACCACGTAGCCGCCCTGGTCCAGGGCGCCGAGGTACCACTCGAAGAGGCTTGAGAACAGTTCGCGCATGTGTGCGGCGCCCATCGGCAACGAGGATTCCGGCCGGGAGCCCGGAAACACGGGTCGGCATTCTGCCAGATTCCTGGCCGGGTCCCGTGGCGGATGGTGGGAGCCGCCGTCGACTGATGCGACAATCGCGCACCCAGGACGGACCTGAGCAAACCGGAGCCTCCATGCGTCGTCGAGTCGGATTGTTGGCCGGAGCGTTGCCCGCGCTTGCTCTGTGGTGGTCTGGTGCAATCTACGGACAGGACACCACGGCGACCGATGGGTCCGCCAAGCCAGCGCCGGAGGCCATTGCGCAGGCCGACATTCCGGCGCGGGCCGACGCCGACGAACGCTTCGCCCGCGACGTGATCCAGCGCAGCACGGGTCGCGACCCGACCGATAAGTTCGGGCCGCGACTGGACGCGCTGGGCGAGTCTGTGCGCGACCAGTCACAGCGGTTCAAACGGGATGAGCTGAAACTGCTGTCGGTCCGGCGGCTCGAGAGTCTCGAGCGGCACTGGAGGTTCTACGGCAAGCAGCTCGAGGCCTGGCGCCGTGACCTGCAGCAGGCGGCGGGCCAATACGCCGAGGATGCCGCAGAACTCGCCCGGCGCCGCGCCCTCTGGGAGGCGACGCGCAAGGCGGCCGAAACCACGACGATCGCACCCGCACTTGGCAGCCGGATCGATTTCGTGACGGCCCAGCTGGCGCTGGCCGAGCAGGCGATTTCCGGTCCGATCGACAAGCAGATCAGGCTGGGCCGGCGCGCGAGCGCGGTGGGCGAGAACATCGAGGCCGGCCAGAAGGCCGTCGCGGCGGCGATCGCCTACATCGACAGCCGGCTGACCCAGCTCGACTCGCGGCCGATCTGGGAGCTCTGGCGCGACGGGCGCAAGTCCGACGACGCATTGCTCTCGCTGCAGGCGGGCCTCGCCGTCGAAAAACAGTTCATGGACGAGTACTCCGCGGCCAATCGGAACGCGCACCACCTGTTCCGTGCCTTCCAGATCGTCATGCTGCCGTTGCTGGTCTGGCTCAGCTTCCGGAGCCGCAAGCTCGTTTCCGACGATCCCGAGATCCAGGCCTCGTCGCGCGTGCTGCGTCGGCCGATTTCGTCGTGGCTGGTGCTGGCGCTGCTCGCCACGCTGGTCTTCAAGCCCGACGCGCCGATCCTGGTCCACGAGGTCGCGCTGCTGCTCGCGCTGATTCCCGTGCTGCGGTTGCTGCCGCCGTCCGTCTACGCGGTGCTCGGTCCCTGGCCCTACGTCGCGACCGGGCTGTATCTGCTCGAGCGCCTGAACTTCCTGTTCGTCGCCAACGCGCTCTACCACCGCGTCTACTTGTTGTCCCTGACGCTGCTGACGCTCGTGCTGCTCGCCTGGTTGCTGTGGCGATCGCGCGCGCCGGGCGACGGCGCTGCGCGGAGCGTGCCGGAGAAGGTCCTGCGGGTGGCCGGTTACTTCGGTATCGCGGCGATGCTGGTCTCGGCCCTGTCGAACGTGTTCGGCAACGTCTCGCTCGCCGAGATGCTGACGGCCGGGTTGATCGACAGCGGCTACGTCGGGCTCGTGCTGTTTGCGGGCGTGACGGTGCTCTCGTCCGTGAGCAGCCTGCTGCTTGCACGGCGAGCGGTGTCGCGCTTCCGGATCGTCACGCAGCATGCGG
>Ga0105106_10001679_pt1 | contig 15926 bp, 8 predicted proteins | sample PPLLaktember2015_5_FD_79109 | JGI IMG/M metagenome (GOLD analysis project Ga0105106, IMG submission 79109) | Freshwater sediment microbial communities from Prairie Pothole Lake near Jamestown, North Dakota, USA - PPLs Lake P8 Core (1) Depth... | ecosystem: Environmental > Aquatic > Freshwater >...
ATCCAGCCTCTCTTCCCCCCAGTCCAGCTCGATCTCGTAGCGAACGGGGAAATCGTAGCCGCCCGGAGGGTGAGTCCAGCGGCCGGAGCCCAGGATATCCTGGTTGCCGTCGCGATCGCGGAAGATCCAGACACAGTAGGTGTCGGGCAGGACGACCTGCGAATAGCGTCCTTCCTCATCCGTCGGCCCGGTGGTCCAGCCCATGTCCGGCGAGGTGCACAGGCCGGGGGCGATGCGCACCAGCAGCCCGGGCATAGCCGGCTCGGCGTCCTGGCGGATGCCGTCGGGGGCCAATCCGCCCTCTTGCCAGACGCAGTTCGCCTGCGTGGCGGCGTCGCAGTGATCGGCCCAGACATAGCCGGCGATGCGCGGCAGCCCGGTGTGCGGAGCGCAGCTCCCGCTGAAGTCGGTGTAGAACGCGGACACGTTCGAATACGGCCCGGAGATGTCCATCCCGAAGACCGCCTTGGCGCGCCAGTAGTACAAGGTGCAGTCCTCGAGGTAGTCGAGGTCGGCATCGAACTCGGTCGAGGGGCCGACGGTCGCGTGGACCGTTGTCGTGTCGAACCCGGGGTCTGAAGCGACATCCAGGCTGTACCACTCCTGGAGGCAGTCGCCCGCCGGGTAGTCGAAATCGAGGCGGGGCGAAGGGTCATCAACGTACGCCCCATCGGCCGGGGACACGAGTTGCGGCGGATGCATGTCGGCGCCCGCGCATGGCGGCCCGGTCCAGAAGTCCTGCGGCAGCGAGTACGCGCCGATCACGCCGGCGGAGACGGCGGCCACCCGCCAGGCATAGTGCGTGACAGATGAGAGATCCTGGTTGGGCGTCCACGACACCGCCTCCGCCGGTGCCGTCCCGGCAACGGACGCCGGGCCGTTGAAGTCGCCGTCGGGGGAAGCCTCGATCCGGAATTCGTCGGGCGGGCAATCTCCGGCATACGACCACTCGAAGGTGGGGCGCAGGCTCTCGCTGATCGGCGACTCCGACGCAACGACGTCCGGCGGGATGAGCGACGATGGCGGACAGCCTGCCTCCGTCTCGGTCGCGGCCGGCACCGGCGGCTGGCTTGCCTGCGGTGGCACCGGCGCCGCCGCGGACGACGAGGGAAGGTTACAGCCCGTCAACAGCAGGGCCAGGATCAGGAGACCGCAGAATACGGCGAGGCGAGTTGCGGCGGTGTCGTTGGTCATCGTGGCCTCCGATGGTGGTGGCGGCGCGCGAGCGGGCATCTCCCGCGCGGGGGGAAACCAGGATACGGCTAGGGGACCGTAATCGTCTGATGTTCCATCTCGATATCGGGAACCTCCCAGCCTTTCCACTCCATGATCTGGATGAAGGCGCGACGAAACAAGAGCTGCACGTCGATGCTCACGGTGCCGGAAGTGGGTGGAGCCGAGAAGCGATACGTGGTCGTGTCACTCTCAAACGCTGCCAGGCGCGTGTCACTCAGCTGGCGTGTCGGGTTCCAATAGGCACCGGTCGGTGCGATCTCTGTCCACAACTCCTGCAGGATGCGCGCATAGGCCGTTCCGGGGAGGCCGGCATAGTGGCCATCGGATGGGTCACCGGTGCCGCACCAGTCCGGAAGGATGGGCCCGTCAACCAGGTTAAGGCGCTGTCCCGACTCATCCGTCGCCTCGACCAGCAGGATCAACTGCCGCAATGGGGAGTCGGTCGGAACGTGGTGTCCGGTCCGGTCGTTGGTGATGGTCACCTCTACCAGGAGGGCGTCCCCCGGACGCTCGGCCCGGACTTCCATCGTCACGGCGTTTTGGAGCAGCTCCGGACTCGCCGCGCCGGGGAAAGTGTGGGCGTGAATCGTCAGCGGATCGCGCTCGATGCCGCCGGCCTCCGGAGCGACGTTGGTGATCGACTCGCCGTCCAGCACCGTCGGCGCCGGCATGTGACACTGCTGACAGGTGCGTGCCCCCTCGAACTCCGGGTCGCTGTAGGGGCTCTGCAGCCATTCGCCGTAGGAATTGTAGACCACGGTGTCCCAAAAGACGCCGAAGTGGCACGGGGCGCAGAAGGCGCTCTCCTCAATCAGGGGCAGGTAGGTGTCCTCCATGGGGACGTTGTCGTCGTCGAAAGTCCCGAAGAAGAGCTGGTAGCGATCGGGGTCCTCCGGGAATGGGCGGCGCACATCCATGGACAGAACACCTGGCATGTTGGGGTAGGGCAAGCCGGTATCCGGACTGAGGATCACATCGGCGATCTTGTGGCAGAAGTCGCAGTGGATCCCGGCGGCGTCGACGCCCGTGACCGTGTTCGGATCGACTCCGTAGGGCGCGTCGATGGCGGGGGCCGGGACATGGCAGGCGGCGCAGTTGCCGGCAGTGACCGGGAAGTCGAGACGATAGCCGGGCCCGAAGTAGGGCTGCTCGGGATCAGGACGCAGCGGGAACCTTCCGTAGTCGCGGCTGAAGCCGAACCGGGTGAGAGGGCTCTGATTGCCGGAGACATCCGTTCCGTTGTACATCGTCAGGAAGCGCGGATTGGCGGCTGAGCGCCCGTGCGCGTCGCTGTCGAGCCAGACCTGTGTCAGGCCCGGTTTGCAGGAGTAACAGGAGCCCTCGCCGAGCGGGGAGATCCAGTCATAGGCGGGGTTGTCGGTCGTTTGGACGCTCCGCAGTACAAGCGTAATCCCCTCGGCTGGCGGGGTCACATCGACCGCGTTGGCGCAGTAGTAGCCTTCGGCCCAGGCGCTGATGGTGACCGGAACGCCTTCTTCGAGTGCGGCGAGGGTGAATCGGCCGGCCTCGTCGGTCTGGGTCGCGTTGGCCGTCGCCTGCACGCGTACCGTCGCGGCGTATATCGGCGATCCGCCGGCGTCGATGACCGTCCCGGCGGCAACGGACGCGTCCGTGCCAACGACTGGCGTCTGCCCATACGCACGCGCGGCCGGCGAAGGCGTCGGCGGGCTACTGACCGGTTCCGGAGAGCAGCCCGCCAGCAGAGCGAGCGCCAACAGGCCGAGCCTGGCAAGGATGGATCTCACCATGACCTCCTCGGAGGCCGAGGATCATTTGTGCTTGCGGCGCGCCAAGACGAGGCCCACGACAGCAAGGGCTGCAAGGCCGGCGCCCACTCCAACGTACAGCCCTATTCCAGCGCGGCCGGCCTCAGGCGGTTGCGTTACCGGCGCTTGGGCCTGCGCAGCGGTCGTTGGCGCGGCGGCCGGCGCTTCGGTTGCGGCGGCTGCCTGGGAAACGCCCGCAGGCGGCTGGCCGTTCAGGTCCATGCGATAGACACCCGCGCCATTCGTGCCAACGTAGATGTGCTGGCCATCCGCCGAAATCCCCAATCCGGTCACTGCGCGCATGTCGAGGCCGGCGTTGATCTGGAGCCACGTCTGCCCACCGTCCGTCGAGCGATAGACCCCGCTGAAGGTGTCCGTGGTGTACGCGATTTGCGCGTCGGTCGGATCGAAGACAACTCGGTGATGCGAGCCATTCGATTCCAGACCCGAAGTGACTTGCCGCCAGCTGTCACCGCCGTCGTCGCTGGCGTAGAAGCCGCGTTCGTGGATGCTGGTCAGAAGGAACGAGGCGTCGACGGGGCTGACGGCCACCATACGGCCCTGCCCTTCGGGCAAGCCCTCGAGCCGGCGCCAGCTGGCGCCGCTGTCTGTGGATTGGAACACGCCATTCTCCGCCGCGGCGTAGACCAGGCTGGCATCGAAGGGATCCACCGCCAGGTCGGTGATGCCCTGTCCATGGAGTTCGCCGGCGGAAAGGTCCTGCCAGGTCGTCCCGCCGTCATGTGAGACGGCCAGTCCGATCGTGGGCACGCAGCTGGTGTGGTGGACCATGCAGTTGTGGTCGGCTGCCCCCAGGTAGACGACCGTCGGGTCGGAAGGCGCGAACACGATCGTGCTGGCCATCGGCCCGAAGGGGAAGGGCATGGTGTGCGGGCGCCACCCGCCATCGATGAACTCGAGCAGCTGCTCGCTGCCGAGGAGGACATGCCCCGGCCGCGACGGATCGACGGCTGCGCCTCCCCACTCGCCTCCAGCGAAGGGGAACTCGGCGGGAAGGGACTGCAGGGCGTGCCAGGTGGTCCCGGCATCATTGGTTTCCCAGGCGCCGCTGCGGCCCACGGCGTAGACATGGGCGGCATCGTAGGGGTCGACGGCCAGATTGATGATCTGGGCTCCGGTGTAACCATCGCTGGCGTTGATCCACGTCCGCCCACCGTCTTCGCTCAGGAAGTTTCCGCCGCTGTAGTTGTTGGCGAACACGCGATCGGTGTCGCGAGGATCGCACTGGAAGTCGATCGGCCAGCCGGCGCGGACGCCGGGAGGTCCCCAGGCCGTTCCGCCCGAGACGAGCGTCCAGGTGATCCCGGCATCCTCGCTGCGATACACGGCCACCTCGCTGCCGGCATAGGCGATGTTGGGATCGGAGGGGCACATCTCGACAGCCGAAAACGCCTCATAGCTCCGTTCGGCCGGCGGCTCAAGAACCTGGGTCCATGTTTCGCCACCGTCGGTGGTTCGGTAGATCCCCTGTGGGCGGTGATCCGCGCTTTCCAGCCGCCTGCCGGCGACTTCCGGAATAGAGTGTCCGGCGGCGGCTATCAGAATGTCCGGGTCGTGGGGGTGCATGTACAGGCTGCCGAAGTAGAGGAACTCCAACCCGTTTTCCTCGTTCAGGATGCGCCATGTCCGCCCCCCATCCGTGGATTTGAGGATCCCGAGCCCGCCGAAAGGCTCAGGATTGGTCTCCCAATCCGGGGCCTCTCCTACCGCGCCGCGGTCAAAGATGCCCGTCGAGACGTACAGAATGTCCGGATCCTGCGGATTGATCCACAGGTATCGCGTCAGGCTGGAGGGCATGCCGCCGTCCCAGATTTCCTGCCAGTTCTCGCCGCCGTCGGTTGTGCGATAGACGACTCCGCCGACACCGGCGGGCGACATTCGTGACGTTTCGCCCATCGCGTAGACGATGTCGGATGAACGCGGGTCCACGGTGAAGCCGCGAAAGGTCAGTGTGTCGTAGTCCAGCGTCACCCCGTTATCCCGCTGAGCCCACGTGCTCCCGCCATCCGTCGATCGGTAGATGTGCCCGGTGATGTCCGTCCCAACCCAGATGATCTGTGGGTCGTGAGGATCGACCGTCAGGCAGAAGATGGGCGTGCCGTCGCCGGTAGGCCCGGATTGCCGCGGGATCCCGCTGTTGCTGGGGAACCACGTATAGCCGTCATCCGTGCTCATATGCACGCCGGCATAGTTGTCGGTTGCGTACCACGTGTTGGGGTCGTCGAAGTTGTAGCGGATGTCGTAGCCCAGGCCACCGGGGGGCCCCCCCGTGCGAACCCAGGTCAGCGCTCCGGCTGTGGGGGACTCTCCGGCGGAGGTCGCCTCGGGCTGTGGGGACGCCTCAGGCAGAGGGCGTTCTTCGCCGGGCAGCAGGGTGAGGTCATCGAACTCGCCGGTCGCCTGGCCGAAGACATGCAGCATCAGCCCGGTGCCGGGAAGCGGCTCGTCATCGACCGCGTGCAGCTCGATGCCTGGTCCGACGAAAATGTGCTGTTCCGCGCCGGACAGGCTCATCTCCAAGAGCCACCAGTCGCCGACCACCAGCCCCGACGGAGCGGAGGCCAGCGTCACCTGGCGGCCACCGGCGTCGCGCAGCAGCTCGACCACGCCTGGGTTGATGCGCAGGATATACATCCCGGCCTCGGACAGGCGGTAGCCCACCTCGACGAAACCGTCCCCTTCGAAGCGCAGACGCAGGATGAGACCGCCAGAAACCTCCCCTCCGGGACGGATGGCGTAGCCTTCTCCCTGGATACGCAGGACGCCATCGGCGACGATGGCGTTTGGCGTCCGCTCCCAGCCGGGCAAGGCGCGGTCGTCGAAGGTCTCGACGACCTCCCCTTCCTGAGCCTGGGCCGTGCCGACGACCACCGTCAGGAGGGCCAGTGCCGCGACGAGGACGTATCTCGGCGATGAGGTCTTGATCTTCATTGGTGCTTCCTTTTCTCCATTTCAAGCATAGCGCCTCACTTGCGGCGCCGGCGTTGCAGGGAGATGACAAGCGCGATGAGCACGACGGCCGCCGCGCCCAGGCCGAGGTACAGCGCCAGGCCAGGAGGGCCGGGCGGGAGGGGCGTTTGCGCCTCGGGCTCTGCCTCTGTCGGCGCCTCGGTCCCTTCTGCAGGTATAGGGCTGGGTGCCGGCACTTCCGTGATCTCGGCTGTCGGCGGCTGGCCGTTCAAGTCGAGGCGGAACAGGCCAGCCCCGACTGTGCCGGCGTACAGATGATTTCCGTCGCCTGACAGAGCCAGTCCGCGGACGGAGCGGACTGTCATCTCCCCCGATATCTGCCTCCATGACTCGCCGCCGTCAGAGGTGACGAAAACGCCGGAGAGGCTGGAGGAGGCATAGATCACCCCCGGTAGAGAGGGATCGCACAGCAGCTCGTAGATCGGCTCGTTGGGATCCATACCGGCCGAAATCGGAACCCATGTGGCGCCGGAGTCGAGGCTGCGGTACACGCCCCCAGGGGTGCTGGCAGCGTACAGCGTTTGGGCATCGAACGGGTCAATCCGCACCTCATAGACGACGGGGGCATCCAACGCCAGAAGAGTGGGTGAAGGGTCAGCCACGGGCACCTGACCCGTGACGGACTCCAGGCCCGGCAAAGCCGTCCAGGTGGAGCCGCCGTCCTCCGTCAGGTAGAGGCCCATCGCCGTCCCGACGTACACGCGATGAGGGTCGTCGGGATCGATCGCCGTGCTGAGGATCGAGACTGCGCCGAAGGGCGCGCTGGCCAGAGACGTCCATGTGTAGCCGCCGTCATCCGAACGGAAGAGCCCAGGCGATGGGGCCAGGCACTTGCTGTACACGCCTTCGAGGCATGCGCCGACGGAGAACCCGGCGTACATGATTCGAGGGTCGGACGAGGCAACCGACATGGCACGCAGCGGCTGGGTGTCATCCGTCAGACGGCCGGCAGCCCAATTGAAGAGGTCCAGGATCTGGGCCTGCGTCCATTCCGATTGTCCCGGATCCCGATGGTAGACGCTGCCGTCGGTGGAGCCGATGATCGTGTGAAGGGACTCAGGGTCGTCGCCGGCGACGAAGACAACCGATCCGATCACCGGTATGTGGGCTCCGACCCAGCTGGCTCCACCGTCCAGGCTCTCGAAGGCGCCGGCGAAGACGTGCGCCGCCTGCGTTGGATCGACCGCGATTCGGAAGACGAGCTTGATCCCAGTGTAGCCGCGGCTGGCGTCACGCCAGGTCTGCCCGCCGTCTTCGCTGACGAAGTTCCCGCCGCCATAGTTGTTGACGAAGATGCGCAGCGGGTCGCGTGGGTCGACCTGAAGGTCGATCGGCATCCCGGCCCTGCGGTCCCCGTCGTCGATCACGTATTCCTGCCACGTCACGCCGGAGTCGTCGCTGCGCCAGATCTTGCCTTCCGATGCGACATACCAGACCTCGGGATCGCTCTGGGAGATCTCCACGGCCTCGGCACCGAAACCCTCGGACATCGCCAGGACCAGAGTCCAGCTGTCTCCGCCGTCGCGCGTCACGTAGGCACCGGCCTGTTGCGCTGGCTCGGTCACGCCCGCCAGCAGTGTGTCAGGATCGTCCGGGTGCATGAAGAGGCTGGGGATATATCGGCCGCCCAGGCCGCGGCCCTCATCCAGGACTTCCCAGGTCTGCCCTGCGTCGGTGCTGCGCAGCATGCCGACGCCTCCCCAGATGCCATTGGGGATGTCAGAGTCGGCTGCGTCTCGGTCGAAGAGTCCGGTTGAGACGTACACGAGATTGCTGTCGCCAGGATCGACCCACACATAGCGCGCCAGATTGTTGCCCTGCCAGATGCGCTGCCAACTCAGGCCGCGATCGGTGCTGCGGTAGACCTCGCCCTGTACCAGATCCTGACGCCGCGTCACCACCTGCCCGGCCCAGCCGTGGCTGGAGATCTCCCCCGCGGCATAGAAGGTGTTCGGATCATTGGGGTCGACGGTGATCCCGCGGAAGCTGAGGCTCTCGTGATTGTCGATCCCGGCCTCCCTGGCCTGCCAGGTTTCCCCACCGTCTTCACTCAGGTAGATGTGGCCGGTCGACTGCGTGCCGACCCAGACCGTCTCCGAGTCGTGAGGATCGATCGTGGCTGTGAAGATGGGATATATCCCCCCGGTGAAGCTCGGGATGCCGTTGTTCACCGGTACCCAGGTCAGGCCTCCGTCCGAGCTTCGGTGGATGCCGGCAAAGGCGTCCGTGACAAACATGATGTCGGGGTTGTCCGGCTGCATGCGGATGTCGTAGCCCAGGCCGCCGGGCGGGCCACCCATGCGAATCCACTCGCCAGCCTGATAAGCTGGCAAACCGGTCGCGACTGCGGATGGCGATGACTCGGAGGGGGTGGCGGGGATAGAAGCGGGCGCGACGGGCGCGGTCACCGTCAGGTGGTCGAAAAGCCCTTGCCCCGGGCCGGCTACCCGAAGGACCAAGCCGCCGGCCGGCAGCGGATCCGGATCACGGGCCACTAGCGCCGGGCGCCCGTTGCGCGAGACAGCGTGTTGGCCCGCGCTTGCGGCAATTGTCAGTTCCATCCACTCGCCGGTGGGGACAGGCTCGAGGTCGGCCTGCCCGAGCCGGGCGTCGCCGCGCAGCAAAGTCATGCGGCCGGGCTCGACGCGGAGGGTGTACTCGCCCTGTTCACTAGCCGCGTAGCCGATCTCAAGCGTCGTCTCGGCGACGAACTGCGCGGAGACCCGCAAGGTCAAATCTCCCCAGGGGCCTGGATGGAAGGCGAACCCATCGGGTCCGATGCGCAGCACGCCGTCCACGGCCTGCGCGTCGGGCGAGTGCTCCCAGCCGGGCAGGGCGGGATCATCGAAGGTCTCGGTCAGATCGGGTTGCTGAAGTTGGCGGGGATTGCTCGGGATGATGAGCCCGGCGGTGAGGAGGCACAGCGAGAGAGCATGCGCAAGCAGTGGCGCCATCGTCGCCTCCCTGGGGGCGTGTGCCCCCGACGATCGAAGGGCCGTCCCCCGACGGCCCGGCCTGCGCCCAATCTTGCCCCAGAACCTCAACCGACGCCAGCCCGCGGCGGTGCGCCGCTCGCCTCGCCTGCAATCCACGGCTCGACGAGGCGCGCCAGCGCAAGGCCGACGCCGGGGATGCCCTCCAGCCCCTTGAGCCCCATCGTGCGATAGACCAGGCCAACGTCCTGCGGAAGGTCTTCGATGGCCCAGGCTGCCTTGCGGTGGGCCCAGATGCGGCGACCCGGCTGTCCGTCCAGCTCCATGCTGTACAGCTCGCCTGCCAGTCGCTCAACGATGCGCTTGTTCAGGGTGCGCTTGTCGCCCAGCAGGATTGGCCGGGGGATCCGGTCGGTGAGGCCGTGCTTGCGACAGAGCTCGCGCACCGTGTGGGCAGCCTGGAGGCCGCGGCCAGCGGCCGGCGCGTAGCTGCCGGGCGGATAGGCGGAACGGTATAGGCCAAGCAGCTCGGGGAAGCGGTTGCGCAGGACGTTCAGGAAATAGTGGCGCTGTTGATCGGCCAGCGTCAGCGACCCGGCCAGGACGAACCGGCCGCCGTGGTTGGCCGTCCAGCGGATGACCGACTCGAGCGTGGCCTCGTCGTCGGAGACGCCCGGCAGGATCGGCATCAGGCAGGTGCCGGTCAGGATCCCGGCTTTGGCGAACTGGGCCATGGCGGCGAAGCGTTTCTCGGGTGCCGGCGCCAATCGTTCGAGGGCGCGCACCCGATCCGATGACGGCGACTCGGGCGTGCTCAGGATGCTGAAGGCGACAACGGATGGCGCGCCGGCATTGATCTCGGAAAGAAGATCGAGGTCGCGCAAGACCAGCGGTGAGCGTTCAAGGACGAATACCGGGAAGCCCAGGTCGCGGCAGACCTCAAGCAGTTGCCGCGAGATGCCGTACTTGCGCTCGGCCGGCTGGTAGTCCCCGGTGAAGACCAGGTCCCTGGGCGCGCGCTCGAGGCCGCGCCGCAGCAACTCCGCGGCGTTCTCCTTGACCTTGATCACGTAGGCGAAGTCGTTGGGATCGTCGTAGGGCGAGTACTTCTGCTCGCGGCAGTAGCAGAACTCGCAGCCGTGCTGACAGCCGATGTACGGATAGGCGCTGTAGCGCGTCCAGAACCAGTGATCCGGACGCTTGCCCTTGTTGAGGATCGTTCGCGGCTGGTAGGGGATGAACGCGGCGCGGCGGGACATTGCGCTCCTTACCGACGCGCGAAGGGCACGCAGGCGACTTGGCAGTGCCCGAAGCCTGTCACACGCGCCTGCGGCGGAGGACAACGAGTGCAGGCAGGAGGGCGGCCAGGGCCGGGGCGCTCGGGCAAGGCAGGCCGCCGGACTCGCCCTCAGCCTCCGGCTGTGCCTCGGCTGCCGCGTTGCCGATCAAGCTGAGGTCGTCCACCCACAACGTGCCGGTGTTCGGTCCCGCATCCAGCCCGTCGAACCCGAAGCCGAAGCCGACGACCTGGTCCGGCCTAGCGAAGGGTGTCCCCGCATCCGCCTCCCAATCGACGCGCCGGAAGGTCTCCCAGGGAATCTCGACCATCGCCCAGCCGTCGACGCTGTCGGTCGGCGTATCCTGGTAGGAGATGTAACTCTCCGGGCTTTCGGGCGCGCCGGCGTAGAGCAGGACGGCATACGGCACGCCGGCACGGTCGGCGCGCAGCGGGATGAGCACGCCTGGCGAGGTGCTCCAATCCTGCGCCTCCCAGAAGGAGAGGACGCAGGTCGACCAGCTGCCGGAGGGGACGCCGAACTCCACTCGCAGAGCGGACGATCCGCTGCGCGACAAGTCGCCGGCCGGCGCGCAGGTGATGCGTGTGTCCGGGACCTCGCCCCAGTAGGCGGTCCAGCCTTCCGAATCGGGGGGAGCGCCGGAGTCGAAATTGTCGATCAATCCGGCGGCTGTCGATGACGCGGCTGAGTCGGGCGCCACCGCCTCCGCCGCCGTGGGAGCCTGGGTCAGGTCCGGGGCGGTCACGGGCGCGCCCGAACGCCAGCGGTTGTAGAAAACGTTCAGCAGCGGCAGGAATTCCTCCGTGGCGCGGCGGCTGCCCTCGGGGGAGGGATGGTCGTCGCCGGGCGAGGACGGATAGTAGGAGGTGTCCCTGCCCCCCTGGTAGACGTGCTCGATCCCCTGGCCGTCGAATCGATGGTGGTTGTCCGGGCCGGTGAGGATGTTGTAGAAATCGAACACGGCCACGTTGGCGAAGGGGTAGTTGTTCTCGTCCAGCCAGTCGTTGACCAGCCAGTTGTTGAAAGCGCGCGCGTTGGCGGCGTACTCCGGATTGCTCACCGGCGGCGCGGTGATGACGACGAACAGCCGGTCGGGGCGCGTGGCGAAGTACTGCAGGATCTCGTTGTAGACGTAGCGGGCGTTGCCGACGGTCAGGTCGGTGCCGGGCGTGGCCGGATCGTCCGGGCTGCCGCCGAGCTCCGAGTTGGGGAAGCACGACTTGAACACGACGATCTCGTTCTCGCCGCCGGGATCGGGCAACGGCCGGCTGTACGCGGCGTGCTGTTCGCCCTCCCGCAGCAGAGCCTGGATGAACTCGTCGGTGTTTTCGCTGCGGAACCATTCCAGCCAGTTGGGGATGTCGGTGCGGTCGCCGATCGCGTCCGGGCCCCAGCCGTAGTTGGTGTCGCTGACGAAGTAGTTGTTCTCAGCCAGCGCCAGCCCGAGCCCGCCGTACTCGTCCATCAGCCAATTCTCACCGGTCGAGTGATGGATGAAGACCAGCCGGACCACCTGATTCGGCGGTGTGGGATCGAGGGCCTGCGCCGGCGGCGCGGCGGCGGCCGGGGCGGCCAGCGGGCCCATAACGAGCAGCGAGGCCGACAGGCCGAGGAGATGGCGGCATGTCTGCGCGATGGAGCGGGGCGAGTGTCTCATGGTTGTCTCCAATTGCGGCCCGAACCCGAGCGGCGAGGCGCCTCCCCGGGTCTAGCGCGGCGTGCCGAACCACGCCTCGGGAACCTGAATGGCGAACATTTCCACTTCTCCCGACCCGGACCGTCCCCAGTTGCTGGTGAAGAGAACCTGCGTCAGGTCGAGATTGGTACTGGCGTGCGGCTCGGCCCAGTAGTCGTGCTCCTGGCGCTCGTCGACGATGGAATGGGTGTGGGCCAGGCGGATCACACGTCCACCCGGGACGAGCTCGACCACGAAGACCTGGTCATCCATCCAGGTCGCCGAAGGCTGGGCTCCACTGTAGGTTGAGACGACAACCCAGCCCGGCCGGCGAAGGGCGCGACCGGAGAAGTGAAAGCCAAGCGGGGAATGGCTGAAGTCGATTGTCAGCAGCGGTGTGATCTGGCCGGTCGCCAAGTCCAGCATGGCGATCTCGTCACGCTGGATGTCCTGAAACACCAACACCTCGCGAGTATCGGCATCTAGCGCGGTGTCGGAGTGGCCAACGATGGGCAGCAGGCTGCGGCCTTCTTGCAGCAGGCGATCGTAGACCATCAGTCCGCAGGGCTGGTCCAGGCTGCCAGGCGCGCCTTCCGGGCAGACCTCGTCATGGTAGACCAGCAAGTAGGTTCCGAGCGGGCTGATGGTCACCGAATCGATGGAGGCATTCTCAGCCACCGGGCGCTGAGCGAGGAGGCGATCTTCGAGGGCATCGTAGACCAGCAGCGCGACCGGCCGCCAGTCCTGATCCTGGGCGAGCAGGCCCCATGTGTGGCCGTCAGCCGATGGGCTTCCCTCGTAGCGGGTCCAGACGGCGGCCAGGTCCTCGGATGGGAGATCGTCGGCGAAATCGTGGACCAGAGTCCGTACCCCGCCGGCGAGGTCCAGGCGCCATAGGCGTGTTCCATCGATCGTGAACAAGCCGGCGGGATCGTCGGCATCCCAGCGCGGCTCGAGCGCAGCGGGGACCTCGGCCAGCGGCTGCAGCGTAGTCGCATCGTACACATACCAGCGCGCTTCCAGGCTGCGGACCAGGATCAGGCTCCCGTCGGCGTTGAAGGACTGGACGCGCGAGTACTCGTTCTTCAATCCCGGCGACGGATCATCCGGCGGCAGGTCGGCAGTGCGGTCGGTGACGCGGACCATACAGGTGCCGAACACCGGATCGCGGAATGGCTCCCTGGGGGCCGGCTCGGAAAGCGCCGGCACGGAGCGGACCTGGAAGTCCTCGATCGGCGCGGGCAGAGGTCCGGCGCACTCACCCAGGAAGCCGTCGACGACCGTTGGCCGGGGGAAGTCGAGCGGCGCCAGATCGCCAATCGAGTCCTGGCTCTCGAGGTCATCCGGCTGGTCCTCCGAGGGTGTACCGAGGCAACCGGTCAGGCTCAGCAGGCTAACGAGGAGTGCGATGATCGCCGAACGGCGCATGAATGGCCTCGTATGGAGACCTGAGGGTCGGGGAGCGGCGGCGCAGCGGGGCGCTCGTGCCGCCTTTTCAGTATACTTGCCCCGGCCCGGCGGCCAAGAGGGCGGCCGCACGGCAGTCGGCCGGGACAGGGCCTGGGCGGAGGCTTGCATGGGAACACAGTTCGAGGCGGACCTTGAGCGCTACGCCGATCTGGCCATCCAGATCGGGCTCAACCTGCAGCCTGGGCAGCGGCTGGTGATCGGCGACCCCCGGCGTGCCGGCATTCCGATCGAGATCGCTCCGCTAGCACGGGCGCTCACTCGCAGCGCTTATCGCGCCGGGGCGCGGTATGTGGATGTCATCTTCCGGGACGATGCCATCCAGCGCATCCGTTTCGAGGAGGCGCCGCGGGATTCATTCGACCTCTGGCCCGAGTGGCAAGCCAAGGGCCTGGCCGAACACGTCCGGCGCGGGGACGCGCTGATCTCGGTGCACGCCGCCAACCCCGACCTCCTTAACGACCAGGATCCAGATCTGGTGGCGCTGACTCAGAAGACGGCCTGGTCGCACTTCATGCCCGTGTCCGAGGTCACCTCGCGCAACCTGGTCAATTGGCTGGTGATCGCCGCCTCGTACGCCGGTTGGGCGGCCAAGGTCTTCCCGGATGTCCCGGCCTCCGAACGCGAGATGCGCCTGTGGCAGGCGCTCTTCCGTGTCTGCCGGGTGGACCAGCCCGACCCGATCGCGGCCTGGAAGGAGCACGTGCGCCAACTGGTGGCGCGCAGCGACTACCTCAACCACAAGCAGTATGCCCGCCTGCACTACCGCGGCCCGGGCACCGATGTGACGGTCGGGCTGCCGCAGGGTCACCAATGGCATGCGGCCCGTTCGAGGACGCCCTCCGGGATCGATTTCACCGCCAACCTCCCGACAGAAGAGGTCTTCACACTGCCGCATGCGGGGGAGGTGGATGGGACGGTCGCGGCGACCAAACCGCTCAACTACGGCGACGCGCTGATCGACGGCTTCCGCGTGCGCTTCGAGAGGGGACGCGTGGTTGAGGCGAGCGCCACGCAAGGTGAGGCCGTGCTGCGCAAGATGCTCGAGACCGATGACGGCGCGCGCAGCCTGGGCGAGGTGGCGCTCGTGCCGCACAGCTCGCCCATCTCGCAATCCGGGATCATGTTCTACAACACGCTGCTGGACGAGAACTGTGCCAGCCATTTCGCCTTCGGCCGAGCCTACAAGTTCACCATGGATGGCGGCGAAACGCTGTCCGATGAAGCGTTCATCGCCGCCGGCGGCAACATGAGCCTGATCCACGTCGACTTCATGGTCGGTTCGGGCCAGGTCGATATCGACGGGGTCGATCAGGCCGGTCATATCGAGCCGGTCATGCGTCAGGGCGAGTGGGCGTTCGCCGTGTGAGCTGTTCAATAGACAGGAGAAACGCAACCGCGCCGGCGAGGGATGCCGGCGCGGTCGATTCTCGCCCGCGAACGGTCAGAAGAGGCCGCGCAAGACGAGCAGGACTCCCAGGATCGCCAGGGGCACGCCGACGATGGCGCCGACGACGGTGACCGTCAGGATCACGCCGGCGATGAGCAGGACGAAGCCCAGGATGACAGCCACCAGCCGCCCGGTCAGGCCGACGATCCAGGCCACCAGGCGCCAGATGGCCTCGAACGGCCCCAGGAACCAGGGTGTCGGTCGCGGTTGTTCAGCCAAGACAGCCTCCTACCTTGCAGGTCGATGCCTCCATCCGTTTTATCACAGTTCGTCCGTTTCGGATGTTGCCAGGCCGAAGGCGGTCTGACCGTCGGGTCTAGTGCTATACTGAAATGGAGGGGGCGCCGTTCGCATCCCTACCCTGCCCCTCGCGTACTCTGCCTCTCGCCCATCTCTGCAACCTCACCGATCGGCGCAGGCCGCCGTCCATGACCGTCAGCCGCTGGTCATACCAAGCGGCGCCCGCTTACCCGTCCGTCACAGGACCGGACTCAGGATCGTTTCAGGCATAGCGGCAGTGCCGTGACTGTGCCGCAGCCGGCGCGTTCGAGCCGGTCGCCTCGGGTGCCCGACCTGAGGCGGGGTAGAGGGTTCTCGGAACACGACCAGCTGTCCTCCGCTGTTCCCGCGCCAGGACCATCTCAGCCTCTTCCTCTCGCAATCCACCCAGGCCCCCTGCGCGAATACTAGGCCCTTCGATCCGGACAGCCGCGCCGTGAGCCCGAGTGGAGGAACGCCATGCTTGCCACGCGTCACCTGAGGCGTTTTCTCTGCAGGAGTCTCCTGGGGATGGCTCTCCTCATGGCGGGGTGCGCCTCGGGTGAGCCGGGGGTGCCAAGGGTCTGGATCGACATGCCGCGCGACGGCGCGGAGGTCGAGGTTGGCGAGGAGATCATCGTGCTGTCCCATGTCTACGCTCGAGAGGGCGTGGCGCAGGTGGAGCTCCTGGTAAACGGGACGGCCTATCGCCGGGAGCCGCCCGATGAGCCGGGCGCGGCCTTCGGCTCCCTCTCCCAGGCCTGGATGCCCGAGTCGCCCGGCGACTACCAACTGGCGGTCGTGGCCTACGATACTCAAGGCACGGCGAGC
>Ga0105106_10001682_pt1 | contig 15903 bp, 12 predicted proteins | sample PPLLaktember2015_5_FD_79109 | JGI IMG/M metagenome (GOLD analysis project Ga0105106, IMG submission 79109) | Freshwater sediment microbial communities from Prairie Pothole Lake near Jamestown, North Dakota, USA - PPLs Lake P8 Core (1) Depth... | ecosystem: Environmental > Aquatic > Freshwater >...
GACCCTGGCGTATGCCGGCATGATCGAGAACAAGGAAATCACCTGGATGCCTTCGTACGGACCGGAAATGCGCGGCGGAACTGCGAATTGCATCATCATTGTCTCGGACGAGCGGATCAGTTCGCCGGTCGTCACGACCTTTGATACCGTCATCGCGCTGAACCAGCCGTCGCTCGACAAATTTGAAAAGGCCGTGAAGCCCGGCGGGTTGTTGATTTATGACTCGACGAGCATGCTGACGCCACCCCGCCGCACGGATATCCAGGTGGTCCCGATCCCCGCGGGGGATGAGGCGTTGAAGCTGAACAACACCAAAGTGCTGAACATGATCGTTCTGGGCGCTTTTCTCGAACGAACCCGCGTCGTGGAACTCGATGCGGTCATGAAGGCCCTGCGCAAGGCTCTGCCCGAACGGTACCATAACCTATTGCCGCTGAACGAGCAGGCGTTGCGGCGGGGAATGGAGCTTGCCGGCCAACCGGCAATGGTCTGACGGGGCAGGATGCCCGCAGCGGTGAACGAGTCAACAAGGAGAGAAGCATATGGAGCGGAAGTGCGTGCATTCGTGCAAAGGTCTGTGCAATGCGCTGGAAGTGGCTGAACAGCGGGAGCAGGAAGCCATCGCGTTGTACCGTCAGTATGCTACGGAGTGTGACTACCCCGACGTGAAGGAATTGCTTGATGTCTTGATAGCCGACCGCGAGCGCGGGCTGCACCTCCTGCGGGAAAAACGAGAGACCCTGAATGCGAAATTCGCGGTCACCGACCGGATCAATGACAGCTTCGCCTGAACAACTGCAACGACAAGGAGTGCCGAGACCCCTATGAGCAAATACACGATAGCCTGGCTGCCCGGGGATGGAATCGGAAAAGACGTGATGGACGCCACGCGCCTGGTCCTCGACAGGATCAAGCTCGACGCGGAATATGTGCACGGGGACATCGGTTGGGAATTCTGGTGCAAGGAGGGGGATGCATTTCCCCAGCGGACGATTGACCTGTTGAGGCGCGTCAATGCCGCGATGTTTGGAGCGATTACCTCGAAACCCGTCAAGGCTGCCGAAGCCGAACTTATTCCCGAGCTGAAGGGCAAGGGGTTGGTGTACCGTTCGCCCATTGTGCGCATGCGTCAGATGTTCGACCTGTATATCTGCCTCCGCCCCTGCAAAGCTTTTCCCGCCAATCCTCTGAACTTCAAAGACGGCATTGACCTGGTGGTGTTCAGAGAGAATACGGAAGATCTGTACGCCGGCGTCGAGTTCTTTCCGGTACCTAAGGAACTCTCAGACATGCTGTTGAAGCTTTCGAAGCCGTTTACTGCCTTCCGCGATTTGCAGGGCGATCAGTTCGCCGTTTCCTGCAAAGTGAACACCAAGCGGGGATCGGAACGGATTGTCCGGGCAGCATTCGAATTCGCGCGGAAGCACAACCGGCGGAAAGTGACAGTCGTGCACAAGGCAAATGTGGTGCGTGCAACCGACGGCCTTTTTCTCGAGGAGGCACGGCACGTGGCGCGTGAATTTCCCGGGATACAGTTCGACGAGGCCAACGTAGACGCAATCTGCATGTGGCTTATGAAGAATCCCTTCAGCTACGATGTGCTTGTCGCCCCGAACCTCTACGGGGATATCATCTCCGACCTTGCCGCTCAGATGGTGGGCGGGCTCGGCTTCGGATGCTCCGGGAATATCGGGCACCGGCTCGCCGTGTTCGAACCCTCCCACGGTTCGGCGCCAAAATATGCGGGCCAAAACAAGGTGAACCCTATTGCGACAATTCTCGCGGCAAAGATGATGCTCGACTGGCTCGGTGAGACGGGGAAAGGCGCGCAGATCGAAAAAGCGACGGCAGCGGTGATCAAAGAAGGAAGGATCCGTACGTATGATATGGGAGGGTCTCACTCCACGATGGATATAGCAGAGGCAATCGCAGCACATCTATGATGACCTCACATATCGTCCTGCATGAAGTAGGTCTGCGGGACGGACTGCAGATGGAAACTGCAGCCGTCCCGACTGAACAAAAACTCCAATGGGTCCGTGCACTCGCCGCGGCCGGGATGGACGTCATCCAGGTCGGATCGTTCGTTCATCCGGCAAAGGTGCCGCAAATGGCGGACACCGATCAGATGTTCCGTGAACTTTCCGCACCGGGGGCCAGGCCGCCGGGCGTCGTACTTTCGGGTCTCGTGCTCAACGAGAAGGGACTCGATCGCGGAATGGCGTGTGGCGTGGACATGTTCTGCATGGGAGTTTCTGCGAGCGAGACGCACAGCCGCAAGAATACCGGCATGCCGACAGCGGAAGCGACCGAGCGAATCATCACCATGGCCGTGGCAGCATTGAAAGCCGGAAAGACTGCGCAGCTTTCTGTGCAGTCCGCGTTCGGCTGTGGCTATGAAGGCGCTGTTCCGCCGGAGCGTGTGCTTGCGATCGTGCGGCGGTATCTCGAGGCCGGCCTGACAAACATCAGCCTTGCAGACACGGCCGGCCATGCCACACCAGTGATGGTGGAAAATTTGTTTGAGGCTATCCGGACAACGGACGATTCGGTCGAGTTGACCTGTCATTTTCACAACACCTACGGCATGGCGATGGCCAACTGCTCGGCGGCATTGCGGGTGGGTGTCCAGTCCGTCGAATCATCAATTGCCGGCCTTGGCGGATGCCCGTACACAAAAATTGCGGGCGGAAATGTCTGCACGGAGGACTTCGTACACATGCTCCAACGGATGAACCTCCGGAAGGACGTCGATCTCGACGGCCTGATAGCAGTGGCAGGGGAGGTCGCCGCTTTCTTCGACCGGGATATGCCCGGTATGGTGTACAGAACAGGCCCCATTCCTCGGTAGACTCCAGCGCGAAAATCACATGGCAACATCTGCGGCATCGCTCCTTTCGGGCATCAGAGTTCTTGACATGACAAACGTGCTCTCGGGCCCGTTTGCAACGTTGCACCTCGCCTTGCTCGGCGCGGAGGTCATCAAGGTGGAGAATCCGGTGGATGGTGACCTGGCGCGCAAACTCGGCTGCGTTTCGGAATACAACCGGCAGCTCATGGGGACGAGTTTTCTTGCGCAGAATGCCAACAAGAAGTCGCTCACCTTGAATCTCAAAGCGCTCGAGGGAAAGGAGATTTTCAAAAAGCTTGCTGCGACAGCGGATGTCGTGGTGGAGAACTTCCGTCCGGACGTTATGCATCGATTGGGTCTCTCTTATGACGTGCTGCGTGCCATCAACCCGAGGCTCATCTACTGCGGCATTTCCGGTTTCGGACAGTCCGGCCCGGATGCCCTCAAGCCCGCCTACGATCAGATCATTCAGGGACTGAGCGGGGAGATGGCCATCAACGGTGATGAACAGCTGAGTCCGTTGCGAGCGGGTTTCCCCGTGTGCGACACTGTCGGCGGATTGAATGCTGCGTTTGCGATCATGGCGGCTCTCTTCTGGCGCGAGCGTTCGGGAGAAGGCCAATGGATTGATGTGGCACTGTTAGACTCTATTATGCCGCTGATGGGGTGGGTGGTGGCAAACCTGCTGATAGGCGGCCAGCAACCGGTTCTCATGGGAAATGACAATTTTACTGCCGCTCCGTCCGGGTCGTTCCGCACCAGGGATGGAAGCATCAATATCGCCGCCAATAAACAGGAGCAATGGGAAGCCGTTACCGATGTCCTGGGTGTGCCGGAACTCAGGAACGACCCGCGGTTCTCCGAGCGTGATACAAGGAAGAAGAATCGGAAGGCACTCACACCACTGCTGGAGGCGAAACTCCGGGAGCGGGAAACTGCGTACTGGGTGGACGCATTGAATAGTCACGACGTGCCCTCGGGCGCTATTCTGAGCCTGGACGCCGCGCTGCATCAGCCGCAGGTGGCGCATCGGAACACATTCGGCACGGTGGATGTTGAAGGAATAGGTGCGATTCCGCTGTTCAATCTGACCGCCAAGTTTGAGAAGACCCCCGGGACTGTCACATCTCCCCCGCCAAAGCTCGGTGCGCATACCGCGGAGGTGCTCAAAGAACTCGGATACGAAGACGCACAGATTGCATCGTTGAAAGAGAAGCGGGTCGTGTGAACACGTAACAGGAAAGGCATCTCATGGGCATGACCGTTGTCGAAAAGATCCTAGCGCGTGCGAGCGGACAGGCTGTCGTAAAGGCGGGCGACGTGCTCGAACCGAAGGTGGATCTCGCGATGTCGCACGAAAACGCAGCACTGGTGGTGAATCAGTTCCTGGAGATATTTAAGGACACAGGCCGCGAGGCTCGTGTGTGGGATCCGTCGCGAGTGGCGATCATCTTTGATCACCGGGTCCCTGCAGAATCACCGAAAACGGCCACCAACCAGAAAAAGGTCCGTGAATTTGTGGCGCGCCACATGATCAGCAAGTTTCACGACATTCGCGGTGATCTCGGTGGGATATGCCACCAGATTCTCCCCGAAAGCGGTTATGTCCGCCCGGGCGCGGTGGTAGTCGGCACCGATTCCCATACCACGAGCCACGGTGCGCTTGGCGCTTTCTCGTTCGGCATAGGGGCGACCGAGATGGCAAGTGTCTGGACGCTGGGGTACGCGGTGAACATTGAAGTGCCCGCTACTATAAAAGTGGTGGTTCACGGCGCATTTCCGCAGCTGGTGGGGCCGAAGGATCTGATCCTTCATCTGATCGGGAGGATTTCCTCCCAGGGGGCGAACTTCCGTGTGATCGAGTTCCATGGCGAAACAATCCGGGCCATGTCCACCTCCGGAAGACTCGTCATCTGCAATATGTCCGTCGAGGCAGGCGCGACGTCGGGTATCGTGCCGGCTGACCAGGAGACCGTGACCTATCTTCGGGAAGAATCGGGAGTGACCGATCCCCTTGACCTTGTCCAACCTGACGAAGACGCTGTCTACGTGCAGACCGTCACGATCGATGTCTCGAAGCTTGAGCCGCAAATTGCCTGTCCGCATTCCGTGGACAATGTGAAGCCCCTCGGTGCCGTTGTGGGGATAAAAGTGCATCAGGTTGTGATCGGTTCGTGTACGAACGGCAGGCTTGACGACATCGAGGTCGCGGCATCGCTTCTGCGGGGGAAGAAGGTTGCCCGCAACACTCGCATGCTCGTGTTCCCGGCATCCGGTCGGATCTATCAACGGGCGCTCGAACGTGGCTACATTGCCGACATCATGCGCGCGGGGGCTGTGGTGATGAACCCGGGATGCGGTCCATGCCTGGGCGTACATGAGGGTGCACTGGGGGACGGTGAGGTGGCCCTTTCGACTACGAACCGCAATTTCAAAGGCCGGATGGGAAATCCCACTGCAGATGTGTATCTTTGTTCGCCCGCTGTAGCCGCTGCTTCAGCTGTGGCGGGAATGATCGCCGATCCGAGAAAAGGAGCGTAAACGATATGGCACAAGTGGTCTTTGTCGTCGGCGACGACATTTCTACGGACGTCATTTATCCCGGCCGGTACATGGCTACAGTGCTTCCAACGGAAACACCGCAGTTCGCGTTTATAGACGACGCAGAGTTCAACGGAAGACTCAGGAACAGACAGGTTTCCCCCGGCAGCATCATTGTTGCGGGTAGCAACTTCGGCTGCGGTTCCTCCCGCGAACAGGCGGTGTCCACGCTCAAGGGTCATGAGTTGATCATTGTCGCGCGGAGTGTCGCGCGGATATTCATGCAGAACGCCATCAACCTCGGATTGCGGCTCGTTGTCGCACCGGGGATCACCGCCGCAGTGGGAGATGACCTGGTGATCGAAAGCGATCGCGTGCTCAACAATACCAGCGGTGCGATGTTCCCGATTGAAGCGCTGCCGCGTGCGCGGCAGGCCATTGTCGACTCGGGAGGCTTGATTGCCTATACAAGGAAACGGATGCTTGAGCATCCGGCCCTGTGATTGCACGAACTTTCGACATGCCGGCTGATGACGGAGAGACGAGTTGATGGAAGGCGCAATTGCCAATATTGATGTCGGCCTGTTGAAGAAGTATGACAGGCCCGGTCCACGCTACACCAGCTATCCGACCGCTCCGCTGTTTACTCCTGCGTTCACGGCGGACGATTTTCGCAGGGAAATCATAGCAACGAACACCCCGGACGCCTCCCCGGATCTTTCACTCTACTTTCATTTTCCCTTCTGCGACACACTCTGTTATTTTTGCGGATGCACGATGCTGGTGACGCGGGACCGCAAACGCATTGAGGAATACAACGGCTATCTGCAGAAGGAAATGGCCCTCGTCGCGCCGCTGATCGCGCCACACAGGCAGGCTACACAGCTGCACTGGGGCGGTGGCACTCCGTCGTATCTCTCGCCCGACCAGATCGTCTCGATCGCGGGCGCAATCCGCGCCGCGTTTCCCATCGCCGCGGATGCTGAGGCGAGTGTTGAAATCGACCCACGGGAACTCGCCCGGCCGCACTTGGAGGCACTCAGGCAGGCGGGCTTCAACCGCATGAGCATGGGGATTCAGGATTTCGACCCTCATGTGCAGGCAGCCGTGAACCGCGTGCAACCACCGGAGGTTTCCCGGCAGGTCTACACCTGGGCGCGTGAGCTCGGTTTTACGAGCGTTAACCTCGATCTCATGTACGGACTGCCATTCCAGACATTGGCATCGTTTGAGCGGACGGTTCACGACATCATCGCGTATGACGCCGACCGGATTGCGGTTTTCAACTATGCCCATGTGCCCTGGCTGAAACCCCATCAGAGGCTCATTCGTCCCGAAGATCTCCCGTCGCCGGAACTGAAACTCGACATGCTCAAGATGACCATCGAGATGCTGACGCAAAATGGGTACGAGTATATCGGGATGGACCATTTTGCCAAGCCCGACGACGAACTCTCCCGCGCGCGTGCGGCCCGGACGCTCTACAGGAATTTTCAGGGCTACTCAACACGGGCAGGGGCCGACCTCTACGGATTCGGGATGTCGTCCATCAGCCATTTCCGTAATGTCTACGCGCAGAACACCAAAAATCTTCCCGAGTATTACAGGGCACTCGATGCCGGACGTCATGCAACGCACCTCGGCTATCGCATGACCGGCGACGATCACCTCAGGAAGTTCGTGATCATGCGCTTGATGTGTGACCTCGAGCTGGAGTTTGCGACGGTCGAACAGAAGTTCCGCATTGACTTCCTTAAGGTATTTGCCAGGGCCCTCGAAGAGCTCAAGCCCCTCGCGTCGGATGGCCTGGTAGAGCTTTCCGATTCAGGCATCCGGGTTGTCGGCCCCGGCCGTCTGTTACTGCGCAACATTGCGATGTGCTTCGATGCGTATCTGGAACGGCTGACACGCGAGAAGCCGATCTTCTCACGAACGGTGTGAGGCCTTTCTTCAGAGCCGCAAGTCACGCAAGGAGACATTTCCCATGCCCGCCAGATTCTTTTCTCTTGCGCTCCTTGTCTTCCTCATTGCCGGCAGCCCGGCGTCATCTCCATCCCAAATGAATCGCATCTACGATGGTTGGCGATGGGTGCAGTTTGGCACGGAATCGGGACTGCCGTCAGATCGTGTCCTCAAGGTGCTGGAACCGTCGCGTGGTGAAGTGTGGGCGCAGACAACCCGCGGACTGGCCTGGTTTGATGAATTCCAGTGGCATTATGTGGATATTCCAGGCGTCACTTTCAGTAGACAGGCAAAGCAAGGCTTTGCGCTGGATTCGAGTGGATTGCTCTTGTTCAACGCGGGACAAGTCTACCGTATCGATCGGGATACCGTTCAGTTGATTGAGCTCCCGAGCAATGGCCAGCCGGTGCGTCTTCTGACCGGGCAGTGGACAAAGGGGGGGAGGATCTTTCAGACTGATAGCCTGCTTTACAGGGAGTCGGGCGGCACACTGAGGCCGATTCCCTCACCGTACGAAGAGCTTCCGATACCGGATGGCCAGCAGCGATACCTGGCTGGCGGGATCAGGTTTACACGTCAATCCACACTGATGAACGGAGGGGGAGATCTCTATCGCTATCGGGGCAATCAATGGACCAAGGTGATCTCATCTCCGATGGACTTCCTGCGAGTGGTCCACTTCGAAGAGAACGACAAGGGTGCAGGGGCGGCGGTCGTTGAATCAAGAATTGGCAAGCAGGATATCTACTTCTGGCAGCCGGGGGAAGAGATGCGGCCTCACCCCCGGGAAAAAGGAGACGGGATCATCTCGTTGGATGTCTCTCCCAATGGGGAAACGCTGTTACTGCTTGCTTCGGGAGAGTTGCGGCTCCACGCTCGAGGCGTCTTACAGACGCTCCCTCCATTCCCGTCTCCCGTGAATTACCCGCGGTATATCCGGTTTCGTCCGAACGGTGATCTCTGGGTATGCACTCCGCGCGGTCTGTTTCTCTGTCGGTTGAAATCAGACCGCTGGTCCACCTGGAATACAGGAAAGAGCCTGGCAGGGAACATTGTAAGCAGCATCGGGCGGGCGCGCGATGGTTCGTTCTGGGTTGGAACGCGCGAGGGTCTGTATGTGCGATCAGCTGACGGCGGTACCAGGGTAATTCAATCGATCGGTAAGCAGGCAATAAGTCGCGTCACGACAATTACCGAAGACCGTGACGGCAACATGTGGATCGGAAGCGGAAGCTCGTTTTCGGGCGCGTACCGCTGGAATGGCAAGACGTGGCGTCATTTTGGTCCGGCGGATGGACTCGATGTTCTCCTCGTTCACAAGATTGTTCTCACGAGAAACGGAAAACTCTGGTTTCTGGGGATGGCGGCCGGCCCAATGCCCACCCATCCTTCACCGGAGCCGGGTGCATTCTGTTATGAAGGCGGCAAATTTTCCCGCATTGGCCCGGCTGACGGATTGCTCGACGGGCGTGTGTATGCAATGGTGGAGGATCGTGACGGTGCGCTCTGGTTCGGCACACTCACCGGACTCAGCAAGCTCTCCCACGGGAAATGGCAGTATTGGAAGGCCGGTAAGGATTTTCGCCATCACGCGATATTCACTCTCGCGGTGGATTCCACGAATCGTGTCTGGTTCGGTCAACGGTGGGATGGATTGGGGTACATCGACAGCACGGGGCGGGTTCGCTTCTATACTGTCGAGGATGGTTTGGTTAGCAACCTGGTCTGGGATCTCCACGTGGATCCCGAAGGGCGCCTCTGGATTGGAACGATGGAGGGCATAGGAAGCTACGATGGAGTGGCATGGATGAATTTTGAGGTCAGTTCAGGGCTCGCCAACGGTGAGGTCTGGCCCATCCTTTACGCGGACCGTCACGTCTACGCGGGTACGCAGGGTGGAGGGGTGAGCGTTCTCAGCATAGACCAGATCAGTACAGTTCCGCCTTTGCTCAGCCTGGAATCTCCGTTCGTCGACGAAAGGCGCGTAACGCTGTCCTGGAGTGCCAATGCGTACTGGGCGGACAAACCTCCGGGTGAGATTCCGACGCGCTATCGCCTCCAGGATAGTTCCTGGTCCGCCTGGGGCCCTGCACGTACAGTTTCCTTCAACCGTCTCGGCGCAGGAACTTACCGGTTTGACGTCGAGTTGCATCCTGCATCGCGGAAGGGCCCGGCTAGAATTGAGAGTGCCAGTTTTTCCATTCAGCCTCCACTGTATCTCCGTCCGTCGGTGGCTATTCCGTTGGTGTTCCTGGGAATACTTGTGCTGGCCCTGGCCGCGGGCATCTGGGAACGCAAACGCCGGTTTGACCGGGCGGTACGAGAGAGCGAGGCCCGTTTTCGTGCACAATACAGAAGCAATCCCATTGCGACCTTTACATGGAAACACAATGGAAAGGATATCTACCTCGCGGATGCAAATGACGCGGCGGTGGCGCTGTCCCTCGGTCACGTGACGCCCTGGATGGGCAAACCCCTCCATGAGATCCTGCAGCAACGGCCGCAGATCAGCGAGCCTATCGAGCGGTGTCTTGCGGAACGATCAGTGGTCCGCGAAGAAATGCAATACAGTTACATGGCGGAACCCCGGACCGCGGATTTTGTCGTTGTTCACTCGTACGTGCCTCCGGACATGGTGTTGACACATGTCGAAGACGTTACTGAACAGAAGCGCGCGGAAGCCAAGATCCGTGAATCACGTGAACAACTGCGCGCACTCGCCGCCCGGCTGGAATCGGTCCGGGAAGAGGAGAGAACCCAGTTGTCCCGGGAGATTCACGATGAACTGGGCCAGTTGATGACCGGGCTGAAGATGGACCTTGCCTGGCTTCGTAAACACGTGCAAAAGGTGGACAGGAGCGTTGCCAACGGCATGGTGGGTCGCATCCAGCAGATGAACGAAATGCTGGATGATTCCATCCAGACGGTAAGGAAGATTGCCGGCCAGTTGCGGCCTGCCCTGCTGGATCAACTCGGCCTGATGGCGGCGATGGAATGGCAAGCTAAGGAATGGGAGTCGCGCACGGGGATTATATGCTGCATCGACAAACAGCCCGGGGAGCCGCACTTTTCGCACGAACAGGCAACTCAACTCTTTCGTATCTTCCAGGAGCTTCTCACCAATGTGGCCAGACACGCCCAGGCTACAACGGTTGCAGTTGTTCTCCGCCGGGTCGGAGACGAATTCTCTTTGGACGTCATGGATAACGGCCGGGGAATCCGTGAAGAAGAAATTCGTCATCCCCTGTCACTCGGCATTGTCGGCATGAAAGAACGTGCGACGCGCATAGGAGGGAACATTCACTTCGCCGGACAACCCGGCGGCGGCACGACGGTTCGTGTAACCTTTCCCATCGAACAGGTTGTCGAATGATCCGAATCCTGATAGCGGACGATCATCCCGTCGTGCGACGGGGTGTACGGCAAACCCTGGCTGAAGAATTCGCCGGCTGTGAGGTCGCCGAGGCAGAAACCGCCGGCGAGCTGATCTCGCTTGTCCGTTCGGGTGTCTGGAGCGTTGTGATTCTGGACCTCTCCCTTCCCGACAGGAACGGACTCGATGTGCTGAAAGAATTGCAGGTTGATTATCCGGACTTGCCGGTGGTGATCCTGAGCATGCACCCTGAGGACCAGTTTGCCGTCCGGATGTTGCGCGCAGGCGCCTCGGCATACATTACAAAAGAAAGCGCCTCCGAGGAACTGGCACAGGCGGTCCGCCTCGCCATCGCCCACAGAAAGTACATCAGCCCGGAGCTCAGCGAGCGGTTGGCCCTGGAAGCAGTACTGGAAGACGGCGGCAAGTCTCAGATGCTCTCTGATCGGGAAATGCAGGTACTTTGCTTGGTCGCGGAGGGAAAAACCCTCACGGAAATCTCCGAAATCCTGATCCTGAGCGTCAAGACTGTAAGTACATATAGGGCAAGGCTCCTGGAGAAGCTGGACGCAAAGACAAATGCAGACCTCGTGCATTATGCGATTTCTCACGGCTATGCGAGGATTTAGCCTTCTGTAAGAACATTCCTACAGCCCCTTCCGATTTTCCTACGTGTGCCTTCCTGTTTTCCTACAAGAGAATCAGTGTTTCAGGAATTGACCTCCTCCCCCCCCTGATGTAGATTGCTCGTACTGGAGTGTAGGTGGGTGTTCGAGAAGACCGCCGGGATCCATCGGGGGGGAGTATGGGTGATATTGCAGGTTTGACCGTTGCCCGTTTCGGAATCCGGGAGACATTGACGGGCCCCGGGTCGTCAAGAATCGCCTCCAATACTGCGTGGTGGCTCCTTGGCTAGGGAACTGACAGTGGCAATTGGTCACGGGCATGCGCATGTGCGCGCCGGAATCAGGCAGATACTTCTCGACGAAGGGGTTGCCGGAACAATCGTGGAAGCGGGTTCCGGCAAGGAAATGGAGGCATTGCTCCGGCTGTGTCACCCGCAGGTGGTTGTGCTGGGCGACTCTTTTCCAGGGCAATCGATCCAGGAACAGTTGGCGATTTTCCGGAGAATTGACCCTTCTGTGCGATTCATAGTGCTAAGCGGCTATCCTCATGACAGCGTCACGGATCACCTCGAGGATGCCGGAGCAGATGCAGTCGTCATGGAAGAGAGAATAATCGACGATCTTGTTACCGCCACACAATGTGTGCGTCGGGGGGAGCATTTTTCCTGTCGGGGCCTCGTGGAAGACAGTTTGCGGTGGACGGCTGGAATCGGGGACGAACCGCCCGTGTCCGCACTGTCTTCCAAGGACCTTACCCGAACAAAGCCTGCCGCAGGTTCCCCGAGCCATTCCTCTTCGATCTGACTCTCTAATAGTCCCCACCTCCTTCTTGTTTTTACCTCCTTTGCTCCGTGCAATTGATGTATTCTGATTTAGTCCATCAGTCTCATTGCGGCTGTCACTTCTCGGTCGTATCTTTGGGAGTCCACGATGATCTTACTATGACCGATCCGCACCGTCAACTCGCCGTATTCCATGCCATGCTGAACCGCCTGCAGGTGGAAATCGGCAAACGGGAACAGGCTCACCGTGCCTCCCTTGAGGCCGTCGACCCCTCGTTGCGCGGGAGCGCGCGCAATTTTCTGGCGTTTTTGGCACTGCGTGACAATTCGACGCCGGCGCTGCGGGAGTCGTTTGAGGCCCTTGGAATGCAATTTCCCGCCGCACAGCCTGCACACATCAACACAGGGATGCAGAGGGCGCGCTGGTTGCTGGAAGCTTATGCGGGTGTCGCACGGACGCGCCCCCTGCTACATGGTGCACAGGACCTCGGGCTTGAACGACGTTCGGACGATTTGCTTGGCCGCAAGCGCAAGGGTTTCTCCTCGCACATCCTGGTGACTCTTCCCGACTCAGCGGTCACCGACCGCAAGGTGGTGAAGGATCTCATCGATGCGGGAATGACTGTCGCACGTATCAACTGTGCGCAGAAAGAAAGGCGACAGTGGAAGGAGATGATCCGCAATGTCCGCCATGCCAGCCGTGAGGCCGGGGTGCCGTGCCGGATCTTGATGGACCTCTCTGGGCCGAAACTCCGGACGGGGCAAATGGTTCCCGGACCCCGGGTCGCGCATTTGCGGCCGCGCCGTGACCTATTGGGTCGTAGTGCGGCACCGGCGGTCGTCTGGCTCGGCCCACCTTCCTCATGTCCCCAGGAAAGTTGTCGCACGATCATACCCGTGCCGCGGCGCTGGCTTGCCGGAATTCGCAGAGGCGACCGGATAGCATTCGTCGATGCGCGGGGAAAGAAACGCACGATGATCGCCGGGAGGGGCCAGTCCGGCGGGCGGCCGGCTGAGATTCACGAGACGGCATACGTACAGACCGGGATGCGGCTCGATCACGTGGACCGGAACGGTCGTCACCGCTTTGCGCGCATAGGTACACTCCCGCGTGTGGAAATGAAGATTACTCTGCGTCCAGGTGACATCCTGGTCGTACACAATGCCCCCCGACGCGGTGAACCCGCGAGACGCAGCTCAAGCGGCAAGGTGCTCCGTCCGGCTCACATCTCATGTACTCTGCCCGAGGTGTTCGGGTGCGTCAAATCAGGAGATCCCGTGATGTTCGACAACGGGATCATCCAGGGAGTTGTCCGGAAGAAATCCACCAAGGAATTCCAGGTGCGAATCGTCCGGACGGCGGGGGAAGAAAGGACATTGCGTGCCGACAAGGGAATCAATCTTCCCCATACAATAGTGCGCGCTCCGGCATTGACTGCAAAAGATCGCCGGGATCTCGGGTTCGCGGCGGCCCATGCGGATCTTGTAAGTCTGTCATTCGTGAGAACTGCAAGGGACGTGGAGGAACTGCAGGACAGTGTCGAACGGGTGAGGGGGAAAAAGCCCGGGATTGTGATCAAGATCGAGACAAGCGAAGCGGTGCGGCAGCTTCCGGCTATAGTCCTGGCGACCATGCGCCAACCGCGGAGCGGCATCATGATGGCCCGCGGGGACCTGGCGGTGGAGTATGGCTGGGAGCGGCTTGCAGACCTCGAAGCCACCCTCCTGGCCATGTGCCGTGCCGCGCAGCTTCCGTTCTTTGTCGCCACGGAGATTCTGGAGACGATGACCAGGCGGGGTGTTCCCTCGAGGGCGGAAATAATCGATGCCGCTACTGCCTCGCGTGCTCAGGGGGTACTACTCAACAAAGGTCCACATCTTGTTGCAGCGACCCGCATGCTGGGCAGAATCCTCCGCACGACACCCGGACATCCACGCGACTACTTCTTCTTCAGCTGATCAGCCACCGCCTTTGCCGCGGCTTCGATGGCCGCCGTATCACCGAGGTAGTAGTGCCTGATGGGCTTCAACGAGTCGTCCAGCTCGTAGACAAGCGGGATCCCCGTGGGGATGTTCAACTCCACGATTTCCGCTTCGGGGATCTCGTCCAGGTACTTCACCAGTGCGCGGAGACTGTTGCCGTGTGCTGCGATGAGGACGCGCTTGCCGCTCTTAACCGTGGGGGCAATGGTGTCGTGCCACAGGGGGAGGAATCGCGTGACGGTGTCCTTGAGGGATTCCGTCAGCGGAAGGTCCGCCGCACCCAGTGACGCGTAGCGTGGATCGCGGCCGGGATAGCGGGGATCAGTCTGCGTCAATGCAGGCGGCGGCACGTCATAGCTGCGCCGCCAGATTTTCACCTGATCCATACCGTGCTTCTCGGCGGTTTCCGCCTTGTTCAACCCCTGGAGTGCTCCATAATGGCGTTCGTTGAGCCGCCAGTGATTGTACACCGGGATGTACATGTGATCCAATTCCTCCAGGGCGACCCAGAGTGTCTTGATGGCGCGTGAGAGAACTGACGTGTAGGCAAGGTCGAAAAGATAACCTTCCTTCTTGAGCGTCTTGCCGGCATCATGTGCTTCCTTGAGTCCTTTGTCGCTGAGCCCTACATCAGTCCAACCCGTGAACCGATTTTCCTTGTTCCAGGTGCTTTCGCCATGTCGCAACAGTACGATTTTCTTCATTGTCTCCGCTTCCTCATGATCGATGTGAACAACCATAGGCGAGTATCATTCCTAAAATACGGGATTTTTTCCGGTTCTGCAAAACACACGGGAGGAGAAAGGATTTGCATATTCGAAGAATCCGCCTATCTTGCATCCACTGAGGGAGCAATGCTTCCATCCCCCCATCGTAAGGAATTCCGAGTATGCGAAGTCTCGAAAGGTACACCATGGCGATGTTCCTCAGCCTTAGCGCGGTCTTCGGGTCGGGTTGCGGCCCCGGGGATACGAAGATCTCCCGGCAGCCCTTCGGCGCGACACAGGACGGCAAGAGTGTGGAGCTCTTCACTCTGCGCAACAAGAACGGCATAGAGGCGAAGATCACAAACTACGGCGGCATTGTCGTCTCGCTTCTTGTCCCTGATCGCAACGGCAACATGGGTGATGTCGTGTTGGGCTATGACAGACTCGACAACTACATCGCCGATAACCCGTATTTCGGTGCGCTGATCGGCCGCTTCGGCAATCGCATCAGCAAGGGTCGGTTCACGCTGGACGGGGTGGACTATCGCCTGGCCGTCAATGACGGCGAGAACCATCTCCACGGCGGCCTGAAGGGGTTCGACAAGGTGGTGTGGGATGCAGCAGAAGCCGAATCCAGGGAAGGTCCTGCACTGCACCTTAAGTACGTGAGTCCGGACGGAGAAGAAGGATACCCCGGAACGCTTCTCGTCGATGTGATCTATACGCTCACGGACTCCAACGAGCTCAAGATCGAATACAGCGCCGTCAGTGACAAGCCGACCGTGGCAAACCTGACGCATCACTCCTATTTCAATCTGGCCGGGGAAGGAAACGGTACGATACTGGATCATGTGTTGACCATTAATGCGGACCTCTTCACGCCTGTAGGGACAGGGTTGATTCCCACGGGAGAACTGAGGTCCGTGGAGGGGTCTCCGCTGGATTTTCGGAAGCCAACCCGTATCGGAGAGAGGATCGACGCCGACGATGAACAGATGAAGCTCGGCGGCGGGTACGACCACAACTGGGTTCTGAACAAATCCACGAATGCGCTCATGCAGGCTGCACGTGTGGAGGA
>Ga0105106_10001683_pt1 | contig 15902 bp, 15 predicted proteins | sample PPLLaktember2015_5_FD_79109 | JGI IMG/M metagenome (GOLD analysis project Ga0105106, IMG submission 79109) | Freshwater sediment microbial communities from Prairie Pothole Lake near Jamestown, North Dakota, USA - PPLs Lake P8 Core (1) Depth... | ecosystem: Environmental > Aquatic > Freshwater >...
GAGCTCAGCATCGGCTTTTCCATCGTCGCCCGCGCGGCCGTGGTCGGCATCGAGCGGGCGGTCATGGACATGCTCGCCCTGCTGTAAAGGGGGACATGATACCCTGTCCCCTATCTCTTCTCGAAATGGGGGACAGGGTTTCGTGTCCCCGACTTGAGAAGAAGGGGACATAATTCCGTGTCCCTTGTTTTGCCGGGACGGCGGATCGCCAGCCCGTCGCAAAATGAGGGACACGGTATTGTGTCCCCGATTTGGAGGGGGCTGACATGAACATCAAGATCAACATCGACCGCCTGAAGAGCGACCTCGAGGAGCTCGGCCGCATCGGCCGGGACGAGCGCGGCGGAGTCAACCGGCCCTCGTTCAGCGCCGCAGACCTCGAGGCCAGGCTCTGGCTCCGCAAGAAGATGGAGGAGGCGGGCCTGTGCTATCGTCAGGACGGCGCGGGCAACCAGTTCGGCCGCCTCGAGTGCGCCGGGAAGACGGTCATGGCCGGCTCGCACATCGACACGGTGCCGAACGGCGGCATGTATGACGGGGCTGTCGGTGTGCTGGCCGCGCTCGAGGCCGCGCGCCGGATCGTCGAAGAGAAAGTCCCCCTGACGAAGGCCGTCGAGGTCGCGTCCTTCACCGATGAGGAGGGGAATCTCGTCGGCGATTTCCTGGGCAGCCGCGCCTTCATGGGGCTCCTCGACGAAAACGAGGTCCGCGCCGGCCGGACGTCTTTCGGCGTGCTCTTCAGCGACGTGTTGAAGATGGCCGGCTTCACGGCCGAGGGGATCCTCGGGGCCCGCAAGGAACGTCCCGATCTCGAAGCCTACGTCGAGCTCCACATCGAACAGGGCCCCGTTCTCGAGGACGAAGGGGTCCCCGTCGGCATTGTCGAGAAGATCGCCGGCAAGCACTACCGGCAATGCGCCTACGTTGGCGAGTCGGGCCACGCCGGGACGACGCCGCTCGAGCTCCGCCACGACGCTTTTCTCGGGCTGGCCGACCTCGCCCTCCGAGCCACCCAGCTCGTGGCGACGAAGCATTACGGGAGCGTTCTGACCGTCGGCCGGGCGGCCCTCCATCCCGGCTCATTCAGCGTCATCCCCGGCCGGGTCGATTTCACGCTCGAGTTCCGCAGCGCCTCGCCCGAGTCGATGGCTGCGATCGAGCGGGATGTCTTCGCCCTCGCAGAGGACATCGCCGCGACCCGAGGCCTGACGTTCGTCTCGAAGCTCATCGATCAGACGTCGCCGGTCACGGTCGCGCCGCGGCTGACCGCCCTCATCGAGGAGGAATGCCGGGCGCTCGGCTATCCGTCGATGAAGATGACGAGCGGAGCCGGCCACGACGCCCAGATCCTGTCCGGGGCCTGCGATTCAGGCATGGTCTTCATCCCCACCCCCGACGGGATCAGCCACGCGCCGGGCGAGCGGGTCGATTGGGACGACCTCGAAAAGGGCGCCAACGTGCTCCTGCGGACGATCCTCCGCCTGGCCGCATAAGAAGGGGTCAAACCTATACCTTTTTAATTTTCTGGTCCCATTACCGAAGAAGGTCCTGGAAAAACTAAAAAGGTATAGGTTTGACCCCTTCTTGATTACCGGACGCCGCGGCCGTAGATCACGACCTTCTTTTCTCCGATGAGCGGCCAGCCGTTCTTCCAATCGTACTCTTCATATCCCTCGGGCATGGGATTGACGCGGATGACGCACGCGCCGCGGGCGCCGGCCCCGGCGTTGTGGTCGATTCGCGCGGAATAGTCCCAGCCGTCGCCATAGGTCTCGGCGTTGACGGATCTGTCCGGCCGGCCGGGCCTGGCTGGGTCCCCCTTGAGATCCCGCTGGGGCTTGATCAGCCGGTAGGGGCCTTCCCCGACCAGCCTCCCCGTCGCCTGCTCGTAAGCCGCCGGCTGGAGAAGATCCCCTTCCCTCTCGTAGGCGAGCAGGAGCCAGGGCGATCCGGGTATCCGTTTCCCGTCCTTGACGCCCGGCGGAACGACGGCTGGCCTCTCCAGAAGCGCCTTGTCGGGGCCTTCTAACGAGAGCGGGCCGTCGTAATAGTAGCCCCGGGGGAACGGCGCGTTGATGTCCTCGAGGCCGTAGTCGGTGCTGTAGCCGTCCGGCGCGAACACGGTGATCCCTGTGACCCCGGTCATCGGGATCTTGGCGGCGGCCAGGAGATCGACGACTCGGACCCCCCTGTAGGTCACGTATTCATCGAGTCGCTGGGTCGTCTTGTTCATCAGCAGGAACTGGCTGTGAACGGGGAGCGCGCGGATCTTGTCCCAGCCGAAGCTCAGAGTCGCCGCGACCGGCAGGCCGGGACGGCTGGCCGGATCGCCGGGGTTGCGGAGGTCGGCGATCTCGACGCCATTGCGGTGCCCGTCTCCGTCCGAGTCCCGCCCGTCAATGGCCGCAAAAGACTCGAACTCGCGGCCGGCGCTCTTATAGTCGAGCCCGTAGGGATTGAGCGTCGCTTCGTAGCCTTCGGGGACCCCAGTCTTGTATCTCGCGTTGGGAAAGACGACGAGATGGCAGTAGCCGCAGGGGCTGTACTCGCGCTCCGTGTCCGTGCCGCTGGCCCCGCCCCGGTGACAGGTTTGGCAGTCGTCCACGCGTGTTCCGGCCGCGGCCGGATAGTGCCGGATGAGGCCCCGCATGTCGGCATCGTTCTCGTGACCGACATAGGCCCGCGAGGACACGGCCTCCTGACCCGGGCCGAGGCCTGCCGCCCCGGCGACGAGAGCCGCCGCGATGACCAGAAAGAGAACGAAGACGATCGCATGCGAGAACGCTTTCATCGGGACCCTCCGAAGAGGCGCATCATAATCGAATCCGCCGCGTCCCGCAAGCGGCGGCCGGACCAGCCGTGGCCATGACGCAAAAGAGACTGCGGTGTGGTAAAATCCTATCGATCGCCATGGTGCTCGCCTGCCGCGTCTTTCATCCGCTGTTATCGGCAGCCCTGGTCACCCTGCTTTTCATCCCCCTCCCCGCGCAAGTCGCACCCACACCGAGCCCCGAAGCCTCTCCGGAGATCAAGATCGACGGGCAGACCGGCGACTGGCCCGCCCCGAAGATCGTCCGCGATGCCAAGACCGGCGTCGAGGTGGCCTTCCAGAACGATGGCCGGAACCTCTTTGTCCTCTTCATCGCCCGGAAGCCCGAGGCCCGCGAGTCCCTCGCCTCCACGGGATTGACCGTCCTGGCCCGCGACCGGGGGACGAAGACGTCCCAAGGCGTGCTCCTCCTGACGAGGACGGTCCCGGCCGAAGCCTACATCGGCTGGCACGAAAGCCAGGGCGCATTCATGACGGAGGCGGAGAAGACAAGTATCAGGGAGGTTGGCCGGCACGACCTCTGCCTGACATACGCCGTCGGGGCGAGTGGCAGCATCCACGGGCCGCTGCGCCGCCTCGATAACGCCGGCGCGCCGCCCGAATGCGCGGTCTCGGAAGAGGCCTCCGGCACCACCTACGAGATCAGGATCCCGCTCTCGCCGCCCGGGATCGTCCCCGGCGGCCTCAGCATCGCGCCCGGGGAGACGGTCAAGATATCCTTCGATTGGGGCGGCGCTTCGCGGAGGTCCCAGGGCACCAAGGCGACCCGGGAGACCCCGCCCTCGGAGAGGGGCGGGCTCGAGGGCGTCGCCTCCCCGGCCCAGGAATTCCTCAACATGTTCGACCCGTTGTCCCGGCCGACCCGGGGCGCCAAAAAATTCTCGTTCGCCGTGGACGTGAAGCTGGCGGACGCGAAATAGATGGTCCTTCGGATCGGCGCCGTCCCCATCGACTTCCCCGTCGGGCTCGGCGCCCTCGCCGGGTACAGCGACCTCCCCTACCGGCTGATCTGCCGCTCGCTCGGCGCTCCTTACTGCATCACCGAGGCCATGCTCGATCGCCAGGTCCTTCTCGAGGGCAAGCTGCGCAAGCGGCTCATCCGGCTCGACCCGGCCGATCACCCCGTGGCCGGGCAGGTCATGGGCGTCGAGCCGGAGACGATGGCCGAGGCCGCCCGCTCGCTCGACCGGATGGGCTTCGATATCATCGATCTCAACTTCGCCTGTCCCGTGAGGAAGGTCGTCTCGCACAAACGAGGCGGGGCGCTCATGGACGATCCGGAACGCGCCCTGGCGACGGTCCGGGCCGTCGTCGCCGCCGTGCCCGCGCGGCCGGTAACGCTCAAGCTGCGGCGCTCGTTCCGCGACGCCGATACGGCCCACGAGAATTTTTGGACGATCGCCCGCGGCGCCTTCGAGGCCGGCGCGGCCGCGATCGCCGTTCACGCCAGGAGCGTCGAGCAGAAGTATACCGGCCGGGCCGACTGGGGCTTCCTGGCCGCCGTCAAGCGCGAATTCCCCGGCCGGACGATCCTCGGCTCGGGCGACGTCCATACCCCCGCCGACGCCTTGCGCATGATGGCCGACAGCGGCCTCGACGGCGTCCTGGCCGCCCGCGGGGCCATCGGGAACCCCTGGTTCTTCGCCCAGGCCCGCGACCTCGCCGCGGGCCGGCCTCCTTATCAGCCTGGACTCGCGGAACAGCGTGAAGTCATCTACCGCCACTTCCGCCTCGCCGCGGAAGCCTATGGTCCGGGGCGGGGGACCAAGATCCTGCGCCACTTCAGCCTGCAATACGCGAAGTTGCATCCGCGCCGCACCGACCTCCGGAACGCCCTGGTCAAGGTCCGGACGGAGGACGAGTGGCGGGGGGTCATCGACGGCTTTTACGCCCCCTGATCGGGGACACGGACCGAAGGGACATGTCCCTGTCGCTCCCCGATTCCCTTGCCGGGCCCCAAAGCCCCCGATCCTTTACAGGCAGGGCCCGATGTGCTATCAAAGACAATGCTCCGAGCCGACGGAGCTAAAGCCGGCGCGGGAACCCCTGCCAGGCCAAGCCCTTCGGCCGATAGGGAGGAGTGGGAAACGGCTCCTCCTTCCAGCTAAGAAAAGGAGACACCTTGAGACGGTTCTTCCCGCCGCCCCCACTCCCGATACCGGTTCGGGCCTCTGTCGCCGCCCTCCTGTTGAGCTTATCGCTGACCGCACAGAGCGGGGAGATGCGTCGACTCGACGCCGGCAACACCTTGAACGCGTGCCCGAGGGACATGTCGCTGATCGGGCTCCCCGCCGCGCCCGCCCCGGCCGGCCGGACGCTCATGCTGGCCACGACGACGAGCATCGACGCCACCGGCCTCCTCGATGTCCTGGCCGACGCGTTCAAGAAGGACACGGGCATCACGCTCAAGTGGATCGCCGTCGGCACAGGGGCGGCCCTTAAACAGGCCCGCGACGGCAACGCCGACGTCGTCATCGTCCATGCCCGCAAGCTCGAGGACGAATTCCTCCGGGATGGATTCGGGGTCAACCGCCGGATCATCGCCAGGAACTACTTCGTGATCGTCGGGCCGGCCGGCGACCCGGCCGGCGTCGCCGGCTCCTCTTCGGCGGCCGCGGCCCTCGGGCGCATCAAGTCGAGCGGGGCCTTCTTCGCCAGCCGCGGCGACAACTCGGGGACGCACGCCCGCGAGCTCGACCTTTGGGCCCTCGCCGGCGGTCCGCCCGCGGCCGCCTACCTCGAAACCGGCCAAGGCATGGCCGAGACCCTCCGCATCGCCGCCGAGAGGCGCGCCTACACGCTGACCGACACCGCGACGTTCTACGGACTGCGCGGCCTCGCCGGGCTCGAGCCCGTCTTCAGCGACGTTCCTGAGCTCGAGAACATCTACGCCGTGATCGCCGTCGACCCGGCCCGCGTTCCCGCGGCCCGCTACGGCGAAGCCATGGCCTTCATCGCTTTCCTGACCTCGCCCCGGGGCCAGACGCTCATCGGGGAATTCCGCGGCGGCGCCGGCCGGCCCCTCTTCGAGCCGCTCGCGGCCGTCGCCGGGGTGGACCTCGTCAAATGATCTTCCGCGAGCTCGCCCTGGCTGTATGGGTCTCGCTCAAGACGAGCGGTCTCGCCGCCGTCGTCGCCAGCGCCGTCGCCGTGCCCGTCGCGCTCTTTCTCGCCAGCCGCGACTTCCGCGGCAAGAAGATCATCCTCGCGATCAACCAGACCTGGATGGCCGCCCCGACCGTGGTCATCGGCCTCCTGTTCTACTCCCTTCTCAGCCGCAACGGCCCGCTCGGCGGGCTCGGGCTCCTCTACACCCAGGCGGCGATGACGATCGGCCAGATCGTCCTCATCCTGCCCCTCGTCGCCGGCTTCTCCTACACGGCCCTGCGGCAGGTCGACCGACGGGCCCGGCTGACCGCCCTGACGCTGGGTGCGAGCGGCCGCCAGGCCGGCTGGATCGTCCTGCGCGAGGCCCGCTTCCCTCTCCTTGTCGCCGTCCTGGCCGGGTTCGCCCGGGCCATCTCCGAGGTTGGGATCGCCATGATGCTCGGCGGCAACATCCGCAATGCCACCCGGAACATCACGACCTCGATCGCGCTCGAGACGGCCAAGGGCGAGTTCCGCAACGGCGTCGCGCTCGGCGTCATCCTCCTCGTCATCACGCTCGGCATCAATCTCCTCGTCCAGACGGGGCTGCGCGGCCGCGACGGAGGATCGTAGCATGAGCCGCCCCGTCTACCGCCTCGAGCGCGTCGCGTACGCCTACCCGGCGGCGCCGGCCTCGTTCTCGCTCGAGCTCGACTCGCTCGCCGTTCCCGAGGGCCATATTCTCTCCCTCGTCGGCCCGAACGGGGCCGGCAAGACGACGCTGTTGATGCTCCTGGCCTTTCTCCTGAGGCCCGCGCGCGGCCGGCTGGACTTCCTCGGCCGGGACCCGTGGGCCGCGGACGACGGCGCGACCCTGGCCCGCCGCGACGCGGTTCTTCTGACGCACCACCCGTATCTCTTCAGAGGAACGATCGGCGACAACGTCTCCTTTGGTCTCAAGCTCAGGAAGGTCCCGGAGACCGGGACGGCTGCGCGGGTGGGTGAAGCCCTGGCCCTCGTCGAGCTCGACGGCTGGACCGCGAAGCCCGTCTCCGGGCTAAGCGCCGGCCAGGCCCAGCGCGTGGCCATCGCTCGGGCACTCGCCCTCCGGCCGCGGGCCCTTCTCCTCGACGAACCGACGGCAAACCTGGACGCGGCCCTCGGCCTGCGCATGGAAGCGGTCCTGCGCGAAGCCGGCCGCGCCTGGGGCACGACCGTCGTCTTCTCGACCCACAACTTCTCCCAGGCCTCCCGCCTGGCCGACGAGATCCTCTATCTTTCGGAGGGGCGGCGGGTCGAGTACAGCCACGAGAACTGCTTCAGCGGAACGGTCTCGACCGACGGCCGGGCAAGATGGATCGAGCCGAAGCCGGGCGTCCGTATCGTTTTCGCGGGAGAGGCGGCCGGTCATGTCACCTGCGTCATCGACCCCGCCTCGATCCGCTTCATCTCCGACGCCGGCGGAGGCGCCGCCGCGACCCCGCCCTCCGGGCCCAACGTCTTCCGGGGCCGGGTGAGCCGGATGGAGACGACGGACGCGGCGACGGCCCTCGTCCGCATCAGCGGCGATCTCGTTTTTCGGGCCTCCCTCCCCGTCGCCGAGCTCGAGAGCGGCCGTATTTCCCTTTCCCGGGAGGTTCTGTTAACATTTGAGCCGGACTCCGTACGGGTGGTCGGCGAACGTCCGGCGGAGGCCTCAAAACCCTCATGATCGACTACGCAGAAGCCCGCGCCAGGGTCCTTGCCGCCGCGAAGGCCCTCCCCGCCGAGACCGTCCCTCTCGCCAGCGCGCTCGGACGCACCCTGGCCCGCGACATCAAGGCCCGCGAGAGCATCCCGCCTTTCACCAAGGCGACCATGGACGGCTATGCCGTCAGGGCGGCGGACATCCGTCCGTCCGGGTCGGGCGCCGCAGGTACGGTCGAGCTCGCCGTCCTCGAAGATCTGCCCGCAGGCCGTATCTCCCGAAAGCCCGTAGGCCCCGGCCAAGCCGTTCGCATCATGACCGGCGCGCCCCTGCCCGCCGGAGCGGACGCCGTGGTCATGGTCGAAGACACCGAGTCGGCCGGCCGCGCGGTTCGCGTACGGCGCGCCGTCGAGCCGGGCGACAACGTCGGACTGGCCGGTGAGGACATCGAGAAGGGCGAAACCGCTCTGGAGAAGGGGACGCTTATCGGTCCGGCCGAGATCGGCATGCTGGCCGCGGCCGGATTGGCCCGCGTCCCGGTCATGCGGCGGCCGAAGCTGGCCGTCATCGCCACGGGCGACGAGATCGTCGAGCCGGGCGAGCGCAAGCGCCCCGGCCAGATCCGCAACGCCAACGGCCCCGCCCTGGCTGCCATGGCCGCACAGGCCGGCGCGGCTGCGAGCTACCTCGGCATCGCCCGCGACAAGACCGCTTCGCTCGCCTCCAGGTTCGCCCGGGCCAGGGGCGCCGATATTCTCGTCCTTTCGGGCGGTGTCTCCGTCGGCGACTACGACCTGGTCAAGGCCGGGCTCGAGCGGTCGGGCGTCAAGTCCGTCTTCTGGAAGGTCCGCATCAAGCCGGGCAAGCCTGTGTTCTTCGGCGTCCGCGGCCGGCAGCTCGTCTTCGGCCTGCCAGGCAATCCTACGAGCGCTATGGTGACGTTCCTGCTTTTCGTGCGGCCGGCCATCGACAGGCTCCTCGGCCGCGCGGTCACGGGACCCGTGTCCGCGAGGGCGATCCTCGTCGAGACGATCGTCCTCAAGCCGGGACGGACCCAATTCCTGCGCGGGTTTGTCACTGAGGCAGGGCCCTGCCTCAAGGTTGCGCCCTACAAGGACCAGAGGAGCGGCGTCCTACGATCCATGGTCCACGGCCGCGTCCTTATCGTGGTTCCGGCCGACCTGGCAAGGCTCGACGCGGGCAGCGAGGTCGAGATCATCCTGATGGACGGACGGTAGCCATGGCCAAGCTCAGCCACGTCGATGACAAGGGAAAAGCCCGGATGGTGGACGTCGGGGACAAGCCCGTGACCCGGCGCGAGGCGGCGGCTTCGGCTTTCATCAAGCTCGGCCCGGAAACGCTCGCGCTCGTCCGGTCGAATGGCCTAGCCAAGGGCGACGTTCTGAATACGGCCCGGCTGGCCGGCATCCAGGCGGCCAAAAAGGCCCATGAGCTCATTCCTCTCGCCCACCCCATCCCGCTCGAGAACGTCGCCGTCGACCTGGATGTCGAGAAGACGGGCGTGCGCGTGCGCTGCCGCGTCGCAGCCGAGGCCAAGACCGGCGCCGAGATGGAAGCCCTGACCGGCGCCGCCGTTGCGGCCCTGACGATCTACGACATGGTCAAAGCGGTGGAGCGCGGGGCCGAAATCGTCCGGCTCCGCCTCGACTACAAGTGCGGCGGCAAGAGCGGGGTCTACCGGAGACGGGCATGACCTCGGCCGCCGGCAGGGCCGGCTCGATCGTCTCGGTCAACACGAGCGCCAAAAAGGGGCAGATCAAGTGCCCGGTCTCGTCGGTCGAGCTCCGGGCCGGCCGGGGGATCGAAGGCGACGCCCACCAGGATTTCGGCCACAGGCAGGTTTCGCTCCTCGCGATCGAGGACATCGATGCGCAAAGGGAGCGCCTCGGCGAGGCGCCGGACGTCCCCCTTGGCCCAGGCGCGTTCGCCGAGAACCTGACGACCCGCGGCATCGACCTCGGCGCGCTCGCGATCGGAGACGAGCTCGTGGTCGGAGACGCCGTCCGGCTGCGGGTCACGCAGATCGGCAAGGAATGCCATACAAAGTGCGCCGTCTATCACCTGACCGGCGACTGCATCATGCCCGCCCGCGGCATCTTCTGCGAGGTCCTCGCCGGCGGCCCGGTCCGCCCGGGAGACGGCATTGAAAAGCGGTAAGGTCCTGCGCATCTCCGTCACGGACCGTTGCGACTTGCGCTGCATCTATTGCATGCCCGAGGCAGGCGTGCCGCTCGTCCCGATGGCGGACATGCTGAGCTACGAAGAAGTCGCCGCGGTCGCGCGCGCCGCCATGGCCGCGGGCGTCCGGCGCTTCCGGCTGACGGGCGGCGAGCCGCTGGCCCGGCGTGGCGTCGTCGCGCTCATCAGGCTCCTGGCCGGGCTCGGGCCCGACGACCTGGCTCTGACGACCAACGGCCTGGGCCTGGCCGAATTCGCGTCCGAGCTCAAGGTGGCGGGGCTCATGAGGGTCACGGTGAGTCTGGACACGCTTCGCCCGGACCGCTTCGAGACGATCACGCGGCGGAAGGGCCTCGAGCGCATCTTCGCCGGGCTCGAGGCCGCCCGGGCGGCCGGGCTCGCCCCGGTCAAGGTCAACACGGTCGTCATCCGCGGCGTCAACGACGACGAGGCCCCGGATTTCGTCCGCTTCGCGCGGCGGGAGGGCGTTGAGCTGCGCTTCATCGAGCTCATGCCGACGAGCGGGCTCACGCCCGAGTGCAAGGAGCTCGGCGCCTGGCGGCCGGCCCTCTTCGTCAAGGGAGAAGAGGTCCGGGCCCGGATCGAGGATGCCTTGGGGCCTCTGAGACGGCTCCCGGACGACGGCGGAGTCGCGGCGATGTATCTTCTCGGCGGCCGGACCCGCATCGGCTTCATCACGCCCGTCTCCGAGCCCTTCTGCGGCGGCTGCGGCCGGCTGCGCCTCGGCCCGGACGGCCGGTTGAGGATCTGTCTCTTCGACCGGGCAGGGATCGACGTGAGGAAGCTCCTCCGCGATGGGAAGGCAGGGCCGGCGGAGCTCGAGGCCATGTTCAGGGCCGCCTTCGAGGCCAAGGCGACGTGGGAGCGCGGCGCGATCGAAGGCCTCTCGAGCGACATGTTCAGGATCGGAGGGTGACGATGAAGGTCGGGATCCTCACGGTGAGCGACAAAGGGGCGAGGGGCGAGCGCGAGGACCGGAGCGGCCCGGCGATCCGCGAGATGATCGAGGCGGCGGGCGGCGAGGTCGAACGGACGAAGATCGTTCCCGACGAGCCCGAGGATATCCGGGCGGCGCTCATCGCCTGGTCGGACGAAGGGTTGGACCTCGTGCTCACGACGGGAGGAACAGGCTTCAGCCCGCGCGACCGGACGCCCGAGGCGACGAAGAGCGTCATCGAGCGCGAGACGCCCGGGCTCCCGGAGGCCATGCGGAGGGCCGGGGCGGAGAAAACGCCCACGGCCATGCTGAGCCGGGCGGCCGCCGGGATCCGCGGAGCGACGCTCATCGTCAACCTGCCCGGGAGCGAGAAGGCGGCGCGGGAGAGCCTGGCCGCGATCCTGCCGGCCCTGCCCCACGGGATCGACATCCTGAGGGGGGCGGCCTCGGATTGCGCCCGGCCGCCTCACGGCTGAGGCCGGGTATCAGCGATCTGTTCGATAATGCCGGGCTCTACGGGAAGATCCGAGAAATGGAGCCGGCGGCTAATCGCCTGAGACGTCGAGCTTGAAGGCCCGCGCCTTCTTCTTGTCCGAGACATGACGCTTGTCAGCGAGCATCTTTTCCTTGGCCCGCTTGGAGCGCTTCCTCTTCTGCCGGCGGATCTTGGCGATCCGCTGCTCCTCGGCGCTCTCCTTTCCGAGGATGGCCGTTTCGATCTTGTCGGTCAGGATGCGCCGGGCCAGATACCGGTTGAGGGCCTGGGACCTTTCCTGCTGGCACTTGACCTCCGTGCCGGTCGGGAGGTGCTTGAGATAGACGCAGGTCGCGACCTTGTTGACGTTCTGGCCGCCGTGGCCGCCCGAGCGGATGAACTTCTCGAGGATGTCCTCTTCTCGGATGCCCAGCTGCTCCATCCGTTCCGCCAAGGCTTGCTCTTTTTCGGGACCGACACCGAACATGGCCATGTCCCCATGGTACCGCAAATCGGGGACCGGCGGGAAGCGGAGCCTGAAAAGAAGGGGTCAAACCTACTTATCGTCACTTTTATCCGGCTGATCCTCGCCGGTCATCAGAGACTTAGGCGAAAGTGACGATAAGTAGGTTTGACCCTTTCTGGAGAATTCGGAAATTAGTATTGTGTCCCCGATTTAGGTGGAATAAACTGGCCCTTCCGGCGTCAAAATGACGGAGGTTCTCATGAAACCAACACTCAAGGCGCTGATCACCCTTTCTGCCCTCATCGCCGCCCAGTTCCTGATCGCTCTCCCCGCCGCCGCGCAGAACCCTCCGCCGGCCGGCACCCAGGCCGCTCCCCTGTCGCCGCAGGGCCCGCCTCCTCAGCGAACCCCCATCAAGCCGCCGCCCGTGCCGCCGGTCCCGCCCCCTCCCGCGCCCCCGGCCTCGGGACCTGTGACAACCGCGGAATCGACGAGCTACGACGCCACCTCCACCTACGCCGAGGTCCTCGCCTTCATCCGTGATCTGCAGAGGCTCTCGCCCCTCGTCCGGGTCGAGACGATCGCGACTTCGTCGGAGGGCCGCGCGATCCCGCTCCTCGTCATCGGCAAGCCAGTGCCCCCAGACCCGTTGGCCTTGCGCTACGACAAGCGCATCGTCGTCTATGTCCAGGCCAACATCCACGCCGGCGAGGTCGAGGGCAAGGAAGCGGCACTGATGCTCGCCCGCGACATCATCCTCGATCCCAAGCTCCCCTATCTCGACAAGATCGTCCTCCTCATCGCGCCCATCTTCAACGCCGACGGCAACGACAAGATGGATCCCCGGAACCGTATGGGCCAGGTCGGCCCGGACAAGGGCTCGGGCGTCCGCCACAACGGCCAGAACCTCGACCTCAACCGGGACGCCATGAAGCTCGAAAGCCCGGAGATGCGGGGCCTCGTCCGGAACGTCCTCCTGCGCTGGGACCCGCTCCTGCTCATCGATTGCCACACGACCGACGGCTCCTTCCACCAGGAGCCCGTGACCTACTCGTGGCCGCTCTGCCCCAACGGAGACGCAACCATCCTCAAGTACGCCCGCGATAAGATGCTCCCTGCGGTCGACGCCGCGCTCGAGAAAAGATACGGCACGCTCTCCGTCCCCTACGGCGACCCCATGGATTTCAAAGACATGGAAAAGGGCTGGCGGACATTCGGCCATCAGCCCCGCTACATGACCAATTACATCGGGCTCCGCAACCGCATTTCCGTCCTCGACGAGAACTACAATTACGCCGACTTCAAGACCCGCGTCGCCGGCAACTACCATCTCCTCAAGACCCTGCTCGATTACTGCGCGGGGAACGCCGCCGAGCTCCAGCGGCTCGTCGCCGACGCCGACGCCCGGACCGTCCAGGCCGGGCTCGCGCCCACCGAGGCCGACACGTTCGGACTCGACATCGACGTCCAGCCGCTGCCGGGAAAGATCTCGATCCTCGGCTATGAGATGGAAGCCCCGGCCGCGCCGGCCGAGGGCGCCCCCGGGCCATTCCCCCGGATGAGGCCCACCGACCGCCCAAAGACCTATGTCATGCCCTACCACGCGGACTTCGTCCCCAAGCGCTCCGTCCGCCTGCCCTGCGCTTACCTCATCCCCGGCACCTCGACCGAGGTCGCCGAAAAGCTCCGTCAGCACGGCCTCGCCGTCGAGCGCCTGACCGAGCCCGTGACGCTCGAGGCGGAGGCCTTCCGGCTCAAGGAGATCAAGGGGGCCGAACGCCTCTACCAGGGTCACCGGACCAACACCGTCAAGGGCGAATACGCGATCGAAAAGCGGGAATTCCCCAAGGGGACGCTCCTCGTCCGCACGGCCCAGCCCCTGGGCCGCCTGGCCGCCTACCTGCTCGAGCCGGAGAGCGACGACGGCCTTCTCGTCTGGAACTTCTTCGACCGCGACATCGTCAGCCAGTGGGGCCGCGGCGCCCAAACCTACCCTGTTTATAAGCTGCTGACCCCTCAGAACTTAGCGGCAGTCTCTCTCGACTGATCCTGTCTGCCGGGCCGCCCCTTGAGGCGCGGCGGCGAGGGAATTCGCCTCGAAGATCCCCGTGGTGGAGGAGTTATTTCTTCTTCTTTTTGGCCGAGACCAGGTACTTCCCGCAGTTCTCGCAGACGTAAATGTCGTTGGAGTCTTCCATGGCCGAATACATCTGCGTCGAGATGTTGATGTTGCAGCTCTGGCAGACCCCCTCGACGGCGTCGGCGACGGCGAAGCCGTAGCGCTCCATCAGACGGTCGAAGCGAGAGAGGAGGTCCCGGTCGAGCTCCTCGCGGATCATGACCGCGTGCTTATGGAGCTCCTTCTGCTGCTCCTTGGTCGACTTCTTCTTCTTGAGCTCGATCTCCTGGAGCTTCTTGAGCAGCCGGGCCCGGCTGACGATCTTCTCCTCGTGGACGAACCGGAATTCGATCGCGGAGAGGATGTCGTAGAGATCCGTTTTGTCCTTGGCCGCCAGGATCCGGCCGCGGTTCTCGGGCCGGATGAGGAAGCGGGCCAGGCCGGCGAAGAGATGGTTGAAGAGGCCGGGCAGGGTCGGGTTCCAGACGACGAGGATGATCAGGTGGACCTTCTGCCCGTCGTGGGCGTCGAAGTCGATGCCCTTCTCCGACCGGCCGACGGCCACGGCGATCTCGCCCCCCGCGTCGACGCGGGCGTGCGGCAGGGCGACGCCGTATCCGATGGCCGTCGAGACGAGGTTCTCGCGGTCGATGATGCGGGTCAGGATGAGCTTCTTGTTGTCGATGAGCTTCTGCTTGGCCAGCACGTCCAGAAGCTCCTCGATGGCCTCGACCTTGTCCTTGCTCTTGAGGTCGAAAACGACCTGGTGGGGCTTGAGGTAATCCGAGAAACGGGAGATGCGGGGGGGGGATTTAGTCTCCATGCCTCAAAATCTTAGCACACCGGATTGAAAAAACCAACCCTCAGCCGCCGCGCCTGAACGAGCTCGCGGGCGCGAACTGCGGCAGGGCTTCGCGCTCCTGCAGGATCGTGACGATCCCGCGCGCCCAGTCGATGATCTGCAGCGCGCCCCGAAGATCCCAATCGGTCTGGATCTCGTCGCCCACCTTGTGGTATTTCGTCACCCGGTAGTCCTCGAACTTCCGCTGAACGAGGCCTTTGTCCGGCCCCTTGGATACGACGCCCTGGCTGAGCCAGACGCCGGGGATGCCGGCCCGGGCGAAGCTGAGCTGATCGGACCGGAAATAAAAGCCGAGCTCGCCGTTCCGCTCGGGGATGTAGCGCAAGCCGAGCGCCTCCGCGGCCTCGCGGCAGACGGCGTCGAGGTCCGATTGCCGGCCGCCGACGGCGAAGACGTCCTCGGTCTCGCCCCAGACGTTGGTCATCTCGAAATTGATGTCGGCGACGACGGCCGTCCGGTCGAAGGGCAGGTTCCGGGCGAAGTAGCTCGAGCCGAGCAGGTTCTGCTCCTCGGCGGTCACCGCGACGAAGCAGAGGTCGTTCTTGAGCTTCTCGGGCCGCTGGACGTAATAACCCGCCGTCGCCAGCAAGGCCGCCGACGCCGAGCAGTTGTCCACGGCCCCGTTGTAGATCTGGTCGCCCTCGAGCGTTCCGTCCTTCCCGAAATGATCGTAGTGGGCCGAGAGGACGATCGTCCGCTTGGCGGCGGCCTGGTGTTTAGCCCGGACGAGGCCGGCGACGTTGACCCCTTGGACCGTCCGAATGACCCGGAGCTGGCGGACCCTGGCCGTCAGGCCGAGCGGCACGGGGACGAAGTCCGGCGTCTCGGCCTTCTCGCGCAGGGCCTGGCGATCGAGCTTGGCCGCCGCCAGGATGCGGTCGGCCGTCCCGCCATGCACCCACCCTTCGAACAGCGGCCGGGGCTCGCGCCCCGGCAGGAAGAAGCTCTCGTTCCCCCACGAGGCGCGCAGGACGTCCCAGCCGTAGGCCGCGCCCTTCGTGTCATGGATGATGAGGATGCCGGCGGCGCCGAGCGCGCCGGCCTTCTCGTACTTGTAGGTCCAGCGGCCGTAATAGGTCATGTCCTCGCCGTCGAAGGCGCCGCCCGGCCGGTTCCCGGGCTCGTTGATTTCGACGAGAAGGACTTTGCCCGCGAGATCGAAGCCCTTGATGTCGTCCCAGCTCCGCTCCGGCGCCTGGACGAGATAGCCGCAGTAGAC
>Ga0105106_10001684_pt1 | contig 15895 bp, 12 predicted proteins | sample PPLLaktember2015_5_FD_79109 | JGI IMG/M metagenome (GOLD analysis project Ga0105106, IMG submission 79109) | Freshwater sediment microbial communities from Prairie Pothole Lake near Jamestown, North Dakota, USA - PPLs Lake P8 Core (1) Depth... | ecosystem: Environmental > Aquatic > Freshwater >...
GCCTCGCCAAGCTAACAGTGGCGAAGGACAGCGCCAGGGCCAGGGAAAGCAAACAAGTTAAAATATGTCCAAACCAGATCCATTTGTAAGTGCGCATGGTTTCTCCCTCCCATAAGCGGGTTATGATTTCTGGCAACTATACTCTTCTCACACTTTATCCGATTCCCGGCAGCGTCATTTATAGCGTGCCAGGGCAAAGTCAGGATCCGGTCCATCCGTGCTGGCATATCCAGCTACGATAATCCTGTTATCTGACTGTAACACGATAGCGTTTCCGTAATCGTCGCTATTGGTGTTGAAGTTAGTAGTCACACGTCCATCACCATCCAATGTGGTGTCCAGGCTGCCATCGTGGTTATAGCGCGCCAGAGCAAAATCGTAGGTGCTCACACCACGTGATCTGCCCGCCACAACGATCTTCCCATCCGGCTGAACCATCACATCGGATCCGAAGTCATCTTGAGCGCCAAAGTCAGTGGTTACCCTGCCATCGCCATCAAAGGTGATGTCAAGGCTGCCATCCGGGTTATAACGTGCCAGCGAGAATATGTAGTATGGGTGGAATATTGAATATCCTGCAGCAACGATCTTTCCATCTTGCGTAAGTGCCACATCAACTGCCCAGTCTGCGCTGTGGTTAAAATCAGTAGTTACGAGGCCAGAAGTGCCAAAGGTGGCATCAAGGCTGCCGTCTGGGTTATAACGCGCCATGGCAAAATTGTTGTAGTTGGATGTGGAAAAGGCATTCCCGACCACAATGATCTTGCCATCTGGTTGCAATATAAGTGCATGGATTTCTTCATCCACGCTACCAAGATCCGTGGTCACTCGTCCATCACCGCCAAATGAGGCGTCCAGGCTTCCGTCTGGATTATAGCGCACCAGGGCGAAATCTTCATCGGTAACCAGATCATAAGCACTCCCTGCCACGATGATCTTGCCGTCGGGTTGTATGGCAACATCATATCCATAGTCACTGCTGCCACCAAAATCGGTGGTTACCCGTCCGTCACCGTTAAAGGTCGTATCCAGACTGCCATCTGGGTTATACCGTGCTAGAGCAAAATCATAAAAAGTCGCTACGCTATCAGCAATGCCGAATACGACGATTTTTCCGTCCGTCTGAATTGCGACAGAGGTTGCCCGGTCATCGCGGCCGTTAAAATCGGTGGTTGCCCGACCGGAGCTATTAAAAGTCAGATCCGGACTGCCCTCCTGGTTATAGCGTGCCACAGCAAAGTCAAATATATTACTTGCCCCGGTGCGTCCCGCCATTACAATCTTGCCATCTGGCTGAATAACTACATCCATACCAAAATCGTCATTGCCAAACTCGGTGGTCACCAGGCCATCGGTATCGAAAGATGGATCCAGGAGGCCTGTACAACTATAGTAATAATCTCGCAAGACAAGCGGCAGGTAAGTTAGATAATCAGCTAGGCTGCTTTGAAAATCTTCAGAAAACTGCTTGGCCAGGCTGGTGGTGGCAAAAGACAGTACCAAGATCAGAGAAAAGATTGCGTTGAAGATGATTCCTAAATGGGCACGTGTATTGGTTCGCATGGTTCTCAACCTCCTGCGCGCAACCTGGGACAGGTTGTGTTGTTAAGGCAATCTTGCGATGTTAGCCGGATATATCTTCTCTAATCGATTTAATCAGTATAGATTGAAAAAATTGGCTGTTATAGTGTCTGTTGTCATTATTCTGGTTGATGAATTTCAAAATTCGGTATTGCCCCCGATTTCGAAACGGCATTAAATCTGCACCTGAAAGTGCGCGAAATCGGCCTAAGCCGACTTTTTGGGAAAAGATGGAGGCTATTTTTCGAATGAGGAGCGACTGAAGTCGCTCCTACGATTGTTTGCATCCATGATCGTAGTAACGACTTCAGTCGTTGGGTTGCAATGCAGCCCTCGCCTGCCAAATGTTCAGGATCTTCTCCTCACCCTAATTCCGGTTTAAGGAATCAGGGTGAGGAGGAGGGGGTAGGATAGCTTACGCGATCCACCCCCTACCTCTGACGAAATTAGTTATTAGCGGGATCTCCACCGTCTGACCCTGGTACGCTTTATATGCCCAGTAGAAGAAGATCAGGAAGAGCAGCCCGCCGACACCCACCGTAATGGTTGTGATCACCCACACCACCAGTCCGGTGGCCAACGCCTGTATAGCGTGGTGACGCACGAATTGGCTGCTTTTAGTACTTTCCATTACCAGTGCTACGATCGCCAGAATGGGTAAAAGCACGGGAATCCAGCTCAGAGCAGCCCATAAGCGTTCATTCGAATCAGATTGCATGGTATTTTCTCCTTTGGAATATAAGATTTAGTCAGCCGGCTTCACGCCCAAAATCTCGGGCGGAACGGCGGATCCACTGAAATTTGCAAAGCTCAGATCGCGGAAGGTAAATCCCAACACCGCCCGTGCCTGCTCGAACAACATGGTATAGCTATCCAATACGCGCTGCTCCCAGTTCAGCCCCAGCTGATGGGCTGCCCCCTGGATGCTCTCTCCGTCTGGCCCCTCGATCTCGGCGAAGCTGCCGTAGGGCATCTCATCCAGGGTCACCAGCACCGTCCCCAACCGGTAGGTGGCGCGCTGTTTCTCGTACATCATCATGACTTCGAAGCCTAATGCCTCGAAGACCGCCTGGGCACTGGCGAAGTCGCCGGCGGTAAATTCAAGCTCCTGGCGCAGGCGTGCTCCCCCCACGATACTCCCCGGTCCTTTGAAAGTGACCCGGACAGCACTGTCCTGGCGCAGGCGCAGCAGCCGTCCGCTGTTCAGCAGGATGCGCTCTGGGGTGTCGAAGCGCAGGTTGATCTCGTGTGTCCGCGGCTGCTCCAGCAGCGCTCCCAGCGCCTCCAGGCTGGCTTTCAGTCTGGGCAGGTCGCTCAGGTAGAATTTGACTTCCAATTCCTGGTTCGTGCTGCTCATTTTCACACCACGCTCAGCAGGGTGGCTTTATGCTCAACCCGGTCGCCAGGCCGCACGCGCAGGCGGGCTACAACGCCCGGGCGAGGAGAGCGCAGCTCATTTTGCATCTTCATTGATTCGAGGATCAGCAGCACCGTGCCCTTTTCTACTGGCTGTCCCTCGCTCACCGGCACTGAGACCACCATTCCCGGCATGGGCGCCTTCAGATGGTATTCCTCCTGGTCGCTGACACCGCCACCCATCGAGGCGCGCAGGCGTTTTTCGCGCTCGTCCTCCACCACCGCTGAAAACATGGCGCCGTGATAGACGACCTGCCAGGTGTCCTCATCCAGATACACATGCGCGTCGAATGACTGCCCATCCACCAGCAGTGAATACACCGGCTGGTCGCCGACTGGCTCAAAATCCACCGTGTAATTCACCCCATCCACGCTGACGTGGTGCTCGTCAATGATCTCGACCAGGTATTCATGATTCTTAATTGTGGTCACATATTTCATTGTGTCAGTGCTCCCGTCTGGGATGTTTGCCGGTCTACCGGCGCAGCCGTTCCCAGCGGCTCAACCATTTCCAGTTGCTGGTGTCGCGCTCGTTGCGCAAAATGATGTGCGCGGCGCGCTCGGTCTGCTTATGCGCTACCAGCGTGGCGATCAGCGCCGCGACCTCTGGTCGTTCAGTCATGTCATCATCACCCGTTTCAATGGAGAAGCGTTCCTCGACAAAGCGAGTGTCGTACTGTCCACCCTGGAACCGGGTTGAGTCCATCAGCCGCTGGTGGAAGGGGATGTTGTTGCGCACGCCCAGGATCTTGTACTCTTCCAGTGCTCGGCGCATGCGCAGGATTGCCTCGCCGCGCGTTCCTCCCCACACGATCAGCTTTGAGATCAGCGAGTCGTAGTAAGGTGAGACGTCGAAGCCAATATACACGCCGGTATCCACCCGGATGCCTGGGCCGGTGGGCAGCAGGGTATGCGTGATGCGCCCGGTGGAAGGGATGAAGTTGTTGTAAGGATCCTCGGCGTTGATCCGGCACTCGATCGCCCAGCCATTGGAGCGGATTTCTTCCTGCTTGTGGCTCAGGGCTCGCCCGCGGGCAATGCGCAGCTGCTCCTTGACGATGTCCACCCCGGTTACCATCTCAGTGACGGGGTGTTCCACCTGCAGACGGGTGTTCATCTCCAGGAAGTAGTAATTTTTGTCCTTATCCACCAGAAACTCGATCGTCCCGGCATTCAGATAGTGCACAGCCTGGGCGGCGCGCACCGCCACAGCACCCAATGTCTGACGGAATGTTTCGTCGTCAGCGATGAACGGCGAGGGTGACTCTTCCAGCAGCTTCTGGTGCCGGCGCTGGATCGAGCATTCGCGCTCGCCCAGATGGATCACATTGCCCTGCGCGTCCGCCAGGATCTGGATCTCAATGTGCCGGGCGCCTTCTACAACATTCTCCAGATAGACATTGCCGTCCCCAAAGGCAGCCTCCGCCTCGCGCCGGGCGGACTGCAGCAGCCCGGGCATTTCATCAAGGTCGTGCACCTCGCGCATGCCCTTGCCCCCACCACCCGCGGTGGCTTTGATCAACAGTGGGAAGCCGATGCGCGGAGCCAGCCTGAGCAGCTCTTCGTCGTTAAGCGCCCCCTCACCTTCCGTGCCAGGCACCACCGGCACGCCTGCGCGGGCAACGGTCGATCGCGCCACAGCCTTATCCCCCATTGCAGAGATCGAGGATGGATTGGGCCCGATGAATACCAGCCCGGCTTGGTGGCAGGCTTCGGCGAAATCGGCCCGTTCGGCCAGGAAGCCGTACCCTGGGTGGATAGCAGCCGCCCCGCACTTACGAGCGATGTCAATGATGAGGTCGCCGCGCAGGTATGAGTCGCGCGATGGCGCGGGGCCTAACCGGTAAGCCTCATCCGCGTAGCGGACATGCAGCCCCTGCCGGTCGGCGTCCGAATAGACTGCCACGGTCTTGAGTCCCACTTCGCGGCAAGCGCGGATGATACGCACTGCGATCTCTCCCCGGTTGGCGATCAATACTTTATCGAACATAATGCCTCTCAATCATCGATAAGTGTTCAAGAACCGCAGCAGCCTGGGGTTGAACTCGGCTGCGGCTTCCTGCGGCAGCATGTGCCCGGCGCCTTCCATCAACCATAACTCGGCTCCCGGGATGCAATTGGCAATATCACGGGCGTGCTGCGGGGTGGCGTGTTCATCCCGGCTGCCTTGAACCACCAGCGTTGGGCAGGAGAGCTGGCTCAACTCGGGGCGCATCTCCCACACCGTGTGTTCCAGGCGCCGCCAGCCGCCATACCAGTTGGAGAAGACAGCCTCCACTTGCTCGCCGTGCACCCGTCGCAAAGCCTGCCAGAAGCGGACGTTTTCTTCAAAGTTTGTACGCACGCCTTCAATTCCAGGTTCCATCGAAGGCTCATAGTAAATGTGCGCTGCCACCGTCACCAGGCAACTCACCTGCTCCGGGTATTGGGCAGCATAATACAACGCCAGCGTCCCGCCATCCGAGTGCCCCACCAGCGCTGCCCGAGCGATGCCCAATTGCGCCAGCAGCGCCCGCAGGTCTGCCACGTCCACTGCAAAGGTGGGCAGGTCCAGCGCTGGGCGGGGAGCAGAGCGCCCGTACCCCCAACGGTCATAGACCACTACCCGGTATCCGGCCGCCTTTAGCGGTGGCACCTGTTCCTTCCAGGCCTGGGTGGATCCCAGCCCATGGTGCAGCAAGACCACTGCCGGGAAACCTGGCTGATCGTGGTCTTCAACGTTTAGTGCGTGGTCATTAATGGTAAGGATCGGCATGCGGATTAATCGGCCAGGCCGGTCATAGGGGGATGCACCCGTGTTTCTTGGGCGGGTTCGAATCGCGCTTATTGGCCAGCATCTCCAGTGCGTTGATCAACCGTGAGCGGGTTTCATGCGGTTCTATGACGTCATCTATATATCCCCGCTCGGCCGCAATGTAGGGATTGGCGAACTTCTCGCGGTACTCGGCTACCAGTTCTGCTTTACGCTGATCAGCATTCTCAGCCTGGGCCAGCTCTTTACGGAAGATGATATTAACCGCCCCGTCTGGCCCCATCACGGCGATCTCCGCCGAAGGCCACGCCAGGTTGACGTCGCCACGGATGTGCTTGCTGCTCATCACGTCGTATGCGCCTCCATAAGCCTTGCGCGTCACCACGGTCAGCTTGGGTACGGTTGCCTCGCAGTAAGCATATAGCAGCTTGGCTCCCGAACGGATGATCCCGCCGTGCTCCTGGGTGACGCCGGGCAGGAAGCCGGGCACATCCACGAAGGTGACGATCGGGAGATTGAAGGCGTCGCAAAAGCGCACGAAACGGGCAGCTTTCTCTGACGAGTTGATGTCCAGCACCCCGGCCAGTACGGCGGGCTGGTTGGCAATGATGCCCACGCTATGTCCACCCAGTCGGGCAAATCCGACGACAATGTTTTGTGCATAGGCTTCCTGGATCTCCAGGAACTGCCCGTTATCCATGATCAGGTGGATCGCATCTTTGATGTCATACGGCTTGCTGGCATCATCCGGGATCAGTTTGTCCAGTGCCTCTTCCATGCGCAGCGGGTCGTCTTCACTGTTGACAAAGGGCGGATCTTCCATGTTATTTTGCGGCAGGTAGTCCATCAACTTACGGATCAGGTACAGTGCATCCGCTTCGGTATCAGCAGCCAGGTGGCATACGCCAGAGACCTCCGAGTGCACATCCGCCCCGCCCAGCTCTTCGAATGAGACGTTCTCGTGGGTAACCGTCTTTACCACATCCGGGCCGGTGATGAACATGTATGAGGATTTGCGCACCATAATGATGAAATCGGTCAGCGCTGGTGAATAGACTGCCCCGCCCGCACACGGTCCCATGATCACGCTGATCTGCGGGATAACCCCTGAGACCAGTGTGTTGCGCAGGAAGATATCTGCATAGCCACCCAGTGAGACAACCCCCTCCTGGATGCGCGCCCCGCCCGAATCGTTCAGGCCGATCACCGGTGCGCCGTTCTTGAGCGCCATGTCCATGATCTTGCACACCTTCTCAGCATGCACCTCACCCAGACTGCCGCCGAACACGGTAGCATCTTGCGAGAAAATGTACACCAGCCGCCCATCGAGCGTGCCCCAACCGGTGATTACGCTGTCGGACGGGTATTTCTGCTGGTCCAGCCCGAAATCGGAGGTGCGGTGGACCACGAAGGCATCTACCTCACGGAAAGAGCCTTTATCCAACAGCAGATCAATGCGTTCGCGGGCAGTCAGTCGGCCGCGCTTGTGTTGGGCTTCAATGCGCTCAGTACCTCCGCCCAGACGGGATTGGGTCTTTAGTTCATGCAGGCGTTTCGTTTTCGGGTTGTTGGTCATTAATCTCTCCAAAAAATTCTTTGGCTGCCCTGCGCTGCAATGTCCAAACAGTATATGCCAATAATAGAAAAGTCAGCCCGGCAGAAAAAGGCCAATTGCCCGGCAGCAGCAACCTGGCGCCTCCCTCTGCGCCAGCTATAGGGTGATCTTGCAGAAAAACCTGATCAAGCCAATAATACATTGCGTAGGTCAACGCCACGGCGCGCATCAGTGGTGGAGCCCATAGTTTTCCGCGCAGCAAGCCCCATGCCTGGGGCAGACCAACCAGTCCCCAGACCAGCCCACTTAGTGCCAGGTACAGCGGCGAGACGTTTGTCAGTGCATCCAGGTAATCCCAGTAGCGCAGCGCCAGGCCGCAGCGGGTCAGGTTCAATACCGCGATGATTAAAACCCCCAGAGCGAGTATGGTTACGCTTGCAGGTCGTGGTGAACGGGTGCTTGTGGGTGGCGGGGAGGCTCGCTCAGTCTCCACCGGTGGAGCAAGTTGTGGTTCGTCAGTCATTGGATGATCTCAAATCTCCTCAGGTTCCGATTGCCAGGGTGATCTTGCCGAACTGTGCGCCACTTTCTAAGCGCTCTTGAGCCTGACGTGCCTGACTCAGTGGATAGACCCGGTCGCGCGCCACGCTCAGCTTGCCGGTCAACACCAGCTCCATTACTGCAGCAAAATCTGTCTTGCTGCCCATGGTGGAACCAAGCAGCGAAAGGTGCTTTCCGAAGATGAAGCGATTATCGATCTCGAATTTTGGTCCACCTGAGTTGCCCACCGTCAGGATGCGCCCGCCCTTCGCCGCTGCTCGGAAGCTGAGCGGGAAGGTGGTGCCTACGTTGTCCACTACCACATCCACGCCGCGCTTTCCGGTTAGAGTATACACGGTTTTGGCCCAGTTCTCTTCTTTGGACCGATCGATCAGGTAGTGGGCACCCATCTTCTCAGCCAGGGCCAGCTTCTCAAGCGAGGACCCTACCACGTACACGCTGGCACCCACCAGCCGGGCGATCTGTATGCTGGCTGTGTTCACCCCGCCCGAGGCGCCCACGATCAGCACGCTCTCACCGGGACGCAAGTTACCGCGTGTGATCAGCGAGTGCCAGGCGGTGTGATACACCAGCGCGGCCGCAGCCGCGGTGTGGACATCAAAGTCAGCAGGCAGCGGATACAGGTTGCCCGCTGGCACACACACCAGCTCGGCATAGGTGCCGCGAATGGTCTCGCCCAGCAGACGCCAGTCGCGGCACTGATTATCTTTGCCTGCCAGGCAGGCCGGGCACTGCCCGCAGCTCAGGTTGGAGTTGATCACTACCCGGTCGCCTACCTGCCAATGGCTGACGCCCGCCCCCAGTGCCTCCACCCGTCCGGCCCCGTCAGCGCCGGGAATATGCGGGTAATCGAGCTTGATCCCTGGCCAACCGGTCCGCACCCACAGGTCCAACCGGTTAAGCGCAGCCGCTTCCAGCCGCACCAGCACTTCGCCTGGTCCCGGTTGGGGCTCGGGAAAATCGGCGTATTCCAATACCTCTGGTCCGCCGTGGTTGTAGAATAAGATTGCTTTCATCAGGTCTCCTGGTATAACAATTTATTCCTGTAGCCCAATCTCCCATACATGTATGTTGGTCGGCTCGGCCGCGTTCGGATTCAAGATCTCAAAGCGGATCATCCCCGCTCTCAGCTGCTCGCCAAAATCCAGCTCCAATACCGGCTCGCTGACGCTGCCGGTGAAGCTGGTATCGAAGGTCAGCATATCCCCACCCGGGTCGGTTGTCACGATCACCCTGACCTGCATGTTGGATGCACCCAACCCGATAGATACACCACTCACCGGTCGCGCCTCAGCAAAGATCAGCTCAACGATAAAGGGATTGGCCTCCAGGGTGCGCGCCACCGTTCGTGGGTTGCCATCAAACAGCAGTTCAATATTTCCCATGTCCAGCATGGAGTAGCGCACGTCTACCAGCTGTCCGTCGATCGTAAAGGTGTCCTCCAGCAGGAAGCGGCGGGATTCGCGCTCAGCCGCCAGGATCTCGTCAATGTTCTCCACATAGCGCAGGCGAATAAAGTAAAACCCCGGCTGTCCGTTGGGATAATTCAGGGTCAGCTCGATGGTCACCTGCTCGAACTTGCCGCTGGCTATGACCTTATCCAGTTCATCTGGCATGACTACAAATACCATCTGGTCAGTCAGGGGGAAGTGCTGAAAGATATGTCCCTCTACGCTGCCCAAGCGCACCGGCGCTTCGGTGGGCAAGAAGAAGTTTGCCACCGCATCCGCGCCGTTGGTCCAGTTGGGCGTGACGATCATCTCCACACCGGGGTGGGACTCATAGTACTCCTGCACGGCACTAAACAACTGCCGGGCGCCGTACTGCATGCCCGCCAAAGTGTAATCCTGGTACCACAAAGGTCCGTTGACCAGGGCATCGCGCAGCATTGCCAGATTGGCCCAGATCAGGCTGACCGCCAGCAGCAGCGCCAGGACGGTGTGCGTACGGTAGATGTTCTCTGGCTGTGGGTCCACTCCGCGCAGCCTTTTCACTACCCAGGCAGTGAAACGTACCAGCCATTCCAGCGCCTGGTTCAACCCGATCGTCATCATTAACACTGCCGGGATGATCAGCACCAGGATGCGAGTGATGCCCACCTCCACCAATGCGCTACCGGCGGGCGCTGCCAGCAAAGCCAGCAGGACCGCCCGGGTTGCCGGCGAGCGCAGCCTGAACAGGCTGACCAGCAGCCCCAGCAGAGTGATGGGCGCCATCCAGAGAGAAAGATGTCCATAACCCTGCATCAGGTGGCGGTCCAGATCATTGCGGTTGGGGATGAACCAGTAGCGCGGGTCAAAAGCTGATAGATATTCCTGAAAGAAGCGCTCAAGCTTATCCACAAAGGGGACATCTTCCATCCAGAAGGGTGCTCGCGTGGTCAGGTGCTGCAGCAGCGCGTCTGGGTAGTTCAGGTAGTAGCGTAAAAAGGGCAGCACCAGCACTCCCAGCAGCAGCAAGCCGCGCAAGGCGACCTTGCGCTGCTGCCAGTGGTAGCGCATATCTGAGAGCAGCAGAAATATCCCGCTGACCACGATGATCAGCTGCCCGGGGCTGTAGGTATAGAAGACCAGCGCCCCAAATACCAGTGCCGGGTATAGCGATTTTGGGTTAATGCAGCGGTAGCGCAGGTAGAAGTACAGGAACCCGGCAAAAAAGGCGCTCATTTCGACCGTCTCGAAGGCAGTGCGCGTGTGCAGGAACCAGGCCGGTGCCACCGAAAGCAGTAGCACGCTGCTCCACCAGTAGCGCAGCTTGAAAATGTCTCGCAAGGTCAACCCAACCATCACCGCCCCGAAGGTAGACACCACGACCGATACTGCCCGGGTGACAAAGACCGACTTGCCGAAGAGCAAGTAAGGGATCACCTGCAGATACACGCTCAGGCTGGAGAGGTTGTAGGTAGAGTTCTTGTTGAAGTAGGTGGGCATTAACTCGTCTTTATAGTTGCGCAGCCCGTTCTGGATAAAGTCTTGCGCCATCACGGTTTGGACGGCCTCATCTGTGAAGAAATAGATCGGCCAGTCGGTCAGCCCGATCAGACGGGTGAGCAAATACACACTCAATCCAATAGCAAATAACAATGTTGGCAGTGGGATACAGCGTGTCAGCCGGGCGGTGACCCACAGCCACTCGCTCAGCGCGCCCCCCTGCCTCGCGACATGCACGTTCACCGGGCTGTCTTCCGGCAGATCCATGGGCTGCTCCAGCTGCAGCGCGCCGCCCTGGTAGACTGCCCTCCCGCCCAGGGGCTGCCAGCCCCGCAGTATTTTCCCAAGCCGTTCCTTTCCTGTATAGAGAGCATTCCACCCAACCAGCCAGCGCTTCCGCAGGTCCGCCCGGCTCGCCCGCAGTTCTTTGACCAGCAGTCCGCCAATGATCAGACTGGCTGTCAGACTGATCACCAATCCGATAAAGAATGACTTGGGCTGATAAGTGAAGATGTACTTGTGCACTCCGTTCAAACCGTCCACTGCCAGGTAGCCGCCTACATTAACCAGCGGCTGCTGCTCTCCATCCACCTCGACGATCCAGCCGGGGTAGTGGGTCATCAGCAGCACCAGCACCTGGTTCCCATTCCCCTCGGCGATCAGCTCCACGCGGCTGGTGCTGGAGAAAAAAGGCGCTAGCGGAGTGACCTCCGCTGCTTGTAGCCACAGGCTGTTATCTTGTGCCAGCACCTCTCGCTCTACCAGAAATGCCATTGGCAGGCTTTCGGGCAGGCTGAAGATGTTGTAGCCCTCAACCACCTGGACCAATTCGCTGTTCTGCGGGTCAGGCTCTTGCGAGGTCTGGGTCAGGTAATGGGGCTGCGCCTGCACCCAACGCTGGTTGATCTTGTCCTCCAGGCTGCGGATATCGGCGAAGTGGTACCAGACATCCAGATAATGCAGGCGGATGGCGATGCTGGCCTCGTGCCAGGCATTGGTCGGTGTATGGCGCACGTAGCTGTCCTCGGGTGTGTTCTGACGTACCCAGCCCTGAATGGTGAAGGCCGCCTGGTAGACTGGCTGGGTGCGCAGGATGGCCTGGTTGGTATTGAAGACATCCAGCAGCCCGATCAGCATGTATGCGCCCACGATTGCCATCCCCGCCATTGCCGCGCCGCGCAGGATGCGCCCTCCACGGGGATCATGTGGGCTGGTAGATGGTTTGAGCATCCCGGCGAAGACTTGCCACAATGTGTCCAGCCCCAGCCCGGCCAATGTGATCAGGGCGAAGCTGCCGATGACCAGGATGCGCAGCAGGTGGCGGAATTGGATGAACAGGCGGGTTGCCATGAATGCATCATGCCACGGCATTGTTTGCAGGCTGATCCAAACGCCGGTCAGTGCGACCAGCAGGCTGAAGAAGATGATCGGTTTGCGGGCGCGCTTCCACAACGTCAAAGGCAGCAGGCTGAGCGCCAGGATGGGCGTTACCCCGATGTAGGCATAGAATTCCTCGCGCGCCGGCAGAACCCTGTAAGCGTCTGGCCGATAGCTGTCTTTGGTAATATAGTCCAACAGCACCTGCCGCAGACTCTGGGAGCCTGCCAGGTTGAGATCCTTGCTCAGGCGAGGCCAAAACTCGGCCGTGGGCAGCAGCTGGATAGCGATCAGTCCCAGTGCCAGTCCACCGATCAGCAGGTAGCTGACCAGCAGGCGCAGGTCGATCTTCAGGAATGGCGGCCGGCGCTGCAGGATGGGCAGCGTGATCAGCATCAGCAGGCCAATCCCCAGCAGCACATACAATGGGTAATAGGCATTACCCGAGAAGAACAACAGCGCCAGTGCGATCGCCCCCCGCAGTCCAGCCCTCCTCCACCCTCGAGAAAAGATAGGGGAGAGGGCGACCGCCTGCCTCACCTCCAGCAGGCTGGAAAATATCCACGGGATATATGCGAATCCCAACACGAACAGGTACTGGCCCTGGAAAAAGCGCGCCGCCGGCTGACCGGCAAAGGCGAACATCAGTGCCGTCCACAGGCGGGCTGCCCGGCTCATCCCCAGCGTGTGTGATAGCTTCCACATTCCCAGTGCGCCGATCAGAAAACTTATATATATGCCTAGCTTGAAACCCGCCGGCACCCCAAACAGCAGCACCGGCAGCGTAACCACCGGGTTGTACACGTGCAACATCGGGTCAGCTACAAAGGGGACGCCGGATTGTATGTAGGGATTCCACAATGGGAATTTACCATAATCCCGCAGGCTGTTCACCAGCGTCCAATCCAGCATTTGGAAGACTTCAGATTCATTTCCCGGTAGGCGGGTGGCAGCCCGTAGATCAAGGATGCCAGCGCAGTAAAGTGTCACTGCCAGGAAGATGATCCCCCATTCCACCCAATGCGCCTGATACCACCGCCTTGAACTCTCCCCCCTTTGAGTCTCCTCTCCTCTCTCGCTCCTTTCAGCCTCCTCTAATCTCTCCCCCCCTTCAAGGGGGAGCTGGAGGGGGGTAAGATGGGGTATCTTCCGATATCGCAGCCAGGTCAGCACCGGCGAGTAGGCACCAAACACGTACACCGCTTTTTCCATCCGTTGCTCTGTCTGTTGCTTGGACGGCAGGCGGTACCGGTAGTACTGGCGCAGCCCTGCCATCAATCCCAGGTCCAGGATGGCTGCCAGGATCAACGCGAGCACGAACCAGACGGGATCAGACATAGAGACGAGTTATTTCAGCCCCAACTCCGCCCGGGCGATCACCAGCCGCTGGATCTCGCTGGTGCCCTCATAGATCTCGGTGATCTTGGCATCCCGGAAGTAGCGCTCCACCGGGTATTCCTTGCTGTAGCCGATCCCGCCGTGGATTTGCACTGCGGCGTGGGCCACGAACATGGCTGTCTCGGAAGCGAACAGCTTGGCAATTGCTGCCTCCTGGGTGAAACGCGCCCCACTGTACTTGGCGGCTTCTTTTGCCAGGGCAGCCTGGTATACCAGCAAACGGGCGGCTTCGATCTGGGTCTTCATATCCGCCAGCTTGAATGAGATGCCCTGGAATTCACCGATCTTTTGCCCGAAGGCCTCGCGCTCGCGTGCATAGGAGACACTGGCAGCATAGGCTGCTTCGGCGATGCCCAGCGCCTGAGCAGCGATACCGATCCGCCCTGCGTCCAACACCGCCATGGCGATCTTGAAGCCCTCTCCTTCTTCACCCAGCCGATCCTCAACCGGACAGCGATAATCTTCAAAGACGATCTCGCTGGTAGCAGAAGCGCGGATGCCCAGCTTGGGCTCTTTCTTGCCGTGTACGTAGCCCGGTTTGCTGGCATCGATCAGGAAGGCGGTGATGCCGCGGTGTTTCTTATCCGGATCGGTCATGGTGAACAGCACCAGATAATCCGCCACCGGCCCACTGGTGACCCAGGATTTACGCCCGTTGATCACGTAGACATCCCCATCGCGCACCGCCCGGCTGCGCATGGTGCCCGCGTCCGAGCCCGACATTGGCTCAGTCAGCGAATACGCTCCGATAGCCTCACCGGTAGCTACCGCTATCAGGTATTTCTGCTTCTGAGCTTCTGTGCCGAACTTGAGAATACCGTTGCAGAACAGCGAGTTGTTCACTGACATGATCGTGCCGTGGGCGGCATCCACCTTGCAGATCTCCTCCAGGGCCAGCACATACGCCAGTGTGTCCATGCCTGCCCCGCCGTAATCTTCTGGCACCTCGATGCCCATGAAGCCCATCGCACCCATCTTTTTGATTGTCTTTATGGGGAATTCACCCGATTCGTCGAACTCCGCCGCGATAGGAGCGATCTCCTTCTGGGCGAAGTCCTGGGCGGCCTTGCGGATCATTTCGTGCTCTTGCGTAAAGGGGAACAGTCCACTACCAGCCATGGTTTCCTCCTGCGAATGGTGTTTGGGGATGCTGTGATTATACCAAGTGCAGGGGTAGTTTACCCGAAACGACCTGTTTTTCGGGAACTAATTAATCAACATATTCGTCCAATTTTCATAAACTTAGGAATATATAAAAAGGAGACCAAAATGAAACGCAAAACCATTTCTAAAATATTTCTCGCTATGATCGGTGTGTTGGTGCTGGTTGGTGCAGGCGTGACTGCCATCCTGCTCGGCGTTACTCCCGCCAGCTCACAAAGTAGTCTGGTGGAAGACAAGGCTGATTTGGTCGAGGCACTGTCAGCTAACGGTATGGTCGTCGAATCGGGCGGAACGCTCGAACCAGTCGTTTTCTCTGTCGAAGCTCAGATCATCAAAGTGAACGGAGAGGATGTGCAGGTCCTTGAGTACGAGACTGAGGAAACCATGCTTGGCGAAGCCGGAGCAATCGGTCCCGACGGAACTGCCATTGGCACCAGCATGGTGACATGGATGGCGACACCCCACTTTTATATGTCCGGCAGAATAATTGTTTTGTATGTTGGTGATAGTACTGCCTTGCTGGATAGTTTTGACCAGGTGCTGGGTGAGCAGTTCGCCGGTGGCTAACAAGTCTGAAATGAAAGAAGCCCGAGAAAAGTAACTGGACGGACAGGGAAACCTGTCCGTCCAGTTACTTTTCTCGGATATTTCGGTAAATACTGGAATAGTCTGTATCGGTGAACGCGATCATGATTTAAATTGTTCCTACCCAACCCTCTCCCAAAGTGATAGAATCACCCGGATAGGAAATACATCCTCTTATCCGGAGAAATTCTCCAATCCCTTATGCTTTCCAAATTGAAGGCTCTTCTTATTGGAACGCCGCTGCCCACCGCCCAACTGGGGGAGAAGCGGCTGAACAAGATTCGCGCCCTGGCAGCTTTTTCGCCGGACGCACTCTCGTCCATCGCTTATGCCAACCAGGAGATCTACCTGGGGTTAGTGGTGGCAGGCAGCGCCGGGCTGAGCCTGGCCTGGCCGATCGGTCTTGCGATCACCGGACTGCTGGTGATCGTCGCCATTTCCTACTATCAGACTATCCAGGGTTATCCCTCCGGTGGGGGGTCCTACGCGGTGGCGCGTGAAAATCTTGGGACATTCCCTGGTCTGATAACTGCGGCATCTTTGCTGATCGATTATCTACTGACCGCCGCGGTCAGC
>Ga0105106_10001687_pt1 | contig 15885 bp, 13 predicted proteins | sample PPLLaktember2015_5_FD_79109 | JGI IMG/M metagenome (GOLD analysis project Ga0105106, IMG submission 79109) | Freshwater sediment microbial communities from Prairie Pothole Lake near Jamestown, North Dakota, USA - PPLs Lake P8 Core (1) Depth... | ecosystem: Environmental > Aquatic > Freshwater >...
ACGTGATCTCGTTCGGCTCCTGCTCGAACTGCGGGGGCCCGTACTGGGATTCCTACTCCGTCACGAAGGGGGTCGACCAGATCATCCCCGTGGTCGTGTACGTGCCGGGCTGCCCACCGAGGCCCGAGGCACTCCTGCAAGGCATCATCAAGCTCCAGGAGAAGATCGCCGGCGAGGACATCAAGGAGAAGTGGAGTGGCAAGCACAGCCTGCCCGCTGCCATCGCCTGAGATGCGAGCGGGCTCTGCCGATGTCGCGGCAGGAAGCGCTGCCGTCGAGACCGCCCACCGTCCGCCCGTCGGCGCTTCATCGTGTGTCGAACGGCTGGAAGTCGGTCCTGATGTCGAGCATCCGCAAGAACGACGCGCGCCACAGGATGCTCGCGTCGCCCGACTCCTCATCCGATTCGCACCGATCTCGCCACGTGGCGGCCCTCAGGCGAGCATCCGACCCCCGGGACGACCCCGGCCGTTCAGCTCGAGGTCAACCGTTCGGCATCGGGGCTCGTCCACGGGACGTGGGCTGACGATGGATCACCGCTCGAAGATCAAGTCTGGGAGGCACGTGTCGCAGCAGGGGCACCGAGGGCGGTTGAGGACTCTTGCCACGGACAGGGGTGAGACAGCGATGAGCCGAGAGCGGGATGGAGGGTAGGCGCCACATGGCCACCAAGGACAAGGCCGGACGAAAGGTCAGGAAGAAGGCCCCCGCGAAGACCCTCAAACAGAAGCGCCTGACCAAGAAGTCCAAGCAAGCGGGCGGGACCGCGACGTAGTGTGGGCTCGAGGGCCCGCGACGGGCCCTTCTGCCCGTCAGCTATTTGGGCTTCAAGGCGACGGGCCAGCGGCCCAGATGCTCGCTCTTGAAGCAGGTGAATGAAGGTGTGAACGAGACGACCATCTCGATGAGGCCATGGAGGCCCTCTCCGCGCGGGGCCAGGAGCGCGGCTTCGTGACCTCCCAGGACCTCCTTCCGGGCTTCCCACGGAAGACCTCAGCCGCGAACAGGTCGGCTTCCTCAGGGACGTGCAGGAGTTCCTTCGCAAGCAGGGCATCGTGGTCCTGCAGATCCCGGGGCAGGGGTCCGAGAAGGAGGCAGAACCCAGAGTGATCCCTCGTGGCAGGGACGACATCCCAGCCAACGACCCGGTTCGGATGTACCTGAAGGACATCGGCAGGGTCCCCCTCCTCACGGCCGCCCAGGAGGTTGACCTGGCCATGCGCGTGGAGGCGGGGGAGTTGGCCGTCGAGCTGCTTGCCTCCGTCGATCCTACGGACGGGGTCGATCTGGAGCGGTTCCGCCTCATGGTGCACTGCGTGGCCTTGATCCGCGAGCGCCAGCTCGACCCGAAGAGGGAGCTTCAACACGTGGGCATCGGTCTCGAGACGGTGACTCGGGCGTACCGGCCGAGGACCCGTCCGGAGGCGATCCGGTTCCTCAGGCGGGTGAAGGACGACGGGCGGATCGCCGCGAAGAGGCTGATCGAGGCGAACCTGCGCCTGGTGGTCTCGATCGCTAAGCGGTACACCACCCAGGGGATGACGTTCCTCGATCTCACCCAGGAGGGGAACCTCGGTCTCATCAAGGCGGTCGAGAAGTTCGACTACACGAAGGGGTTCAAGTTCTCCACCTACGCTACGTGGTGGATCCGCCAGGCCATCACCAGGGCGATCGCCGACCGGTCCCGCACCATCCGCATCCCGGTACACATGTCAGATCTCATCAACCGGGTCGCCCGGGCCCAACGAGACCTCACGCAGAGCCTCGGGCGCGATGCCCTGCCCAAGGAGATCGGCAGACAGCTCGGGATCCCCACGGAACGGGTCCGAGAGGTCTTCGAGATATCGAGGGGCCCTCTGTCCCTAGAGACACCTCTCGGGGAGGCGGAGGGCACCCGCCTCGGGGATCTCCTAGAGGATCCGGACGCGGTGGAGCCGGTCGAGGCCGCGTCATCCATCCTCCTCCAGGAGCAACTCGAGGAAGTCCTCCGCACGCTCTCGACGCGGGAGAAGAAGGTCATCCAGCTCAGGTTCGGTTTGCTGGACGGCCACCCCCGGACGCTGGAGGAGGTGGGCCGCGAGTTCCACCTCACTCGGGAGCGGATCCGGCAGATCGAGTCGAAGGCGCTCTCGAAGTTCCGGCACCCCTCGAGGGCGCAGAAGCTGCGTGCCTATCTGGAATAGGCGACAACGCTCGAACGGAGAGACCCCACGGGCGATGGGAGGCATTCGGCTGTGCGCGTCCCGCGCGCGCCGTCTGGCCGAGGACTGACAGCTCGCGTGCGAGGCGCGAGCGACGAGAGGTACGGTTCCCTCGTCGAAAGGGGAGCACCGATGGACGCGGAGCGGAAGCCAGAAGAACTGGGGATCGGAGGGCCGGTCGGAACGGTCGAGGTCCGGTTCTTCGAGGTGGTCAGCTGCTGGGTGCGGTGGGGCGGGTGGAAATGGCAGGCCGATGGGCCAGATGAGGAACACGCGAGGGAACGCCTGCGCCAGCGCCTCCAGGCCCTCGACCCGTTCTTCGGCGGTCCTGATTACGGGCGCTACGGGCAGCCAGCGGACGGTCCCGACAGTCTCGACCCTGCCATTCGCAAGAGAACCCGCACGAAGATGGCCTACTACATGGACTTCATCGAGAAGCCAAGGGTGAAGGCCGCGGCCAGGCAGAAATCGCGCGGACTCAAACGCGATTGATGTCGCGGGGCTTCCCCGCCTGCGGCCAGGGCCGCTCGGAGACCCTCGGGCCTGGACCTTGGCGACGATGAGCCTGGCGAGCATAGCCTCCCAGCGCGGGGATCGGTGAGGCACGCCGACTCGGCGGGTGTTCCCGTGTACGTTCCGGAGGACCGGAAGATCCACGGCGTCATGGTGGCCGGGTTGGTCGCCGGGTTCCCGAGTCCGGCGCGGTGAATCGTGGAGACGCGTGTGACCGGGCCGCCGGTCGGGATGTCGTGGGCCCCAGCCGTCGGAGTCTGTTCCCGCCGGCGACTCCGCAGGTCAACCCAGTTCCTTGAGCGGAGCGACAGGGCTGGCTGGAGCGACTAGACGGGAACTCGCCCTGTGACCTGCGCGCCCTTCCCAGGCTGCGAGTGAACCCTGAGTGTCCCGCCGATCGCATCCAGTCGGTCGGCCATGGCCTGCAGACCGGTACCGTGGCCGGTCTGGGCAGGGTCAAACCCGTCGCCGTCGTCGGAGACCTCGAAGGTGAGTTCCCCGTCGACCTGGGCGAGGCGAACCTCCGCTCGGGTGGCGCCCGCGTGCTTCGCGACGTTGTTCAGCGCCTGCAGGGCGCAGAAGTAGACGGCCGATTCCACGTCCGGGGGGTAGCGCCCGATCCCCTCGGATCTGACCTCGGTCGGTACCGAACCCTTGCGAGCCTCCGACTCCAAAGCGGCCACCAGCCCCTTGTCGGCGAGCAGGGGTGGGTAGATCCCCCGGGCGAGGTCACGGAGGCTCTCCAGGGCCTCCCCCGTCTCGGTCCGAAGATCCGTAAGCATCGTCTTGGTGGCCGACGGGTCGCGCTCCGCCAGGGACTCCGCGAGCCGGAGCTTCACCGCTAGCGCGACGAGCTGCTGCTGCGCTCCGTCGTGGAGATCCCGCTCCAGCTTGCGACGTTCGTCGTCCTGAGCGGCGACTAGGCGTTGGCGGGAGGCGCGAAGATCGGCGATGAGCGCCACGTTTCGCCGCACGAGGCGCGCCTGCGAGCCGAGGTCAGAGGCAATCCGCTCGGTCGGGGTGAGTGACTCGCCCGGCTTCTTCTCGATCGAGACCGCCCCGAGCAACTCGCCTTTGTGGAGAACGGGCACGATCTCGTCCGGCAACCCCTCGGTCGGTTTCGGGAGGGCCGGCCCGCGCACAACCTCGTCGAGCTTCGCGTCGAGCCCGGCGGCGATCGCATCGGCGAAGCGCTGCAGCGCCTCATCACGGTCCTCGTAGACGAACCGTACTGAGTGCCCGTTCTCCTGAATCGTCAGGTGGTAGACCTGCATGGCTTCCATGCTAGTCCCTCCGCCAGTTCGCACTCCCACTGGCACCAGTCCGACCCTCGTCGGATCTCGACGCCATCACCTCTTCAAGGTCCGGCCGGTACCGGCGGTCTAGGGGATGGCCGCGAGCCCAGGGAGTCGCTCAACAGGATCGACGCACCCTTGCTACCTGGCCCGGTCTAGCTCGGAGATCTCCTAGGGTCGCTGCTCCGGGGGTATGTGTGCTCCTCCTGGATCCGGCCGTTCTTCCCCTTGATACGGACCTGCGCCTTGGGCTGCTTCTTGGCGACCTCGATGGTCCGCTTCACGACCTCGGCCTTGTTGTCGCCCTTGGCCACTGCTCGGGTTGAACCCTTGGCCTCGCCGCGCCACCCGCCCTTCGGATCAGTCCCGACGGTGTAGACCTTCCGCGTACCCTTGCCTGGCGGCATGTCTGCCACCCCTTCCTGTCGTGGACACCGAGCGTACACCCCGCCATTTGCAGGCCGCGCGCCGGTCACGTCACCGAGTCCCGAACGCTCGAGGCGCCAACTCGCTCAGACGTCGCGATCCGAATGCCCTGCGAGCAGGGCGCTTGGAATCGTTGCGCACCTGCTGGCCGACGTGGCCCTATCCCGGTGCGTCTCGCTAGGGGTTCATGCTGGGGCATCCTCAGCACTTTGGCCCCCAGGGACATTTATCCGATATGCAGGAGGAGGGCGCTGAAGCTCACTCACTGCTCCGGCCTCCAGACTCCTGCGTTCGAGCGCGGAATGCCGCCGGCGCGTGTTGCAGAAGCCCACGTCGCGTCTTCGCGTCGTGGACTCTCATTTCCAACCCGGCACGCGCCCCGCTTGCTCGACCCACTTGTGCATCTCCGGTCCCTGCGCCTCCTCCAGGGTCTTCACCTTGACGTAGCGGCTCCGATCGGTGGTTCCAAGCGGCGGCGGAGGGTCAAGTACGGCGCCGCCGAAGAAGACGACATTCACGGAGACGTCGTAAGCGACCATCTCGATGATCCACCCGAGTTCTGGCAACCCGTAGTACGCCTTCTTCCACTTGACGGCGTATTGAAGCCCGGGGATTGTCTCGCAGATCAATTCGTCCAGCCGCTTGACGATGGGATGCAGATCCGGCATCACGCGCCGGATCCAATCCTCGATGTCGGAGTGGCTATCCGAAGGCACAGGCGGCTTTCGGGCTGCATTTGGCTTGCGTGGTTTCCCCATCGCACGTTCTCCTCTGTGGCCTAACGTATGCTGGCTGATCGACGCGCTCGGTTACCACGGCGAGCGTCCTCCCGATCGTAGTACCCGGACTGCCGGTCGGGCAAAAATGACGCTGCCGGGATTCGTCGAGCGGGGGAAGGCGATCGCTTCGCTCCCCAGCCTCTCGCTGCTCACGCTCGCAGCCCTTACGCCCGAACGCCACGAGGTCATCTACCGACGACGAGATCCTCAACCGTCGCCGATCGCTCAGCCGTGCCGATCACCGGGATCCGCTCCAGCTGCTCGTAGTCGCCCTCGAGTTCGATGAGGCAGAACCGGTGGCTGGCTCTGCCAACCCTCTCGCCGGGCGTTCTATCGTCGCGGGGACGCCGGACAGGGGACACGCGGGCTGAAGCCGTCGACGTTCGGATCCGTGTCCGCGAGGAGGGCGGAGACCCGGAGCTCGGTTTGACTCCGAGGCAACGAGGGGCCAACGTTGAACGGCCAGGCGGACCGTGCGTCCGTGTCCGGTGGACGCGACCGCGTTCCCGGTCGCGCCCCGATCTCAGGAAGGGAGATCGGCATGAAGAACCGATCGGTCCTGGCCATCCTCTCGGTCGTGGCGCTCGTCGCGTTCGCGCCTGGGCTGTCGGGCGCGAAGACGGACGCCACGAGGAGCCCACGCGCCGAGCGACGCTTCGAGACGTCGCTGAAGGGCTTCGTACCGGCGGTCGCGGCGACATCGCGCGTGTCGCGGTACTTCGTGGTCATGAAGGCCCCGTCGGTGGCGGACCGGGTGCGCGCCGGTACGCTTGGCGGGGTGTCCGAGCGCGCCGCTCGCGCCTCGGCGTTCGACTCGCAGCGGGGCGTCATCGCGGAGGCGCGCTCGCTCGGGGCGCGCATCGTGTTCCGGTACGGCACCCTGATCAACGGGTTCTCGGCAACGCTCTCGCCCCGTGCGGCGGCCCAGCTCGCCGCACGATCCGACGTCGCCTCGGTCCAGCCCGTCTCGATCGTGACCCTCGACAACTCGACGAGCGTCCCGTTCATCGGCGCGACGGAGGTGTGGGCCAAGCTCGGGAAGCGAGGGCAGGGGATGACGCTGGCCCTCGTCGACACCGGCATCGACTACACGCATGCCACGTTCGGCGGCTCCGGTGACCCGGCCGACTACGCGGGCAACGACCCAAACGTCGTCGAGCCCGGAACGTTCCCGACGGCCAAGGTGGTCGGCGGGTTCGACTTCGTCGGCGACAACTACGACGTCCTGGACGAGGACACGTCGAACGACATCCCTCGCCCGGACTTCGACCCGCTGGACCGTGACGGGCACGGCACCCATACCGGCGGCACCTGTTGCGGGTCCGGGGTGCCCGGCTCGGTCGGTCCTGGCGTCGCGCCGGAGACCGAGATCCTCGCCTACAAGGTGTGGGACGCGGGCAACTCCACCGACGACGTGCTCGTGGCCGCGTACGAGCGGGCCGTGGACCCGAACCAGGACGGTGACACGAGCGACCGCGCCGACGTCCTGTCGTTCTCGGGCGGCGTGGCCTACGGAACCCTGAACTCCGTCGAGGCGGTCGCGGCCCAGCGGGTCGTGGACCTCGGGACGGTGTTCGTCGCGTCGGCGGGGAACGAGGGCAACCAGCCCGTCGGGGCCTCGGCGTACATCACCGGGACGCCCGGAACCGCCCGCGGGGTGATCTCGGTGGCCGCGTCGATCGATCAGTTCGTCGCGCAGACGCTGTCGGTCGACACGCCCCCGACCGAGCTCCCTGACGGCGGGATCATCGTCCACCAGGACTGGTCGGCCGAGCTCACCTCGGACATCACCGACCTCGTGATCGACGCCCGCGAGTTCGACGTCCCGGCCGATCCCGAGAACCCGGCTCCGAGCGACGCGATGTTCTGCGACACGGTGCCGGGCGCCGATTTCGCCGGCAACATCGCGCTCGTCTTCAAGGGCTCGACGGGCGCGGGCGACTGCGACGGCAGCTCGAAGGTGTTCTTCGCCCAGCAGGCGGGCGCGAGCGCGGTGATCCTGTGGAACGGGTTCGGCGGGTTCCCGTTCGGTCTGGCCCCGGGCGAACACGCTGAGGAGATCACGATCCCGGCGGTGATGCTGAGCGAGGCCGACGCCGAGACGCTCGGGGACACGGTCAGTCCGGACGCCGCGAACAGCAACTTCAACACGGTGGATACCACCGTGACGATCCACGCCGACCCGTCGCCGATCCCCGGGTTCGAGGACTCGATGACGGACTTCACCTCGGAGGGTCCGGCTCGCGTGTCGAACGACCTCAAGCCCGACATCTCGGCGCCCGGGTTCGGCATCACGTCGGCGGCGGTCGGCACGGGTGACGGCGCTGAGGTGGTCTCCGGCACCTCGATGGCCGCGCCCCACGTATCGGGAGCGGCGGTGCTGCTGCGTCAGATCCACCCGAAGTGGGGTCCCGCGCAGATCAAGGCCGTTCTGATGAACCAGGCCACGCGGAAGATGAGCAACAACGACCTGTCGAAGCCGGCCCCCGCGACCGTCATCGGAGCCGGCCGCGTGGAGGTGTTCGGGTCGGCGGTCGCGCGATCGGTGGCGTCGCCGGGCAGCCTTTCCTACGGGCTGCGCCATGCCTCGGGCGTCACATCGCAGGTCCGCGTGTTCAGGGTCAAGAACTTCGACAAGGTCGCGCACACGTACAAGGTGTCGGCCCAGGATCGGTACTCCGACTTCGATCCGGACATGACCACCCTCGCGCTCTCGCTCGACGGCACGTCGTTCTCGGCGACGAAGTCGTTCAACCTGGCGCCCGGGAAGTCCAGGCAGGTCTGGCTCCGGGTCGGGATCGACCCGAGCTTCATCTCCGAGCCCGAGCAGGAGTACGGGTGGTACTACTTCCACCCCAACATGGACGGCACCGTGGTGGTCAGGCAGAACGCCCCACGGAAGGACGTGCTTCGCGTGGCCTGGCACGTGGCGCCGCTCGCGGCCTCGGACGACTCGCTGACCGAGTCCTCGCTCGATCTCACCGGAGGCCCGGCGACGATGACCGTGGATCCGGGCTCGGCGGCCGGCGTGTCGTTCGCCGACCTCTATCTCCTCGGGACGACGGATCCGGTCGGCAGCACCGGTGAGGAGGACATCGTGGCCGTGGGAGCCCGGTCGTTCACCGGCGACACGATCGACGGGGTCGCCGAGGGACTGCCGACCGGTCAGGACGCGCTCGTCGGCCTCAGCTGGCTCGAGTTCCTCACGAACGACGACGAGCCGACCGAGCCGGTCGAGTTCGTCGTCCAGGGGGCCGGGGTCCGCAACACGACGGAGACGCTCGAGATCGACATCAGGGTCGACGTCGGCGCCGCCGGCGTGTTCGCCGACGAGGACCTGCAGGCCGACGTCCTGATCGTGAAGCCCCCGGGGCCCGGCGGGTTCGTCGTCGTGTACGACCTGTCGGTGGCGGATCCGTTCGAGAACCCGGTCGCCGTCTACTTCGCTGACTACTCCGTGTACAACACGAACGTCACGGGGCTCGTGGTGGACGCGGGGACCATCGGGCTCTCCGACGCGACGCCGACGCTCTCGTACCACGTCACGTCGTGCACGGGACGGTTCTCCGGGGACGTTCCGGCGCAGTTCTGCGACACAGCGGGCGAGCTCGACGAGGGGACGGGCACCTACACGCTGCTACTGAACGCCATCGATCCGGCCCTGCGGATCGATCCGCTGGTCTGCGGCGGGTTCTTCGGCGGTGGCGCGTGCGATGCGCTCGAGCCGATCACCGTGTCGGCCGGCTCGGCCGGCCCCGAGGACGATCCATCGATCCTCGCGGTGTTCCCGAACAACGCGCCGTCGCGGACGCCCACGGTCGTCACGACGGACACATAGCTGAGCGCGGGACGGGAGACGAGGGGCGCGTCGCAGGGCGCGCCCCTCGTCACATCTCAGTCGAGCGACGGGAAGAAGCTAGATCTGCCAGCTTCTTCGCGACGCCCCGACACACGGCTACGTGGCTGTCTGTCGGTGACGAGGCGGCTTCAGACACACGGTTGGGCAGGCCGTGTTCATCAACCACGACATGCGGTTCACTGCCACAGGGTTTGGGTCACAAGGAACGACACACGGCCTACTGAGCCGTGCCTCGTGGGCCCGCAAAGAGGGACTGCGACCTATTCCTCCAGGGAACAAGGCAGGCGAATGATGGCGCTGCTCGCTTGCCCACCCGACACCCCATCGGCCGACCCACGTCCAAGCCGCCGTGCCTCGAGCATCCAACGGTGGCGGCAACTGAGGGTTGGGTCGGATGAACCCCTGGTTGTATCCGCTCGGTACATGAGCGCCTCCCGAGAAGCGCATGTCCCGAGCCCCTGCGTCGACGGGTTGGTTTCCGCGATCGTGGTTGGGCGCTCAGTGCGTCAGACGCAGCCATACGAACTGGAGGAGGGAAGGCCCGACGAACACCAGGAAGATCAGGAGCGTCAGGACGTTGAACGCGATCAACACGTTCGCGAGGACCAAGCCGCCCAACCGTCCGTTCGAGGCGAGGATCTGGCGCCTCCCGATGATGCTCAGGACGAGCGGCAGTATGAGGCCGCCGCCGAGGGCGGAGGCGGCGAGCGCGACCCACAGCACCGGAGGGACCTCCCCATCCCGACTCGCCGCCGGTTCGAGGCCCTCCAACGGTCCGGGGATCCCATCGAGCGGATCCGGTGTCAGTTCCCATGGCCGATCCATGTCTTCGGGCGACGCCCACCAAGGCTGCTCCTCGTCCGGTCGTGGGGGCACATCCCATGCCGGGATCACCGACGGATCCTTGTGGCACTGCTGGCAGAGCGTGGCTCGATCGTCCAACTCCTCTGCGCAGTACGGACAGACCTTCACGTTGACACCATCGACCGCTCCGTGAAGGACTGTACTGGCATCGCTGGTTCCCGTTGCGAAGCAGACCTCAGGTCCGCCCCCAGCTCGGAGGCGATTCCGTTCGCTCACCGTGTCTGGTGCTGAAAGGACCCGGTCAGTGTCGGATACCACGCGACCGCCAAGCCCCCCGGCGACCTCGACCACTACGGATGCTAGAGCCACGCGGAAGCTCGGCAGACATGCGTGCGCGTCCCCTGGTGATACTCACCGATGGCGCCAGCACGGTCCAAGTCGGGCAGCTACAACCAGCGAAGGAGATCGGCTCGAGCCTGATCCCCGCGCTCCGCGAAGCTGATGAAACCGCTGAAGCGCTAGGCGGGGCTGCTGACCTGCGTGGCGGCCTTCCCGCTGGGCGTGACGTGAACCTTCATCATCCCATCGAGTGAGGAATCCAGTGTGAGTGATCCAGTCCCAGACGCCGTGTGGTCGTACTCGACTTGCCATGTGAGGTCCCCGGTGGTGCACGTCTGAGCCAGTTCCTCTGGCGTGAGGACCGCGAACGTGAACTTGAACGTCCCGCTCCCACGATGGTGCCCGATCCTCCCGTGGATGTGGAGAGCTTCGGACCCGAAGACTTCGTCCAGGTCCAGGAACACGCCGTCCCTGAGCTGGTTCTGCTTGCCACCCCAGCCCCAGCTCATCCACCACTCCTGCGTCGTCGTGTCCTCGCAGGTCATCTCGATCTCCACGCTGAACCCCTTGAAGTACCGCTGTCCGTCGTCCGCTTTCAGGACCCGGACGCTGAAGGGTTTCACCTGCGACGTTTCGCCCTTGTAGACGCGGGTCCTCGGACCCGCAGCCGCAGGCACCGCCATCGAAACGGACAGGATGACGGCCAGGACAACTACTGCAAGTGCGGTCCGTTTGCGCATGACAGTCTCCTCCCCTCGGCTATCCCCATCCTGCGCCGCTCCGTCGGGGACCGCAACGGGGAGAGCGGCGACCGCCGAGCTCCTTCTCGACGCTGAGGAGGATCCCTACGTGCGTGCCGTCCTGATCCCGATGCTGCGGGAGGCGCAGCGTCGCCCCTCAGCCTCGGTCCTCCGATTCGGGTGGCGGCCGGGTTAGGGGGATCGGCTGTCCGCCTTCCCGCAGCATCCCCACCAGCCGACGCCCGCGGGGACGGGTGAGCTCATCGTCACGATCTCACATGGCGCCGGGATTAGATTCACTGGAAGATGAAGCCATATCTGTGGGTCGTGCTGGTCGTCGGCGTCCTCGTCGCCGCGACGTGCACGTCGTCGGACTCAGGTTCAGGGGAGAGTCCTTCTCCGCCATCGTCAGATCCCGAAGGCCTCGTGGTGACCTTCACCGCTGGTGACCGAGCCGAGGCGGAAGCCCGTTTCGGCGAGGAGACCAGTCAGGCGTTCGTGGGGTCACACTGCTGGAGCAGCACCGAAGAAGACGGGATTGGGTCCGTGCTCTGCGTGGACACGGTCGCACCGACCGCCGGGAACCTTCGCCCCGTGCTCCAGGTGCCGCAGGGGACCGAGCTCTGGGTCGAAGGGTCAGCGAGGAGCGTCAAGTGCTTCATGGGGTGGCTACGGTCCCCGCTCGACACGATGGCGCGGATCGAGATGACGGAGGGCCGTGCGGTTCTCGACCAAGAGCCCGGGGAGTACGCCCTTGAGTGCAGCGCCACCTGGCCGAGGGGTGGCGTGCCGTTCTTCTTCGGGATCGAGATCATGCCTCCCGGGCTGAAGCTCTAAGGGTGGGCGGTCATAGGGGACGGGCTTCGCTCGCCCGCAGCATCTCGGCCCGGGCGCGGGATGCCCGCGGAAGGCGAAACCTTCCTTACAGGGAAGAGGACATGCCCAATCGATGTCTGCCTCAGGTCACACGGTCGAGGCTACCGAACAGATGGTCAGGTCGGATGACTCCCTTCGGCCCGTGCCCGAAGGAACGCGACCCGGGACCCGGAGCCCCTGGGCGCGCGGCACTCGGCGGTCCCCACGATGTCTCCCCACCACGACACACGGTCTGCTGAATCGAGGCTCTTGTCTGCCCCAGGCGCCTCGAAACGCCACCCTGCTCCGGGCGAAACCCACGGCTCCCGCGACGAGGCGATCACGCGGTCATGTCCCGCCTGGCGAAGCTCATCCCGGCGAGAGTCGCGCCCGCAACGATGTACAGGGCGACCGTGAGCCCGGCGCGCGGCGGATCGTGGGCGATCGGCGCCGGAACCGAGGGGCCCGAACCGGCCCCGGACACGCCGCGCGCGTCCACTATCATCCCTACGGCGTGACCAGGAGGTACCACGATTGTTCGCGAGAGCAACCAGGATCAAGAGCTCCCCAGAGCAGCTTGAGGCCAGGATGCACCTGACCCGGGAAGAGCTGATAACAGCCGCCAGCAAGCTCGACGGGTTTGAGGGAGGAGTCTGGTTGGTCGATCGCGAGACCAGTCGCTTCCTGTCTGTGACCTTCTGGCAGAGTAAGGAGCAACTTCGTGAGAGCGAGGAGCCGGTCGGCCGGCTGAGGGAGCTTGCGATGATCAAGGTCGGAGGCACCGTCGAGTCGGTGGAACGCTACGAGGTCGTAGCCCGGATCTGACGAGCGTTCTCCATCGGGGGTCTTGGTCACCGGGCGTGCCCAGCGCGCTCAGCACCACCTGGGGTCTTGAAACGTCTGGGGCCGCCGAACTGGACGCTGGGGTAGCTGACAAGGCCGCCCGAGGTTCGGCTCTCATCCCGCGTCAGCGAGTCGAGCCTTTCCCGTCAACACGTCCTCGCGGAGGATCGTCAGCGTCCGCTCGGGCTCCTCGAGCATCGGGCTATGGGCGGAGCGCTCGAACGTGTAGAAGCCTTTCACCGGCGCGACGAGTCGCTGCACGTAGGCCTTCGCCAACTCATAGGACGTCGTGTGGTCGTGGCGTCCGTGCAGGAAGTACGCCGGCAGCCTGAGTCCCCTGACGCGCTCGGTCAGGTCCGTGGCCAGCATCTCGTTCCAGAGCGCCGAGCGCCGAGAGAAGATCTTGCCTCGCCACAGGTTCACCTTCTCGCGCAGCGTGTATCCGGGGAACCGCCACGACGGGATGAACAGGCCCGTGACCACCGACCTCATGTCCCTGGTCGTGCCGACCCCCAGACGGTGCATCGCACGGTCGCGAACGGCCATGTACGACCTCGGCAGAGGGATGGTGGAGTCGGTGACCGGCGCCTTCTCGAGTCTCCGCACCATCCGAGCCTCCCCCAGCTCCCGGTAGGCGTTGAGCATGCGCTCATAGGCGAGCGCCTCCGACCGGATCTGATGCGTCATCTGAGCGATACCGATGTAGGCGTTGTACAGCTCGGGAGCCCGGCTCGCCGCCTGCAGGCCGATGTAGCTCCCCCAGGAGTGCGCCATCAGGTACACCTTCTCTGCGCCGAACCGCTCGCGCAGATGGTTCGTGACGGCGATCGCGTCGGAGACGAACCGCTCGCCGGTCATCTCATCGGCCGGGATGTGAGGGCGGTACGAGAGCCCTGCCCCGCGCTGCTCCCACCAGGCGACCGTGAAGAGCTCCTCGAAAGCGATCGGGCGTCGCTGCGTGAGCCAGTACTCAGGCATGCCGGGTCCTCCGTGGACGAAGAGCAGGACCGGCCGGCTGAGGTCGCCGCCGACCAGGAATACGCCTTGCCGCTCGTTGCCCACCTGAACCCAGGTCTTCTCGGTTCGCATCGGCCCTAGTCTCTCCCCGTCGTGGCCCGGATCGCCAGGACGCCGAGTCCCCGGAAGGGAACGCCCTTCCTCGTGCGCGCTTGGGCACGGTTCGGAGTAAAGGCTCGCACAGCGTCCCCGCGGCGCCGACCGTGCGACCTACTCGTACGCGATGGACTCGAGGATGTCGAGCTTGGACGCCCTGCGTGCCGGCAGGATCGCGGCGATCACGCCGAGCACGGCCGCCAGCACGACGTAGATCGCGAGCTGGCCGCCCGGGATGCCGAGCCTGTCGAAGCCCTGGGGGGCGAGCGCCTGCTGCAGCGCCCACCCGAACGCGATCCCGATGATCACCCCGAAGAGCGCACCCATCACCGAGATGATCACGGCCTCCCACCGGACCATCCGCTTGGTCTGACGACGGGTGAGACCGACGGCGCGCAGCAGGCCGAGCTCACGGGTGCGCTCGTAGACCGACAGGCTGAGGGTGTTCACGATCCCGAACGCCGCGATGAGGACCGCCATCAACAGGAGGCCGGTGAGCAGGTTCAGGACCTGGTTCAGGAACTGGGCGAACTGATCCCGGAACGCGGCCTGATCCTGCACCTGCACGTTCGGGTACGGCGCGAGCGCCTCCGTGAGCTGGGACTCCAGCGTGTCGACGTCGGCCCCCTCCGCGGCCTTCACCATGACGAAGATGTCGAGCTGTTGCGTGGTGTTCTCCTCGAACGTCGGCATGGACACCACGGCCTGGTCCAGGATCCCCTGCTCGGAGAAGATCGCCACGACCTCCAGCTCCGTCGTCCCGGTCGCGGCGAACTCCACGTCCAAGGTCTGTCCCAGGGAGATCCCCCGGTCCTCGGCCTCCCGCTCGAGCACCGCCACGGTGTTCGGCTCGCTCAGCGCCTCGAACGAACCCTGGATCTCGCCCACGTCCGCCACCGATCCGAACGGCTCCACGTCGATCCCGTCCAGGAAGATCGAGTCGCCGTCGAGGCGGGCCTCGGTCATCCGGACCGCCGAGACGGCGGCCACGCCGTTCACGGCGCGTGCGTCCTCGGCGGCCGTCGTGCTGAACCCGCTGAACGTGGGGGAGGTCAGCATGAAGTCGGCGCGCAGCGTCCGGTCCAGCGCCGCCGTCACCGACGCCTTGGCCGACGCACCGAACACCGCCACGAACACCACGAGGCCGAGCCCGATCATCAGCGCCGAGGCGGTCGCGGCGGTCCGGCGCGGGTTGCGCATCGCGTTCTCGCGGCCGAGCTTGCCCGGGAAGCCCGTTCGTTGGATCGGCGCTCCCAGCGCGCGAGCGACCGGCCGGGCGATCATCGGCGTGAGCATGGCCACCCCGATGAAGGTGAAGGCCACGCCGATGCCCACGAGCTGCAGCGCGTTCGACGGCGTTCCGAAGAGCCCGTAGAGGAGCGGCAGGAGACCGAGCGCCAGGACGATCGCGCCGCTCACGAGCCGGAACCGGAGCGAGCGCCCCGGCCGGTCCTGCGCCTCCTGGAGCGCCTCCACGGGAGCCACCCGCGACGCCCGCCGGGCAGGGACGACCGCCGAGACGACCGTGACCAGCGTGCCGACGACGATCGACACGACGAACGTTCGCGGCAGGATCACCGCGCCGGAGGCGGGAAGGTCGAAGCCGGTCGCGTCCAGCAACGCGCGGAGACCCATCGCGATGCCGATCCCGGCGAGGACCCCGATCACGGAAGACACGAGCCCGACCACGATCGCCTCGACCACGACCGAGGTCATCACCTGGCGCGCCGTGGCACCCAGCGCCCGGAACAGTGCGAGCTCGCGCGTGCGCTGGGCGACGAGGATCGCGAACGTGTTGAAGATGATGAACGCCCCGACGAACAGGGCCACGAACGCGAAGACGAGCAGGGCGGTGCGGAAGAAGCCCAGGCCCTCGGTCACCTGCTGCTGCGCCTCGTTCGCGAGCGTCGCCGCGGTGATCACCTCGGCACCCTCGGGAAGGACGTCGGCGACGTCGCGCTGCAAGGGGACGAGCGAGGCGTCCTGCTCGGCCACGATCGAGATCGAGTCGACCTGGCCCTCGCGCCCGAGCATCTGCTGTGCGGTCGCCAGGTCGAACAGCGCCCAAGTGGCGCCCATCAGCGAGCCCCCCTCGCCGTAGCTGGCCGTTCCGACCAC
>Ga0105106_10001688_pt1 | contig 15884 bp, 13 predicted proteins | sample PPLLaktember2015_5_FD_79109 | JGI IMG/M metagenome (GOLD analysis project Ga0105106, IMG submission 79109) | Freshwater sediment microbial communities from Prairie Pothole Lake near Jamestown, North Dakota, USA - PPLs Lake P8 Core (1) Depth... | ecosystem: Environmental > Aquatic > Freshwater >...
GTCAGATCGTCAGGTTCCCTTGACGTGGAGGTTGTTCTTCACTTCCTTCACGCCCTTGACCGTCTGCGCAACCTTGCCGGCCGCCGTCTTCTGCGCTTCGCTGTCGACGAAGCCACTCAGCTGGACGACGCCGTTATGCGTCTCGACCTTGATGTCGCCGGCCTTGGTGTCCTTGCTATCGATCAGCGCCGAGTTGACCTTCGCCGTCACGGTCGAATCGTCCATCGACTGGCCGGTTGACGATTTCTCCGTCTTTACGATGAGGTTGTTCTCGATGCTCTTTACGCCTTTGACAGCCTGCGCGACTGTCGTCGCCTGGGCCTTTTCCTTCTCCGTATCGACGAACCCGTTCAGCTGGACGATTCCCTTGTTCACTTCCACATTGATTTCACCTGCTTCCGTCGTGTCGTCGCTGGCGAGCGCCGACTTCACCTTCCCGAGGAGCACGGTGTCATCCGTATACTCGCCAAACGTTCGCTTGGTTTCCTCGGCGGAACAAGCGATTGCGCCGATGAGTCCCATGGCGGCGACCGCCGCCGTCAACAGCTTTCTCTTTGACATATTTCCCTTCTTTCTTGAGTACCGATCAATCGTCGGTGATCTGCCGGAAGTCTACTCCCAGCGAACGCAGTTTGCGGTAAAGATGCGTGCGCTCCATGCCGACACGCTTGGCGAGGAGACCGACCTTGCCGTTGCAGAGCATGAGCTGCTGGAGCAGGTAGGCCCGCTCGAACTGCTCTCGCGCCTCGCGAAGCGGCAGGGCGAGCAGATCCTGCTTCACCAGCGGTTCGTCATGCGCCTGCTGGGTCACCAGATACTGCTCGACCTCCTCGAGCCCGACCTCCTCGGTGCCGCCGATGATCAGAACGCGCTGCACCAGGTTCCGCAGCTCGCGGACATTGCCCGGCCAGGGATAGTTGCGGAGCCGGTTCTGCGCTGCGACCGAAAACTTCCGAAATGGCATGCCATCCTCATCCACGAGCCGGTCGACGTAATGACGCAGGAGCTCCGGCACGTCCTCTGCATACTCCCGAAGCGGTGGAATCCGGATCGTGATGACCTCGAGATGCGCGAGGAGGTCCCGCCGGATCCCGCTCGCCGGCCCATCGTGGCCAGGAAGGGCGGCCGCGACAAACCGCGCCTCGAACGGCAACACGGCGCCCGAGCCCTCACGCTGCCAGCCGCGCTGTTCGAGGTCCGAAAGCAGCAGGCGCTGGGCGGCCGGCGACAGGTCCTCGATTCCGCTCAGGAAAAGAGTTCCGCCCCGGGCCTGTTCGTAGAAACCCGGCTCCGGCTTGCCGTTCTTGGTCGTGCCGCGCAGCCGCGCCGCGGCGGTCGCCTCATCGAGGCTCGCACAGGTGACCGCAACGAACGGGCTGGTGGAACGGGGTCCCAGGGAATGCATGTAGCGCGCGAAGGCCTCGCGGCCCGTTCCCGGCTCGCCGACGAAGAGGACGGCGGCATCATGGGCGGCCACCTGTTGCACCTGTTCGCGCAGCTTCTGCATCAGTCGGCTCTTGCCGACGGGCGCTACCAGCGGCGGGATCAGCGTGCGCTGCGCCTGCCTGCGGCGCTTGCCGGCCTCGAGTGCGCGCTCGGCGGTTCGCAGGAGCTTTGCGATCGACAGCGGCTTCTCGACGAAATCGAATGCGCCGAGCCGCGTCGCCTCGACCGCCGTCTCGACCGTGCCGTGGCCCGACAGCATGACGACCGGGCAGCGCAGCGAATGCTTCTCCGACCACTCGCGAAGCAGCGTGATGCCGTCCATGTCCGGCATCCAGATGTCGAGCAGCACGAGATCAGGCTCCTGCCGCGCGGCAGCGCGGCGCGCGGATGCGGCGTCGGCCGCGACCTCGATCTCGTAGCCTTCCTCCGCGAGGATCTCGGAGAGCAACCCGCGGATGTCGGCCTCGTCGTCGACGACGAGAATTCTGGGCGAACTCATGCTTTCTCTCTCCTCGCCTCGGCACGTCGCGCCTCACGCGACGTCGCCGGCATTGTGATCCGTATGCGCGCGCCGCCTTTCGGCGCGTTGTCGACCTCGACCTGTCCGCCGTGCTCCTCGACGATGCGGCGCACGATGGCCAGGCCGAGCCCCGTCCCCTTCGGCTTCGTGGTCACGTAAGGGTCGAAAGCCTGCTCCAGCAGGTCGCCCTGGAACCCCGGTCCGTTGTCGACGACGGTCAGTACGACCTGGTCACCCGCACGCTGCGTCTCGATCATGATGACAGGATTCGGCCGCCCGTCGAGCGCCTCGAGCGAGTTCGTCAGCAGGTTGTTCAGCAGCTGGCGGATGCGTCCGGGATCGGCCTCGAGCGTGCTCGCGCGCGGGTCGAGCGAAAGCCCGAACGCGACGCGCGGATCCTGCGCATGATAGAGGTCCGAGACCTGGCGGATGAGCGCCGCGATGTCGAACTCGCTGATGTGCATCTCGGGCGCCTTCGCGTACTCCGAGAAAGCGGCGACCATCTGCTTCATCGCCTCGACCTGCTGGACAATCGTGTGCGTGGAGCGATCGAGGAGCTCCGCATCGGAGGGCCCGAGCCCGCTCATGAGCTTCCGCCGCACGCGCTCGGCCGAGAGCTGGATCGGGGTCAGTGGATTCCTGATCTCGTGCGCGAGCCTGCGCGCGACTTCGCCCCAGGCTGCCTGGCGCTGCGCCTGCAGGAGCTGCGTCACCTCGTCAAATACGAGCACGAGGCCCTGCGCGCCGGCATCGCCGGGAAGCGCGGTCGAGGCGCAAACAAGCTCGCGACGGCCGGTATCGGTCCTGAGCGTCACCTGCTCGCGCCACTCCGTTTCGCCGGCGTCGAGATGCTTCTGCAGCACCGCGTGCAGCTCGGCGAGCAGCGGCTGCCCGGCGGCGAGTTCCGCGAGCGACCGGCCCGCGGCGCCCGCGAAATCGACGCCCAGGATCGTGCCGGCCGCCTGGTTGGCAACGCGAATGCGCAGGTCCGGCTCGAGCGAGATCACGCCGCTCGTGAGGCGCGCGAGGATCACCGCGAGCGCCGCGCGCTCGGCCTCGACCGCGGCGCGGCTTCGCTCCGTGTCTTCGCGGGCGCGAGCGAGCTTTTTCGTCATGTCATTGAACGACGTGACCAGGAAGCCGATCTCGTCGTGCGAAGGACGCGAAAGGCGCGTGTCGAAGTCGCCCTTCGCGACCGCACGCGTGCCGGCAATCAGGTCCTGGACGGGCCGTACCAGCCGCTCGGAGAAATACAAGGCGCCGTAGATCGCGGCAAGGAGCGCCATCAGCAGCACGAGCGACAGAGTCAGCACGAACGAGGCCTTGAGCGGCTCGCGCAGGAAGATCAACCGCCCGTACTGCTGGTAGGCCTGCTGGACGGTCGCCGCGAGATCCGAGAGCCGTTGCGGCACGGGATAGGTCGCGACCAGGAGGCGATTCGATGCCAGGCCCGGCACCGACGGGATCTGGGTTGCCGCGCGCACCTGGTAACCGCCGCCTTGTGCCGTCTCGAGGCTCACGTGTGGTCGCCCCTGCCGCAGCTGGAGCAGCAGCTCGTCAGGCGGCGCGGTGGGCAAATCGTGGCGCAACTCGGTGCTGCTGTAGGCCTCGGGCTGTCCGCCTGCGCTCGCCACGATCAGCACTTCCGCGCCGGACTGGCGCCGCTCCTCGTCGAGCGTCAGGTAGAGCGCCGCGCCCGACAGCCCCGACAGGCGCCCCGCAATGTGGTCGGTGCGGTCGAGATACTCGCGCATACGAAGATCGAGCGCGGCCCGCGAGAGGCCAAGCGCATCGGACAGCCCCTGCCGGACCTCCGCGTGGAACCAGCTGTCGATGCCGCGCGTCAGGAAGGTCACGGAGAACGCGAACACGAGCAGGAGCGGCGCGATCGCAAGCCCACCGAACATCAATAGCGTGCGGCCGCGCAGCCGCGAGCCGGGCACATGGCGGCGCCAGTCGCGGATGAAGTCGGCCAGACGGCGGCCGATCAGGATGAGGAGCGCGACGACGCCCGCCACGTTGATCAGCAGGATCCAGGCGTACTGCTCGCCGTAGCGCTGCGAGCCCTCGGCCGTGACTGCGAGTAGCACGAGCGCCAACATCCAGATCACGATGCCGGTGCCGACCGCGACGGGGAGCCAGCGCCGGATCATGGCCGCACCTTCCAGGCGTACCACTCGGTGCTGCGCGACCAGTTCTTCCAGAAGAGCAGCATCTGGACCGCAGCTGGCAGGTCGCCGATTTCGACCGTCGCGCGCACGCGCATGTCGAACCGACCGTCAGCCGGCAGCGTCCGGGTGTCGGCGACCTCGAGCCCGCTGATCCGCGCGAGCGCCTCGAGCGCCTCCGCCTGCGACGCGTGGCTCACGTGGGCGCCGCTCCTGATGTCGGTCACGACGAAGCGCTCGGCGATCGCGTCATGCGCAATCTGCCACCTGCGGGTCAGCGAAACGACGGTGTTATCGGGAAGGAGACGCCGCTCCAGGCTCCCTTCGACTTCGAGTTCCAGCGTGAGCGGCACGCCCTCCTCGAAAGCCTGCTGCGCGGCGTCCGCGAGCGCGAGATCGAGCCTTACGTCGAGCTGCCAGGAATCGTTGACGAGCTCCACGTAGGCATTGCGGACTTCGAACCGGCCCGCATCTTGGGCGCGAGCAGAGATGCCCGCCGCCGCGCTCCATAGCGCGATGCAGAGAATGAGGCAGCGACGTCGTCCCCGCATCGAATGCACTCAGGCCCGCTTCTCGAGGCAGGCGTAGTAGAAGCCGTCGGCGTCGGCTGCGCCGCTTGGCAGCGCGCAACCCGGCCCCGCAACCTGCCACGGCAGTGTGCCGGGCAGCAAAAGCCTAGCAGATTCGGTCACGTCGGCAGCCGTCGCCGACTCGCTCAGGAATGAACCGACGACTGCGGCATTCTCGGCCGACAGGATGGAGCAGCTTGCATACACGAGCCGACCTCCCGGCGCGAGAAGCGCGTAACAGGAGCGCAGGAGCGCGGCCTGCTGCGCTACGAAGCGCTGGATATCTTCAGGGCGCCGGAGCAGCTTGATGTCCGGGTGGCGGCGGATCACGCCGGTTCCGGAACAGGGCACGTCGAGCAGGATGCGGTCGAAGGGGCGGCCGTCCCACCAGCCAGCCGGACTCGCGGCATTGCCGACGACGACCTGTGCTTCCAGACCGAGTCTCGCGAGATTCGAGCCGATGCGTCTGGCGCGCTCTCCGTCGATGTCGAGAGCGACGAGTTCCGAGAGGCCCGGCGTCAGCTCGAGCAGGTGGCAGGCTTTTCCGCCCGGCGCGGCGCAGGCGTCGAGTACGCGCATGCCTGCAGCTGCCGAGAGGAAGAACGGCGCCAGTTGAGCGGCGGCATCCTGCACCGACGCGTCGCCGTCGCCGAAGCCCGGCAGCTGCCCGACATCGACCGGTTCGGCGAGCCGGAGCGCCTGCGGCGCGAAATCGCAGGTTTCGGCCGCAAGACCCGCCGCCGCGAGCCGCGCGCGATACTCATCGCGGGTTACCCGCCTCGCGTTCACCCGCAGCCACATCGGCGGCTCCGAGTTTCCGGTAGCGGCGATTGATTCCCACTGCTGCGGCCAGTCGCGTTCGAAAGATTCAAGCATCCAGGCCGGGTGGGCATGACGCGCGACCGCCTGGCGGTGCGCATTGCGGACGATGGACTCGCGCTCGCGCTGGAACCTGCGCAGGAGTGCGTTGACGAGGCCCGCCGTTTTCGGGCGGCCGAGGGTGCGCGCCGCCTCGACCGTCTCCGAGACGGCCGCGTGCTCAGGCGTCGCGCCGTGCAGCAACTGGTAGAGGCCGACCAGGATAAGGGCGCGGACGTCCGGATCGAGTCGCGAGTCGGGGTGGTCGAGCAGGAGCACGAGGCAGGCCTCGAGCTCGAAGTACCAGCGCACCGTGCCGAAGGCGATCGATTGCGTCGCTGGCCGTGGCGCGCCGTCTTTCGTGAACGCCGCGATCGCATCCTCGAGGCGGCGGCCCCGGCTCGCGACGGCGGCGACGCTCCTCGCCGCGGCGGCGCGGATCTCCGCTCCCTCGCGCGTGCTCAGGCGAGCACCCGTCCGGAAAGAGGGCGCGCATTGGCGAGTTCCGCTGCCGAAACAGCGCGCCGTCCCGGCAGCTGCACGCGAAGGAGCGCGAGTGCCTGGTCCCCGGTCATCACGACGATGCCCTTTGCATCCGCGCCGAGAATGGTGCCAGGAACCGCTCCTGCGGGCGCCGGCGCGACCTCCGCCTCGAAGATGCGAAGCTGCGCGCCGTCGAGCGTCGTCTCCGCGACGGGCCGTGGATTCAGCGCGCGTATGCGGCGCTCGAGCACGCGCGCGGGCTCCCGCCAGTCGAGTCGTGCCTCCTTCTTATCCAGCTTCGCTGCATACGTCGCCTGCGTCACATCCTGCGGCTCGAAGGACGCACGCCCCGCCGCGAGCGCATCGAGTGCTTCAACGATCGCCGACCCGCCCTCCCCGGCAAGCCGCGCTTCGAGTTCGCCCGCGGTCTCGCGCGCGCCGATCGCGACCGTGCGGCAGATCATCAGGGGGCCGGTGTCGAGGCCGGCCTCCATGCGCATGATGCAGACGCCGGTCGCCGCATCGCCCGCCATGATCGCGCGCGCAACGGGGGCGGCTCCGCGCCAGCGCGGCAGGAGGGAGGCATGCACGTTGAGGCAGCCGAGGCGCGGCAGCTCGAGGATCGACGCCGGCAGCAGGAGCCCGTAGGCGACGACGACCATCACGTCCGGCGCAAAGGTCGACAGCGCATCACGCGCCGCGGGGTCACGCAGCGACACCGGCTGGATGACCGGAAGGCCGAGTGCGAGCGCGCGTTCCTTGACCGGGCTCGCGGCAAGGCGCTGGCCGCGCCCGCTACGGCGATCGGGCTGCGTGCAGACGGCGACGAGACGATGGCGCGATGCCGCAATGGCATCGAGCGAAGGCAATGCGAAGTCGGGTGTGCCGGCGAAGACGACCGCCAGGGCCGGATCCATGGCGGCGGTACCAGTCAGATGGCGGGCGCGCGCGAAGGCTCGCGCGCCCTGCCTTCCGCGCGCAGTTTCCGGTCCTTCTCGATCTTCTTGCGCACGCGCTGGCGCTTCATCTCCGACAGGTAATCGACGAACAGTTTACCGTCGAGGTGGTCGATCTCGTGCTGCACACAGACCGCGAGGAGACCGCCGAGATCAGCCTCGAACGGCTTGCCGTCCCGGTCCATCGCCCGCACCCGGATACTCGCCGCCCGCTCGACGTCGTCGTAGTAGCCGGGCACCGACAGGCAGCCTTCCTGGGAGGTCTCCGTGCCGTCGCGGGAGAGGATCTCCGGATTGATGAAGACCCGCGGCTCGTTGCGGTCCTCTGAGATGTCCGCCACGAGGAGGCGCCGGTGAACATCGACCTGGGTCGCGGCCAGGCCGATGCCCTTGGCTGCATACATGGTCTCGAGCATGTCGTCGATCAGTTCACGCAATCGGGCGTCCACTGCATCGACCGGGGCGGCCCGGGTGCGTAGCCGGGGGTCCGGATACTCCAGTATTGTGAGGCGCGTCATGGGAGCGGGGTATTGGGCGCGTGTATCTGACCCGTGAATGCTGCTAAAGTTCGTCGAAGCATGGACTTACGTCGGAAACCGGATGCCGGGAATTATACGATTCTACGGCCGACCCGGCAGTAAGGGAGCATCTCGCATGGCATCGTCCTTGAAGACCGGTTCCCGCCACCCCCTCCGCGCGATGGCGGCAGCGGCGATTGCGGCGCTTGCGATCGCGATCGCCACTCCGGCCGGTGTCGCCACGGGCCAGGACCAGGGCATCGACCGCAGCGTCATCCCAATGGCGCCCAACGCACCCGAGCGTTACGTCGTGCAGCCCGGCGACACGCTCTGGGATATCTCGGCTCGATTCCTCACGGATCCCTGGTACTGGCCGGAGATCTGGCACGTCAATCCGCAGGTTGCAAATCCGCACCTGATCTATCCGGGCGACGAACTTGCGCTCACCTGGGTCGACGGCCGGCCGCAGGTCTCCGTCGCGCGCGGCGGCGCAACTCGCCTGTCGCCCCGGGTGCGCGAGAACCCGCTGTCCGAGGCCATCTATGCCATTCCCTATGACCGCATCGCGGCATTCATGTCGCGGATCGATGTGCTGTCGAATGACATGATCGATGGCGCGCCCTATGTGGCCTATGGCCGCGACCAGCGCCTGATCTCCTCGGTCGGCAACGACATCTATGTCCGTCGACTCGAGGACGCGTCGCTCGGCAGCCGCTACAACATCTATCACGTCGGCGAGCCCCTGAAAGATCCGGATGACGGCGACGTGCTGGGCTACCAGGGCGTGTTTACCGGCGAAGCCGCTCTCAGGCGGCTCGGTGATCCGTCCACCTTCCGGATGGTCGATTCCGCACGCGAAACGCTCGAGGGGGACATCCTGCTCCCGATCGCGCACGAAGCGAGAATGGATTTCATTCCGCGCCTGCCGCCGGCGGATATCGACGGCACGATCATGTCGGTCATCGACGATCGCACGGTGGTCGCGGATTACGACGTCATCGTCATCAATCGAGGCACGCGCCACGGCCTCGAACCCGGCCATGTGCTTACGATCTGGCAGTCGGGGGACGAAGTGCGCGACACGACCAAGAATCCGGTCAGCCGCAAGTTCGAAACGCCGGCTGAGCGCACGGGGCTCTTCATGGTGGTCAAGACCTACGACCGGATGAGTTACGGGCTCACGTTGCGGGTCGAGCGCGAAATCCGCGTCGGGGACGTTGTCCGCACGCCCACGCGCACCCCCGCTTCCTGAGCGCAATCCGCAGGACCCACACAAACGCCGGCCACGGGGCCGGCGTTTTCATTTCAGCCGGCGCGCATGCCAGTTCGCATCGATGCAACACTCACGCGCTGACCAGCCATCGCTACGCATTTTTCCCGATTGCGGAGTGCGAAGATTTCTATATGCTCAAGCTGCGTTCCCGGGACGGGAGATTCGGGAACGGAGGCCTTTCCGCACGATAGTGCCAAGAGGCAGCGCGTAGGAAGTTCGAATCCGGCGCGCACGCTGTGAGGTCGCTGGACACAGCGGTAGTCCCGCAATGGGGGCACCTGAGTCGGGCCCGTCCGACAAGGGAAAGATGGCCGGCAAAGCCGGCGCGGTGGGCGAGAAGCTTTCGCGCGGCATCGAAATGAGATCGGTCATCGCCAGCGGGCAAGAACCCTCGCGGACGGAGCGCATCCGTCGCGGGGGTTCTCCTTTTACGGCGGCTGCATAATGCCCCCATGGCCGAGTTCCCCACATTCACGGTGCATCTGGAGTGCAGTTCGACCGGAGCCCGCTATCCGGCCGACGAACTTCACGGGCTGTCGGATGCCGGCAAGCCGCTGCTGGTGCGATACGACTTGAACGCAATTCGACGCGCGGTGACGCGCGAAACGTTCGCCGGGCGCGCGGGCGGCTTCTGGAAGTACCGCGAGTTCCTGCCGGTGCGGAAGAACGCCGACGTCGTGAGCCTCGGTGAAGTCATGACGCCGATCATCGAATTGCCGGCGCTCGCCCGGCGCGCGGGTGCGCAGCACCTTGCCGTCAAGGACGAGGGCCGGTTGCCGACCGGCTCCTTCAAGGCGCGCGGTCTTGCGCTCGCGGTCGCGATGGCAAAAGCCTTCGGCGTGCGCCGCATGGCCATGCCGACAAACGGCAATGCGGGCGCGGCGCTCGCGGCCTATGCGACGCGCGCCGGCATCGAGAGCGATGTCTTTTGTCCCGCGGACACGCCCGAAATCAACGTGCGTGAAATTGACCTCGCAGGCGGCCGCGTGACGCTCGTCGACGGCCTGATCAACGATTGCGGCCGACTCGTCGCGGAAGGACGCGAGCGCATGGGCTGGTTCGACGTCTCGACACTCAAGGAGCCGTATCGAATTGAGGGCAAGAAGACGATGGGATTCGAGCTCGCCGAACAGCTCGACTGGAAGCTGCCCGACGCGATCTTCTACCCGACGGGCGGCGGCACGGGATTGATCGGAATGTGGAAGGCCTTCGACGAACTCGAAGCCGCGGGACTCATCGGCAGCAGCCGCCCGCGGATGGTCGCAGTGCAGGCGACCGGCTGCGCGCCGATCGTGCGCGCCTGGCAGCAGGGTGCGGATCACGCGGAGCCCTGGCAGAACGCCCATACGATCGCAGCCGGTATCCGCGTACCCGGGGCGATCGGGGATTTCCTGATCCTGCGGGCGCTGCGCGAAAGCGGCGGATTTGCGATCGCCGTGAACGATTCCGAAATAAATGAGGGACTCGTCGAGGTTGCTCGAACCGAGGGATTTCTCCTGTGCCCGGAGGGCGCAGCGACCTACGCGGCCTGGCGGGCGGCCCTCGCCGAAGGCCGGGTCGGCCCCCATGAGAATGTGTTGCTTTTCAACTGCGCGAGCGGCCTGAAGTACCCCCTGCCTAAAGGGGACGCTCACCTTTAAAGGGGAACGTCCCCTTCAGAATGGCGCATTGCCGCAGGTAATCAAGGCGGCGAGCAGACCATCCCGCGCCAAGAATCGCCGGGTGACCCCTGCGGCCCACCCGGATGAGCCTGCCGTCTGGCTCGAGCGCCTGCGCGACCCCGGCCCGCGGGATGCCGTGGGCATCGAACGCGACCTGCGATGGCTCGATTCGCCCGGCCACTACCTCCTGACGAGCACAGATCCCCGCTATCCGGCGCAGCTTGCCGCCGTTCCCGGTTCGCCGCCTGCGCTCTTCGTCTCGGGCGATCCCGCCCTGCTTGCACGCCCGCAGATCGCGATCGTCGGCAGCCGGGAGGCGACGGCCGCGGGGCGCGAAACCGCCTTCGAGTTTGCGGCGCGTCTCGCGGCCTGCGGGTTCGCAATCACCAGCGGTCTTGCGGCCGGCATCGATGCCGCCGCGCACCGCGGTGCGCTCGAAGCGGGCGGAGTTACGATTGCGGTCTGCGGCACGGGACTCGATCGCGTCTACCCGCCCGGGCACGATGAACTCGCCGGACGGATCGCGGCGTCCGGCGCCCTCATCAGCGAGTTTCCGACCGGCACACCGCCGCATGCGCACAATTTCCCGCGCCGCAACCGGCTGATGTCCGGCCTCTCGCGCGGCGTGCTGGTGATCGAGGCGGCGGCGCGTTCGGGCTCGCTGATCACGGCGCGCCTCGCCGGCGAGCAGGGACGCGAGGTCATGGCGGTTCCGGGCTCCATACATAATCCCCTCGCGCGCGGCTGTCATCGCCTGATCAAGGACGGCGCGGCGCTCGTCGAAACCGCCGACGACGTACTTGCCGCGCTCGGCCATTCCGGCCTCGCGGGATGCGAAAAACCTGCTGTCGAGATGAGTGATGTCGCCGAAAACACGAACGGCGTGTTGGACAGCGACGCGGAAATGCTGTTGAATGCGCTCGGTTTCGAGCCGGCGGATCTCGACAGACTGGTGGAACGCACCGGACTGGCCGCTCAATCCGTCATCTCGAAGCTGCAATTGCTCGAGCTCGAAGGTCGAGTCGAGTCGCTGGCCGGCGGGCGTTACAGCCGGTCATCACCGAGGCGGGCCAGATGAAGGACAGCGTGCTCGACATCCTGATCCACCTGTTCGAGAACTTTCTGGATGCCGAGGACGACTCCACACCGGATCGCGACGCGCTCAAGGCGGAGCTCGAGCAGGCCGGTTATCCAGAGGCCGACATCGAGCGGGCGCTGGTGTGGCTCGAGAGCCTCGCGACCGACCCGGATCGCGCGCTCGTCGAAGGCACGGCGCGGGCGGTACGGGTCTTCAGCGGTTCGGAGCAGATCCGCCTCGACACCGACGTGCGCGGTTACCTGCTGCACCTCGAGAACCTCGGCATCCTGTCTGCGGCGCAGCGCGAGGTCGTGATCGACCGCCTGCTCGCGCTCGAGGCCGACGACATCGACATCGAGCAGCTGAAATGGGTGGTGCTGATGGTGCTTTTCAGCCAGCCTGGCCAGGAAAATGCCTATCAGCGCATGGAGGATCTGGTGTTCGACGAACGCCGGGATGCAATGCACTGAAAGCCCGAAACCCGCTTCGGCCAGAGAGCCGCGGCCGGGCCCGCGGCTTTGGCGTCTCTGGGACCTTATATTGAATCTGAATATATGAGCTCAAATCTCGTCATCGTGGAATCGCCGGCCAAGGCGAAAACGATCAAGAAGTACCTCGGTCCTGACTTCGAGGTACTCGCCTCGTATGGCCACGTTCGCGACCTCATAGAGAAGGAAGGCGCGGTGAATCCCGACCGCGACTTCGAGATGAAGTACCAGCTCATCGAGAAGAGCCGGCCGAAGCTCGAGGCCATCCAGCGCGCGATGAAGAAGGCGGACGCGCTCTACCTCGCGACCGACCCAGACCGCGAGGGCGAAGCGATCTCCTGGCACCTGTCGGAGATCCTGCGCGAGCACGGCGCGCTCGACGGCAAGGACCTGCGCCGCGTGCGCTTCTACGAGATCACGAAGAACGCGGTCCGCGACGCGGTCGCGCAGGCCGAGAGTGGCGTGAACGAGAACCTGGTGAACGCCTACAAGGCGCGCCGCGCGCTCGACTACCTCGTCGGCTTCAATCTTTCGCCGCTGCTCTGGAAGAAGATCAAGCCGGGCCTCTCCGCCGGGCGCGTGCAGAGCGTCGCGCTGCGACTCATCTGCGAGCGCGAAGCCGAGATCTCGCGCTTCGTCCGCCAGGAGTACTGGACCGTCGAGGCAGACGCCTCGAAAGACGCGTCGCGCTTCCCCGCGCGACTCACCGAGTACCGCGGCGAGAAGGTCGAGGCGGACACGCAGAAGTCGCGCTTCAGCATCACGAACGAGGGCGATGCGCGCGAAGTCGAACGTACGATTCTCGCAGCCGCTAATGGCGTGCTGACGGTCGAGACCGTCGAGCGCCGGCCCAAGCGCCGGAATCCCCCACCGCCGTTCACGACCTCGACGCTGCAGCAGGAGGCTGCGCGCAAGCTCGGCTTCACCGCGCGGCGCACGATGCAGACCGCGCAGCGCCTGTATGAGTCCGGCCACATCACCTACATGCGCACCGATTCAGTGTCGCTCTCCGCGGAGGCCGTCAAGGAGATCCGCGAGACGATCAAGTCGAATTTCGGCGACAAGGCGCTCTCGGATGGCGTCAACGAATACAAGACGAAGTCGAAGAACGCACAGGAAGCGCACGAGGCGATCCGCCCGACCGTTGCGGCCGAGACGCCGCAGAAAGCTGAGCACGACCTGCACGAGGAAGACCAGCGCCGGCTATACGCACTCATCTGGAAGCGCGCGGTCGCCTGCCAGATGGCGCCCGCGATATTCGACACGGTCGCCGTCGATCTCGTCGCGGGGCCGGCAGGCGCGACGGGCCGTGACCGCCACGTACTGCGCGCCAACGGCCAAACGCTCCTCGAACCGGGCTTCCTCGCCGCCTATCACGAGGACCACGATGAGGACGAGACCGACGTCGAGAGCGAGGACGAACAGCGCCTGCCAACGCTCGAGGCGGGCGAACGCGTGACGCTCGAGGCGCTCCGCCCCGAGCAGCATTTCACGCAGCCGCCGCCCCGCTACACCGAGGCGAGCCTCGTCAAGTCGCTCGAAAGCCACGGCATCGGCCGGCCGTCGACCTATGCCTCGATCATCGAGACGCTGCGCTATCGCCGCTATGTCGAAATGAGCGGCCGCGCCTTCATCCCGACCGACATCGGCAAGATCGTGAGCCGGTTCCTCGTCAAGTATCTCGGCACCTACGTCGACTACGGATTCACCGCAGCGATGGAGGATGTGCTCGACGAGATCTCCAATGGCGAGAAGGAATGGCACCTCGAACTCGGCCGCTTCTGGAAGCCATTCACCGAACTCGTGCAGCACATCACCAAGTCCGTCAGCCGCGAGGAAGTCGCGGAATCGCGCGAGGTCGGCCGCGACCCGGTCTCCGGCAAGCCGATCGCCGTCCGCATGGGCCAGTACGGACCCTTCGTGCAGCAGGGCACGCGCGACGATCCGGACAAGCCGCGGTTCGCGAGTCTCCTGCCCGGGCAGCGGATGGACGACGTCACGCTCGATGGCGCGCTCATGCTGCTGTCGCTACCGCGCGATCTCGGCCATGCGCCCGACGGCACGCCGATCAGCGTCGGCCGCGGTCAGTACGGCCCGTACGTAAAGTTCGGCCAGAAGTATGCGTCGATCAAGGAAGACGACCCCTTCACTCTCACGCTCGCGCGCGCGATCGAGATTGTCGAGGCAAAGCTCGCCGCCGATCGCGAGCGCACGATCCAGGACTTTCCCGATCACGGCATCCAGGTGCTGAAGGGCCGTTACGGTCCGTACGTCACGGACCGCAAGCGGAACGCCAAGGTGCCGAAGGATCGCGAGCCGTCCTCGCTCACGCTCGAGGAATGCCAGGCCCTGCTCGCTGCCGCGCCCGAGCGCAAGGGCCGCTTCGGCCGCCGCACGAAAGCCGCGACGCCCGCGGCCGAGGGCACGAAGGTCGCAGCGCCCAAGGCTCCCAGGATGCCGAAGGTGCCAAAACCGGCGAAGGCGCCAAAACCAAAAGTACCAAAGGCCGCGAAGAAGAAAGCTGCGGGGCGCAAGGCCGCGCCGACGGGCAGCGCCGCCGGGGAGTGAGCCGTGACTGACCGCGTCGCCGTGCGCGCATGGCTTGCCGGACTGCAGGACGAAATCGTTCAGGCAATCGAGCGCATGGATGGCGGGCGCTTCAGCCGTGACCGCTGGCAACGGCCCGGCGGCGGCGGCGGCGAGTCGCGCGTCCTGAAGGGCGGCTCACTGATCGAACAGGGCGGCGTCAACCTTTCCGAAGTGACCGGCGAGTCGCTGCCCGCTTCCGCGACGCACGACCGGCCGGGGCTTGCGGGCGCGCCGTTTTCCGCGCTGGGCGTCTCGCTCGTCCTGCATCCGCGAAATCCCCACGTCCCGACCACGCACATGAACCTGCGCTTCTTCATTGCCGAGCCTGCCGGAGCGGAGCCCACATGGTGGTTCGGCGGCGGATTCGACCTGACGCCCTACTATCCCGTGCACGAGGATGTGCTGCACTGGCACCGCGTCGCACGCGACGCCTGCGCCGGCGGCCCACCGGGCGACTACGCGAAATTCAAGGCCTGGTGCGACCGCTATTTCTTCCTGCCGCATCGCAAGGAGGCGCGCGGAGTCGGCGGGCTTTTCTTCGACGACCTCAAGGACCCGGATTTCGACCGCTGTTTCGCGTTCGCGCGCCGCGTCGGCAAAGCATTTCCAGAAGCCTGGGTGCCGATCGCCGCACTGCGCCGCGAGACGCCTTTCGGTGAGCGCGAGCGCAGCTTCCAGCTCATGCGGCGCGGGCGCTATGTCGAGTTCAACCTGATTTACGATCGCGGCACGCTCTTCGGCCTTCAGACCGGCGGGCGCACCGAATCGATCCTGATGTCGCTGCCGCCCCTCGCGCGCTGGGAGTACGGCTGGACGCCCGAGCCCGGCTCGGCGGAGGAAACGCTCTACCGCGATTACCTGCGCCCGCGCGACTGGCTCGGCGAGGCGTGAAGTACCGTCACGCTTTCCACGCCGGAAACTTCGCCGACGTGATGAAGCACGTCGCACTCACGGCGCTGCTGCTACGGCTCACGGAGAAGGACCGGCCCCTCTTCGTCCTCGACACGCATGCCGGTCGTGGCCGCTATGAAATTGGCGGCTCCTCCGAGGCCGGCCGCGGCATCCATCGACTGGCCTCCGCCACGCCGCCGGACGCGGCGGTCGCGATCAGCCGTTATGTCGGGATCGTCCGCAGCTTCAATGCCGCCGGCGGCGCGGCGATGCAGACCTATCCGGGTTCACCGCTCATCGCGGCCACGCTCCTGCGCTCGCAGGATCACGCGGCGTTCTGCGAACTCTCGCCCGTGGAAGCCGAGGCGCTCCGTCGCGAGTTCCGA
>Ga0105106_10001690_pt1 | contig 15878 bp, 12 predicted proteins | sample PPLLaktember2015_5_FD_79109 | JGI IMG/M metagenome (GOLD analysis project Ga0105106, IMG submission 79109) | Freshwater sediment microbial communities from Prairie Pothole Lake near Jamestown, North Dakota, USA - PPLs Lake P8 Core (1) Depth... | ecosystem: Environmental > Aquatic > Freshwater >...
AAATGAGTGAAGATTTAATAAATAAAGCTCTGAAACCTATTGAGCGGATGCTGGAAATGAGTTAGCATTTCTTTAAAATTATTTTAAATGTTGTTCCCTGACCAAGTAGAGAACTCTTTACATAAATTCTTCCGTTATGATACTCTTCGATAATTCTTTTTGATAAACTTAATCCTAGTCCCCAACCTCTTCTTTTTGTACTGTAGCCGGGACGAAATACATCTCTTCTTCTTTTCAAATCGATTCCCTTGCCGTTATCACTAATCTCAATTTCAACCGTATCGCGGTAATCTTTAACAATCACATCTATTTTACCCTCTTTATGATCTATTGCATCGAGTGAGTTCTTAACTAAATTTTCAATTACCCATTCGAATAGTTCCGGATTCAATTCCGCACATGCGTTTTTATCTCCCACCACAGACAACTGTACACTCTTCCCAATCTGCGGGAGTCTCCTTTGAAAATATTCGGCGACCTTTTTTATCTCCTCAAAAACAATACTTGCTTTAAGTTCCGGAGTAGCGCCTATTTTTGAAAAACGATAAGTTATTTTATTTAGTTTTTCAACATCACTTGAGATTTCATCGGTTATATCCAGTACTTTATCCGGATCATTATAATGAAGTTTTAAAACTTCAATCCATCCCATTAGGCTGGAAATAGGTGTGCCGAATTGATGTGCAGTTTCTTTTGCCATTCCAACCCAGATATTGCTTTGCTCGCTTCGCTTGATATTACTAAATCCAACATACCCAAGAATGATAAATAAAGCTGCAATCATGATTTGGAAATAAGGATAGAATTTAAGCCTGCTGATTAATTCCGAATCACCGTAATGAATTTTCTGCAGAATTATTGAATCCTGGTATGTGACCAGAATCGGTTTATGCGTTTCATCCATTTCCCTGACTGTTTCAATAAAAAATTGCTCCAGCTCTTTCTTGCTTTTAGTTGAATCAACAAAAATATTCCTGATATTCGTCCTGGTTGCCTGATTAATGCGGTTTTCAGAATCTGTAATAATCAGCGGGAAGTCGATCGGTTTAATTATATTTTCGAAAAGAAATGTAAGATCAGTCTCAGGCTCGGATGAATTAGCTATGTATTCAATCCCTTTTGCATACAACTGAACAATTTCTCTTTCTTTTTTCTGAAGCTGCTGCACCAGGTTCTGTGTATAAAATAAAGTAGCGCCGGCAATCAGAATGGCAACCAAGAGCAGTGTTATTTTAATATTTATAGATGCTGGACCGCCAAACATTTTCATTGGCTGTATTCCTCGTAAAAAGTTTTTAATGCATTAAAAACAGCTTTGGCTATTTTCCATTGAAATTCTTCTGATATTAATTTTTTCTCCTGCTCCGGAACAATCATAAAAGCCGGTTCAACAAGCAATGATATCGATTCAGGAATCCGGCACATATAAAGATTATCCCAGTACAATCCTAAATCGTTTAGCTCAAGATCTTCTATAAAATTTCTATGAATTAATTTAGCAAGAGGTAGTGCTTGCGAATAATAGTAATAGACTGAGCTTCCGCTAAATTCAATGGGATTTACTCCTTCCGGCACAGCATTATTATGAATGCTTATACTTATTTCCGGATTAAGAGAGTTCACTTTTTCTTTTCTATCCCGGAGCTCAATACCTTCTCCTGAATGAGTCAATAAAACTTTTGTCCCTGAATCCTCGAGCAGCTCTTTTAATTTTAAGGTTATAGCAAAATTGATATCTTTTTCGAGTGTTCCTCTGGGTCCTACCGAGCCTTTTTCCGGATTATGCCCTGGATCCAGTACAATAATCCGATCTTTTAATTGATTTGCCCAAAATAAAAATCCAGAATTTCTTTTTGCCGGTTTTTTTATTTTGAGATTCAAGACATTACCTTCATAAAAAGCCGAATAGCCCCAATGTGTTTTTTGATTTAAAAGAATAATTAATTTAAGCACGTCTTCTTTCGGCTGATCCCATTTAATCTCCCGGATGAAATCGCTCTTCCTATCATAATAAATCCAGTCAATATTAGCAGTAACATTATACACCATCAATTCAATTCTTGAGGGATAATTATACTGGTAAATTTTAAATGGCAGCTTCTGATTCAATCCTAATTTAATATTTGAATATGCTTCTTCATCTTCAGCCCTTATCATGAATATTGAACTATGAGGAAGCGGAGTGCCCGGAGGAAGTTCAGATGCTAATGAGTCGGGAATGAAGGCAAACTCATCATTTGAAAGTCTTGTTTTATACCAGATCCCCTCTTTCCCTACTACTTCTAACCTAATTCCTTCGGAAAACTGCAGATTGTGACCTTTTCCCGGGCCAAATCTTCCGATGACAGTGTTTTTATCATATTTAACCTCAACAATTTTCGGAATTATAGTCTCTATAGTTGAGATTTTTCCATTAGGAATAATACTTATGCTCTTATGAGGTTTTTTTTCGACAGTTATTTTAAGTCTTGCATCCTTCAGTTTATTAATTAATCTGAATCCTCCTTTATAAATGCCGGCAATAGTATCGTTAATTCCTTTAAATCCTTCCCCGAAAATTGCATCTGCCCAGTAATAAGTATCTATTATTTTGCTTTCCGGGAGCGGATACTTTTCTTTTGAACCTTCAACAATGAAGAACGCGTTTGCCCCGGGTGAAGCTTTGATTTCAACTTGAAGATATTCACCAATCTGCATTGTCCTATCGCTGGAAGGTTTAACCGGCCAGGTCTTATCAATCTCGAGAGTATCCGGAGAAGATGTTTCGGCTTTGAGCTTTACATTGTATACCTTTTCAATTCTTTCATCATTTTTAGGAGTGGTTATCTGGAATATGAACTTCCCTTTTGTTGAATCATTTTCTTCAAAAAGAATTATATCGGTATAAACAATAAATGCTCCATCCTCATCAACAAGAGCCTGGGTGTTGTTCACTTTTAATTTTGCATCCGCATAACTAAGCATCCCCAGAACATAGAAAGGTTTTCCGGTAATCTGAAGCAGTGCATCATCTTTAGGATGAATAATATTTACGTTTAGCTGCTGTTTATTTTGAAATGAGGCCGGTATGAAGAGGAACATCAATAAGAAAAAAAACAAGACAATTTTTTTAATCATTGAATGATAAAAGTTTGTTGGCGTTTAGCCCCTACCGAAATTATCTTTATCTTTATGCCTGCTTGTTTGGAAATGAATTCAAGATAATTTTTAGTGTTTTGCGGAAGATCTTCATATGCCCCGCATTCGGAAATATCCAAATTCCATCCAGGAATTGTTTCATAAACCGGATTAACTGCATTGAGCCTTTCCGAATCTGTTGGAAAAATTTTAAGCAGCTTCCCGTCAATTTCATACCCAACGCAGACTTTTATTTCCTTTAAACTGCTTAACACATCCAACTTTGTTAGTGCAACGTAGTCTATTCCATTAATCATTGCGGAATAGCGGACTAAAAAAGCATCAAACCAGCCGCACCTTCTTGGACGTCCGGTGGTAGCACCAAACTCGGCTCCGATTTTTCTCAATTTTTCACCATCTTCATCAACCAACTCTGTTGGAAAAGGTCCGTTGCCGACCCTTGTTGTGTAAGCTTTTACAATACCAATTACTCTATCGATCTTATTTGGCGGCACTCCGGTACCGGTACATGCACCGCCTGCAGTGGGGCTTGATGATGTGACAAAAGGATAAGTGCCATGATCTACATCAAGGAGGGAACCTTGTGCACCTTCAAGCAATATTGATTTCCCCTCGGCTATTGAATTATTAAGGTATGACGGAATATCTTTAATATATTTATCTATTGTTTTATCAAACTCTAAGTATTGCCTGATTATCTCTTCTACATTCAGCTCCTCATGCCCATAGACTTTTTTCAGCAGGTTATTTTTTTCTTCAAGATTTTTTCTGATTTTTTCTTCCAGAGCTTTTTTATTTAACAGATCCACAATCTTAATCCCCTTCCGGGCATACTTATCAATGTAGCATGGACCAATTCCTCTTCCGGTTGTTCCAATCTTATTATCACCGCTTTCATTTATTGAATCAAGAAGCTTATGGTAAGGCATAATCAGGTGGGCATTCTGACTTATAAACAGCCGCCCGTCAACTTTAATGTTATGGCTTTCAAGAAGTGAAATTTCATCTAATAAAGCAGTCGGGTCTATTACAACTCCGTTTCCAATTACGCAGATTACATTTTCCCGCAAAATCCCCGATGGAATGAGATGCAGAACATATTGATCTTCGCCGATTTTTACAGTATGTCCGGCATTTGCTCCGCCCTGATACCGCGCAACAATATCTACATATTCACTTAAAATATCAACAATTTTACCTTTTCCCTCATCACCCCACTGACTGCCCACAAGAATAGTTACACTCATTTATCTCCCTATTTTCTCTGATTAAACAAAATAAAACTCCGAATTACATTCCTGATGAAAATCAGGGCATTCCGGAGTTTTTAACAACAGATTATTTAAATATGTTTACTCTAATAAAACACTCGGAAATTCAAAAAGTTTTTATGCTTTTGAAAAGCTTTCAATTGCAGCTTCAACAGAATCGAAAGATTCAAAAATAGTAATTAGTTTTGTTATTATTAGAAGGCTTTCAATTTTATCCGTTACACGTGCCAATTTAAATGATCCATTCGACTTCTTAACAGTTGTAAGCCCTCCGATAAGCATTCCCAAACCGGAACTATTCATAAATTTTACATCGCTAAGATCGACGACAATATTTTTCTTTCCTTCATCGATCAATTTATGAAGAAGTTCATTGAACTCTTTTGTATCATCGCCGCCCATTACGTTCCCCTTCAATTCAATAACGACGGCTCCATAGTGTTCAGTTACTTTTGTTTTCATGAAAGAACTCCTAAATTTTTCGTTTTAAATTAGTTAGAGCAGTTTTCTTTTGCAAGTTTTCCAAGGATTATGAGAAGGAATACTTAAAAAATGTCGATCTAATTACATATTCCTCCCATAAATATACCAGCAGAAGACCTCAGCTCGGAACAATTTTCAGCCTTATTTAACCTGAATTTTTTTTATTTTGCGGAACAAACCTTAAAAAGAACCGTCTAAAAATATGAAATTCAAAAGAAAGAAAACCGGCTTGGAAAATTTAAAAATTTTAAACCTCGACGACGATTTTTCTTTAATTAAAAGGTTTATCGAAGATGATGAATCAGCTTTTGAAACCCTTGTCCACCGGCATAAAGATAAAGTAAGGAATATAATATTCATAACATTGGGCAACGGAAATACGGTTGATGATATTGCACAGGAAGTATTTCTAACCGTATATAAAAATCTGAAAAGTTTCCGTTTTCAATCACAGTTTACAACATGGCTTTTCAGAATTACCGTAAACAAATGCAAAGATCATTTAAGAAAAGTAAAAATAAGAAATATAATCTCGTTTTTTAAAGAAGATGAAGAAGAACCAGGATACAATATTTCTTATGAAAATATAAATACTGCGGAGATTGTTCAAAAAGCAATAGAAAAACTGCCCGAAAAATTACGTTTGCCGTTATTATTAAAAGACATACAAGGATTAAGCTATCAGGAAATTGCGGAAATTGCAAAATGCGAACTAGGAACAGTAAAATCAAGAATCTTCAGAGCAAGGGAGGGATTGAAAAATATATTAGAGCCTTTCCGGCAGGAGTTAATGTCATGAAAAATCTTCAAAAAGATTACGAAATGCTTTCGGCTTACATTGACGGAGAATTATCCGAAAATGAGATAAAAAGTACGGAAGAAAAACTGGCTATAAGAAACGATTTGCAGAAAAAGCTGGATGAGCTAAAAAGAATAAAGCAGCTTACAAAATCATCGGTAAAGCTTCCGGCTGAATCACTGTATCTTGAAACACGGATCTTTGCTAACATAACACCCTCAAAGAACCGGAATAAAAAATTTAAAAGAATTCTTCCGGCATTTTCTTTTGCAGCTCTGGCAATTTTGCTGATGGTTTTTCTGCGGTTTAATCCTAAAATACTGGATGAATTATTCGAATCCCAAAAAATGAATGTTGCTGATTTTTATAAGCAGAACCTTAAACCTCTGCTTCTTACTGCCGGATTGACAAATGAGGATATCTTCAACTTCGCTTTTAACAAGCAGCTTCCCTTAGATAAAAATAATAAACAATGCATTAAGCTTGGATACGACAGGGACGGGAATGAATTCTTTGAAATTAAAACAGCGGGTTTTACCGATGACAGCAATAATTTTGAAGATTTCGTAAATGCATTAAAGCTCAATCAGCAGCAGAAACGCCAAATGGATTCTATCTTAGAGTCTTATTCCGATGAAATGCAGGATAAAATTTTAATAAATGATAAAAACACTGTGGCAATTAATCCCGAGCTCTGGAATTACAACAAAGCAATATTTGCCGATATAATGACCTTTGCAGAAAATGCAAACAATGAGGAATTTGTCAAGATAATGCCTGCAGGCTACGTAATGCATGAAAAGCCTGTTATTGATAGAATGGTTAAGGAAATAAAATCCCGGAGCAGCAATAAATATATTTTCTTTACTCCCGATTCTATCTTTATGGATACTTTCGAGTTCGATAAGAAAAAATTTGCCGAAGAAATGAAAAAAATGGATAAAGAGCTCGAAAAGAATATGAAAGAAGTGGAGAGAGAATTAAAGAATTTAAATATCGAGATTAAACTGAATGATCATCTCACAAAATTCAAACTTGATTCTTTATGGGATGATGATTTCAATGTTTACATCGATTCAAATTCGTGCAGAGTGAACTTATCAAAAATTGTTATACCGAAAATAGATTTCCCCGATTTCGACAGCATTGCAGCACAGATTGAACGCAGTTTAAAGCATATGCAGTCATTTACATTTGAATTCCCCCAGAATAAAGGAAGAATTAATGAATTTCACTTTAGAATAGATTCGGATGATTCTGCAGCTTTAAAGGATTTAGATGTTAAAATAAAACTCCCGAACCTGGATTCAATGATGCTTCATCATTCTCCTAAAATAGACTCTATCCTGAGATTTAACATGAAGTTTCTGGATTCCATCCCGAATTTTCAAAAATTTAATTTTTATATGGAATCCGATTCCTTTAAGTATCCCGGCAAATTCTTTACTTATGATTCCCTGATGTTTAATCAGGAAAAATTTGAAGAACAGATGAGGGAGTTTGAAAAAGAGATGAATAAGCTGAAGGAAGAAATGGAAAGGTTCCAGGATGAATATTACAGGGATAAAAAAGAAATTAAGAAAAAGAACGAACCTGTAGAAATCTGAAAATCGCCCCGCTCCATAAATACATGATATTTTCAATTTGAAGCATATAGTTTTGCCACGCCAATTTTGCAGTAATCCTGCTTATTTTCCGTTTATTTAACATACATGCCTGCAGGCAGGCAAGCCTTTACTAAAATCAAAAAATCCCTTAACTTAGCCCCAAATATGAGCTTAAATACGTTAAATCTTAAAAAGAAGATAAAGATCCAATTATTTGTTGGGGTTACCCTGTTTCTTTTTGTTTTAAAATTATTTTTTACATCAAATACAAGTCTTCCTTTTATTATCCTGAATGAACTTCTTGTCTTTCTAATTGCATTCAGCTTTGTTCTGAATTTTATAGACTTTATCCATTCTAAAAATATAAATGCACTTTCACTTGTTATGAATGTGGGAATTTTAAATGCTATTTTATTCTTCCTTATTAATTTCTCCAGCGATCTTCTTACAGGCGTTTTCGGAAACATATCCAAAAGAGTCAGCAGTCCCGGGATTATTTTTAATTTCATTTCATTTTTTTACAGCTTTATTGTTCTAAGTTCTGTCTCTTATATATTTCTGGCTTTAAGGGAATTTTTCTTCCTTAAGCAGAAAAGAGATGTAAAGATATATTTCAATACGATGGCCATTTTCTTTATACTAGCTTCCCTTTCCTCCGTAGCCGCAAAATACCCTGAGCTGCAGTTTATTAAAAATACTTTTTTTATAATTTCAATACTTTTGATAATAATTAATTCCATCCGGATTTCCTGGATAGCATTTCTTACTAAAAAGGAGAAGCTGCTTCTGTTATTTTTATCTGTTGTGATAACTGTTCTTTTTATTGTGAATCTTATAAACAGTTCCGAGGAAGCGGTTCATGTACAGATATTGAAAGGATTCTCCAGTTCACTTGAGCAATTCACATCAATTATAATGATCTACGGTGTTATTTATTTCAGCGTAATATTTTTTACCACACTCTTTCATATTCCGACTGCCGAAGCATTCGATAGAAAAGCGCAGGAAGTTTCATCGCTTCAGTATTTCAGCAAACTTGTCACCCAGGTCCTTGATTTCAACGATCTTGCGTCAACAGTTACAGAGATTGCAATAAAAGCCGCTAACGGAGACTCGGCATGGATTGCATTAAAGGATAAAGAAGAAGGTCTGAAAATTATTGCCAATAAGAATATCGGTTTAGTTGATACTTTGAGCCTTTCAAAATATTTAATTGAAAAAGCAGAAAAAACAAAACCGGGAACAGCTACAGTAATAAGCCTGGAAAAATATTGGAAGAATGCGCCGCCTTCAAGAGATGTTCATCAGCCGGAAATAAATTATTCTTTTGCTGTATTATCCACATTAAAAGCATACAATGAATCGGTCGGATATCTGATCATCGTTAAAAAATCCGATATAATTTTCGACCAGGAAGATATAACCACTTTAAACACATTTTCGGATTATGCTTCGATTGCAATTGAGAATTCAAAACTTCTTAAAGAATCGATCGAAAAGGAAAGGCTTGAGAAAGAACTGGATGTTGCGCGTGAAATCCAAAAGAGAATACTCCCTGAAAAGAATCCGGTTCATGATAAGCTTTCAATTGCCTCCGTATTTATTCCGGCATTTGAAGTCGGGGGCGATTACTACGATTTCTTTGAAATTGATGAACAGAGGATGGGATTTATTATTGCCGACGTATCCGGCAAAGGGATTTCGGCGGCTTTTATAATGGCCGAGCTGAAGGGGATATTTGAAAGTTTATCCGGTTCATGTACCAGGAATTCCGGGAAACTGCAGTCATTTTCCAGCCCAAAAGAAATATTGATTCAGGCAAATGCTATTTTAAGAAGAACACTTGAAAGAAAAAATTTTGTAAGTGCAGTATACGGCATTTTTGATTTTCAAAAGGAAGAACTTCACCTAGCGCGCGCAGGGCACTGTCCGATATTATTGCTGCGCGATAATTTAATCGAAAATTTACGGCCTACCGGCTTAGGACTTGGTCTTGATTTCTCGGATAGATTTAAAGAAAGTTTAGACGAGATAAAAATAAATTTAAAGGAGAATGATACAATTATCCTGTATACCGACGGAATTACCGAAGCGAAAAATTTCCAGATGCAGGATTTTGGAGATCATTACTTCGAAAAGATCTTGCTTGAAAGTTCGGATAAAGATGCCGACGAGATTTCAAGCCGAGTGATAAGAGAAGTTACTCTTTTCTCACAAAATATATCGCAGCACGACGATATAACATTAGTTATTCTCAAATGGAAAGACAAAAAAAATGACGGAGTTAAAGAATGGCAGAATTCAATGCATCAGTTAAAGACCAGGGCGATATAAGCATCGTTTATTTAAAAGGATTCCTCGATGCTCATACCGCTCCTGTACTTGAAAATACAATCTCGGAACTAATTGATAAAGGAAAGTATAGAATAGTAGCAAATTTTAAAGAGCTTTCTTACATCAGCAGTGCCGGACTGGGAGTTTTTATGGCTTTTATTGAAAAAATCCGTGAAAACAACGGCGACATTAAACTGTCGAGTATGAATGACAAAGTTTACAATATATTCGATCTATTGGGCTTTCCTCTTCTGTATGAGATTTTTAAGACAGAAGACGAAGCTGTAAAGAAATTCTAAGCAGCGGTTAAATTGAATACGAAAAATAAAAATATCCTGGAAAATAAAATGGTTGTAAAAAGCCGAACCGAAAACCTTTCGGATGTAAGGGAATTTATTAATTCCTTAGTCCGGAAAATAGGTATTTCACCTGAAGTAAGTGAAGATATTATCCTTGCGGTAGATGAAGCATGCACTAATATCATAAAACACAGTTATAAGTTCTTTCCTGACGGTGAAATAATTGTAAAGGTGAAATATTTCGATAATAAAATTATTATAACTATTATTGATTACGGTGAAAATTTTCAGCCGCACAAAATTCATAAGCCTGATCTGCAGGAATACTACAAGCATAAGAAAGTCGGGGGATTAGGAATGTATCTGATGAAAACATTAATGGATGAAGTTAAATACAGCTCAGTGCCGGGTAAATACAATCAGGTGCTGCTGACAAAATACATAAACTCTACTTCATAATATGAAGCGTACAGTTCGGAATAAAATTGAAAACAGCGGGAATGATCCGGTAAACCCGGATATAAAAATCAGCTCCGCACCTTCCATCGAGCTTAATTTAAAAAATGATCATACTTCACCTGAAAGATTTAAAAGAAATCTAACGGCGCTCGTTGAATTCAGCAGGATACTCAATTCCAGCCTTGAGCTTAATTTTATTTTAAATAATATTCTCCTTACCTGCATGGGGAAATTTTTTGCTACTAAAGGATTTATAGCATTAAAGAGAGACGGGATCTTAACTCTTACAGCAGTGAAGGGGATTTCGGAGGAATTGAAAAAATCATTTCCAAAAATCTCAGTTCTTTCATGGGAAGGGCATCCTGAATCTGAAAAAGATTTACTCGATAATTTCTTTAAAGATAAATCCTTAAATGATTTTTTAAATTTATGCGGAATAGTTAAGATTGAAAAAATATGTTCTTCAACCGACTGCCTGGGTTTTATCGGACTTGGCGAAAAGTTAAATAAAATCCCTTATACCGACGATGATCTTGAATTCTTAAGAACTATTCTAAATATCTCCGCCACTGCTGTCCAGAATTCTCTAACCATAAATGAACTAACACGGGTTAACCGCGTATTAGATTCAAGAATACAGCGGTTAAATGCCCTTTTCGAATTAAGTAAAGAATTCGGACTGGTTTCCGAAAGCACCCGTGTTGCAAAACTTCTGGTTTATTCCGTAATCGGACAGTTTCTTGTTTCCAAATTTGCAGTTGTTACTTTTGAAGAAAAAGGGATCAACATACTTGAATCAAAAATTCCAGAAGATGTTCTTATTGGAGCTTTAACTCAATACAATTACAGTGAAATCTTTAATCCTATTAGAAAAGAGGAAATAGAAGAAAGTTATCCGGAGTTCGATAAGCTCAACATAGAGCTGATTGTACCTATGCAGATGCAAGGCGTAATAAAAGGTCTTATTCTTTTGGGGAAAAGAATTAATAATAAAAATTATTCCGATTCGGATATTGAATTTATTTTTTCCGTAGGAAGCCTGGCAATAATATCACTGGAAAACAGACGCCTTTTTATTGAAGCCCTGGAAAAGCAAAAGCTTGAAGAGGAGCTGGAAATTGCCAGAGATATACAAAAAAATCTTTTGCCGCATTCCATCCCTGAATATGATAATTTTGAAATTGCAGCAATGAATCTTTCATCGAAACAGGTTGGAGGAGATTACTACGATATAGTAACACTTGCCGATGAGAGCTTCTGTATCGCAATTGCAGATGTATCCGGTAAAGGAGTGGGTGCCGCACTTCTGATGGCGAACCTTCAGGCATTTATTAAAACTACTTGCAAGCACGGAATGAGGCTTGATGAAGCCACTGCCATTATTAATGATCTTATTTCGGAAAATATAACGGACGGCAAATTTATTACATTTTTCTGGGGATTGCTCGACGGAAACGCAAAAACCATCACCTATGTTAATGCCGGGCATAACTATCCTCTTCTGATCCGGAATGGAAAGATTACCAAGCTGGAAAAAGGGGGAATGATATTAGGTGTAATGAAAACAATGATCCCTTATTCCGTGGAGACTATCCGGCTGCAGAGCAATGATGTGATTGTATTATATACAGACGGTATTTCGGAAGCAATGAATGATAGAGGCGAAGAATTCTCTGAGGAGCGTCTGGAAAAACTTGCGGTTCTATCCGCACAGAATTCTGCTCATGATATACTGATTAAAATTCAGAAAGAAGTTCAGTATTTTGCTGCCGGTACTGCTCAATCCGATGATCTCACTTTACTTGTATTGAAAGTTAAATAGCATTCGGTTTCAAAGCAGCTGCTGAAATTAAATTATACTTTTATTCTTCTTATACGGTAAAATATTCAATTTTATCTTTTATTGAGTTAAATTTACAAGCTGTTAAACCTGCGGTCATTCATTATTTCAGTTATGGAAAAAATTAAAAAATACTACTTAAAGAACCGGAAGAGATTAATAATTGCAGCTTCGGTAATTCTTGCATTAATTTCAATTTTAAACTCATATTTCGTCGTTAATGTAAACGTCGTATCGAATGACGAATGCCTATGGCTAACAAAAAATATTGCTGGAAAATCAGTAATCTTTTTTGACTTTGTAAAAGTAGACGGGGTAACTTGGAATGCCGGGATACGTGACGGCGATAAGCTGCTGGCTATCAACGATACTCCCGTTACTACCGGAGTAGATGCTCAAGTGGTTCTGAATAAAGTTGATCCGGGAAAATATGCTAAGTACCTGATTGAAAAAAATGGTAAAGAACTTGCGGTAAATGTATTAATTAAGAAATTTTTCTCCTTCCCTAATTTCGCCTTAAGCTTAATCGGATTTTTCTGGCTGCTGATCGGCTTTATTGTTTTAATGGCAAAACCCGATGGAATTGTTCAGAAGCTTTTTTACGGAATCGGTGCAACGTGGGTTCTTTCGACTACAATAGTACTGCTGCAGTCTGTATTCTTTGCGGAATTTAGTTTTAAAAATTCATTGCTGCTTGTATTATCTTATATCTGGTCAATAAGCTGTTGTTATCTTCCGTTCTTGCTGGTTTATTTTTTCTGGACTTTCCCGAAACAGTTTAGATTTCTTGACAGGAAGCGGGTAAAAGCATTAATCTTTATAATTCCCGGTGTGATATCGATAGCTGCTTTTATTACAATATTCTTATCATTTACATTCAGTGAAAACTTTGTTGAGATTTTTCAAAAAATTGTCGGATATCTTCAGATATTGATTTTTTCGGGGTATATTATTGCATACATATCCCTGATAATAAACTACAGGCGTCTGGAAACAGCGGAAGAGAAGAAACCGATAAAAATAATTCTAGGCGCATTTACATTGGGCCTCCTGGCTTCAATCTATACAGCATTCGTTGCACCTGCTATAACTGATACTGTATTTAACTCACCGGAATTCTATACCCCGGTAATTTTAATTATTGCTTTACCGCTTGCATTCGCTTATGCAATATTTAAATACCAGCTGATGGACGTCAGCGTAGTTGTTAAGAATACGATAATTTACGGAACAGCAACTCTGACGATTGCTGCAATTTATTTTTTTGTAATCTATGTAATAGGACAGGAACTCAGCAAAGTAATTACTGGAGCACGGGAATATCAGGGGATAACAGCCGCAGTTTTATTCATAATTTTTGCAATAGTATTCCAATCGACAAAGGATAAATTCCAGGATTTCCTGACTGCAAGATTCTATCCGGAACAGTTTGCTTATCAAAAGGTGCTGGTAAAATTCAGCAATGAACTCCCGACTCTTGTAGGATTGGAAAAGATTCTCGAATCTATGAAGGAAACTTTCGTCAGCGCACTCAAGATCGGTACATTCGGAATTCTTGTTAAAGATGATGAAGCAGAGAATTACACTCTTATTAAAAGCGTCGGAATTTCGGACCGCTCTTTTAAAATAGAAGGGAAGAATGATCATTCCGTCTCTCCCCTATTGAAATTTATTAATGAGAAATCGCTCTTATCAGAAAAGGTATTTATAGAACAGCATGATTTCATAAATACGTTTCCTGAAAGTGCGGCTCAATTGATCAAAGAAAATGTATATACAATAATTCCAATGATCATAAGTTCCAGGGTTATCGGGCTTTTATTATTCGGATTAAAACATTCAGGTTCACAGTTTGCAGGCAAGGATCTGGAACTCCTGTCAGCCGTAGCCAATCAGGCGGCAATTGCAATTGAAAATGCGCGTCTTTATAAAACCGAAGCCGAAAAGAATAAAATTCAGAGGGACTTGGAACTTGCGTACAGAATACAGCAGGGCCTGCTTCCGAAATGCATCCCCGACATACATGGATTGGATATTTGCGGCGAAATGATACCTGCAATGCAGGTCGGAGGTGATTACTACGATCTGATTACCATTTCCGGTTCCAAATTGTTCGTTGTTGTGGGCGATGTTTCCGGAAAAGGCTTGTCGGCATCTCTTTATATGACGAAGCTTCAGACAATGATACAGATAGTCTGCACTCCGGGAAAATCTCCAAAAGAAATTTTAATTGAAATAAACAGGCGTTTTTATGAAAGCATTGAGAGAAACTGGTTTGTTACAATGACGCTGGCTTTATTCGATATGGAAAAAAGAACAGTTAAATTCTGCCGGGCCGGACATATGCCTATATTATTTGCTTCAAACGGAACTGTTCATTCCTTCAGGACCCAAGGAATCGGTATTGGACTGGAGAAAGGATTAATATTTGAAAAAACTTTAATAGAAGAAGAAGTACCGATAAAATCAGGAAGTCTTTTTGCTTTCTTTTCAGACGGCATCACCGAAGCAATGAATGAAAAAGAAGATATGTTCGGTGAAGAACAGCTTTATAAAATGTTAAGAAATACATCTGCAAAACGCTCCGGGGAAATAATGAACGATATCTGGAATTCCGTTAAATCTTTCCGGGGCAGCGCCGAACAGAATGACGATATGACAATGGTACTGGTGAAAGTGAATTGACTTTTCCATTTTTTAGCAAAAAATTTTTCTCAACAACTATGCAAACTTGACTTTTTTCCTAACGGCTTCAGTTGCTTAGCTTACTAGTCACTCAAGTATTTTCCAGAAAGAATCCTTGCGGGTGATCTTCCCCTGAGCGAACTCAAGCAGGTCAACCCCCCGAACTTCGATATGCTGCCCTGACACTGATGTCCCGGTAAGTGTCCATTCAGAGACTCCGAAATTACCGCAGACCCAGTGCTGATCGTCTCCATAATGCACATCCGGAATCCCCTCAAAACGTTTTGCCAGGCCTGCCCGAACTTCGTTCTTCCCGACATACCGGTCGCCGCGAGGCTTGGCGCCTCTCGGCATGTAGAAGATGCAATCATCTGCGAAATAGCTCATGATGGAATCCAGATCATGGCGATTGAACGCTTCCCAAGAATCCCTTCAACAATTCATAGGTCATATGCTCGGACATTGGAACCTCCATGTGTGATACTTGATTTAGAAAAATTGAATCAGCTAAGGCGTTTGAAGTAAACTCTTCAAAGAATTCTTCTGCGTTTTCCAGGTGATTAAATCCGAAAATCCAGCAGGTTTCGGATACGTCGGAAAAGTCCATTCCGCCTTTGGCAATAGCCGGATTATTATGCCGTCCGTCCCGGCCGTTATATTGATTAGCAATCTCAAATGCTTTTTCCCAAACATTTATCAATTTTGTATCGGTTATGTATTTTCTCCAATTTACTTTTTCCTCGGTGTAAAATCCAGGTGACCCGTTGCCGATGATGTTTCCGTCGGGAATTTTAATATAACCGGAATTTTCTTTTACATAAGCCAGTTTATCCGGCGTTGCTTGGTTTTCATTCCACTCACTGTGCTGAACAATATGTATGCGGGAATTAGTATTAATAAAAGGAAGTTTGTTTTTAATATTTCGAACGAGAGAAGCTGAAAAGTCGGACTGGCCGGCCTCAG
>Ga0105106_10001691_pt1 | contig 15871 bp, 12 predicted proteins | sample PPLLaktember2015_5_FD_79109 | JGI IMG/M metagenome (GOLD analysis project Ga0105106, IMG submission 79109) | Freshwater sediment microbial communities from Prairie Pothole Lake near Jamestown, North Dakota, USA - PPLs Lake P8 Core (1) Depth... | ecosystem: Environmental > Aquatic > Freshwater >...
CGACCGTGCCGCCGAGCTGCGCCGCCATCGTCTGCATCCCGTAGCAGATGCCGAGCACCGGCACCCCCAGCGACCACACGACGTCCGGCGCCCGCGGCGTGTCGCCTTCGGTCACGCTGTTCGGTCCTCCGGAAAGCACGATGCCGCGCGGGGCGTAGGCGCGGACGAAGTCCGGGTCGACGTCGAACGGATGAATTTCGCAGTAGACGTGCGATTCGCGCAGGCGCCGCGCGATGAGCTGCGTGTACTGCGCGCCGAAATCGAGAATCAGTATCCTGGAGTGGGAAGTGGCGGCCATGCGGGACCTTCGATGCTGGAAAGAGGCGGCGGAAAGCACGAGGCCGGCAGATGCCGGCCTCGGGTTCGTGGTGTCATTCGACCCGGTAGTTGGGCGCTTCCTTCACGATCTGGACGTCGTGAACGTGCGACTCGCGAATGCCCGCTGATGTGATCTCGACGAACTCCGCGCGCGTGCGCAGCTCGTCGACCGTGGCGCAGCCGCAGTAGCCCATCGCCGACCGCAAACCGCCCATCAGCTGGTGGATGACGTTGACCAGAGGCCCCTTGAACGGTACGCGTCCCTCGATGCCCTCGGGGACCAGCTTCTCCGCGTCGCCCTCCGCCTCGAGCTCCTGGAAGTAGCGGTCGGAGCTGCCCTGCTGCATCGCGCCGAGCGAGCCCATGCCGCGGTAGCTCTTGTACGAGCGTCCCTGATAGAGCTCGATGTCGCCCGGGGACTCCTCCGTGCCGGCGAAGAGGCTCCCCATCATCACGACCGATGCGCCGGCCGCGATCGCCTTGGCGATGTCGCCCGAGAAGCGGATGCCGCCGTCGGCGACGACCGGAATGTCGAGTTTGGCCACGCCCTCGATCGCGTTCTGGATCGCCGAGATCTGCGGGACGCCGACGCCCGCGACGATCCGCGTGGTGCAGATCGAGCCCGGCCCGATGCCGACCTTGACGCCGTCGGCGCCATGGTCGACGAGGGCCTTCGCTCCCGCTGCAGTGGCCACGTTGCCGCCGATCACCTGCACCTGGGGAAACTTGCTCTTGACCCATTGCACGCGGTCGAGCACGCCCTGCGAGTGCCCGTGGGCGGTGTCGACGACGATGACGTCCACGCCCGCCGCGACCAGCAACTCGACGCGTTCCTCGTTGTCGCTCGCCACGCCGACCGCCGCGCCGACCCGCAGCCGCCCCAGCTCGTCCTTGCAGGCGAGTGGGTGCTCGGTCGATTTCAGGATGTCCTTGACGGTGATGAGGCCGCGCAGCTCCATCTCGCCGTTGACGACCAGTACGCGCTCCAGACGATGGCGATGCATCAGCGCCTTGGCCTGGTCGAGGTCGGCACCCTCGCGCACCGTAACCAGGCGATCGCCCTTGGTCATAATGTTCGCGACGGGTTGGTCGAGGTTCGTCTCGAAGCGCGTGTCGCGATTGGTGACGATGCCGACGACCTTCCTGCCCTCGACGACCGGGAGGCCGGAGAACCGGTGCTGCTTCTTCAGCGCGAGCACCTCCCGCACCGACATCGTCGGCGGGACCGTGATCGGATCCTTGACGACCCCGCTCTCGAAGCGCTTGACCTTCGCGACCTCGGCCGCCTGCCGGGCGGCTACCATGTTCTTGTGCACGATGCCCAGCCCGCCCTCCTGCGCGATGGCGATGGCCAGGCGTGCCTCGGTAACGGTGTCCATCGCCGCGGACAGCAGCGGGATGTTGAGCGTGATCTTGCGGGTGAGGCGGGTTTGCAGCGAGACGTCGCGCGGGACGACGACGGAATGGGCGGGAACGAGCAGGACGTCGTCGAAGGTCAGCGCTTTCCGGACCACACGCATGACGGGAACTCCTCTACACAAAAATGGATTATACCCGCGACGGTCATACCCTCCAACGATCGGACCCGGCTCGGTCGACCGCCTCGGGACGCGCCGGGGTCGCCGCGCGGACGTTTGACGCGTTCGTGGTCTTGGATTACCTTGCCATTGTCATAAAGCGCCTGCGAGGCCAGAAAATGAATCGTCGAAGCGTCGTATCGGCACGCGTGCCGGCACTGGTCGTCGTCGCGTTCGCGGCGGGACTACTGCTTTTTGCCGCACCCGCCGGCGCCGCGCTCTACAAGTGGACGGATGCGAACGGACGAGTGGTGTACTCGGACCAGCCCCCGCCCGGCGACACGAAGTCCGAGGTCCTGCAATCCGCGCCGGCACCGGCGAATCCGAATGCGTTGAAGGAACTCGCCGCGAAGGACGTCGAGCTCCGGCAGCGCCAGGCGCAGCGCGCGGAGCAGGGCAAGAAGGCAGACCAGGCTCGCGTCGATGCGGCGAGGAAAGAGGACATGTGCGTGCAGGTCCGGAACCAGATCAAGGCATACCAGTCCGACACGCCGATCTACCGCTTCAATGAGAAGGGTGAACGGGTTTATGTCGACGACGCGGCAAGGCAGAAGGAACGCGAGCGCCTGCAGGCATTGCAGCGGGAGCAGTGCCCCGGCTGAGGGCGGTCCGCCGTCTCCGCAAACGGCAACGGCGATCCTTGGATCGCCGTTGCCGTTTCGCACGCCCGGGTAATTCGCAGCCCGCGGTGCTCAGCCCGAGGGACGCGTCCCGCGCGGCCGCCCTCGACACGCTACTTCTTGTCCAGATTCGCCTGATTGATCTTGACGTCGGTTTTCGCCTTCAGGGCGGCCAGATAGGCAGCACTGAGTTCGCGGCCGATCTGTTCCCCGACCCGACTCGACGCGGCGGCCAACCGCGCGGCATCCGCCGTCACCGGCATGATGACCTTCTCGACCTTGTAGATCGAGAAGCCTCCGCGCTCGTTGGTCGATCCCACATATTGCGGGACCTTGGCCGGGTCGACCTGGAAGATCTTGGTCATTGCGTCGGGCGGAAACCCGGCCTGCGCCTGGTTGCGCGCCAAGGTCACCGTGCGCGTGAACGCGACGCCGGTCTCCTTGGCGCTCTTGCCCTGCACGAGCAGCGCGAGCTTGTCGCGACCCTGCTTGTGCGCCATTTCGCTCGCCCCGCGTGCGATGAGTTGGCGGCGGATCTCGTCCCTGACCTCCTCGAACGGGCGGGGAGCCGAGGGCTTGTGCTCGAGGATTCGCCCCGCCATCAGCGCATTGGGGCCGACTTCGATGGCCTCGGTATTGCGTTTGTTCTGCAGCGATTCCGGTGAGAAGAGCGCTTGAATGAACTTCGCGTTGCCGAGCGCGATGGCCTGGGCCTGCGTCCGCGTGACCAGGGGCGAGGTCTGCACCGGTACGCTCAACGCCGTCGCGACGCCGGCGAGCGAATCGCTCTGCTCGTAGACGAGGTTCTGGAACTGGTCTGCCGCGGACGCGAACTTCTGCGCGGCGCGCTGCCGCTTGAGATCACTTTCGATCTGGCCCTTCACCTCGTCGAAAGGCCGGACCTTCGCGGGGCTGATCCCGGCAAGCTTGATCACGTGCCAGCCGAAATCGGTCTGCACCGGATCCGAGATGTCGCCGACGTTCATCGCCCACGCGGCGTCCTCGAACGGCTTCACCATCGTGCCGCGGGCGAAGCTGCCGAGATCACCGCCCTGGGACGCGGACCCCGGATCCTGCGAGAACTCCTTCGCGAGCTCGCCGAACTTCGCCGGATTGGCTCTCGCTTGAGCGGCAAGCGCCTCGGCCCTCTTCTTCGCCGCGGCCTTCTGCGTGTCGTCGGCATCGGGCTTGACCGCAACGAGAATGTGCGCGGCCGAGCGCTCCTCGCCTCGCGTGTAGGCCTTGGCGTTGTCGTCGTATTGCTTCTTCACGTCCGTGGCGTCGACGGTCGATTGACCGGCGATCGTGTCCAGCGTGAGCAGGACGTATTCGAACTTCACCTGCTCCGGCGTGCTGAACGCGGCCTGATTCTCGTCGTAGAACGTCTTGACCTGCGCCTCGTCGGTCCGCATGTCCTTGACGAAGGGCTCCGCATCGACGCTCGCCAGCGCGACCTCGCGCTTCTGCTCCAGCAGGCCGAGGTAGCGCTCGCCGCTCGCCCGGGCCACGATGTTGCCCTGCACAAGCGGTTCCTGAAGCGGCGCCATCGTCAGCTCGCGGCGCACGCGATCCTCGAACATCGCCGGCGTCATGTTCTGCCCGGCCAGCAGCTGCCGGTAGCGCTCGGTCGAGAACCGGCCGTTGTCCTGAAAGGCAGGGATGTCCGCGATCACCTGCTGCAGCTGGCCGTCGGTGACGCGGAACGACTCCTGCCTCGCCTTGTTCTGCAGCAGCCTCTGGTTGACGACGCTCTCGAGCACCGCGAAGCGAACCTCGGGACTTTCGAACATCGACGGATCGTAATTACGTCCCAGTGCCTGCCGCATGCGATCCTGCTGTTCGCGCATGGCGTCGTTGAACTCGTCCTGCGTGATCGCCTCGCCCCCAACCGTCGCCACCTCCCGGAGCTGGTCCGAGCCGCGGAAGTAGTAATCGACGCCGAAGAAGGCGAACGGCAACGTGATCAGCGCGAGGATGACCTGGACTATGCGCTTGTGCTTGCTGACGATATCGAACATGCGGTGCGCTCGGTGTTCCGCGCCGGACGTCGGGCGTCTCGGCGCTGCGGTGCCGCCGATGGCTGCGCCCACCGACGGACATCAAAAAGGGCGAACTCGCGTTCGCCCTTCGTTATTGGCGGAGTGGACGGGACTCGAACCCGCGACCCCCGGCGTGACAGGCCGGTATTCTAACCAACTGAACTACCACTCCCTGCATCTCGGTGCATCCGGTCCGCGCGCTGCCTGGCTGGTGGGTGCTGACGGGATCGAACCGCCGACATTCGCCTTGTAAGGGCGACGCTCTACCAGCTGAGCTAAGCACCCGCGCCCGTTTCGGAAGTACGACGCCTCCCGGCGGGCCGAATCGAATCGGTACTGGCTGACAAGCCCGCTAGTTTACAGCATCCTTGAGTGCTTTGCCAGCGCGGAACTTCGGCACCTTCGCGGCGCGGATCTTGATGGCGGCACCCGTCCTCGGATTGCGCCCCTGACGGGCGGTGCGCTTGCCTACGAAGAACGATCCGAAGCCGACAAGCGTCACGATGTCGCCTTTCTTCAGTGAATTGCGGATCGAGTTCACGGTGGCGTCGAGCGCGCGCCCGGCGGCGGCCTTCGAGATGTCGGCGTGGCGCGCAATGGCATCGATCAGTTCGGATTTGTTCACGATCTCGTCCCCTAGTGGAATTGGTGGCGGGTGGAGCCCCGGATTCGGCGCCGTTCGGGTCGCCGCACGGAGTTCGGTCTGCAGGGCGTTGTGCCGGATGATGCGTCGGTGATGCAAGCGGGAAATCTCTCGTCAGTACGACGGACCGCGTTGCCCTTTATAGCAATCGCAAATTCCGCATGTCAAGGTCGTGTCGGAATGCACGACGACTTCGACGCAACGAACGAGAAGCACGTTGCTCGGCCACGAAGTAGTGGCTCGGGAATTGCCTGCCCCGAACGCACATCACATCCGGCGTGAACTTGCGAACGCAACGCGCGATGCGGATTGAGGAACCCGCCGATGGTGCGCGCAGGCGACAGGGGCCGGCGCGCTGATTCGCACGCCGGCCCGGTCTGCTAGTGCTTGATGAGGGCGGGCTTGTCGTCCGGAGCCGCCACGGGAGGCACCGCCGGCGCTTCGCCAGCCGTGTCCGCCAGCGGGGACGGTTGCCGCTCGAGCGCTGCCTCGAGCACCTGCTCGATCCAGCGCACCGGGCGAATCTCGAGGCGATTCTTGATCTCTTCCGGAATTTCGGCAAGGTCCTTGACGTTCTCTTCCGGAATCAGCACGGTCTTGATGCCGCCGCGTCCCGCCGCCAGCAGTTTCTCCTTGAGTCCGCCAATCGGCAGCACTTCGCCGCGCAACGTGATCTCGCCGGTCATTGCAACATCGGCGCGCACGGGAATCCCGGTCAGGACCGACACCATCGCCGTCACGATCGCGCCGCCGGCGGACGGGCCGTCCTTCGGCGTCGCCCCTTCGGGCAGGTGGATGTGCAGATCCGTCTTCTGGTAGAAATCCGGCGCGATCCCGAGCGCCTTCGACCGGTGACGCACGACCGACAGCGCGGCGGCGATGGACTCGTTCATCACGTCGCCGAGTTTGCCCGTCGTGGTCGTCTTGCCCTTGCCGGGCAATGCCACGGCCTCGATGGTCAGCAGATCGCCCCCGACTTCGGTCCAGGCCAGTCCGGTGACCTGGCCGACCTGATTCCGCTTCTCGGCGATTCCGTACGTGTAGCGGCGCACGCCCAAGTACTTGTCCAGGTTCTTCGAGTTGACCTCGACGGGACCTTTCCCGCGACGCGTCTTGCCTTCGCTCTGCTTGAGCAGGAGGCCCTTCACTACCTTGCGGCAGATCTTGCTGATTTCGCGTTCGAGGCTGCGCACGCCTGCCTCGCGCGTGTAGAAGCGGACGATGTCGCGCAGTGCGCTCTCGGCCACGTGCAATTCGGCCGACTTCAACCCGTTGAGCTTGACCTGCTTGGGCAGCAAATACTGCTTGGCAATCGCGATCTTCTCGTCCTCGGTGTAGCCGGACAGGCGGATCACTTCCATCCGGTCGAGCAGCGGGGCCGGAATGTTCATGGTATTCGCCGTGGCGACGAACATCACGTCCGACAGGTCGTACTCGACCTCGACGTAGTGGTCGACGAACGTGCTGTTCTGTTCGGGATCGAGCACCTCGAGCAACGCCGACGACGGGTCGCCACGGAAGTCCTGCCCCATCTTGTCGACTTCGTCGAGCAGAAACAGCGGGTTGCGCACGCCGACCTTGGTCATGTTCTGCAGAATCTTGCCCGGCATCGAGCCGATATAGGTCCGGCGATGGCCGCGGATTTCGGCCTCGTCGCGCACGCCGCCGAGCGACATGCGAACGAATTTCCGGCCTGTCGCCTTGGCGACCGACTGGCCCAGCGATGTCTTGCCGACGCCCGGCGGCCCGACAAGACACAGTATCGGCGCCTTGAGCCGGTCGACGCGCTGCTGGACCGCGAGATACTCGACGATCCGCTCCTTCACCTTCTCGAGGCCGTAGTGGTCGGCGTCGAGGATCTTGACGGCCGCCGCGAGGTCTTTGCTGATCTTCGCCTTCTTCTTCCACGGCAACGCGGTCAGCGTGTCGATGAAGGTCCGGACGACGGTCGCTTCGGCCGACATCGGCGACATCATCTTGAGCTTTTTAAGCTCCGCCATCGCCTTGGCTTCGGCCTCCTTCGACATGCGTGCCGCCTTGATCTTCTTCTCGGTCTCCTCGAGGTCGGCGTTGTCGTCGCCCTCGCCGAGTTCCTTCTGGATTGCCTTGACCTGCTCGTTGAGGTAGTACTCGCGCTGGCTCTTCTCCATCTGGCGCTTGACGCGTCCCCGGATGCGCTTCTCGACCTGCAGGATGTCGACCTCGCCCTCGAGCACACCGAGCAGATGTTCCAGACGCTTGGCGACGTCGGCCATCTCAAGGATTTCCTGCTTCTGCTCGAGCTTGAGCGGCAGATGCGCCGCGATCGCGTCGGCGAGACGGCCGCCGTCGTCGATGCCGGCCATCGAAGTCAGGATCTCCGGCGGGATCTTCTTGTTGAGCTTGACGTACTGGTCGAACTGGGCGAGCAGCGCACGGCGCATCGCCTCCACCTCGTGCGGCTGGCCGCCGTCGGCCGGCAGCGTGTCCACTTCCGCGGCGAGGTATTCACCCTCGTCGTTGACGCCGATCAGGCGCGCACGTTGCGTGCCTTCGACTAGCACCTTGACGGTGCCATCGGGCAGCTTGAGCATCTGCAGAACGGTAGCCACGCTGCCGATCGGGTACAGATCGTCGGCGGACGGATCGTCCTTGGCGGCCGATTTCTGCGCGACCAGCAGGATGTGCTTGCCGGTGTCCATCGCAACGTCGAGCGCCTTGATCGACTTCGGGCGCCCCACGAACAGCGGGATCACCATGTGCGGGAACACCACGACGTCGCGCAGCGGTAGCAGCGGCAGGGAGGAATTCTCGGCGGGAAGGGTGGTTTCGGTAGCCATACGAGCCTCAGGACACGGGATTCAAAGATCAAAATGGGGCCGCCGGCCGCCGGTGTCAAGCCACGAACGGGAATACGGGAAAAATCTCAGCAGGGCCGCGGAGTTAGCGTGCCAGCGCCCGACACACGGGGGACCTGTTCCCCGAACCGGCGGAGGATCGGGCCCCGTCTCCGGCGAGGGGCCAATGGCCGTGGTCCGGGCATGGACACCGCTCGCTGCGGCGGTTGCCGCCGGACCGCTCGCGCCGCCGCGACGGCTAACTGTGCGCCGATGCGACCTTCGGCGTCTCCGCGAACATCAGCAGCGGTTTGCCGTCGTTGGTGATCGTCGCTTCGTCGACGACGACGCGCGACAGGTTGGTCTGCGAAGGAAGGTCGTACATGACATCGAGCAGGACCTGCTCGAGTATCGAGCGCAGGCCCCGCGCTCCGGTCTTGCGCGCCAGCGCCTTCCTCGCGATGGCGAGCAGTGCGGCCTCGCGAATCTCGAGCTCGACGCCTTCCATCCGGAACATTTTCTGGTACTGCTTGATCAACGCATTCTTCGGTTCGACCAGAATCTGGATCAGCGCGGCCTCGTCCAGTTCCTCCAGTGTGGCCACGACCGGCAGGCGACCGACGAACTCCGGAATGAGGCCGAACTTGATCAGGTCTTCCGGCTCGGCGTCGCGCAGCAGCAGGCCGATGTCCTTGCGGTCGTCCGGGGACGTCACCTCGGCGCCGAAGCCGATGCCGGTCTTCGCGGTGCGGTTGCGGATGATCTTCTCAAGGCCGTCGAACGCGCCGCCGCAGACGAACAGGATGTTGGTCGTGTCGACCTGGACAAACTCCTGGTTCGGGTGCTTGCGGCCGCCCTGCGGCGGCACCGACGCGATGGTGCCTTCGATCAGCTTGAGCAGCGCCTGCTGGACACCCTCACCCGAGACGTCGCGCGTGATCGACGGGTTGTCGCTCTTGCGCGAGATCTTGTCGATCTCGTCGATGTAGACGATGCCGCGCTGCGCCTTGTCGATGTCGTAGTCGCACTTCTGCAGCAGCTTCTGGATGATGTTCTCGACGTCCTCGCCGACGTAGCCCGCTTCGGTGAGCGTCGTCGCGTCGGCGATCACGAACGGCACGTCGAGCAGCCGCGCCAGCGTCTGGGCGAGCAGCGTCTTGCCCGAACCCGTCGGCCCGATCAGCAGAATGTTGCTCTTGGCGAGCTCGACCTCGTCGTCCTTCCCGCCGGTCTCCAGTCGCTTGTAATGGTTGTAGACCGCGACGGAGAGTATCTTCTTCGCGAGGTCCTGGCCGATCACGTACTGGTCCAGTATCTGGCGGATCTCGTGCGGCGTGGGCAGCTTGTTCTTGTCCGCGCGCGCCGCCTCCGCGCTGGTGCCTTCCTCGCGGATGATGTCGTTGCACAGTTCGATGCATTCGTCGCAGATGAACACCGACGGACCCGCGATCAGCTTCCGCACCTCGTGCTGGCTCTTGCCACAGAAGGAGCAGTAAAGGAGCTTGTCGCCGGTGGGCTTGTCGGCCATCGTATCGGGAATGCGTGTCGATTCAGTTCTGTTCGGTCGGAACCGGTGGCCCGACTTTACCCGCCCTGCACCCGCTTCTGCAAGACCTTGTCCACGATGCCGTAGCTCTGGGCCCCGTCGGCGGTAAGGAAATTGTCCCGGTCGTGATCGGCTTCCACCTGCTCGGGCGAACGCCCCGTGAATCCGGCCATCAGCTTGATGAAGCGCTTCTTCAGGTCGATCACGAACTGGGCGTGACGCTCGATGTCGGACACCTGGCCCTGGAAACCGCCGGACGGCTGGTGGATCATCACCGTCGAGTTCGGCAGCGCAAAGCGCTTTCCCTTGGCGCCGGCCGCGAGGAGGAACGCGCCCATGCTCGCGGCCATGCCCACGCAGAGCGTGGAAACGTCCGGTCGGATGAACTGCATCGTGTCGAAGATCGCCATCCCGGCGGAAATCGCGCCGCCCGGTGAATTGATGTAGAAATGGATGTCCTTGTCCGGATTTTCCGACTCCAGAAAGAGCATCTGCGCGACGATCAGGTTCGCCGTGGCGTCGTTGACCGGCCCGACCAGGAACACCACACGCTCCTTCAGGAGCCGGGAGTAGATGTCGTACGCGCGCTCGCCGCGTCCGCTCTGCTCGATCACCATCGGGATGAGACCCAGCGCCTTTGGTTCGTCCATGTCTGCCTCGTTCGTTGTGCCCGCTCGGGCGGTAGGGGAATGGGGGGCCGCGCAGGCCCGGCGCGCCTGCAATCGTCTGTCGCCACATTGGGGCGCAGACCCGGCACGCAATCGGGTCGGTCCCCGGAAAGGTCTGGACTACCGGATGTGCGTCACCGGATGTGCGCTACCGACCGCCCGGCTCAGTTGCGGCCCGGGCCCATCAACTCGGCGAACGTCGCCGGTCTGTCCTGGACCTTCGCGCGGGCGAGCACCCAGGCCACGACATTGGCTTCGAGCGCGAGGGATTCGAACTCGCTCAAGCGCTCGGGCTTTTCGTAATGCCAGCGTACGACGGCCTCGGGCTGCTCGTACGTTTGCGCGGCTTCGACCACCAGCGCCTTCACCTGTTCGGGCTTCGCCTGCAGCGACTCGCGGCGAACCACCTCGGACAGGGCAAGTCCCATCGCGACCCGTTCCTCCGCATTGGCGCGGAACATGTCCGGCGTCAGCTTGATGTCTTCCGCCTTCATGCCCTGTTGCTGGAGGTCTGCCGCCATTCGCTGTGCCATGTTCCCCGCCTCCATGTCGACGAGCGACTTGGGCACGGCGAACTCGGCGCTCTTGCGCAGTGCCGCCAGCGCCTGCTCCTTCACCTTTGCTTCGATCTTGCGCTTCAGTTCGAACCTGAGGTTCGACGCGACTTCGGATTTCAGGTCGCCGATGTCGCCGCTCGCGATGCCGAACGCCTTCGCGAATTCGGCGTCGACCGCCGGCAGCACCGGCGCCGACACGGACTTGACCGTGAGGACGAACTCAGCGAGTTTCCCCGCGACTTCCTTGCCGTGATAGTCGGCGGGAAAGGTCAGCGTGAACGTCTTGGTCTCGCCGGCCTGCATCCCGGTCAGCGCATGATCGAATTCGGGAAGCATCCGGCCTTCGCCGATGAGAATCGCGAATTCCTTGGCCTGCCCGCCTGGGAATTCGACACCGTCGATCCGGCCCGTGAAATCGACGATCACCCGATCCCCGGCCCCTGCCGGCCGCGACACCGCCTCGAACCGCGAACGCTGCTTGCGCAGCACCTCGATCGTGTCGTCGACGTCGGAAGGGAGCACTTCGGCTACCGGGCGCTCGATCGTGGCGGTCGAGAGGTCGCCGATGCGAACTTCGGGATACACCTCGAATACGGCCGAGAACTCAAGCCGGTCCGCTGCCGCATCGGCTTTCGGCTCGATCCGCGGATAGCCGGCAACGCGAAGGTTCTGTTCCCGAACCGCCGCGGAGAACGACTGCTGAACGGCGTCCGAGATGACGTCGGAGCGCACCTGAGGCCCGTACTGCTGCGCGACCATCTTCATCGGCACCTTGCCGGGCCGGAAGCCGGGAATCTTCACGTTCTTCGCAAGCCGGGCCAGACGCTTCCCGACTTCGGACTCGATGTCGGCCAGCGGTACGGCAACGTTGAGCCGGCGTTCGAGCTGACCGAGGGTTTCGAGGCTGGTTTGCATGTGCAACGAATCCTTGCTAGATTGAGTTCGTGGTGCGAAAGGGGGGACTCGAACCCCCACGGGCTGCCCCGCTGGAACCTAAATCCAGTGCGTCTACCAATTCCGCCACTTTCGCAGTTTCCACTCCTGGCAGCCGCTTTCGCCGAACGGGCGAGTATAGCCGAAACGCGTGGTTCCCGCCAGCGCAAACCCGCTGCGGCGGCGCCGCGCTCGACAGGGAAACGTGTCCTTATCGGCGCATCGCGCCCGTTACGCGTGTCGGTTGCCCATTACGAAAACTTTCCGGTCGCGTCGCTGCTCGTGCCGCGCTCGCTTCGGCCGGCGGTCGTCGCAATTTACCGCTTCGCCCGAGCGGCGGACGACGTGGCCGACGAGGGCGAGGCCACGCCCGCGGATCGGCTGGCCGAACTCGCGCGCTTCGAACAGGCTTTGGACGTCATCGCGGCCGGAAGTCTTCCGCGCGAATCCCTGTTCGCGGAACTGGGCGCCGTCGTCGCGACGCATCGCTTGCCGATCGACCTGCTGCGCGACCTGCTCAGCGCATTCCGGCAGGACCTGATGACGCAACGCTATTCGACCCACGCGGCGCTGGTCGACTACTGCCGGCGTTCCGCCAATCCCATCGGCCGCCTGCTGCTGCACCTCTACGGGGTCGCCACGCCGGTCAATCTCGAACGCTCCGACGCCATCTGCACCGCCCTGCAACTGATCAACTTCTGGCAGGACGTGGCGCTCGACTGGTCCAAGGGACGCGTCTACCTCCCGCAGGAAGACCTCGCGCGGTTCGGCGTCGACGAGCGGCAGATCGCCGAAGGCCGCTGCGACGCCGGTTGGCACGCGCTGATGGCCTTCGAAACCCGGCGCACCCGGTCGCTGCTGGAAGCCGGGCGCCCGCTCGTCCGCGAGCTTCCGTGGCGACTGGGTCTGGAACTCTCGGGGGTCCTTGCGGGCGGGCACCGGATTCTCGACGGCATCGAGGCGGCAGGCGGCGACGTCTTCCGCCGGCGCCCGCGTCTGCACCGCATGGACTGGGCGATCGTCGCCGCCCGAGCGCTGTTCCCGCCACGCCGCCATCGCGCACCGAGCTGACCGGACGCGCCGGACGAGTGGATCGATGACCCCCGACGAATACTGTCAGCAGAAGGCCGCGCAAAGCGGATCGAGCTTCTACTACAGCTTCATGTTCCTGCCGCCCGAGCGTCGACGGGCGATCACGGCGCTGTACACGTTCTGCCGCGAAGTCGACGACGTGGTCGACGAAGTCTCCGACCCGGGGGTCGCACTGGCGAAGCTTGCATGGTGGCGACAGGAAATCGCGGCGGTCTACGGGGGCGAACCACAGCATCCGGTGACAAAGGCCTTGCAGCCGGTGGTGGCGAGCTTCGCACTGCCCGAGGCCCACTTCCAGACCATCATCGACGGGATGACAATGGACCTCGAAAACTCCCGCTACCTCGATTTCGCCGACCTGGAGCGCTACTGTCACCGGGTCGCCGGCGTCGTCGGGCTGATGTCGGCCGAAATCTTCGGCCGCACGCGTCCCGAAACACTCCAGTTCGCCCGGGACCTCGGCATTGCCTTCCAGCTCACGAACATCATCCGCGACGTCGGCGAAGATGCCCGCCGCGGCCGCATCTACCTTCCGCAGGACGAGCTCGCGCGACACGGCGTGACGTCGTCGGCGCTGCTTGCGCGTGAGGGCGGGCCGGAGTTTCGCGAGTTGATGAGGGAGCAGGTCAACCGGGCTCGGCAGTGGTATGCGCGGGCGCTCCGCGCATTGCCCGGCGAGGACCGCCGCGCCCAGCGCCCGGGCCTCATCATGGCCGCGATCTACATGGCGCTGCTGGACAAGATCGAAGGTGACAGGTTCGCGGTTCTCGATCGCCGCATCGCGTTGACGCCCCTGCGCAAGTTCTGGATCGCGTGGACCACGGCGCGGCGAACCTGATCGGCCGCACGCGCCGTCGAGTCGCGGTCGTCGGTGGCGGATGGGCCGGTTGCGCGGCCGCCGTGACCCTGGCCAATGCCGGCCTCGAAGTCACCGTGTTCGAGCAGGCAAGTACCCTCGGTGGGCGCGCGCGACGCGTGATGCGGGACGGACTGGTCCTCGACAATGGCCAGCATCTGCTGATCGGTGCGTACACGACGACCCTCGGCCTGCTGTCGCTCGTACACGGGCGCGCGCCGGCGCCACGGCTCCTCCATCGACTTCCGCTGACGCTGCAGCCGTTCGGACGCGCGCGCGACGCCGTGGACCTTGTGGCGTGGCGCCTCCCCGCCCCGTGGCATCTCGTTGCCGCTCTGCTCGGCGCGCACGGTCTGCGCTGGCACGAGCGGCTCGCGCTCATGGGCGCGTTTCGCCGCTTGCAGCGCGCCGCGTTCCGGTGCCCGGCCGGCCAGAGCGTCACCCAGATGCTCGTCGAAGCACCGCCGCGCACTTTGGCAAGCGTCTGGGCGCCGCTGTGCCTCGCTGCGCTCAACACGCCGCCGCAGGCGGCGTCGGCACAGGTCTTCGCCCGGGTCCTGCGCGAAGCGTTTGCCGGACCGCGTCGCAACAGCGACTTCCTGGTGCCGGCCACCGATCTGTCCGCACTTTTCCCCGACGCTGCGGCCCGGTTCGTCGCGGCACGCGGCGGCGAGATCCGGACGGCGATCCGCGCCCGCGTGCTGGCGACGGGGGACGGTACCGCTGTGGTTCAGACTGCCAGCGGCCAGGAGACATTCGCGGCTGCGATCGTGGCGACCGGGCCGCACCAGCTCGCCGGCGCCGTCGACGGAGGGACGCGCCCGGGATCGCCGTGGCGCGACGCCCTCGAGCAGACAGCCGGCTTCCGCTACGAATCGATCACCACCGTCTACCTGGGCCTTGCCGGTCGCGTGGATTCAGCCGCGCGGGTCGCGCGCCTCGACGACGCGCCCGGCCAGTGGTTGTTCGATCGGACGGACGCGTTGCCGACGCCGCAGGCGGACGGCGTCCGATCGCTGTTTGCAGTCGTCATCAGCGCCGGCGGACCGCACGATGCAATCTCCCACGCCGACCTCGCGCAGGCCGTCAAAGCGCAGCTGCGCGCGCTCGACCCCCGCCTGCCGCCCGTCGCATGGTCGCGAGTGATCGCGGAACGCCGGGCCACGTACGCCTGCACACCGGGACTGTCGCGCCCCGCCGCCGGCCGCGTCGCGCCGGGCCTGTACCTCGCCGGCGACTACACCGATGCGGCGTTTCCCGCCACACTCGAGGCGGCGACCCGCAGTGGACTCACCGCCGCGCGGGCACTCATCGCCGACGCGGCCGCGTAGTCCCCCGAGCGCAATTTCACAGCCAGCTCACGCTGTGTCCGCCATCGACGGTGATTGTGCTGCCGGTAATGTAGTCGCCCGCATCCGACACGAGCAACAACAGCGCGCCGTCGAGATCGCCCGGCAAGCCGAACCGGCGCAGCGGAATTCGCTTCGCAATCGACTCGCCTGCAGGCGAGCGCAGGAAATCGCGGTTGAGCTCGGTCTCGATGTAGCCGGGCGCGATCGCGTTGACGCGGATTCCGTGCGGAGCGAGCTCGAGCGCCAGCGCCTCGGTCAGCCGGATCAATCCGGCCTTCGATGCGACATACGCCGGGAGGCCCTTGGCCACGCGCAGTCCCAGTACCGACGCAATGTTGACGATCGTGCCATCGCGGCCGGCGCTGATCAGCGCTTTCGTCGCTTCGCGCGCCACACGAAACGCTCCCGAGAGGTTGGTGTCGAGCACGCGCTGCCAATCGTCCTCGGACGTCTGCGTCGCCGGCCGGGTCACCACGACGCCGGAATTGTTGACGACGATCTCGGGGGGGCCCGCGTACGCGACGGCCGCAGCGATCGCCCGCTCGACGGCGGCAGGATCGCGGACGTCCAGCGCGACCGCATGCGCCTGCCCGCCGGCGGCGGCGATCTCGCCGACCAGCGTTTCGAGTTCGGGGACGCGCCGTGCGGCGACGACGACATTCGCCCCGTGGCCGGCCAGCAACGTCGCGATATGGCGGCCGATCCCGCTGGAGGCGCCCGTGACGAAGGCGGTGCGGCCGGCAAGGAGTCCGTGAACGAACGCTGAAGTGGTCATCGTCAACCGCCCGGTCGGCGCGGCAGGCCTTGCCGCCGCGCGCATGCTGTCCAGTGTACGCCGCCGCCCGCATCGGACA
>Ga0105106_10001693_pt1 | contig 15869 bp, 12 predicted proteins | sample PPLLaktember2015_5_FD_79109 | JGI IMG/M metagenome (GOLD analysis project Ga0105106, IMG submission 79109) | Freshwater sediment microbial communities from Prairie Pothole Lake near Jamestown, North Dakota, USA - PPLs Lake P8 Core (1) Depth... | ecosystem: Environmental > Aquatic > Freshwater >...
CTCCAATACATAAGCCCGATCAGCGATCTCCAGAGTGTGACGCACATTCTGTTCGATCAGTAAAATGGTTATGCCCTGCTTCCTCAAGTCCTGGATGATGCGGAACACCTCTGTCACCAATAATGGCGCCAGACCATACGAGGGTTCATCAAATATGCATAAAGTTGGCTTCGACATGAGTGCTCTCCCGATCGCCAGCATTTGATGCTCGCCACCGCTCAATGTCCTTGCCAGCTGGTTTTGTCTTTCCTTTAACCTGGGGAATAGCTGATAAACCTGCTCGAGGGTCTCGGCTCTCTGCTTCCAGGCATGAATTGGATAGGAGCCCATCTCCAAATTTTCGTGCACATTCATTTCACGAAACACCTTGCCGCCCTGGGGCACGAGCGAAATACCCAATTCCACAATGACATGGGATGGCAGGCTGTCGATGGGTTTACCCTGAAAGATGACGCTGCCCGAAGTTGGCCTGAGCAACCCGGCGATCAGATTGATCAGGGTAGTTTTACCTGCCCCATTCGAGCCGACCAGGGCGACGATCTCAGCCTGGTTGACCTCCAAACAAACATCCCACAGGGCTTGAAACTTCCCATAGCAGGTGTCCACATTGCGCACTTCGAGCATGTCCTACTCTCCTAAATACACCTTGATCACCGTCTCACTACTGGCGATTTCCTGCGGGGTTCCCTCTGCAATCTTCTCACCATGATGCAACACAATAATCCGGTCGCAGATGTTCATAATTGCCTTCATCACATGCTCGACCATCAGTATGGTTATGCCTCGAGCGCGAATTTTTGAGACAAGCTGCATGGCCTGGGCAATTTCGGTTGGATTCAACCCAGCCATGATTTCATCCAGCAGCAGGACATCTGGTTTGGTTGCCAAGGCTCTGGCAACTTCAAGCAGTTTCTGGTCGACCAGAGTCAGGTCTTTTGCCGGTTTGCTGACCATCTCCGGCAAACCCACGAATTCCAGCAGCCTGGCGGCCTGCTCGTCAGCTTGCGCTGGCTTAACCCTCACGGGGGTTCCAAAATGCGCACCCAATACAACGTTGCTGATCAAGGGCATATTGGGGAAGATCTTCACCGACTGGAATGTCCTTGCCAATCCTCGCCTACATATTTGATAAGGTTTTAAACCGGTGATATTTTCTCCCTTGAACCGGATTACCCCATGGTTTGGAGTATGCGCTCCTGAGATCAGGCCAAACAAGGTGGTTTTACCAGCTCCATTCGGGCCAATCAGGCCCAAAATCTCACCCTGTTCGACTCGGAAGTCCACATTCAAAACGGCTGCCAAACCGCCGAAATACTTGGTGACTCCCTGGCCTTCAAGAATGGGCATATTTACCTCTCATTACTCGTGAGCGCCACTGTAAGGTCAAGCCTGCCAGGCCATTCGGCAGGTACAACACCGAAATGATCATGACAATACCGAAAATCAGCATGTAGTAATAAGAGAATTTGGTGATTAAGATTTGTTCCAGATAAGTGAAAATGATAGCGCCCAGAACAGGACCACCCAGCTGGCCCAAACCACCGAAGATCGCCATCAGAACCGGCGTAAAAGAATAGTTCATGTTGAAAGCGATATACGGGTCAACATACGTCCATCTGGTCGCCATGATAGCCCCAGCCGCCCCGATGAAAAACGCGCTGATGGCGAAAGTGGAAACCTTCAGCAGAGTGATATTTATGCCGATGTGTTCAGCAGCTTCTTCTTGTTGGCCAATTGCCTGTAGAGCCATTCCGAACTTTGAGCGGCGGATCCAATACGCCGTCAGCAGGGTCAGCACCATGATAGCCAGCATGATGAAATAAACGGTGTTGTAGTCGACGACCACCACAAATCTGCCGCGGGTGCCTGTAAACGAGACCTCGAACCAAAGGAGCAGATACTTCATCAATTCCAGCAGTCCAAATGTAAAGATTGTAAAATAGACGCCTTTGAGGCGCAGGGTCAGACTACCCACCAGCCAAGCCATGCCCGTACTGGCCAAGCCGCCAATGAGGACGACGAGCAGCAGCGGCAAGTGATTGCCCAGCGTAGCGGAAATATAGATACCAATCCCAAAGAAAGCTGCTGTGGCAAGAGAAATTTGGCCGGTTGGCCCGGAAAATATTGCCCAACTCAAGGTCAACACGATATACATGAATACCGTTGACAGGAATATCGTGGCGAATATAGATGAGTAGAAAGGTAAAGTAGCGAGTACAACCAATCCAACCAGAAGAATGGCGCCTCGTACCAGGAAGTTTTTTGAAATCAGAGCTAGATTATTCATAGATCTACTTTCCCATCAGGCCAGTGGGTTTCAACAACAGTAATAAGATGAAAATGAGATAATAAGCTACCAATGCTAACCCCGGATCAAAGTAGGTAACAATACTGCCAATCACACCCAGAATGAATCCGCCGATGAAGCTTCCGGGGATGCTGCCCAGGCCGCCCAATACAACCACAATGATGGCTATGATGGTATATTCCATGCCCATGGCAGTATTAACGGGATAGCTCATGCTGATCAACATCCCGGCGGAGGCAGCCATGGCAGCGCCAAGACCGAAGCATATAGCCAGGACACGATTGATATTTACGCCTACCAAACCGGCAGTGGAGGGGTCCTGAGCAGCTGCACGGATTCCTTTTCCCATACGGGTCCGGGTGAGGAAGATATAAAATGCGACCCCAATCAACAGAGCAAACCCGAGAGTGACGAGCCGGTTGGCGCCAAACAGTGCTCCTCCCAGGTTCACCGGTATAGCCAAATACGAGTAACCTTTGATATCAGACTTCCAGGCAATCAGCGCCAGATTTTGAATGACGAAAAGCAGGCCAAAGGAGGCCAACATAGAATTGCCCTCGAAAATACCCGGCGATGCTGAAGTCGCCATCAGGCGTTTAAACAGGGTTCTGTGAAGGAAAAACCCCAAGATAAAAGCTGCCGGGCCGCACAAGACGAGGGATAATAACGGGTTAATGCCAAAGGCGGTGCGTAGCGCCCAGGTGGTTATAGCTCCGAGCATGATAAACTCGCCGTGCGAGATATTCAACACCCGGGCAACACCGTATTGCAGGCTCAGTCCCATAGCGATGATGGCGTAAAGCCCACCCAGCAGCAAGCCGGCGATCACAATGTCTAGAAAGGTTACAATCATCGATGCTTCCCTGATTCTGGCAACCGTTGGAGCAGGCTGTCTAATGGGAAACCATCAGACAGCCTAACCTTGGACGGCATACGATCGACTTAGAACCTATCCGAAAATTCGGGAGGGCGGGGGTGTGGCGGCGCAAAGCGCCGCCACACCTCCCGCATCCTTTTATTATATAGATGCCTTCCTTATGCTTTTGGCCACTCGGGCTTGGGGTACACAAATTCAGCAGTAGCCCGGTCTTTCGGGCCAACAACTTCATATACGCCATTCACCCATTGGCCAACCTCTCCGGTATGGCATTCCTTTGCCAGCAGGCCGTTCTGATACCAGGTTTCCCCCAAGACCGTATCGAACTTCTCAGTTGCAAGAAGTTCCCTGATTTTTACCTGATCCAGAGTGCCGGCTTTCTCAATAGCCGCTTTCCAGGTTTGCAAACCGGCCCAGTAGAGCGGATGTCCCCAGGGATCCTGGACATCTTCCGGTTTACCACCCCAGAGCTTATCGGCGAGTTCCTTGGCCACCGCAGATTGCTTGGGGCTAAAGGAGGTCCAACCCGTCACGCCTTCTACCAAGGGACCAAAGGCAGTATGGAAGAAGCCGAAATTAACACCAGGCCCGCCAATCCAACACTTGGGGTTATAGGCGAGCTCCGCGGAGGTGCCGATTGCCGGGAAGATTTGATCAGGGTAGGCAAAACAGCAGAAGACATCTGCTTCAGAGGCCTTGGCTTCTTTGATAACCGGCGACAGATCCTTAATGTCAGGCGGGAGGCTTTTCGTACCCAGGACGCTGATACCTCTATTTGCAAACTCGATGCCTGCCACGCCGGAGTACTCAATGCCGTGCAGGTCTGCAATATAGGTGATGAAGGCCGATTTCGCTCCCTTCTCAGCCAGCAGTTCGGCAAAGACCGGTACCTGATACCAATCTGAGAAGCTCAGGGTTACAAATACGTAGGGCAAGCTGGGCAGCATGTCTTTGAGGCTGGTAGCGCCACCTTCGGCTGTTATCAGCACATAGTTGTATTTATTGGCAATCGGGGCCTGGGCAAAGAGAAAAGCTGTACCAGAAGCAGGCCACAGGAAGTCAACCTTATCTTCGACGATCAGCTTCTCGGTTAACAAGGTCATCGTACCCACATCACTCTTGTCATCGTAGATGAGCAATTCAATGGGTAACTTCTTGTCATACTCCTGTACGAACACGCCGCCATCGGCATTGACCTCTTCAACAAATTTCTCATAGACTGGACGGAAGGCGGAATCGCCGATTTGCGCATTCCAACCAGAGAGAGGTCTCGCCATGCCAACCAGGATTTTGTCCTTGGCTTTCGTCGATTGCACCCCGCTGCACGCTGTCATCAGTCCGACGGTTCCTACTGTTGCGACTTTGAGAAAATCGCGACGGGTTAACTGTTTTTTGCTATTCATCGATCCTCCTCACACTTTAGCTATGTCTTGTTTCCACATTTTGCCATTCTATAACGCTGGTCTTCTACATACTTCCACAACTCCTTTCTCGAAGATTCACCCCTACTTCTCCCTTGAACTGCGTAACTTCTACATTTTTCACTTTGAAATGCGAAGCACTAAAAACACAAAACCGGTTTGATCACGCGGCCCTTTTCCATATCTTCTACAGCCCGATTTATCTCATTGAAAGGATAACAGGTGATCATCTTGTCGAATGGGAACCGTCCCTGGCAATATAGCTCCACCAGTATGGGGATAAATAGATCTGGGATGGCATCGCCTCCAAGGATTCCCCTAACCGTTCGACCATTCATAATCAGGTCCATATCCAGGCTGACTTCCGTACCAGGAGGCACGACACCTGTCAGACCACAGACCCCAAGGCGGGGAAGCACATCCACAGCCTGTCGCAATACTTTCGGATTGCCGATACATTCGAGACTGAATTGCGGGCCTCCATGGGTAATATCGAGAATGGCCTTAACGGGGTCAATCTCAGCGGCGTTGAGGGTGTGGGTAGCGCCCAATTCTTCAGCTGCCTTGAGCCGCTCTGGCTTGATATCGACGGCGATGATCGTCGTACAGCCGCACACGACTGCAGCGAGGACTGCGCTCATCCCCACCGGGCCAACCCCAAATACGGCGATGGATGACCCTGGTCTGGCTTGAAGCGAATTCATGACTGCACCAGCGCCGGTCATTACTCCACATCCCATAGAGCTAAGGATTTCGAGAGGAATATCACCCCGCACTTTGACGACATTTCGTTGGTTGGCAAGCGCATATTCGGCAAAAGATGATTGGTTAAAGAATGAACCATGGATGTCCTGCTTACCCATTCGCATGGTTGTCGTACCATCTGGACGGGCGCCGTGGAAATTGTGCAGGAAGAAATTCAGGCAATACAGTTCCTTGCCTTGCTTGCAGGGTGCACATGTCCCGCAATAATCCCAGGCAAGCAAAACGTGATCACCTGGTTTCACTTTTTCGACCCGCGCCCCCACCATTTCAACGATTCCGGCTCCCTCGTGGCCGAATACACTTGGAGGCGCTGGGATGGGTAAATGCCCCGCCCGTGCTGCCAGATCGGTGTGACAGATACCTGTAGCGACGATTCGAACCAGGACCTCATCATCCCTCGGTTCGCTCAGCTCTACGTTTTCAATTCTGAATTCACCACCCCGCTCGAAAACAACCGCCGCTTTTACTTGCATATATTCCTCCCGAAAACGAGCATGGATGTTATTCCCGGCTAGATAGGCCTTGCTTTTATAGCAATGTTTTGCAAAGCCTATCAGGCCGGTTTCCTCTGAACAACATCAGGACTTCGCAGTTGGTAGGAGGATGGGGGTTTTTTGGCGGGCGCAGCCCGCCAAAAAACCCCCACTTCCTCCTTGAACTGCGTAACTTCTAAACAACTTATTTATAGGTACCGTACTCCTTGGCAGCATCAACCAGCGCCTGGACATTTTCCGGCTTGGCTTGATCAAAGAATGCCCCGTTGCCTATGATGAGACCACCATCTTTGCCGGCAGTGTCGATGAGTGACTTGACATAGGCTCTCACATCCTGGGGGGTGCCCAAATTCAACATGGTGGAAGGCACGTTGCCGAAGAGACAGGCATTCTTGCCCACGGTCTTCTTGACCTTATCCATATCTGACTGATCGATCATCCACAGGGTCTTGCCCTTGGGGATATCTTGAATAACTTCCAGCCGCGTGTTCCAGTACCCTTCAGCCGCAGGGAAGGGTATACACCCGCCCTCAATTAAGCCCAGCATGACCTCTTTCAAGGTTGGCCAGTAGAATTTCTTGAACTGCTCATCGGAGATGAAGCCATCTGCGCCTTTATGAAGAGGGATGAATATTACGGGATTGCCGGTTTGTTTGGCGTTGGCAATACCCATGCTGATCATGAGCGGCACCAAAGCATCCATAGCCTCGAGGAGTTTCTTGGGCCGCCGGTGAATATCCAGCATGATTCCCCGCGTGCCACGCAATGTATCGCCGATGACATCGAACGGCGCCTTGGTGAAACCACCCAATACAGTCGGGAAGCCGACCGTGGCTAACGCAACGTCGGCACCACCTATGGGCACTACCCATTTTAGCGCCTCAGCACCAGCCTCAAAAAGAGCCTGATAGGTTGCCTGTACTGGGGGCAACCCAAAGGGGATGAAGAAGAGGGGAAGGCCGTAAATTTCGAGGATGCCGGGGAGAAACGGCAGCATTGGGAAACCGCTTAATGCGCCGAACACACGAGGCAGGTATACATGGGTGAAGTAACCCGATATGTCCTGAATCAAGGCATCATATTCATCGGGCAGCATGTATTCGCCTTCATTAGCCTGGTAGGAGTATTCCGGCGCGACTCCATGGCCTGGCCAGGAGTAGAGCTTATAGCCCAAGATTTCATACATCTTCCCTGAACCGGGTGCGTAGGCGCCCCAATGCAAATCCGGCTCATATTCGAGCACGAAGTTTTTAAAAACTTCGGCACATTTGCCATAGTCGTACATGGCCTCTTGCATGGTCATTCCGGCATTGAGCCAGGGGAACATACCGGGAAAGACCGTGACCGGAACTCTGTCCGGCAGCTTGTTCATCTCGATGGCATCTTTGACCCTGAGTATTCGCTCCTTGTATGCCTTTTCCGCTTCCGGGGATTGGAACGGAAGGGGATTCCCATCAGGACCCTTTGGCGAGAGCTTCCCTTGCCAGAGCGCCTCGAGCTTTTCTACGTTTGTCAATTGTTCCTTCATTTTTTGCCTCCGAATTCTCTGCCGAGGGTGATCACTAGACGCCAATCCATTCTTTGGCTAAGGATATTCCAGCCACAGCATCTTTACCGTAGCCATCCGCATCAGCATAAACTTTTACTTCCTCGTTGATCTGTCCACCACCGATCATGATCTTGACCTTTTTCCGAAGGCCGGCGGTTTCGATGGCCGCCACTGTGTTTTTCATGGAATCGAAGGACAGGGTAAGGAAGCCGCTGAGGGCGACGACCTGTGGTTGAAAATCTTGAATAGCCTCGACAAACTTTTGCGGGGGAACATCCACACCCAGGTCTTGAACTTCAAAGCCGTTAACATCCAGCATGAAGCTCACAATATTCTTGCCAATATCGTGGATATCTCCCTCGACCGTGCCGATGAGCACTTTGCCGTGGCGCTCTCTGTCCGGCATCTCGGCCAGCTTGGGCTTAATGATCGCCGAAATCTGGTTCATCATTTCGCCAGCTAACATCAACTCCGGCAAGAAATATTCGCCTGCCTCGAAGCGTTTCCCGACGACATCCAGGGCCTTCCGGCAGGCTTCCAAGACCTCGAGCGGTGGGGCGCCGGAATCCAGCATCTGGGTGGTCATCTTGAGGGCATCTTCTTCGCGCATCTCAACGATGGCATTTATCAGTTCTTCTGACATGTTCTCCCTTTCCTTTCTTGAGGATTGATTTTATTCAGTCATCCGATGACCGAAAATATTTACGCGTTCATGGGTCATTCATCCTTCAACAAGATCAAGTCTCACCATCCTCATCCTCCAGCGTTTCAAAGTACTCATCCCCGAGATTGTTTGGATTGAAGGCTTTTCTGACTTGATACTGGTAACGGAAAATGTTGGGCTGCGGCGCAGCCAGGTGCATCTTATCGCGCACAGCTTTGGGAGTTGTCCTGCCATCAGGGCCCCGGGCGACAGAGTTCCATTTCTCCATCCCGACACCCCAGCCGCGTTGAATGCCGTACCCGGTGGCTGCATCGAAAAATTCCAGGGTCCCGTCGGTTGAGAATCGATCGTGGGGATCAAAACAGGTGAAGTTCTCCCATAAACAGGTGCCACCTCCTCCCTGGCCTCCAATGGGTCCCATCATGCAGTCGCCACCGGCCTCGACGACCGCTCCGCGCTGCTCCCATTCCTTTTTGAACTGGCCGGCTTCTTCAGCAAAGGATGCCCCAAAGTCGGGCGCGCCCACCAGACCGAAACAACCATCATAGGAACCGCCAAAGACAAGGTTGAGGTTTTTATGCCCTAATCGGATGAGATAGAGCAAGGCCCAATCGTGAATTTCAGGCGCAAGCATTGCCTCCACTTTCCAGCCACCAGTACGAGACAGAATCTCATCGAGGGCTTTCTCCTGCCAGGCCATATCGCGCTGGGTCATGCCGACCAGAACGATCTGGAAATCGCGTTTCGATTGTTCAGTCACTGCTTGCACTTCCGGATCTTCGAGCAACTCTTCCAGGTCTCCCAGGGTCTTCGAGGGATCGGCGAGGATTTTTACCATGGCATATTTGAGATCGCGGCCAAACATGTTGAACTGCCGGTGGGCAAGATAGCCTACGCCGGAATCCCATATCCAATAAACTGCATCAGCCCAGGCTTTCCAGGAAGGAAAGGCAACGGTATATGCTTTGAAGTTGTCCGGAAGGGCTACCTTATAAGCGGGAATGGTGCCCTCCACAGGCAGTGTCTTTGGGCCAGGCCAGGCAAACAGTTTTACGGCGCATTTGGTGAACACGCCCATCGACCCTTTGGCGCCCAGAAAACCACGGGCAGCGCCCCTCATGCTGGGTCCGGGACCCTCGCCACAGAACCATCCACAACCGGATCCCAGGGAGCCGGTCTGCAATATCTCCCCCGTGGGCATCACCCATTCCATACTCAGCAAGTTATCGTAGAACCAGCCCCCGTACAGGTTGCCAGGCCCCGAACCGAAGTAGGAGGTGGCGCTAGCCAGTACGGAACAGCTACAGCCAGAGCCGGCGACATGCGTGTTCAACCCCACTTTCATCGCCTCAGCTTGCAACGTGGCGGCAATCACACCTGGCTCGACCACGGCATACATATTTTTCTCGTCGATCTCAAGGATGCGATCCATGCGCCGCATATCTAACTGGATGGTATCCTCTTCTGACGGATAAGCCTGACCAGACCAGAAGGTGCTGGAAGCCTTGAATTTTATTTTATATTGGTTGCACAGCTTGATGATAGCCTGGACTTCCTCCGTGCTGCCTGGCAAAAGGACGGCTGCTCCCCGGGGCGTATAGGTGTTGTAAAAGGGTCCCAAATGGATGGCGGTATGGGCCAGTGAGTAGCGATACGAATCGAGCACTGCCGGGTCGTTAGAAATATGCGCGGCACCCACAATATCTTCCAGAGCTTTGAACACGTTCTCAGGAAGTGCCATCCGCTGCCTCCACCGATAACGCCTGCTGGACAAGCTCGATGATGTCCAGGACTTTCATGCCGTTCTCCGGCGCGCCAATGGCGTCCAGGAAGTTTCGCTCACACCACGGACAGGCAGTGACCAACGCCTGGGCACCGGTAGCTTTGGCTTCTGTGATCCTTTCGCCAGCAGTCCAATTCGAAAATTCAGGGTAGGCTTCCCGCACACCCCCTCCGGCTCCGCAGCACCAGCTATATTCGCGGATGCGCTCCATCTCGACCAACTTCAGGCCAGGAATGCTCTTGAGGATATCGCGCGGCGGATCGTAAACACCCCGGGCGCCGTTGTACCTGGGCCTGTCCGGCTCGTAGACGACGATTTGGTTCTTGATCTTCTTTTCTACACCGTCCCAGGGAACATAGGGCTCTCCCTGGCGACCCAGATGGCAGGGATCGTGATAGGTGACGGTCAGAGGGATTTCACTGCGAAAGGTGAGTTGGCCCTCTTTGACCAGGCGATCCATGTACTCTACGGCGTGCAACACTTCTATTTTGGAACCGAGTTCCGGATAGAGGCGTTTGAAAGCGTGATAGCAGTCGGAGCATGAAGTCACCACCGTTTTCACTCCAGCCTTTGCCCAGATCGCCAGATTAGCTCTAGCAAAGTGGGTAAAGTCATCCCGGTAGCCCATCGAATAGATGCGACCGCCACAGCACATCTCGTTTTCCCCCAAGATTCCAAGGTCTACCCCAGCGCGCAGCAGAATTTTTACGGCGGCACGCGCGTTCTTGTGCAATTCTTTGTCATAACAAATACGGCATCCTGCGTGGAAAAGCACTTCTGCTTTCTCGGTGGGGAGGCGTTTAACGGGAAGATCTTCAGCCCAGGCGCCTCTCTCGCGCCGGCCTGCCCCCATCGTATTGCTCTCTTTACGCAAACTTTCGATGATCGTTTGATGCGCATCAAGACATTGCCCGGCTTCTACCGAGGTGAACTTGAGCTCACGAACCATCTGCAGGGGTTCGAGGTTATAGCGACAGACCTTACAACTCACATCACACGATCCGCATGTCAGGCAGGTGTACACAATCCGGCGCACTGTGTCGCTGTACTCACTTTGCCGATTAAGCAGCGAGCGAGCCACCAGGTAGCGGCCGCGGGCAGAGTAACTATTGAAGTTGTGATAAGCAATGCTGGGGCAATTCTTGGCAAAACGCCAGCTCTTTACCTGGTCGAATGGGATCCATTTGCAGTAAGAACATGAACTGCAACGATCCATTTCGGCTGCGTAATCTTCCAGCGGCATTTATTGCTCCTCGCACTCTAAAAGCAGAGTTTCCCGGGATTCATGACATGCCTGGGATCGAAAATATCCTTAATTTTTTGGGTAACGACCCTGGTACGCGCATCCGCGTGATAGATCATATCGGCCCATATCCCATAAGGGCGTGAAAAATAGGCTCCTTGTCTGAACAGCGTGTGGCTGGCCTCTCGGAATAATTCCAGAGAATTTTGTACTTCAGCCGGAATGGCCCGATCGAACGGGAGAATGAACTCACAATGGCAGCCAACTCCCTGGTGCACCGGTTGAAGGTAAACGCCGATATCCTGAACTGGAACCTGTTTTTGGCGGGCAACAGAAAACATCGTGGTGACAAAACCGGGGGTTTTATCCAGTGTTGTCAGGAAAAATATTTCCTGCGACCCGCCCTTGTATCTCAACTTCCAGTATGGTTCAGGGGAAGGTCGAAGGATGATATCCAGCATCTCATCGCCATGGATGCCCTGGAGGGCAGGCAGCATTGGCAAGCCGTGCTGTTGGGCAATCTCATGGATATCAGCTTCCTGTGCAGCAAGTTTCTCTTCGGCCAGAATGTGACCGCCGGATATGCCCACGATAACCGTCCAGGCAGGCAGCACATTTTTCAAAGCCTGGATCTCGGCGCCCCGGCTTGCCAGGATATTCGCCATGGAGGTGTTGTTGACGATGAAAAGCTCATCTCCGAACCTGAACTTGAGCAGTTTGTAGGTAAAGTCGATTAAGTCTTCGAGCTTCTCGGCTGGGATGAAATAGAGCTTACGCGCCTGCGGATAGACTTCACACTTTACGGAAGCCCATGTGACAATACCCATGCTACCCTGGGCCGCCGAGATAAGCTTGTAGAAATCCAGCTGGCCCGGTCCAGGTCCCAGAACCGGCACCAGACCCGCCTGCCAGTCCTCGTCTTTTTCACCACGGAAGGTCCCGCTACCGGTATAGAATTTATCGCCGTTGCCCCAAACAATCTCCAGGCTGCGCAATGGCTCGAGCAAATTCCACTGGACCTTCGGTGACATCACGGGTTCCCTCTCCAACAGGCTGGTGATCACCGATTTATTCTTACGAGGTAATAAGGGGGCAGCAATACGCAGTCCTTGATCCTGTAATGCGGGCTGGAGCTCGGCATAAGTAACCCCTGGCTCGATCAATGCCAGACGGTTGCGGCGATCGATTTTCAGGATTTGCCTCATACCGCTCAAATCCACTATGACGGCTTCTGCTGCAGTTGGATCGGTATCACTTCGGAAGTGTGGGCCACCTGAACTGATCGGTACCAGAGGGGTCCGGGTTTCATTTGCCCAAATTACGATCTTTTGGACAGCCTCCACATTCTTGGGCTTGACCGTAAAACATGGCGTTACTGGCTTAATTCGATTGTGATCTACCGACGAGGAATCATCAAATTCCTGTCCTGCCACTATTCCCCCATCTCCTATAAGTTCGATCAACCTGACTTTCTTATCGTCCATGGAGCAAGCTCCTAAGGATGGGCAGGCCGAATGAGTTCACCGAATACATTCAGTATAGCGGTTTTTTATTTACTTGTCAATTAAAATTTGATTACAGTTTTGGAGTTCTAGTACTTGCTCACAAATATGTGGCTTCGGCGAATTTGCGCTGGAAGTTGGGCACAGTGGCGAGTTCGATGTAACCCGTGCCCCGGGCGATTTCGACGGTTTTGAGGCGTTGGGTGGTGGAGATGAGCGCCAGACGCGCGCCTGTCCCGGCAGCGTTGCCGACCTGGGAAAAGCGGTCCAGCGGCAGGGACGGGAGCATCCCAATCGTGATGGCGCTGCCAATATCAATAAACGTCCCAAACGCCCCGGCGATGATCACCTGCTCGATGTCGCTTTCGACCAGGCCGACTGCGCTCAATAAAGCCTGAATACCGGCGCGGATAGCGCCTTTGGCTAGCTGCAACTCGCGGACATCCTTCTGCGAAATGGTAATCGGATCCTGTCCGGGGCGGTCGACCAGGATAAACTCGGCCCCATTTTCTTTGCGGACACGTGGGTGGTCGCCCATGCGTCCCGAGCGATCAAGGATATTATTCAGCCTCAGCTGCGCGACGACATCCAGCAGACCCGAACCGCATACTCCGATCGGGGTTTCTGCGCCGATCGTCTGGATTTCCAGCCGGTCCTTTTCCAGCCGCACGTGTTCAATAGCCCCGGGCGCGGCGCGCATCCCGAACTTGATGTGGGCGCCTTCGAAAGCCGGGCCAGAAGCGCACGAAACACTGATCAGCTTGCCCTGATAGTTCAGGCAAATCTCGGTATTGGTGCCGATATCAATCGCCAGGGTGGTCTTTTCGGAGTCTGCGGTGCGTGTGGCGAGCAGCATAGCGATATGATCCGCACCGACATACCCCGCGACGTTAGGCAGCATGTGCAGGTAAGCTGCGGGAGCCAGTTTCAAGCCGATTTCGCGGGCCTTGATCTCGACTGCGGCACAGGTGGCGGGGATATAGGGAGCCAGGCCAAGCTGTTTTACGGGCAATCCAAGGAACAGGTGGTGGAGGGCGGTGTTCCCGACCACCACCGCCTCGACGATGTTTTCGATGGTCAAACCAGTTTCAGCGCACAGGTCAGCGGCGAGTTGGTTGAGGGCTTCAACCAACAGTCCCTGCAATTTGGCCGAATTTGCAGGGGATTTGCTGGCAGCCACAATGCGGGTGATGACATCCTCGCCGTAGGAGATTTGCGGGTTCATGATGCCCTTGGAGGCCAGGGTTTTTCCGGTTGCCATATCCAGCAGGTAAGCGGCGATTTTGGTTGTGCCAATATCCACCGCCAGGCCGACCCATTGTGTACCGGGCGCGGCGACGGCGATGACTTCTTCGCCACGAACGGCGGCGGAAACGTTCCAGTCCATGGCACGCAACTGGCGGGAGAGGGACTGCAGGAGGACGAGGTCTATTCTGCCAGATGGGATTCCCAGGGCATTTAAGAGGTTGTTATCGTCGGGGATGGGCGACTCAAGGGTGGGGGCGGTCAACCGGATTTCTTTTGCGCGAACGGGAGGCTCAGGAGCGACATCCACCTCGAGGCCTTCCACCTGAGTCCGCTGCGGGGAGGTCAACGATTCGGGCGGGACATTCACCTTGACATCGCTCAGCGGCAAAGTCTGGCAGGCCAGCCGGTAGCCCTGCTCCAGCTGGCGCGCGGAGAGCTCTGCCTCTTCTTCCAGCGTGGGTTTAGAGACTTTCCCGGAAATAATCTGGACTTTACACTGGCCGCAGCTCCCCACCCCGCCACAAATGCTGATGAGGTCGACGTTGAGATAGCGGGCGCTTTCGAGCAGGGATTGGCCGGGTTTGCACAGCCCGCGTCGCCCGATGGGTTCAAAGTCAATGGTGAACATGGACTCTCCTGGCACACCCTCCTGCCTCTAAACTACTCCAGTTTATCGAACAAACCCTTGCGCGAGGCGCGGATGTAATTCATGCAGTATTTATCGCGGCCCAGAATCAGCTCCGTGGCGAGGATGGCAGCCTGTATTTCCCGGTCGAGCGGGTCGAGAATTGCCGCATCCAGCCCGGCCTGCATCGCCAGCGCCAGGAAATAGCGGTTGACGAAGGAGCGCGCCGGCAGCCCGAACGAGATATTGCTCAGGCCAATCGTCAGATGTGTTTCGGGAAATTCCTGCCGCACCTGGCGGAGCACCCCGAAGGCGATCATGGCGCTCCCGGTGTTGGTTGAAAGCGTCATCGCCAGGGGGTCAATATACAGTCTCGAGTCCGGAATGCCAAGGGCGCGAGCCTGCTCCACGATCTTTTGAACCACCTCCAAGCGTTTCTCTGCCGTCTCCGGGATTTTCTTCTCGTCCATTGCCAGCGCAATCACCGGGCATCCATGTTCCGCCACAATCGGCAGGATATTCGCCAACCGTTCCGGCTCGCCGCTGATCGAATTGATCATTGGCGTCTGCTTAACCGCTTGGATGGCGATTTGCAGCGCCTTAGGGTTGGCGCTGTCCAGCGAAAGGGGTGTTTCTACCACTGACTGGATCGTCTCGATAAGCCAGATCAGATCGTCCGGCTCTTGATCAGGGTGCGTCCCAGCATTCACATCCAACCAGGCGGCCCCGGCAGCAGCTTGTTTGTGCGCCAGGTCCTTGATAAATTCCGCATCCCGTCCGGCAATCGCCTGCGCCACTCGCTTGCGGGTGCCATTAATTTTTTCGCCAATGATTTTCATGGTCATTCTCTCAAATTGGATCTACAAAAGACCTGAAGGTTGCCTTCACCATCAGGGTTTTACAAAATCCGAATATTTGACTGTCTCGCCGGGAGCTACCACCATGAATTCCTCATCCCAAGGGCCGCTAACCATCTTCTGCACCAGCGCTGGCGAGCCATCGATCTCTTCGAAACGCAGGCCGAAGGCCTCCGCCGTCGTGCGGGCATACTGGCGGAAATGCTCAATTTCATATTGTCCGGTATTGATGAATGCCAGCCGCCGGTAATTCTTAAACAAGAGCTGCGTCATGCGCTTCGCCCTGACCTCGCCATACTTATTGACAAGCTGTTTATGCTCCTCGAAAGGCGTATCGCCTACTTCGATCCAGCCCTTGGTCAGGTAATAGGTGCCTGGCTCTTTTTTGGCCTGTTCTCTGTACGCGGTACACGACCCCAGGAAAATCGCAATACAATCATCCACACGCGGGATGACCAGATGGGCATTGCGCGCCTGCAAGCCGATTACCGCCATCGAGCATAATCCATACCCGAGCAGGAGCACCTCCACGC
>Ga0105106_10001695_pt1 | contig 15846 bp, 12 predicted proteins | sample PPLLaktember2015_5_FD_79109 | JGI IMG/M metagenome (GOLD analysis project Ga0105106, IMG submission 79109) | Freshwater sediment microbial communities from Prairie Pothole Lake near Jamestown, North Dakota, USA - PPLs Lake P8 Core (1) Depth... | ecosystem: Environmental > Aquatic > Freshwater >...
AGAGGTGGGCTCTTCTGCTACCTCACATTCTTCGGCAGTGAGAGGGAAGAGCTGTTCGCACAGCTTGCAGGGGCGAATTTCGAAGTAAGCGACTCCCTTGTCGTCGATGTCGGTAGGTAAGAGCAATTCGAGTGGATCATATCCAACTGCGCCGCCGTCGGGAAATTTGACGATGGCCAAGCGTTCGTTAAAGACCTCGAAGGTTGCTTCCTGCCCTCTGCGGGACAAGACATGTCCGAGGACGAACACCGGTTGTCCCTTACGTTTCGTGCGAAGATCCCGTAACGTATGCTGGGTATCCGTGGCGCAAGAAAACTGACCGGTGGAGCTGGTTCCAAAGATTGGCGTTGGCATCATGGGCATTCATACGAGTAGGATGAGACCCATGTATCACAGAGGCAAAAATGGCGTCAAGGCGAGTAAAAGATTATAATAGGAGGTTGAGCATGGCCGACGTGACGATTTATCAAAAACCGACTTGCAGCACATGCCGTCAGGCAGTCCAGCTGCTACAAGAGAGCGGCAAGCCGTTTAAGGCAGTCAATTACTATGAGAAGCCCTTCACCAAGGCACAACTCAAGAGCCTATTGAAGAAAGCAGGGCTTTCACCGAAAGATATACTCAGGACCAAAGAGGACATCTACAAAGAACTCGGTTTGGCGAAAAAGAATCTTTCAGACGACGAATGGCTCGATCTGCTCGTGGCCCATCCAGATCTCATTCAACGTCCGATTGTCGAAAAGGGCGAGAAGGCGATGTTAGCCAGACCAGCGGAATCTATAAAAGAGCTGCTGTAATGATGGATCCTGCGTTCCGATTCTTTACATGGGACCATTCGTTCTGTTTCGGATTGAGCGGGGCGGGTCGGCGAGAGGCGGCTCATCTGCTTGAAGTATGCCAGGGACTTCCCGCAGTCATCCGCAGGGCGCCGGACGTGCTGTCTACACTGATGGTGACCGCTCCATCTAATACTTGTAAGAGCAGATCGCCAGCCAGTTGTCGCCGCCAGCCATGAAGGATAGGCACATTGAGGACTGCACGATTCTGCTTCGCTTCCACGAGTGTTTGTAGATCGGCACTGGTGGCGAGCATGGTGGGAGCAATCCCCTCCTCTGCTGCGCGGGCCTTCAACACAGCTTGCAGAAGCTCGACGATGCCGGTCGACTCAGGGTCCGGTTTCCGCTCGGAGGGAACTTTCGGCCATGCCGACGGCGGGAGCGCCAGCGCCGAGGTGATGGCAGCCAGGAGTTGTCCGCCGTGTCGATCGACCTCGGAGGAATGAATCCCACGGAGCCCGCGGAGATCGTGGACTGATTTGGGTGGATGGCGCGCGAGTTGGAGGAGCACCTCGTCTCGCATGACGCGACCGCGGGGCACGTTCCGGCGGCGAGCTTCCGCTTCTCGCCACACCGCCAATTCACGAAGCACCGCGGCCCCTTTTGGCTTGAGCGTGTCCCAGCCCCGAATTCGTTGGTACCGTTCCTGCGGTTCCCGGCTTTTTTCTCCCACCGCCGTTTCAAGGCGTGCAAATTCCTCGCTCACCCACTCCGAACGGCCGAGTGCCTTTAGGCGATCTTGTAACTGTGTATGGATCGACAAGAGAAACTCGACATCTTCCAAGGCGTATGCGATTTGGTCACCCGAGAGCGGTCGCGCACTCCAATTGGTGAAGGTGTGGGCTTTCGCCAGTTTTGTGCCGTGGAGTCGCTGGACCAAATTCGCGTAGGCAACTTGGGGACCATACCCGACCATGGCGGCGGCGATCTGAGTATCGAAAAATGGTTTCGGTATCTGGCCTGCATGGAGGGCAAACAGATCGAGATCTTGCCGTCCGGCGTGGACGACTTTCTCGATCTTGGCATCGCAGATGAGTTCCCAGAAGACATCGAGCGATCCGCCGGCCTGCACGGCAGGAAAATCGATGACAGCTGCGGTGGTGGCCGTAGCGACTTGAATCAATTCGAGCCGCGGAATAAAGGTGTCTTCGCCGACGAATTCCGTATCCAAAGCTAATCGCGGACTTTGCCGCAACGTGCGGCAGAGAGATTCAAGGGTATGCTGGTCCGTCACATACGGCGGAGGCGAAGTCGTTGTCACGTGTGTCTCATTCTGTGGGGCGATATGTGGCATCCGGCGTCCGCGGAGGCTCGACATTGCTGAGGCTCAAATATTCCTTTAAAAACTGGTAGGCCTCCAACATGCGGCGCAATTCCGGTTCGGCACTGCGATCGCCGTTATTGGAATCGGGATGGAGTTGCTTGGCCTTGTAACGAAAGGCTGCGGTCACATCGGCGAGTGAACTGCCGAATTCAACGCCCATCGCGGCATAGGCATCCATGGCGTTGTTGATGCCGCTCGATCCCTGCGACAGGTCGCCCCCTCCCCCACCGGCAGCTTTCAACATCTCGGCCAAGCTGATCTTCTTACGCCGGCGGCGGGGACGCTCTCGTATCTCACTATCGAAATCGTCCCATCGGTCCTCGACAAACTCGAGACGAGACTCAAGCCTCATGGCACCGGAGAGATCACGGATCCCCCCAATTTCCTCTTCAATTTGAAGCAGCGACTTGATGACTTCCTCCAGCCCCTGTTCAACACGAAAGAAGCTGTCGACCCGCTCCTGCATCATCGTATCGACGGCTAGCTCCAGACTCTCTTCAGCTTTTGGGCGTAACGAATCAATCCGTCGTCTCATCCCATTCTGAAATTTGATAAATTTGCCTTGTGAAAACGGCATGTGAACCAGATCCTCTCCCAGGATGCGCATTGTAGCACAGCCTGGCCGCATGCCAGAAGGGTCATGCCAGAAGGGTCACAATATCAGCTGGATTGATGGGGATTGAACGATCAGCGTGACGCAAGGTCATCGCTGAGTTTCGTACGGCGTCGAGCCACGCCCGTCTCACGCGCGGCTGTCGCCACAGCCTTTGCCACGCGCGGGACGACTTCCTTATCGAACACGCTCGGGATAATGTAGTCCTCGCTGAGAGCCGCAGAAGGAACGGTTTCGGCCAGGGCCTTGGCCGCCGCCAGTTTCATCGCTTCATTGATGTCGCTCGCTTGCACGTCCAGCGCGCCTCGAAAGATGCCGGGAAAAGCCAGTGCGTTGTTAATTTGATTTGGATAATCCGAGCGGCCGGTCGCAAAGATGCGACAGTGGGAGGCGGCCAACTCACGAGGGACTTCAGGGTCGGGATTGGCCATGGCAAAGACGATGCGATCAGAGGCCATCAGATCCAGGTCTTCCGCTGTGAGAATATTGCCGACGGATAATCCGATAAAGACATCGGCTCCTTTGAGCGCCTCTCGAAGTGTCCCTTGAGGACGGTCTGGAGTCATGCAGGAAGAAAGATCCCTCCGACATCCCCGCAGCTGCTCGCCATCCCCTCTCAAAACAATTCCGCAAGGCTCACAACCGACCAGGTGAGAGAGTCCGGCGGCAAGCAACATCCGGCAACAGGCAGTTCCAGCGGCGCCGAGCCCATTGACGACCAAACGGATTTCCTCCATCCGTTTCCCGGTAATGGTGAGCGCATTGGTCAAGGCAGCGAGGATGACCACGGCGGTGCCGTGCTGATCGTCATGCATGACCGGAATATCCAAGGTGGTTTTTAAGCGGCGTTCGATCTCGAAACAGCGCGGCGAACTGATGTCTTCCAAATTGATGGCGCCAAATCCCGGAGCAATCGTCTGAATCGTGCGGACAATCTCGTCAGGATCTTGCGTGTTGAGACAGATCGGCCATGCATCGATTCCTGCAAGTTCTTTGAAGAGCATGGCTTTGCCTTCCATCACAGGTAAAGCAGCTTCCGGACCGAGATTGCCGAGGCCCAACACCGCAGATCCGTCGGTCACGACAGCGACTGTGTTGCCTTTTCCGGTAAAGGCATAGACTTTCGTGTTGTCCTTGGCGATCGCTTGTGACACCCGCCCGACTCCCGGCGTATACACCATCGATAAGAGGTTCCGTGTTGTGATGGGAAACTTACTTTGGACACGAATCTTTCCGCCGAGGTGCAAAAGAAAAATCCGGTCGGAGGCCGAGAGTACCTTCACATCGGGCAATGCCCTGATCCGAGCAAGTACCTTCTCTCCATGCTCCTCGCTCTGAACGTCGATCGTCACATCTGGCACCATAGTGCCGGCCGTTGCGGAGACAATATCCACTGCACCCAAATTCGCGCCTTCCTCGGCCAGGGCAGCTGCCACCTTTGCGAACATACCGGGTCTGTTGGCAAGTTCAAGCCGAACGGTTAAGCGGTAATTGGAGTAGGGCCCAATGTCAGTCATAGCGGGCTCTTCATCTCACTAGAGATTACCACAAGGCTGGTCTCGGACCAGAGCTGATTGTGTATTTCGATGCTATTCAGGTAGGAAGGACGAATAATGGACTGTTGACAGCAGGACGCTGTTTTCGCTAGCGTACGACTCGTTTGCGCTACGTGAATGGGCAAACAGCTACCACACACTAACATTTAAAGGGGGTGACACATTATGAAGAGCATGTTGATGGCGATCATGGCAGTGGCAGTGGCAGTAACGTTCAGCGCTCCGGCCTTCGCCGGTGAAGAGAAGTCGGAGAAGAAAGACGAGAAGAAGGGTGGCCATGTCCTCGTGTACGGTGAAGAGAAGGATGAGAAGAAGGACGAGAAGAAGGGCGGCCATGCCGATACGTTTGGCGATGAGAAGAAGGACGAGAAGAAGGACGAGAAGGGCGGCCACTAAACGTAACAGGATGTCGTTTCTCTGATCAGACAGGCCTAGCTTGAACGATTCTGAAGAGGCCTGTGATTTCACAATCGCAGGCCTCTTTCTTCATTCCCTGATTGACCCCCCTCAGGCCCCGATGCTACCGTGCGGCATGGACACTCAACCACACGCAGCAAAACCTAATCGCCTCATCCACGAAACCAGTCCCTATCTTCTGCAGCATGCCGGGAACCCAGTCGACTGGTACCCCTGGGGGCCGGAGGCCTTGCAAACGGCAAAAACGCAGAACCGCCCCATCCTCCTCTCAATCGGCTATTCCGCCTGTCACTGGTGTCATGTGATGGAGCGAGAGTCGTTCGAGAACGAAACCATTGCGTCACTCATGAACCGGCATTTTGTCTGTATCAAGGTCGATCGTGAAGAACGTCCCGATCTTGACGAAATCTATATGCAGGCCACGGTGACCCTCAATCATGGTCAGGGTGGATGGCCGATGACGGTTTTTCTGACGCCTGATCAGGAGCCGTTCTTTGCCGGCACATACTTTCCCCCTGACGATCGATGGGGGCGTCCCGGATTCCCCAGCCTGCTCAAGAAAATTTCCGAAGCCTGGGAAACAGATTCCGCCGGGCTTGCAAGCCAAGCGCGTCAATTGACTGAACGGTTGAGAAACGAACTCACTGCGGTGTCTCCCGTTTCAGTCAACGCTTCTGTGCTCGATGAGGCCGTGATCCAGTTCCGCGAGAATTTCGATGAACGCCACGGCGGGTTCGGTAGTGCGCCGAAATTTCCCCCGTCTGCCGGACTCTCGTTGCTCCTCCGTTGTTACCGTCGCACTGGAGAGAGCCGAACCTTGCAGATGGTCACCCGCACGCTCGATGCGATGGCGACTGGGGGGATCTACGATCATATCGGTGGCGGGTTCGCGCGATACTCCACCGACGAACGTTGGCTGGTTCCTCATTTTGAGAAGATGCTCTACGACAATGCTCTCCTGGCCATGACGTACCTTGAAGCCTATCAAGTGACAAAGCAGGCTTCCTATCGCCAGATCACCATGGACGTGCTCGGTTATATCCTCCGGGAAATGACCGACCCAGCTGGAGGATTTTATTCCGCGACGGATGCGGATTCAGAAGGGGTCGAAGGAAAGTTTTTCGTCTGGACGCCGGCGGAGATCCAGACGGTGCTGCAGAATGCCGAAGATACCCGCAGATTCTGCGCCTGTTACGATATTACCGATCAGGGAAATTGGGAGCATCGGAGTATCCCGAATCGACTGCGCCCTATTGAGGCCGTAGCCAAAGAATTGAACCTCACTGCCGATGAGCTGTACGAAACGATTTCTCGTGTGCGGCCCCTTCTCTATCGCGCCCGCCAAAAGCGCATTCCGCCGGGACTCGACGACAAGATCATCACGGCATGGAACGGCATGATGATCTCTGCCATGGCCGAGGCAGGCCGTGTATTAGGAATCAGCCGCTACATCGACGGTGCCATGAAGGCGGCAGACTTTCTCTTGCACGTGCATCGGACTTCCGAAGGGACATTGCTCCGTACCTCAAGGCAGGGACGAGCCCATCTCGACGGCGTATTGGAGGATTATGCCTATCTCGCGGAAGGATTGATCGACCTCTATGAAGCCTGTGGGCAAGAACGATATCTCACGACCGCACTTCAATTGGGAGAGCGGATGGTTGATGCATTTCGAGATGAAGATCACGGAGGCTTCTACACCACGGCAAAGACACATGAGACCCTGATCATCCGAGCACGGGAGGGGGCGGATGGTGCAACCCCCAGTGGAAATGCCGTAGCGGCGTCGGCACTCGCCAGACTCTCTTTCCACTACGATCGACAGAACTTGCGCGAGGCAGCGATCGGTGCGATTCGCGCCTATGGCCGCCAAATAGCTCGGTATCCGAGAGCCTTTGCCAAGAGTCTGGCTGTGGTCGATCTATTAGCGGAAGGGCCGATTGAATTGGCTTTTATCGGAATCCCCAACGATCCTGGGCTAGAAGCACTGCACCTTTCTGTGCGCGAGGTGTTCTTGCCGAATCGTGTGATAGCCTCCGGCGATGGAATGGGCAAGCCGTCCAGCCATCCCCTGCTGGTGGGCAAAGGGTTGGTAGAGGGAAAGGCGGCTCTCTATATTTGTCGAAACTTTTCCTGTCAGCGCCCCCTTACTAACCCGCAGGAGGTCATTGAGGCGTTGTCGGCGACGTCACGACGATCAAATCAGACGGCCCATCAGACGCTCTTACAAGGAACAGCGCTCCCTGGATCGGCTAGTCCCGAGAGGACAGCCAGGTATGCGGCGCGCATGGTGAGTCAGTCGGGCCATAACAGCCACAAGGAACATGGGTATGCTCAGTTCGGCAACAGCGGGCTAACAACGTCTCGGCTTGGATTTGGCACCTACCGGGTGGATACACGGGAACCGGAACATCGAGAGGCGCTCAAGAAAGCCCTGCGAGAAGGGGTGAATCTGATCGATACGTCGACAAATTATATGGATGGCAACAGTGAGCGCCTGGTTGGCTCCGTCTTAGGCGAGTTGATTAAGAGCGGTGAGCTGACGCGCGAAGAGGTGGTTGTCGTTTCGAAGATCGGTTATGTGCAAGGCGATAACTTAAAACAGGCGGAGGCACGGGAACGGGCCGGACATCCCTACCCTGACATGGTCAAATATGGCGAGGGCATCTGGCATTGCATCCACCCGGAATATCTGGCCGATCAGCTTACACTCTCACTGGATCGCCTTGGACTAGCCACGCTCGATGTCTGTTTGCTGCACAATCCGGAATACTTTCTCTCTGAGGCTGCGCACCATGTAGGTGCAGATCTCGTGGCGACGCGTGATATTTTTTATCGCCGAATTGAACAGGCCTTCACGTTTTTCGAGCCGCAAGTGGCGGCGGGACGGATTCGCCTTTATGGCGTCTCGTCAAATACGATCACAACAGATCCATCGGATGCCGAGACGGTGTCGTTGTCCCGCATATGCAACGCGGCTCGGGCTGCCGCTGCAGCACAGAGCATGGACCGTTCCCATTTCGCAGTGCTGCAATGCCCCATGAATCTCTATGAGGCGGGCGCGTTGGTCACACCCAATACCGGAATGGATCAGCGGGAAACAGTATTGGAAATGGCACAACGAGAAGGGATCGCCGTGCTCGTCAATCGTCCGCTCAATGCCATGCCGACGAAAAAGAGCGGCGTACTTCGACTCGCAGATTTTTTGATCGAAGGTGAGGCAGTGGATTTCGAACGGCAATGCCAAACGGTCTCGGCGCTTGAAGAGGATTATCGCACGACTATTGCGCCAGCCCTTCAACATAGTGGTCAAGGGATGGCCCCGGCAGACTTCTTCACCTGGGCCGTTGAGTTGACGCGCGTGCGGCCTCAGATCCAGGGGTTGGAACATTGGGAGCAGATCGAGCATCAGATGATCGCGCCGCACGTCAATCAAGTGATGCAGGCGATGTCACGGAATCTGACCGGAACGGCCGCCGAACAGTGGGAAGCTTGGCGCGATCGTTATGTGCCGCAATTGCTCACCCTGTTGGGAGTGCTTCGGAGAGAGGCCACTGAACGGAGTCGTGCCAAAACCGCCTTGGTATCGGCGATCCTCGATCCCTTGTTGCCGGAAACCAGGCGCAAAGAATCGCTGTCACGCAAGGCCTTGTGGGTGCTGGCGAGCACACCAGGCGTCACCTGTGTGTTGAACGGAATGCGCTCACCGGCCTACACTGAAGATTCTCTTGCCATCATGGGCTGGGAGCCGCTGGCGGAAGTCAATCAGATATTCAACGCGATCGGGCAACGGGGGTCGCCTCCATCGTAGACGCACCGGTCTGATGAGGCTAGTGGAACGGACAGGATCCGCGAGTTCGCTACTTGCGACTGCCTATCAGTTGATTGAAACTGTCTATGACATTGCCCAACCAGGACCCATTGCTTGCGATTCCACGTTTGCCTTTGGCCGGATGTTTCGGCTTCGACGAGAGTTCTTGAGCTCGACCGACCACATACTTAAAGGATAGATTTGTTTGAGCAATACGGCTGTAGAGGGTTGTTGCTTCCGCCATGTGCCCAGCTAATTCGAGAGTTTGGGCGAGGAAGTACTGGACATCGATCACCTCTTTTCTCGATGTCGACTGATCGTTTAAAGCCGTGCGGAACGCCTGAATCGCGGCCTCATAGTCCCCCATAGACCTGTGACAGAGGCCAATCTGCTCCTAGGCCTTCAGCAAATAGGACGGGTTCTTCCCCACCAGTTCGAGCACATCAATAGCCTCCCTTAATCGGCCTTCCTGCCTCATCGCGACTCCCCTTGCATAGAGAGAGTGCGGGGTATCGACCACACGCGTGGCAGTGAGGTCCGGAGATAGACGTTCCAACTTTGGCGGCGGGCTTGATTGTGGAGGGACGGCTTCGATCTCGCTGGTATCTTCCGGAGCGTTGACCAAGATACTCAATTCTTCTCGAGCTGCAAGCGGCAGAATTCCGCCTTTACTTCGGTCCAACGCGGCCTGAGCAACAAGCTTAGACGTAATTACCCAAGCCTGCTCTGTAAAACCATAGGTCTCTCTTGTCTCAGGGGTACCGCATTGGTTTTGTTCACAATCTTATTTCCTGTGGGATTGAACGCTAACGGCCCTTTAAATATACGCAAATCTTGTGCGGTTCACAGGTTGGTTCTCGATCTCCTTACGTTTCAATGCCTTCGCACTTGCTTCTGCACGGGTAAGGGAGGAAACACCCAGCTATGTGTAGGTAAACTCGTTCGAATGTGCTCACGGCAACGGAGTTGGAAGAATACGGTCAATGTTGAGGCTATAGTTGAGTATCGATCAGACTTTTTTCTCAACCTCAGTCCTAACCTTCCCCGTCCCTCAGAGGAAGCGAACTAGAATGTGACTTGTCGAAGATTGTGGCGATTGGTAAAAAACCACTGCATCGTCTTCTTGAGTCCTTCCCGGAGTGTATGTTTTGCTTGAAAGCCAAATAGTTCTTTGGCTCGACTAACATCCAGACACCGTCGAGGCTGCCCGTTGGGCTTTGTGGTGTCCCATTCGATCTGCCCTGTAAAACCAGCCTCCGCGGCGATCATCGTGGCAAGATCGCGAATGGTGACTTCTTCCCCTGTCCCCAAATTGACCGGCAAACTTCCTTCGTAGTGCTCAGCTGCGCGAAGGATTCCTTCCGCGGCGTCCTCCACATACAAAAACTCTCGGGTTGGAGATCCGTCTCCCCACAATGTGAGTGTGGTGTGACCGGCTTCTTTGGCCATCACACATTTGCGTATTAAAGCGGGAATGACGTGAGACGTTGCCAGATCAAAGTTATCGCGAGGGCCATAGAGGTTCACCGGGAATAACACGATTGAATTGAACCCATATTGTTCACGATAGGCCTGCGACTGCACCAGCATCATCTTCTTGGCGAGACCGTAGGGCGCATTGGTCTCTTCGGGGTATCCATTCCAGATGTCGTCCTCTTTAAACGGGATCGAGGCAAACTTGGGGTAGGCACAGATGGTGCCCAGCGCCACGAATTTCTTCAGTCCCCGTTGGCGCCCGACCTCTATGAGCTGGGTGCCCATCATCAAGTTGTCATAAAAAAACTTTCCTGGATTGGCTTGGTTCGCGCCGATCCCTCCAACCCGAGCCGCAAGATGAATGACCATATCGGGTGCATGATCGCTATAGAGCTGCGTCACAGCATCCATTTGTACAAGATCGTAGTCTTTGCTGCGAGGTACGAAAATGTCTCGGCAGCCCTTTGCGCGAAGCTGTTCCACGACGAATGATCCTAGAAAACCTGCCCCACCCGTGACGACGACCTGTTTTTCGTTCCAAAATGATGTCATCATTCGCTCCAATACCTCCAACCTCAGACCCTTAGCCTCTCCCCCGAGTACCATCCAGTTTTTCTTTTTCTGCAGCCAAATCAGCGTCCACCATCATGGCGATCAACTCCTGGAAACACACCTTCGGTTGCCAGCCAAGCTCTTTCTTCGCTTTGCTCGCATCGCCGATCAGGAGATCTACCTCGGTCGGACGATAGTACTTCTGATCGATCTTGACATGTTTCTTCCAATCCAATTGCAGACGGTTGAACGCCAGCTCGAGCATTTCCTTGACGGTATGCGTTTCGCCAGTGGCGATGACATAATCGTCGGGGGTCTTCACCTGCAACATCATCCACATCGCTTCGACATAGTCGCCGGCGAACCCCCAGTCGCGCTTCGCGTCGAGATTCCCTAGGAATAGATCCTGCTGGATACCCAGCTTGATGCGGGCCGCGGCTTTCGTGATTTTACGCGTCACAAACGTCTCGCCGCGCCGAGGCGATTCATGGTTGAATAAAATACCGTTACAGGCAAAGAGGCCGTAAGCTTCTCGATAATTCACTGTCACCCAATAGGAGTAGACCTTCGCTGCTCCATACGGACTGCGAGGATAGAATGGTGTGGTTTCGCGCTGAGGAATGTCCTGCACTTTGCCGAACATCTCGCTTGACGATGCTTGATAAAACTTTGGCTTCAACCCTGACTCGCGAATCGCCTCCAGGAGGCGGATCGTTCCGAGTCCGGTAATCTCGCCGGTGTACTCGGGAATATCGAAACTCACACGCACGTGACTTTGCGCTCCTAAGTTGTAAATTTCATCAGGCTGGATCGTTCGGATAATGCGGTTCAGTGAACTCGCGTCGTTGAGATCGCCATACACTAGCTGTAGTCGCCGATGGGGAACGTGCGGGTCTTCGTAGATGGGATCGATCCGGCCCGTATTGAACGAACTCGACCGTCGAATAATGCCATACACCTCATAGCCCTTCCCGAGAAGAAATTCGGCCAGGTACGATCCATCCTGTCCTGTAATACCACTGATCAACGCTTTTTTCATTTCCACTAGAGCACTCCTTGGTTATGGCGAAAGTGACTGAATTATGTCTCGGTCACACAGCGTTGTCTACGGACTATACGTTTTTGATCATCTCGTCGATCTTTGGTTGTTCTTGCACAGAACCTTCATCGGGCATTAGAATGTCGTTGTTGCGATGGGACGATTGACCAGAAGTCGGTCTCGAAGACTATGACGATTCGTCGGAGCATCATATTTGCCTATATCCTGTGCAGCACCTTTCTGGTGGCCCACATCATCAACGCGGTGATTGCAGAGGCCTTGTCTATACCGGGAGGGTTGGTGCGTCCATTGCCGGATCACGACCGAGAGACGGAGGTCAGGGCTTCCGTGCCGGCGATGGTCGAGTATATTCGGAAAAGTGGACTCTTTCCCCTCCCACCTGATCCTGTCGGTATGAGCACCGCTGGCTTCGGTGCGCCGCCACCTACCCTTGTACCGTTAAATCTGGCGTCGAAGCTGAAGCTGCTGGGGGTAGTGATCGGTGCTCACGAGGGGGTCTCGGCTATCGTTGAAGAACTCGCCAGCAAACGCCAACTATTTTTTCGGTTGCACGATCACATCCCCGATATAGGTGAGATCAGCGAAATCCGTCGGGATGGGATAGTCATTCGTCTCGGCGATCAACAAGAGCTGCTCGAACTCGCCGCCTCGCAGATCGAGAAACCGCCACCTGCCCCCACGCCAACTGGATCAGCCGCAGCTCCACCGCCTGGCAGCCCAGTGCGAACGGTGCTCGATCGGAGAGACGTTGAACAAGCCATGGGTGATCTACCCAAGTTATTGTCCCAGGCGAGAGCTGTGCCTTATTTGGTGAATGGAGCGATGAATGGGTTCCGTCTGGACTATATCGCACCTTCCAGTTTCTATGAGAGAATCGGTTTAAAGTACGGGGACGTCCTCCAGCAGGTGAATGGCGTGGAGATTCGTGATCCTGGTACGATGCTCACGCTCTTCCAGCAACTTCGCAACGAGCGCGCCGTGAAGCTCGACGTCTTGCGCAACAATCAGCGCACAACCATGAACTTCGAGATCCGCTAGGGATACAACGCCCTTCCCAATACTCTCCTCCGCTACTATCGCAACGATGCCCTCGGGTTTCTTGCTCGACATCAGTGCTCAGGCTAAGGACGAACCCCCTGTCAGCATGAAGTACCCTGCATTGTAGACGATGTGGAGGGCCTGGGGAGGAAGGATAGAGCCAAACCGATCGCGCAGCACCCCAAACAGCAGCGAGGGGAACATCGTCGACACGGCCCACGGGAACGTATGCGCCGCGACGTGTGCACCGGCAAATATGAGAGACGTCAGGATATTGGCGATGCTGATTCCGACCCACGATCGCGGCCCCCAGTCATGGGTCAAGAACCATCCTTGCAGGCATCCCCGGAACAAAAGCTCTTCGACCACCGGCTGCCAGAGCACAGCCACAAAGAAGGAGAGTGAAAGTATCTGCGGCCACGGCAAGGGTTGGGCGACCGTTAAGACCGGCACCAGCACCCACACGGCTGCTCCAATGGCAAGTGCAGAGAGAAATATTGGAGCGCGATAAAAGCCTGGCGCCGCTTTGAGGCCAACCCGCTCGCACAGTACCGACATCATCTGGGAGATAGGGGGGCGCACATCTCACCGAGGGTTCCTGGGGTGCTCCCGGGAACCCTCAGCAGAATCGTGACCTGGGTGATGAGATATCACGTGACTACCATCGACGCCGACTGCTCCATAGCAATGCCCCGATGGCGATAAGAAGCATGATCGGCATCAACGCATCGTTCGTGCCAGCCGGCGCGATGGTGCAGCCGCCTCCACCAGCTGACGCTGGTGCGACGCTATTGTCCGCAGGCCCGTCGAACGTCGCCGTCACCGAGGCGGCGGTATTGACCACACAGGAAGCTGTCCCTGTGCACCCATTGCCGCTCCAGCCGGTGAAGGTCGATCCACCATCGGCTGTCGCGGTCAGGGTCACGGTGGTGTTATTGAAGAAATTGGCACTACAGAGCGCCCCGCAATCGATGCCTGTCGGCGCTGAGACCACCTTCCCTGTGCCCATGCCCCCTTTAAGAATGGTCACTGTAAAGGTTCCCTGAGGCGGTAACACGTTAAACGTGGCCGTCACGATACCCGTGCTGGCCACCTGACAGAGACCGGTTCCGGTACACCCCCCGCTCCAGCCGGCAAAGAGCGACCCGGCACTCGATGCGGGCGTCAAGGTCACGGTCGTCCCCCCTGGATACGTCCCGGTACAGTCCCCGCCGCAATTGATCCCCGTGGGATTCGCGGTGACCGTGCCGGCCCCGGTCCCGTTCTTATTGACCGTCACCGTAATGGGCGGCGGAATCACGCTAAAGGTCGCCGTCACCGTGGCCGTGGTCGACACCCCACAGGGGCTTGCGCCGGCACATCCGCCGCCGCTCCAGCCGGTAAAGACAGAGCCGGCCTCGGCAGTGGCTGTCAAGGTCGCGGTCGTCCCCCCAAGGTACGTCCCGGTACAATCCCCGCCGCAATTGATCCCCGTGGGATTCGCGGTGACGGTGCCCGTTCCCGAACCATTCTTATTGACGGTGACCGTAAACGGCGGAGGTGCGGGGAGATTAAAGGTGGCGGTCACGGTGGCGGTGGTTGACACGACACAGACGCCGGTTCCACGACACCCGCCGCCGCTCCATCCCGCGAACACAGACCCGGCGCTTGGGGTAGCCGTCAAGGTCACGGTGGTTCCACCAGGGAATTGTTCATTACAGTCGCCGCCGCAATTGATCCCACCGGGGGTTGACGTGACCGTCCCGGTCCCCGTGCCATTTTTGGCAACCATCACGGTAAACGTCGTTCCTATGGAGTTCAGCGCATTGAATGCGTTCAGCCGGCGGCCGGTTGACACAACGCCGTTCAGTGCCGGAACGGAAACACCGGTGTTGAGAATGGCGTTTCGAATCTGATCCACCGTCAAGTTCGGGCTGACAGCCAGCAGGAGGCCGACCACTCCTGTCACGTGTCCGGTCGCCGATGAAGTGCCTCCCAGGAAAGCATAATCGTTGCCTCCAGCTGGGACACGAGGTGCGCAGTCGATGCGTAAATCATCGAGATACACCCCATCATCATTACCAGATGCGTCTGACACAAAGTTGATACGGAACCGGTTGGTTGGATTATCGTCGCGCACCTCGCTAAATAGGAGGTTTAGGAACGCACCACTGGTTGAGTCTGAAAAACTGTGTCCATTTGCCCAAGTGGCTCCTCCGTCACTCGATATTTGGAACTGAACGCGGTCCATATTGCTCGCCGTTGTAACCCGTAACTTTCCTGCTAAACGGCAACCACGCTGTCCAACGGTGCTGAAGACTGGGCCAGTTGCAAATGAGTTGGTGCTGTTCAGATAGTTGCCTGCTGGACTGTCCGATAAACTATTGGACGGGCTCGAGGATGCTTCGTTTGTAAAGTTCCAGGTATTGTTTGTGCCACTGAACGTATAACCCAACCCGGCTGGGTTCGAATCGAAGTTGTGCAGTAGTATGTTGGTAACATTAAACGTCGGGTATGTACTGTAGGTTTCATTGGTTCCCGGAGATGCTATCTGTACAGATGCCGCACCAAAATTTGAAAAAAATGCCAAGTCGTCGTTCATATCTGTTGCTGCCACGGCGATTATGTTCGGCAGCGCCGGCCCGCACGCCGTTGCAGCACTATACTGGGCCGGATAAAAAGGAGTAATATCGTTGTCATGAGAATTGTTGCCGGCGGCTGCGAGGACCATGATACCGGCCGCATTGACGGCACTGAGCATGTTATATTCCAATTGGCTGCAAGGACCGCCTAGTCTGCCAAAACTCGCATTGATCACGCGGGCTCCCATCATGATCGCATAGTTGGCTGCGGGCATGAACGTGGACGTAGTTACACCAACGCCTTCCCACCCATCTCCGGCTTTTAAGGCCATGAGCCTTGCCGTCTGCATGACGCCAGTCACGCCGAGGCTGTTATTTCCCGCAGCCGCAATGGTCCCTGCCAGGCTTGTCCCATGTCCGATCTTTTCAGCTGGATTGACCACATCCATCGGATGACCATCATTATTGAGGAAGTCATATCCATAATAATCGTCGACGAAACCGTTCCCGTCGTTATCGATTCCATCGTTCGGAGTTTCACCTGGATTGGTCCACATGTTTGCCGCAAGGTCTGGATGGTCGTAGGCAATTCCTGTATCAAT
>Ga0105106_10001696_pt1 | contig 15845 bp, 12 predicted proteins | sample PPLLaktember2015_5_FD_79109 | JGI IMG/M metagenome (GOLD analysis project Ga0105106, IMG submission 79109) | Freshwater sediment microbial communities from Prairie Pothole Lake near Jamestown, North Dakota, USA - PPLs Lake P8 Core (1) Depth... | ecosystem: Environmental > Aquatic > Freshwater >...
GAATTAAACCTGATAACCCGACCTCCCGTATCTGTCATGGGACAAAAGTGCAGATTGAAGGCGATGATCTTCTGATTACTTTAGCCGGAGTTTCCTACGGCGTCTTTAAGCTTTAGAAACAGTTCAGTTACCTTGATTGGTTTCTTTTAGCTAACTCTAGTGCCCCGACCACACCCGCCAAGTCACCCAGCGCCGGAGCCACAAGATAATGGTCCATATCCTTCATGATTGTTTCTGAGCGGATATATCCGTTCAGTTTCTCGGTCACCTTATGACGAACTGCCGCCATAAGACCGGGATTTTTCATTAACCCACCGCCAATAATGATACGTTGAGGGGATAGGGTACATATGAAGTTATTGACCGCTAAGGCTAGGTAGCTCGCCTCTAGTTCCCAGGCAGGATGGTTAGAAGGGAGCTTTTCAGGCGATTGTCCCCAGCGGAGCTCCATGGCTATCCCGGACGCCAGGCCTTCCAGGCAATCGCCATGGAAAGGACAGCACCCATGGTATGGGTCTTTTTTCCAATCGTGAGGGATGCGTATGTGTCCCATTTCAGGGTGTAAAAGCCCGTGCATTAACCCGCCGTTTATCATACCGCCCCCTCCAAACCCTGTACCCACCGTAAGATAGATAAAAGTATCAAGCCCCCTGGCGGCCCCCCAGACCTGTTCACCCAGTGCAGCGCCATTCACATCAGTATCAATAGATACCGGTACATCGAGCTTTCCGCGTATCTTCTGAACAATATTGACGTTAGACCAGGAGTGCTTTGGCGTGTTGGTAATATATCCATAGGTTGGAGAATTCCGGTCCAGGTCCAGAGGGCCGAAAGAAGCTATGCCTATTGCGGTAAGCTGCTTTTGGCGGGACGTATTTTTAAAGAAATCGATTGCTTTTTCAATGCTCTCATCAGGACTTGTCGTGGCAAATTGAGTTTTTATAAGGTCATCCGGAATTGTACCGATAGCACAAACAAACTTCGTTCCTCCTGTTTCAATTCCGCCGTAAACCTGGTCTATCATCCTATCCCTGCCTGGTCACCGGACTATTCCGGATATCGGAATTTGCTTTATCTGATTATAAGCCTCCCGGTTGGAATAGTGAAATTTATCAGAATTTAGTTTTATAATATTGGTGGTCTGGAGGTATGAGAATGAATGTAAGAGAAGTAGTTGAGGCCATCCTGGAGGTTAACGGCAGAACCGAGATTAAAAACACATGTGACCAGTTGATCGCGGGCAGCTGGGATCGTCAAGTCACCGGCGTGGCCACCACGTTTATGGCCACTGTCGACGTAATCAATCGGTCAATCGCCATGGGCTGCAACCTGATCATCACCCATGAACCAACTTATTTTACCGGTACAGACCGGATAGACTGGTTGAAATCCGATCCGGTCTATCAACGGAAAAAGGCACTAATAGACGATAACCGGATATCTATCTGGCGTTACCATGACCATATGCATATTGGCAATACCGATCTCATCTATGCCGGGTTGCTGAAATACCTGGGATGGACAGATTATCTTGAGACCGAAATCCCGCAACCGCATTGCTACTCGGTTCCCTCGACCTCGGTGACTGATCTGGTCGACTTTCTCAAGAGAACACTTGGCATGAAGGTGATTCGGGTCGTCGGGGACCCGGAAATGAAATGCAGCCGGGTTGGGATACTGGTTGGTGGCGGAAGCCTTGGTCTCGGTCAGGAAGAGATGCCGGCCAGGTTAATGAACGACCAGCAGCTGGATGTAATGATCTGTGGTGAAATCACCGAATGGACACTGAGCGCCTATGTCCGTGACGCTGCAGCTTTGGGCTTTAATAGAGCTATGATCATCGTCGGGCATGAACGAAGCGAGGAACCCGGTATGAAAGCGCTGGCTGACCGGCTTCAGCCCCTGCTAAGAGGAATTCCGGTCCATTTTTCAGATGCTGGAGAGCCTTTCGTTTATCTATAAAGTCATTATCGAAAGAATGGCCAGCGCCTTGACTCCACCGGGCCTTACTACTATAATGCCCGTTTACTCAATTAATGTAACGATAAAAACACGGACATCCCCATATTTGTGCAGTGGGCATTGTTAAACGGATAAAACAAAGGAGAGAACTGCTGTTCCCGATCCCAATATAACAATATACTAATATGACGAAATGTGACTGGCCACTTGTCTTCCGTCACCTTGTTAAGCTAGACTATAGCTTAAGTCATGTTCCCCTATTTGGGCGAGCTGATACACCTTTGGCCGCCCTGAACCATTAGATGCCTGGAGACTCGGTATGAAAGAAAACCTACAGCTTGCTGAAGCATATTTCAAAGACCTTCGTGATATCCATCAGACCGGCGGCGGCGTCAAGGAAGAGTCATATTATGGGATCATGGCAATGAGCAGTCACCGCTACTTGGGCAGGTGCCATAACGTGGTGTTATTGAGATAAAATCAACCAACGATGACACTGGGTTACTACAGAGAGCGGGCAGGGTCTCTAAATATTGGAAAAAGTATCAGCTAGTCCTGGTAACCAACTACCGCGATTTTGTGTTAGTCGGCAAAGACAAGAACGGCAACCCGGTCAAGCTTGAAGCATACAGACTTGCTGTGTCGGAAGCCGATTTTTGGATTAAGGCAGCTCACCCTAAGAAATTCGCCCAAGAGTATGGAGAGACGTTCATTGAATACCTGAGGCGTACCATGCTCCAGGCTGCACCAGTATCCTCTCCGAGGGATTTGGCTTGGTTTCTTGCGTCCTATGCCTGCACCGCCAGCGCCCGCATTGAGGGCAAAGATATTCCCGCTATGAAAAGTGTCCGTTCAGCTCTGGAAGCTGCCCTTGGTTTGAAATTTGAAGGGGGAAAAGGCGAGCATTTCTTCCGCTCCACACTGGTACAGACGATATTCTATGGTTTATTTTCAGCGTGGGTATTGTGGAGCAAGAAGCGTAGCTATACGGCACCGGACATTTTTAGCTGGCATGATGCCCTGTGGGAACTCAAAGTGCCAGTCATGCAATCATTGTTTGCGCAGATTGTAACGCCGGCACATGTTGGGCCGCTTGAGTTTGAAGATACGCTTGATTGGGCGTCATCTACGCTCAACAGAGGCTCTTTCTTCAGCGCCTTTGAAGAAGGTAAAGCTGTCCAGTATTTCTACGAGCCGTTCCTTGAAGCGTTTGACCCGGAACTGAGAAAACAGCTAGGCGTCTGGTACACTCCCCACGAAATTGTTCAGTATATGGTTGCCCGGGTTGATACCGTTCTAAGGGAAGAGCTCAATATCACAGATGGACTGGCGAACCCCAGTGTTTTCGTCCTTGACCCTTGCTGTGGCACCGGTTCTTACCTGGTAGAGGTGCTAAAACATATTCACCAGACACTAAAAGCTAAGGGTTCAGACGCGCTGTTAGCCAGCGACCTTAAAAAGGCAGCGTTGCAAAGGGTATTCGGCTTTGAGATATTGGCGGCACCATTCGTGGTATCACACATGCAACTGGGGCTTCTTCTACAAAGCTTGGGAGCGCCGCTTTCAGATACTACTTATGAGCGAGCTGGAGTCTATCTGACCAATGCTTTGACCGGCTGGGAGCCGCTGGACCCGGAGAAGGAAAAGGCGTTTCAGGCAATGCTCACCGGATTCCCGCAACTACTTGAAGAACAGGCAGATGCCCGCAGAGTTAAGCAGCAGGTGCCAATTCTGGTTATCCTGGGTAATCCGCCCTACAACGCCTTCGCCGGTACAGCTACAACCAAAGAAGAGAGAGACTCCGTAGCTCCTTATAAAGAAGGACTTATCAAGAAGTGGAACATTAAGAAGTTTAACCTTGACGACCCATACATAAGGTTTTTCCGCATGGCGGAACACCTCTCGAAGCTGCCGATGAGCTACTATAACCGCACTCCGGTGGGAGATACGATAAGCCGTCTCACTTCCGATGTTGAAACGGTCAGCACGATTTTTGGTGGGGGAGGCAGTGGCCCGGGTGCGGGTGGTGTTAGTAATATTCCCACCAATCTATTTAAGCTAACAGGTGTCCTTGTCGCGATGTTTGTCATCAGCCCCCGTCTGGCTTTGATAGCGCTTATGTCCGCACCGGTTGTTTATTTTGTATCAGCTTACTTCAGAAAGAATACTTACCGGGTACAGAACCAGGTAAGAAGAACAGTAAGTGGGATAAATATCTACCTTCAAGAGACTTTCAGCGGAATGAGGACTATAAAAGCCTATGGTAAAGAAAATGAGTACGGAGACCATTTTCAGAAACCGTTGACAGACAATCTTAAGGCAGTGAACAGTGCCGCTGTGTATGATTCATATTTTCCCTGCGTTATGCAGGCCATAAGAGCAATAGTCATTGCAGTTGTAATCTGGTTCGGCGCGAGAACGAGTGTAACTGAGACACTTGCAATAAGCATCGGGAGTCTGGCTGCAATGGCAGACCTGGTCACAAGGTTTTTTGCACCAATTGATGCCATAACCGGTGATTTCCAGACCCTCCAGCAAGCTTTAGCAGGACTTAAGCGCATCGTTGAACTGCTGCGGGAGAAACCGGAAGAAAAATTGGCTGCGCAATCCGTTCCGGTAAGGCTTTCTGCACGACCGAATGGCACTGCTGTAGAGGTTAAGGGACTAGATTTCAGCTATCGTAAAGGAGAACCGGTGCTCGGCAACGTCAACCTGACCGTTCCTCAAGGTTTGCGAGTGGCTATTGTCGGGCGGACCGGTGCCGGTAAAACCACGCTGCTCAGTCTAATGGCCGGACTCTACAAGCCTGATAGAGCCACAGTCTCCATACTGGGATATGACCCCCACCAGGTTGAGGCGAATGATAGAAGAAGACTCCTCGGCATAGTACCGCAGAATGTTCATATTTTTGAAGGCACTATTAAAGAAAATATCACACTGCGGGATGACTTGATTCCGATGCATGATATCGAGAAAGCAGCGAGCACAGTGGGCCTGCACGATTTCATCACAGGACTGAACAACGGATATGATGCCCTGCTCGGTGTCGAAGGGACCAAGTTATCCCGAGGGCAGGGCCAACTGCTATCTCTGGCGAGGGCTATTGTTTCAGACCCTCCTATCCTTCTTCTCGATGAACCGACATCCGGAGTGGATGCTGTTACCGAGGCAAGCATCATCAAGGCGTTTCGCCAGGCCAGCCAGAACCGTACTATCGTTACAATAAGTCATCGCCTCTCTGGAATCCTTGATGCCGAAGAAGTACACATTATGGGCTCCGGCAGAATTGTGGAGTCTGGTAGACCAGAAGAACTCGCAGGAAAAGAAGGATGGTACAGCGTCTACCGACAACTTGAAAACGTCGGATGGAAGATGGAATAAGAGTGTTGAGTCTCCTAAATCGAGCCATCACTGCGGACGATTTGGAGTCTTAATTCCTCTGACCTGAAAACTAATGTGTAACAATCAAGTAAATTGTTGAGTCACGTGCACATAAAAACCTGCAAACAACTCAATGAAAAACCAAATAGGCAAAAGCCGAATTTATTCCGGTTTTAAAAAAGAATCCCGAGCAATCGGTAATAAGTTTATCGCTAAAATAGAGAAATCCTTGATAAAAATAGGAGTTAGCGATAATTTGATAACGGCTCTGGAAATTTAGAGATGTTTTTATTTTATAGCGAGTGTAATTCTGATTTTTTAAACGATGTAAACCTGATTGGTTAATAATTAAATATTGCTTGTGCCGATTCCAGCTTTGGAAGCTATTGAAAATTTCGAAAATTGGCTGCCTAACTTTTAATCATCAGGTTGGAGGTTCGAGTCCTCCGCGGCTCACCATTTTTAAGACTAATTCGACCCATATTTTTTAATTCTCCCTTCAATTAGTCAGCATACCAGCATTTTGCTTTAATAAAATCCGCGATTTTAACCTTAATTTTGCTTAACAAACTGCTCAACTTTTAGCATCATGATTCTCCCTTTACTCTGGAAGTGGAGTGATGTAAGGGCTGGCGATAGCCAATAAAGCTAGCTATTATCTAGAACTCATACAAGAAGCTGTTTTTGACTTAATATTCCCGGATAGCCCTCCTGAACAACCATCCGGTATAACTCAATTCGACTTTTAGCCCCTAGTTTTCTATAAACATTCTTGATATGTGTATGTACCGTCTGTCGGCTAATATAAAGTTTTTCTCCAATCTCATTATCAGACATTCCTCTAAGTAAATAGTGAGTAATATCTAGTTCTCTTCTACTCAGCCTGAATCTCGTTTGTAAAGTAGTCTCCAGTTTATTTTCGTCGCTGAGGTCAGATAGAGTAACGACGAAATTAGGCGTGGAACTTATTTGGTTCATCTTCCAAATCAGTGAGCATTCTATTCGGAATCTCTGGCCACTTTCTGTAGAAACTATTCTTTCTTTGGGCAATAGGATAGGCTTTCCTTCTTCTTTAACTAAATCAAGGAGGCCGGAACAATCTCTAATAACAAAGGATGGTATGGGGAACTCACCATTTTCAAGATCAAAGATATTATATGGCTTCCTGCTAGATAACTGCAGACAGATATCTCTCGCCTTAACATTGAAAAAGGAAGGATTAAATTTATGGTCTAAACAAAGAAATCCTTCACTATCAGTCTCATCGGGAGACAAGAAATGACTTTCCCGGCTATTAATTTGTGAAATCACACAAGCATTATGTATGGCGACCCCAAGATGAACAGTAAGCCTCGCTGCTTTTAGAACTTCCCTATCTTCATAATCCGGCTGGTTCTTGGGACGCCACAGTGTAATCATGCCTTCCAGATTGTTTTTCCAGCGCAGGGTCAGGAATAACTCCCAATATAAATGCTGTGGTCGTATGAAATCATTATATAAAACTGTCCTCTCCCAGTCCCTAAAGGAAATAGATTCCCAAATTTTCAGGACGTTTTTTAATGAGGAAAGTGCCTCTTTTAATAAGGGAGAATGTTGGTAAAAAGAGTCTGTATATAAAGGGCAGTAATATTTATCTTCATGGAGATTATGGTAATCTGATTTGAAAGATCGAGACTCTCCTATATTTATCTTCTTTGGATACCCTTTGATGAGATGAAAGGTGGCACATTCGGCATGGAACGCTCGCATTATGGAGGGGAATAACGCGCTAATAAAGCTTTCTACGTCTCCACATCTGTTAGCGAGATAGATCAGATTTAATATTTCAAGGTAATCTTTGCTGGTCAGCCTAGCCATTTGCCACATTTATAGCACCTTTTGTTTCCGCTGTCAAAAATACCCTTTTTAGGGTATTGCTTTTACGGATACGTATGTATATATTAGGATGAAAATGGCTTTGAATTGACCCTACAACATTTATAATATAAAGTACAGGGAACACTAATGACGGGTTGGTTAGTGACAGCAACTACTGTTTAGTGTGATATTGTTGATGATGTGACATGGTAGTCTACGAAGACCGCAGTACAAACATGTACCAGTGTAGGAAGTACGGTGAGAGTATTAATAAAGAAACGGCCAAAGTGCTTAAAAAGAAAGCCGGACGGCTGGAAAAAAATCTGGAATGCGAGAGGTCGCTGAACCATAGAGTAACTGACTACAGGGATAGGCTTGTAGCAGAGGTAAAAGCTACTCCAGTTTCAGCAAAACTTACTTAAAGCAAGTGAGTGTGACATTAAGCAGGGGACTACGCTGAATGACAGTCGAGGGGCAAGTTAAATTACGCATTGATAACCTCTCCCTTAGCTTCGGCGGTGTCAAAGCCCTCACTGACTTAAGCCTGGATATCAGAAACAATGAGATACTAGCTATTATCGGACCTAATGGCGCCGGTAAGACGGCTCTACTTAACTGCATAAACGGTTTCTATAAACCGCAAAAGGGTGATATTTATTACGATGGTCAAAGAATCACCCGAATGCGCCCGGATAAACTGGCTAAACTCGGTATCTCCAGAACCTTTCAGAATATCGAACTTTATACCGGACTAAGCACCCAAGATAACATTATGGCTGCCCGCCACGTACTGATGAAGCAAAACTTCATCGCCAGTGCATTATACTTCGGCTGGGCTCACAAGGAGGAAATCGAGCACCGCCGGACGGTAGAAGATATCATTGATTTCCTGGAGATTGAACCACTCAGGAAGAGGATAGTCGCGGTTCTACCCTACGGGATGCGAAAGAGAGTCGAGCTGGGAAGAGCCTTAGCTCTGGAACCGAAAATCTTGCTCCTTGATGAACCAATGGCCGGGATGAACCTGGAGGAAAAGGAGGATATCGCCCGGTTCATAATTGATGTATTCGAAGGCCAGGGAGCTACCTATCCCAACACACCCGTCTTGAGAGACGGGATCAAATGCATCATCCTCGTTGAGCATGACATGGGAGTTGTTATGGATCTCGCCGATAGAATTGTCGTCCTTGATTTCGGACGTAAAATTGCCGAGGGTACGCCGGCTGAAATTAAGACCAACCCTGAGGTTATCAAGGCTTACCTCGGGCAGCAAACATGAGCTATTAATATTTAAAAGAGAATAAATGCTACAAGTCAACAACATTGAAGTTACCTACATGAATATTATTCAGGTACTGCGGGGCGTATCGCTAGAGGTAGGTGATGGCAAAATTATTGCCCTGCTCGGGGCTAATGGCGCGGGAAAGACCTCCACATTAAAAGCAATATCCGGACTTTTAAAGACAGAGGAGGGAGAGGTAACCGACGGCAGTATCATTTTCAATGGCAAAAGGATAGACCGGCTTAGTGCCGAAGATATTGCGGCGATGGGCATAAGTCAAGTTATGGAAGGACGGAGAGTTCTGGGGCATCTTAGTGTTGAGGAAAACCTGTTGGTATTCACCCATAATCGTAAAGACCGGAAAGAGGTCAAGCATGATATGGAGATGGTCTTTACGTACTTCCCCAAGGTAAAAGCCATGCGCCGTCGGACGAGTGGATATTTATCCGGTGGTGAACAGCAGATGTTGGTGATCGGGCGAGCTCTCATGGCCAGTCCCAAGCTTATGCTTTTAGATGAGCCCTCACTCGGCCTGGCTCCTCTACTTGTGCAAGAAATCTATGAAATTATCAAGAGAATCAGTACCGAGCAAAAAATGGCCATACTCCTGGTGGAGCAGAATGCCAGGGCTGCCCTTGATATCGCTGATTATAGTTATGTGATGGAGAACGGTAGAGTGGTTCTGAGCGGTCCGGCGGCGATGTTAAAGGATAATGAGGATGTTAAGGAATTTTATATGGGGTTATCTGCCGTGGGTTCTCAGAAAAGCTATCGTGAAGTTAAACACTACCGGCGAAGGAAGAGATGGTTGGCCTAAAGGAACAGGTAGAGACAATGACTGTGAAGATAGAGCCGGTCCATAAAGAAAAGGGCGATACATGGCCTAAGATACTGAAATACAACTACGAAAAGTATAGCGATAGCCGCATCGCCATACGGCACAAAAACCACGGCATATGGCAGCCCTATAGCTGGAAGGATTATTACTTCAATGTTAGCTATTTGGCAATTGGTTTAATAGCCATTGGCTTCAAAGCCGGAGATAAGTTGCTGATTATTGGCGATAATACCCCCCAGTGGTATTATGCTGAATTGGCGACTCAAGCTAACCATGGGGTTTCAGTAGGAGTGTTTTCAGAACTCCTACCATCAGAGATAAAATATATCGCCGAAAATTCTGAAGCCAGATTTGCTGTCGTTCAGGACCAGGAGCAGGTTGATAAGCTACTCCAGATAAAGGGCGACCTTCATAGTCTCGAAAAGATTATCTACTGGAACTATAAGGGACTGGCGCACTACGATGACACAATCCTGATGGAGTACGAACGAGTGCTGGAATTAGGAAGAGAATACGAGGAGAAACACCCCCGAACATTCGAGCACAATATAGAAAGCGGCAATGCTGATGATGTCTGTGCCATCGTTTACACATCGGGAACCACCGGGGCAGTACCTAAAGGAGCTGTCCATAGCTATAGAACGATGAGAGCTGGGGCTGACCATTTCCTGCACCTCGATCCCTGGTATGAGAATGATAATATCGTTCCCTACCTGTCACCAGCCAGTATGACCGAGCAGTGGTTCGGGATTGGATGTCACCTCTTATCAGCCTGTATTCAGAACTTCGCTGAAGAGCCGGAAACCCTGCGAGAGGATTTCAGAGAAATAGGACCAAGTGTAATATTCTATGGAGCCCGGATATGGGAGACACAAGCGAGTAGGGTTCAGGCCCGCATCAGGGAGGCCGATGTTTTAAAGAGAATCATCTTCTGTCTATTAATGCCTATCGGGTATAAAATAGCCGAATTACAGTACAGAAAACAAAAGCCGAATCTGTTCTGGAAGATGCTCTATGTCTATGCTAATATCGCCCTGTTTAGACCCATACGAGATAACCTTGGTCTATCAAACGCCAGGATCTCTTATGCTACCGGAGCTATACTTAGCCCCGAAGCCTTCAGATTCTACCATGCCCTGGATCTCCCCGTTAAAGGCTTATATGGGTCAACGGAGGGAGGAGCTCTAACTGGTGCGAAGAATGATGACATCTGTATAGAGACTGTAGGTCCCGTTTTCCCAGGAGCCGAGGTGAAAGTAACAGATAATGGTGAGATTATTTGCCGGCAGCCTGGCGTTTTCCTTGGCTACTATAATGACCCAGATAAGACCGCCCAGGTACTGAAAGACGGTTGGTTTTATAGTGGTGACAGCGGTTTTATTAATGAGGACGGACATCTCGTCCTTCTGGATAGAGTAGAAGATATGGTTGAACTGGCCAGCGGTGATAAACTGGCTCCCCAACTTATTGAGAGCCGGCTGAGGTTCAGTCCTTATATAAGGGACGCCTGGGTTATAGGAGGTCCGAATGGAGCCTATACCTCGGCAATCCTGATCATTGACTATGAGAACGTCGGCAGGTGGGCCGGAGAGAAAAGAGTGACTTATACTACCTTCACCGAGCTTTCTCAGAAGCCAGAGGTCTACCAATTGGTGAAGCAAGAAATAGATAGAGTAAATCAGACTTTATCCCCGGACACCAAGATCAGGAAATACGTCAACCTACACAAAGAATTTGACCCTGACGAGGCTGAGTTAACCAGAGATAGGAAGTTGAGGAAGGCATTTATGCAGGAGCGGTATCGCGATCTTATCAATGCCATTTATTCTGACAAGACTGAGGTACCGGTGGAAGCCCAAGTCAGATACCGGGATGGGCGAGTGGGAACAATAAAGACTACTCTTCTCATCCAGTCTGTTAAAAGGAGCTGACAGGTGACTTTCTTTCTACAGTTGGTGATAAGTGGTTTTACCCTGGGGATGGTCTACGCCCTGATTGCTATAGGCTTTGTCATCATCCTTAAGTGCTCCAAGGCATTCAACATTGCCCAAGGGCACTTTGTGATGATTGGCGGTTACTTGGGTTTTACTTTCCTGGTAACCTTCCATATGCCGATATGGGCCAGCCTACTGGTGGCGATAGCAGCAGCTATTGTGATGGGTTTGTTAGTAGAACGTTTAACCCTGCGACCCCTAGTGGGTCAACCGGTATTAGCGGTCATCATGATGACCATAGGCCTGGCTACTGTGCTTGAAGGGCTAGCCACCCTAATTTGGGGTGGTGAATATAAAACCTACCACGGAGTGCTACCGAAGTTAACTCTGAAAATTGGTGAGATATCCGTACCCTCGGAGATGACGATTGGAGTAATAGTTTCAGTTGTGACCGTAGTTATACTCATGATTATCTTCCGTTACACTAAAAGCGGGCTGGCGATGAGAGCCACCGCCGAGGATGAGCAGGTGGTTCAGAGTGCTGGTATCAGGGTAACCACTATTTATGCCCTCTCTTGGGCAATTGCCTGTGTCGTCGGCGTCATCAGCGGTATTATTTTAGGCGGTGTATCCGGTGTTATGGTAGGAATGTCGCAGGTCGGGCTGAAGGCTTTCGCCGTGGTGTTGTTGGGGGGAGTAAACTCAATTGGCGGAGCTATTTTCGCCGGAATAATAGTCGGTGTGCTGGAGAACGTGGCTGCCGGCTACTTGGATCCACTCTTACCTGCTGGCGGTGGGCTGGCAAACGTCTTCCCGTTTATCATCATTATAGTCGTGCTAATCTTCAGGCCCTATGGTCTATTTGGTCTGGCTGAGATAGAAAGGATTTAGTTGATGGAGGTTCCCTCCGGGACATTTAGCCAAAGCTACGCTCAGGATATGGCCATCTTCCGTACCCGGACGCATTGGATATTGCTGCTTGCCTTTCTTGCCTTTCTCTTCACTTGTCCGCTTTATTTTGGTGACCGAATATTGACCATAATGACCATAATCTGTATTACCGTCATCAGTGTTCTGGGGCTTAATATTCTAACTGGATACTGTAATCAAATCTCCATAGGTCATGCTGGCTTTATGGCGGTGGGTGCCTATACCTCTGGTATCCTCACTGCCCATTTTGGCTGGTCATTCTGGGCAGCCCTACCCTGCGCTGCCCTAATGGCGGGAATGGTGGGCATTTTATTCGGCTTACCATCACTGAGGGTCAAGGGCTTCTACCTGATTATGGCGACAATAGCCGCTCAGTTTATTATTATATGGTTTATACTTCAATTCCGTAATATCACCGGTGGTGGTGATGGCCTGGCTGTGCCAAAACCAGAAATATTTGGTTTTGTTTTAAAGTCCAAAGGTAGCTACTTTTACCTAGTGATGATAATTGCCTGTCTGGCGACATTCGCAGCTAAAAACATAGTCAGGACTAGGGTAGGCAGGGCCTTCATTGCTATCAGAGATAATGAACTGGCGGCTGAGGTCATGGGGGTCAATCTATGGGCTTATAATCTACTGGCATTCTTCATCGGTTGCGTTTATGCTGGTGTGGCTGGCTCACTTCTGGTTCACTACGTTGCTTTCGCCTCTGTGGACCAGTTCCCCTTCATGAATTCGGTGTGGTATCTAGGTATGCTAATTGTCGGTGGTATGGGCAGTACCGTCGGGGCAATCTTAGGCGCCGTATCGCTCAAGCTACTGGATGAGCTGGTTACTGTTATTGGGCCAATAATATCGGCTGCCGTTGCCCCTCAAGCAGCCGCTTCACTCAGCCTTATAATACGCGGTTTGATAATTATCATTTTCCTCATTTTTGAGCCTAGGGGGTTAGCTCATCGGTGGCAGATGGCCAAAGCATATTACCGGCTATGGCCTTTCTCACATTAATGATATTATGTTGAAAGGGGGTGATTAAATTTAAGAAAACGGAATTTTTAGAGGATGAGCAAAATCATAAACTAGAAAGGAGGAGAGATGACTAGGGTTAAATGGGCATTGATGATTTCTCTCATTATCATGCTGGTGGCATTGCCTCTTTTGGGTGCTTGTGGACAGGAGGCAACGACAACTCCGACATCCCCAACAGCACCACTTAATTACACAGTGTATGTCGGTGGTTGCTTTGCCTTGACTGGTGCCTACGCAGAGGATATGGCAGCGGACTTGGCCGGATACGAGGACTATATTAAATGGGTAAATGAGAACAAGAAGGTGGCTCCATGGTACCCAGAGAAGACAATCCCCGATAATGTAACCTTTGAGGTGCTGTGGCGAGATGATGAGCTCAATGTCGAGAAAGTACTGTCTATCTACGAGGAGCTTAAGGACAAGGGACTTCTGGTCGAAAGAATATCAGGATCACCACAGGCGCTGGCACTAATGGACCTGATGAATGAGGACCGCATCGCTGCCACTAGTGCGGCTGCCGGTCCCTATCTCCTGTCGCCGCCGAAGACCATCTTCACCAACTACCCTATCTATACTGACGACTGTGCTGCCTTCGCTGATTGGTTCATGGCGAACTGGAATGAGACCAGGGCACCGAGGTTTGCCTTCCTCACCGCCGATAATTCCATGGGCAGGTCGCTTGTGACCGATGAAATGAAGGCGTATCTAGAGAGCGTTGGGTTTGAAGTAGTCGGCGAACAGTACGTGCCTTTAGTTCCCACCGCGCCCCCGACAACCCAGCTTCTATGGCTGAAGGACAACAATGTTGATGCTTGTTTTGGCGTCATGATTAACCCTGGTTCCCAGCCAACGGTAAAGGAAATGAACAACCTGAATATGGGACCCGGTAAGGACTACGAGATAACCTTCGGTTGCGCCACGCCCAGTCACCTTCAGGTGTTCCTCCCATCTATGGGTCAAGAGGGTAACGGTTTTGTCATTGCCGGAGGCTATGCATCTTGGGATGACCCCGGCCTGGGGATGACTTTCGCCAACCAACTAGTAGCGGCTAACCGCCCTGACAAGGTTGGAGCCATGCACATTATGTATGCCGGTGGCATAGTTGAATGCATGACCCAGGTTGAAGCGTTCAGGCTGGCCTTGTTAAATACTGGTAAATCTCCTGACCAGCTAACTTCGGCTGATGTCTTGGAGTACGGCATCTACAAGATTAAGGACCTTGACACTGGCGGCATAACCGGTTCACTACTGACCTATGGTCCGGGTGATGTTGAGGGCTGTGATGAGGTACGTATCCAGCAGGTGCAGAATGGGAAGATTGTAGACCTGGGCTCTTATCCAGTCCACCACATCTACAAGCACGAATAGTTATTATTCCGGGAGTTCTATTTAAATAGAACTCCCGGAAGTTCCCGCTATCTTTAGTGCTGGAGAATAAACAGGAGAAGGCGAGCTAGATAGGGTGTGTCACTCGGAGTCCGTGTGATCTTGAGGGGTGTTTCATTTTTAATTAAATCGAGCCTGATACCATATCTTTAACTGGTTTGTTATGTCACATTTTGCCACATATAAATGCCCTAATGGTGGAAGATCAAGCCCCTTTTGCCCCGGAACAATCCGCCGGCAGGGCTTATCCAGGAGACAATGGGGAACAAATCCTGCTCTTCCGGGTTTTCCTCAGCGATGTTTTCAACGTCGTTAACCAAATCGTCATTTTGTTAGATGTAATAAATCGTTTGCGCCGTTAGGAGCGTAATCACGACAATTGAGATGGAGGCAGTGTTGGGATCAGAAAAACAGCCACATCCCTGACCAGACCACACAAAATCGATTTTTAACCCTCAATGATGAATTAAGGCTTATCCGCGCCCTGAGTGAATCCGCGGTATTTGGAATATAGTTACGATAATCGAGATGAAGCTATTGCTCACTCTACTCTGACTAGACAATTTTACCAAAACTGGGATATTGACCGATGTGGACGTTGGAATTGAGAAGGCTAAATTGAAGGCATACATTGAGAGCTACAAATCCAATTTCTAAAAGGTAACAGGAAGACCATATCCACCAGGTCATTGACAATAACCATGAATAATTGTATTCTACGCATGCAATAATATTCCATAGATGAGAAATGAAAATAATACAGATTGTCACTATACTATTTATACTAACAACTCTTGGTTTTTCAGGTTGCCAGTCTAAAGCACCAACGTCAAAGCCGCCGTTAACCTCGTCACCAATTACTTCGGCATCACCGTCGGCTTCTATCACAACTCAGCACCCAAGAATTACGTCTCCGTTGGTACATATGTTGGAGGTACTGGCGGTTCCTGATAAGCCTTCTTACCTTCCCGGTGACATAATTGGGATTACGCTTACGATTACCAATACTACCGGGGAATCGCTGACATTAAATAATTATCCATATACCGTAGAAATATCTCACGGTACAGTAGTCAAGACGTTTGAACTTGGTAGTCAGCCGGATCATCTAACACCAGGTGAGACCAGGACGTATACCCTAGAGTGGAATCAATCGGATAACGAAGGGACACCGGTGAATCCTGCCGTCTACCGGATCGCTCTCCTATACATATCTATTACGCAAGATTCTTCTGGAATACAACAC
>Ga0105106_10001700_pt1 | contig 15828 bp, 15 predicted proteins | sample PPLLaktember2015_5_FD_79109 | JGI IMG/M metagenome (GOLD analysis project Ga0105106, IMG submission 79109) | Freshwater sediment microbial communities from Prairie Pothole Lake near Jamestown, North Dakota, USA - PPLs Lake P8 Core (1) Depth... | ecosystem: Environmental > Aquatic > Freshwater >...
GAAGGCCTCGTCAGTGGCGTCGGTCTTGGTGCGCAGGGCGCCCGCCCTTCTCTCTTTATCGATTTCCTCCTGGACGGCCAGGAACAAGGCTTCCTCGACGGTGACGCCGTAGAAGAAATTGAGATACTGGCGGTATTTCTTTTCGCCGATGAGCTTGCCGGCTTCCCCTGCTTTCAGTTCCAGCGGGGGCACGCCGTGAAAGAGGAGATTATTTTTCTCGTCCTCCGGGATGAGGCCTTCGACCTCCTGGCAGAGTCGCTCGGCCAGTAATAGCCAGTCGAAGGCCTCCCCTTCGATGAGGTAGCGGTAGAGACGGCCGTTATAAACCTCCTCGGCGCTGGTCCAGAGTCCCATGGCGCCGAGCAGGGCGAGGTACCAGTGTAAACCGGCGGCGATAGCTTGCTTGAAATAGGCAACGGCCTCGTTATCGCTGTAGAGGGCGGACTCCTGGTTAACGGCGGGCTTGGGCGGTTCCTTCATGCCGCACCTGGCAGTGGAGCGGCAGGCGAGTGTTCCGGGAACTCCCCCTTGAGTTTTTCGTAGAAAGCAAGCTTTCCGGTGGCAGCCAGCTCGATAAGCTTTTTCCGTATCGCTTCCCCGGCGCCGGGGATCTCTGAAAGACGGCCTTCGTTAACAAGTTTTTCGACGGGCTCTTTGAGCTCCGCGATAGAGCGCGCGACCTTCTCATAGGCGCGGATCTTAAAGATATTTTCCTTCTTGAGCCGGAGCATGGCGGCGATGTCCGAGAAGATTAAGGAGAGTTCTTGGTTGGTCATGGCTACTTATTGTTACCCCCTACCCCGAGATCCTTCGCTACGCTCAGGATGACGAGCGCACTCGTCACTTCCCGCAGCAGTGCTTGTATTTCTTCCCGCTCCCGCAGGGACAGGGGTCGTTGCGGCCCACCTTTTTCCCCGCCACCGCCGCGGGGACCCTGGGTTTCTTATCGCCCTGGGAGCCCATGCCGGCTTTAGCCATCGGCGACTGCGGCATCTTATTTTCGCGTTTCTCAACATGGTATATAGCATGTACAACTTCATTCTGGATTGTCTTTAATAAGGTCTGGAATTGCAGGAACCCTTGGCTTTTATAAGCATCGGTAGACTTCACCTGTTGTAGACTGGCCCAGCCTGCCTGAAGGCGCATGTTCTCCATCTCGGTAAGGTGTTCAATCCACGGTCTATCAATAAAGCGAAGAAAAACAATTTGTGTCCATTTCGTCATAAGTTCTGAACCTAGTTCTTGTTCCTTTTTATCATACTCAATATTAGCTATTTCGAACAATCTTTCACGAATCTGATCGTAACTAAGAGAACTGAGAAGATCAAGATTTGGATCACGGGGTAATCTGAAAATAGTGTTGACTTCGTTTAGTAAACCTTCAACATCTCGTTCTAGTCTAAAAATAATATGCGCTCGAAGAGCACTGAACAAATAACGATTAATCCACATATTTAAAGGGTCATCAAGAGGATTGTTGAGTTTCACGTCCCAATAAGACGGTAATTCAATTAGGTCTTCTTTACCAAGACTCTTAATTATCTCCTTTTTCCCTTCTTCTTTTAGGCTAACGACATGCCTTTCTTCGTCTATTTCATAATGTTCTGTTACACGTAAACTAGGAACATATTTTGCAAACAATTGACAAGCCTTAACTATTTTTTTTAGATCATCTCTGACCCAATTTAGTATGGTATCTTTGAAATTGGTCCTTTCAAGTATTTTTCTTCGCTCTTCATATATCACCGTGCGCTGGGTATTAACGACGTCGTCGTACTCTACCAGGTGCTTGCGCATATCGAAGTGATATCCCTCGACCCTCTTTTGTACGTCCGTGATGGCCCCGGTGATGAACTTGTTTTCGATAGGCGTGTCCTCCCCCATCCCCACCCAGCCCATCACCGTCTTGAGACGGTCGCCGCCGAACCGCCGCATGATGTCGTCTTCCAGCGAAACGTAGAAGCGCGAAGAGCCGGGGTCGCCCTGACGCCCCGCGCGGCCGCGGAGCTGGTTATCGATGCGCCTGGCTTCATGGCGTTCCGTCCCGATGATATACAGCCCGCCCAGCGCGATGATTTTGTCATGCCTGGCCTGCCAGTCTTTATCGCCGTCGGGGCTGCCCCCTAATATTATGTCAACGCCGCGGCCAGCCATATTGGTGGCCACGGTCACCGCGCCCGGCTCTCCGGCGTGGGAGATTATCTCGCCCTCCCTGGTGTGCTCCTTGGCGTTCAGCACCTGGCAGGTAATCCCTTGCCGCTTGAGCATGTCGCTCAGCTTTACCGAGTTTTCAATGGACACGGTACCGACGAGTACCGGCAGCCTTTTTTCATGGAGCTCTTTAATCTGGTTTACCACCGCCCGGTACTTGCCTGTTTCGGTCTTATAAATCTGGTCGGGCAAGTCCTTGCGGACCATCGGCTTGTTGGTGGGAATGCTCGTCACTTCCAGCTTGTAGATCTTGTAAAATTCCTCGGCCTCGGTGGAAGCCGTACCGGTCATGCCCGCAAGCTTTTCGTACATGCGGAAATAGTTCTGGATGGTGATGGTGGCGTAGGTCATCGACTCCCGTTGGACCTTGACATTCTCCTTGGCCTCGATGGCCTGGTGCAGGCCTTCGGAGTAACGCCGGCCGTACATCTTGCGGCCGGTGAACTCGTCGACGATAACGACCTCGCCGTTTTCTACCACGTATTCGCGGTCTCGCCGGTAAAGCGCGTGGGCGTTCAGCGTTTGCCTGAAGATGGAGCGGATGTCGTTGCGCTGCCTGGCTTCTTCGATACTGAGATATTTGGCTTCGCCGCCGCCCTCGCCCCCGAACAGGTCTTCCGACTTTATGTGAAATGCCCGCGCCAGCTTTTCCTGGCCGCGCGCCGTCTCCCTGACGTAACGCTCCTTCTCGTAAGCTACCGCGTCGTACTCGCTCTCGATTTCTCCCTCTTCTTCCTCGTTGCGGCCTGATGCCCGCGGTTCGAAAGGCAGGACGTTTATCCTGAACCGTCCCACCACATCGCCGACGGACTTATAGAGCTGGCCGGACTCTTCGGCCTCGCCACTGATGATGAGCGGCGTTCGGGCCTCGTCGATAAGCAGGTTGTCCACCTCGTCGACGATGGCGTAAAACATCGGCTGGCGCTGGACGCATCGCGATAGGTCAGACACCATGTTGTCGCGTAAATAATCGAACCCGAATTCGCTGCTGGTGCCGTAGGTGATGTCCGCCTGGTAGGCCTCTTTACGCGAGACCGGGCGGAAATGCGGCCAGCGGTCTTTCTCCTTGCCGGAATCATAGGAGGGGTCATAAAGGCGGGCGGGATTACGCTCATCAGGGGTCTGCATGGGATAGATGCTGGCCACGGTCACGCCCAGGGCATGATAAACAGGGCCCATCCAGTAGGGGTCACGCCGCGAAAGGTAGTCGTTGACGGTGACCAGGTGGGCGCCGCGTCCCGTGAGACAGTTTAAATACAGGGGTAAAGTAGCGACCAGCGTCTTGCCCTCGCCGGTCTTCATCTCGGCGATCTTGCCCTGGTGTAAAGTAACGCCGCCGAGGATCTGGACGTCGTAATGGCGCTGGCCGATGGTACGCCGGGCGGCCTCGCGCACGGCGGCGAAGGCCTCCGGGAGGATCTTGTCCAGGGCGTCACCCTCGAGCCGGCGGCGCTCTTTTTCTATCTGCTTGAACCTGTCCTGTACCTGCCGCACCTGCCGCCCGGCCTCGTCCCTCTCGATGTCCCAGGACACGCCGGTCAGGTGCTTCCGGCCCTCTTCCAGGTCGCGCTGCGCTTCATCGAGCTGTGGCTGGATACCGGAGACGGCCGCGGCAATTTTACCCTTGAACTCCTGAGTCCTGGCCTTGAGCGCGTCGTCGCTGAGCTTCTGGAACTCCGGCTCCACCTCGTTGGTGCGATCGACGTAAGGCTGGAGCCGCTTCAGCTCCTTGTCATTGGAATCGAATAGTCCGCCAAAAATACCCGGCATTTTTTACTCTTTTACGATCAATTCCCTGGCGTCATCGGCCAGCGCGGCGGGCACCATAATCCTTACTTCCGCCATGCCGTCCATCGTGAACATGTGCACCGAGGGCGCGGCGTTGGCCCTGAAGACGCACGGGATATCGTAGCCCTCCAGCAGGCTCTTAATGACCTGCGCCTCCATCTCGTTGCGGGCGCGGTAGACCTCCACCAGGCTGTCAGGCTTGCTCAAACATGGCCCCCACCGACTGCCCCGTATGGATGCGCCGGATAGCCTCTCCCAGCAGCGGCGCAATGGGCAGCACGGTAATCTTATCGATCTTCTTGTTCGGCGGTACAGGGACGGTATCGGTAACGACGACCTCATGAACACGAGCCGAGGAAATCCTTTCAATGGCGGGGCCGGAAAGGACGGCGTGAGTAGCGCAGGTATAAACCTCTTTGGCGCCTCTATCCAGCAGGGCGTTAATGACCCCCACCAGCGATCCGGCGGTATCGATTTCCTCGTCGACGATGAGGGCGGTCTTGCCTTTGACGTCGCCGATGACGGTCAGCGTCTCGGTGCGGTCCTCGTTGCCGATGCGCCTTTTCTCCATGATGGCCAGCGGGGCTTCCATCCGGGCGGCGACGTCCCTGGCCTGCTTGGTGATGCCGAAGTCCATGGCCACCACTACCACGTTCTTGATCTTCTTTTTCATAAAATAGTCGGAGAGCAGGTAAAAAGCGGTCAGCTCGTCGACGGGTATATTGAAGAATCCCTGTATCTGCGCTTTATGCAGGTCGACGGTCAGCACGCGGTTGGAGCCAGCGACGGTCAGAAGGTCGGCCACCAGCCGGGCGGTGATGGGGACGCGGGGCTGGTCTTTCTTGTCGCTGCGGCCGTAAGCATAATAAGGTATCACGGCGGTGATGCGCTCGGCCGAGGCCCGCTTCATGGCGTCGATCATGATGAGCAGCTCCATGAGGTGGCTGTTGACCGGGGAGGAAATGGGCTGGACGATAAAGACGTCCCGCTCCCGGACGTTCTCCAGGATGCGCACAAAGGTGTTCTCGTTGCTGAACTCCATGACCTCGCAGTTGCCCAGGGGCTGTCCCAGGTAGCCGGCGATGTCCCTGGCCAGAGCCGGGTGGGCATTGCCGCTGAATACCTTCAGTTCATCCATGAAAAACACTCTCCTTCAGAACCAGTGGATTCGACAGACTCACCATTAAAAGTTTCTCCGCAGTTTTATTATAGCACTTATGACGACCACTATAGAACCGCCATTGACAACCCGATAAAGCGGGTATACCATTAAATTAGGCACATGTAACAACCTGCCCTTGTCCCCCCTATTGTTGATATTAACAAGGTCGAAAGTATGCCATTAAAAAGGAGAAAGAGAGAAAAATGAAAGGTAAATATCTTGTAGTCGCACTCGGTATTCTGATAATACTGGTATCCCTGGTATCGGCTTGCGGCGGCGATTCTACATCGACGCCAACATCCACCGCTACCCAGACCGCGACATCAACGGTGACCCAAACGGCAACGGCGACGTCAACGGCAACCGCGACCCAGACCGCCACTGCCACTGCCACCGCGACCCAAACAGCGACCGCTACCGCCACACCGACAGGCAATAGCTTGAGCGCCATCCTGGGACTGGGGGCGAATATCGCGCACGTACGGTACGACATGACCATCACGGGTACCGTGGGGGGAACGGTAGTATCCACGATATGGGAAGAGGGCAACAAGATCAGGGAAGAGATGACCGCCGAGGGCATGACAAGCATCATAATAATGGACATGGATGCCGGTGTCTATTATATGAGTACCGGCGAGAATATATGGATGGCATTTGCCTGGGATGAGACCATGGCACCCGAAGGCGCAACAGATAATCCCAATGATATCCTGGATTTTAACCCGGTGATTCAAGGCACGGAAACTATCAACGGGTATTCCTGCACGGTCATCACCTGGGAGATACCGGGGACAGGCACGATGACAGAATGGATATGGACCGAGACGGGCTTCCCTATCAAGATAGAGACGACAACCGACCAGGGAACGAACACCATCGAGTTCACGAATATAGATTTTTCCGACATTGACGATAGCATGTTCGAGCTGCCGGAAGGGGCCGTAGTCACCACCATCGGAGGGTAAACCGGCCAATCAATTCCGAATCAAACCATAAATAAAAGGGGAGCGGCGATAAACGCCGCTCCCCTTTTTTGTTTCTTGGGGAAGTCTGAGAGGGCTTCAGTCTAGTGATTATGAAAGGAAGTTTAAGAGGGGCTTTCGCCTCCCTTCTCTTATTACTACAGCAGCATGTCTCTCAGGGTTTTGAGGTTCTGGACGTCTTCTTTATTATATTCGCAAAGCTTGTTCAGGGCTTCCAGGTCGAAGCTGTCCACATATTTCCACCAGAGCCGGACCGCCTGCAAGCCGTCCATATCCGGCAGACGGCGCTTCACGCCGAGCTGGCGCTCCACGCCCTTGAGTCCGCCGTAGAGGTTCTTCCGCCAGCAGTCGAACATGAGATCGTGGTGTGAAAACATCTCCGCCAGGTTGATGCCGAGCCGCGCCTGGATAAAGGGCAGGTCGAACCGGCTGCCGTTATAGGTGTAAAGGACGTCCACGCCCTGGAGCGCCGCCATGATATCGGCCACGGTCACATCACGGCCGACCAGCTGGACGAACTCGGCCTCCTCCCCGCGGCAGATGTGAATACCGATGACGGTGATCTCACAGCCGTTGGGGGTCAGGCCAGTGGTCTCAATATCCAGGTAAGCTTCACAATGAGACATAGCGCAACCTAGGGCGGGCACTTGGCGCAGATGGAGCGGAACAGGGTGGTGCTCAGGTAGCGGTCGCCGCGGTCAGGCAATATCACCGCGATGTTGCCCTTTTTCATCCGCCCGGCGACCTGCAAGGCTCCGGCTACCGCCGCGCCGCTGGACATGCCGGTGAAAAGGCCTTCCCTCACCGCCAACAAGCGGGCCGTTTCAAAGGCGTCGCCGTCCTCGATGGTGATCTTCTCGTCCATGGCGGCGGGGTCATAGATGCCGGGGACGACACTCTCCTGCATGTTTTTCAGTCCCTGGATGGTGTGCCCTACCGTCGGCTCTACCCCGACGATCTTTATGCCGGGCACTTTTTCCCTCAGGAAATTGCCGGCGCCGATCAACGTGCCCGTGGTGCCCATGGCGCACACGAAAACGTCGATCCTGGCCTTCATCTGGGCGTATATCTCCGGCCCCGTGGTCTCGTAGTGAGCGAGGATGTTGTTCGGGTTATCGAACTGGTTGGGCATGTAGTATTTACCTGGCTCGTCCTTCAAGGCCTGGTGAGCCCGGCGTATGGCGCCATCTACAGCCTCCTTGGCTGGCGTCAGCACGACCTCGGCGCCAAAGGCCTGGAGGATAAGCTGCCGCTCCACGCTGACGCACTCGGGCATGAAAAGCTTGACTTTATACCCCTTGGCCGCCCCGATCATGGCAATGGCGATGCCGGTATTGCCGGAGGTCGGCTCGATAATCGTCTTGTCCCTGGTCAGCTCGCCGGACTCCTCGGCCATCTTGATCATGTAGTAGGCCGGGCGGTCCTTCACCGAGCCGCCGGGGTTGTTGCCTTCCAGCTTGGCAAAGATTTTCACGTCCCCGCTGCCGTTGAGGTGGGTCAGCTGCACCAGCGGCGTGTTGCCGATGGCCCCAAGAACGTTTTTGTTATCGTTTTTCATATTTTTTTTCGGCTTAACGAGTCTATCCCCGATTTTTTAATCGTCAATGCCCGGCACCGGGAAGCGGCGGCTGATCTGCGCTACTTCCTGCCTGACCTCTTCCAGGACCTTTTCATCTTCGTGGTGCGAAATTACTTTGACGACGAGCCCCGCTATCTGCTTCATCTCCTCTTTGCCGAAGCCACGCGTGGTCACGGCGGGCGTCCCGACCCGGATGCCGCTGGTCACTGCCGGCGGCCGGGTATCGAAAGGTATCTCGTTCTTGTTGCAGACGATGCCGGCCGTATCCAGGGCTTTGGCCGCCGCGCTGCCGGTGACGCCGGTGGCCGTGAGGTCGACGAGTATGAGGTGGTTGTCCGTACCGCCGGACACCAGGCGCAGTCCGAGCTTCTTCAGCTCCACCGCCAGCGCCCGGGCGTTATCAATGATAGCTTTTTGATAGGTGTAAAACCCTGGCTGCATAGCCTCGTGGAGGGCGACCGCCTTGGCGGCGACCGCATGCAGCAGGGGTTTGCCCTGCGCTTCCGGGAAAACGGCGGAGTCTATCGCCTTGGCATATTGGGCTTTGCAAAGTATCAGGCCACCGCTGGTGCCGCGCAGCGTTTTATGTGTGGTGGTGGTAACGACGTCGGCGTAAGGGACGGGGGTGGGGTGCAGTCCAGCGGCCACCAGGCCGGCGATGTGCGCCATGTCCACCATGAACCTGGCGCCGACCGAGTCCGCGATGCGCTTGAAACGCTCGAAGTCGATGATGCGCGGATAGGCGGTGTAACCGGCCAGGATAAGTTTGGGTTTGTGCTCTTCGGCCAGCCGCTCCACCTCCGGGAAATCGATGCGCTCCGTTTCGCGGTTGACGTGATAGTGCACGAATTTATACGACCGGCCGGAAAAAGTGATCGGCGAGCCGTGGGTGAGGTGGCCGCCGTGGGAGAGGTCCATCGCCATGACGGTATCGCCATATTCTATCAGGGCAAAGTAGGCGGCCATGTTCGCCTGGGTGCCGCTGTGCGGCTGGACGTTGGCGTGCTCGGCTTTGTAAAGCTCTTTGGCCCGCTTGATGGCCAGCTCCTCGATTTCATCCAGGTTGTCGCAGCCGCGGTAATAGCGCCGGCCGGGATAGCCTTCGGCGTATTTATAGGTCAGGAAGGAGCCCTGGGCCTCCAGCACGGCCCGGCTGGTATAGTTCTCCGAGGCGATAAGGTTGATGATCTCTTTCTGCCTCTTCGCCTCGCAGTCGATGACGTTGAAAATTTCAGGGTCGGTGCGGCTCAAGAAACTCATATCGACAGACTCCTCGGAGGGATAGTGAGATTCCGTAAATAGTCTACAATTAGCGAGATAAGAGTGTCAATCTTGAGAACTTAAAATTATATGTATTGTAATCCATAATAATACATGTTATAGTGCGGTTAATTTGTTGCGAAGGAGAGCATGAATGGTTAGGACAATTACACTCGGGATTTTCCTGCTGGCGATTATCTTTTTCCTGCTACCCTGGGTGAGTATCAGTTGTGCGGGAGAAGAACTCGTTCAGGTTAGCGGACTGGATATGGTCACCGGCTCATATGACGTGCCGGGTAATGAAGACTTTGCGGGCGCGAGCGGAGAAACGGAACCCCTGGCTATCTGGGCCCTGGGTGCCGCAGGAGCAGGATTGATTTTCTCGCTCTTCACGTCGAATTTTTCGCGCGTCCTGCGTGTCTTATCGGGACTGGCAGGTATTGGTCTGCTGGTCTGGTTAAAAATAAAAATAGGCAACGATGTCGGCGCTGATTTATTCGCTGAAGCCAATGGCTTTGTCCAGGTCAACTATCTCTACGGATACTGGCTGACTATCGCTGCCTTCGCCGCGGCGGCCATCATCAGCGCCATCAAGCCTAAATTCGGACTTAAAATCGTTAAAGTGCCTGAGGCGCCGCCCCCGGCGGAGAAACCTCCTTCAACCTGATATTAGTTCGAGGATTCAAGGGGGGTCTGGAATGCCATACGCTAAAAACGGCAACACTAAAATCTATTATGAGGTTGAGGGAACAGGCCCGCCGCTGATAATGCTTCATGGTCTGACAGGCAGTGGCGAGGGCTGGAGAGAATCCGGCTATGTGGACGCGCTGAAAGACGAATATCAGATTGTCCTGATGGTAATCCGTGGTTCTGTCCTTCGGTAATGGGTGATGTATATGGCTTTGGTATTTACGTTCCTCAGCAGTATGACTACGATCATCTAAACTATGTACTCTACCCATGAACGCGACAAGGGGAATTCCATCAGCAGGTTTGATATGAATAAATTGATATTGGTTTTATTCATCGGCGTACTAATATTGGCGTCTCTAGCTTGCGGTCCTGTTCAAACGGATAATAACATCACCATTACCAGTACTGCCTATTCTTCACCACTCTATTATCGTTACTACTATAGCCTGTCTGAACTTTACGCTGACTCAGTGATGGTAACGCTTGGCACAGTCGATAGGGTTGTAAGTGCGACGGACAGGGACATGGGCCAGGGTTTTAATGAATCACAGACCTGGTTAAGCACCTTAACGGAATACGCGTTCCGTATCGAACGGGTATTTAAGGGCAACCAGGCAGAAGAGATCTCTTTATTTCAGGTTACAGGGGACCGTTATGTGGATGAACAGGGAGAAGAAGTATCGGTGACGTTTATTCATTCCGCCGACAATATCCCTTTTCAACCGGGTGAGCGGTACTTATTGTTCCTCCGGGCATCAGAGCCGGGTAGGTTCTCCACTGTGGGAGGTCCCCAAGGAAAATTCATTATAATCTCCGGCAAGGTGTTTTCCATGGACAAGTACATCACCGATGAAAAGGTCACTCGCGGCGTATCCGTTAACGGCGAAGCTGATTGGCACTTTTTAAGTACTATAGACTCGTTGCAGACCGGCGAACCCCAGTGAGTCTGTTAGCTTTCAAAGCGCCATAATCGTCTAACCGGATAATACTGGACTTCCTACGGCGGTATGGGCCAGGTGCCCTTGACAATTCCCGTACTCGTGCCTATAATAAGAAGAAACCCCCACCTGTTCACAGTGTATTCCTGTTTTGTTTAGTTTAAGTATTTTTTCCAGAGGCACTGTATTACCGACCCGTATTTGATTTCCTAGATATTCCCGGGGCCGGGCTGGAGTTATTCCAGGTTTATGATGTTGGTGAAATGCCGAAGTATATCTTTGTAACCGGGGGCGTGGTCAGTTCCGTAGGCAAGGGCATCACCGTCGCTTCTATCGGGACGGTGCTCAAAAGCCGCGGGGTGACCGTCGCCATCAAGAAGCTCGACCCTTATCTGAACGTTGACCCCGGCACCATGTCCCCCTACCAGCACGGCGAGGTCTACGTCACCAAGGACGGCGCCGAGACCGACCTCGACCTCGGCAACTACGAGAGATTTATCGACATCGAATGCACCGCCGATTCGAACACGACTTCCGGACAGATCTACAGCACCCTGATAACGCGCGAGCGGCGCGGCGATTTCCTCGGCGGCACGATACAGATCGTCCCCCACCTCACCAACGAACTGAAAAGCCGCTTCAAAAAGCTCGCCGATAAGTCCGGCGCCGAGGTCATCCTCATCGAAGTGGGCGGCACCGTCGGCGACATCGAGGGCCAGCCCTTCCTCGAAGCCATCCGCCAGATGCGCAACGACGTCGGCAAGAACAACGTCTTCTACATTCACGTGACGTTCCTCCCCTGGCTGCAATCCACCCAGGAGCTCAAGACCAAGCCCACCCAGCACAGCGTCAACGAGCTGCGCCGCATGGGCATCCAGCCGGACGTTATTATTTGCCGCAGTGATTATCCCATCGCTGAGAGCCTGCGGGACAAGATATCACTTTTCTGCGACGTTGAAAAACAGGCGGTTATCCCCCTGCCCACTGTAAAAACGATCTACGAAATCCCTCTGATACTCGAAGATTGCGGCCTCGGCCAGCTCATCGTCGACCGCCTCGGCATATCCTCGCGTAAAGCCGAGCTTGCCGACTGGCGTTCGCTGGTGGAGCGCATCAAGACCCCCCACCCCCCTGTCAGCATCGCCCTCGTCGGCAAATACGTCGAGCTCAACGACGCCTACTACTCCGTCCGCGAATCGCTTTATCACGCCGCCCTCCACCACGACCGCGCCCTCAACCTCTTCTGGGTGCAGTCGGAAGACTGCGATAAGACCGAGGTCGATTCTCTCCTGCGCACCGCCCAGGGCATCATCGTGCCCGGCGGGTTCGGCATTCGGGGCATCGAGGGCATGGTCAAGGCCGCCCGGTACGCCCGCGAAAAGAACATCCCTTATTTCGGCCTTTGCCTGGGGATGCAGGTCATGACCATCGAGTTCGCCCGGCACGTTTTCAACTCGGAAGAGCCTAACTCTACCGAATTCGACCCCGATACGCGCTATCCCGTCATCGACTATATGCTGGAGCAAAAGACCCTCCAGACTAAGGGCGGCAACATGCGCCTCGGCAACTATCCCTGCAATCTCCTGGAGAACACCCTTGCTTTCCAGGCTTACGGTAAATCGGCGGTCACGGAGCGTCACCGCCACCGCCTGGAGTTCAATAATAAGTACCGCGAGGAACTGGGTAAGGCCGGCCTGGTCTTCAGCGGCGTTTCTCCCGATGACAGGCTAGTCGAGATATGCGAGCTGGCCGGCCATCGCTGGATGCTCGGCTGCCAGTTCCACCCCGAGTTCCTCTCGCGGCCCGGCCGCCCCCACCCCCTCTTTCACGCTTTCATCGGGGTCGCCAAGGACGTGCTGCGTGAAGGCGCCCAGCCGCCGCTGCCGCTGGCGGCCAACTAAGGAGGCTATATGGAGATATTTTTAGATACCGCTAACATCGACCAGATCAAGCAGGCCGCTGCACTGGGCGTTATCAGCGGCGTCACCACCAATCCCTCGCTCCTGGCCAAGGAAGGCCATGCCGACTACGAGAAAGCGACCAAACAAATTTGTGAGATAATCGACGGCCCTGTCTCCGTTGAGGTGCTGTCCGAGGACGCCGAGTCCATGATTAAAGAAGCCCGGGTCAAGGCCGCCTGGGCGCCTAACGTTAATATCAAGATACCCATCACCTCCGAAGGCCTTAAAGCCACCTCGGTGCTCAGCGAGGAAGGCATCGACGTCAATATGACCCTGTGTTTCTCACCCAACCAGGCGCTGCTCGGGGCGCTGGCCGGCGCCGCTTACGTCAGCATCTTCATCGGCCGGCTGGACGATATCGGGCAGGACGGCATGAAAGTGGTCGAGGACACGTTAACAATACTAGGCAACTACCCGGAACTTGACGCGCAGGTCATTGCCGCCAGCATCAGGCACCCCATTCACGTTACCAGGTCGGCGATGATGGGGGCGGATATTGCCACGGTGCCTTACGCTGTGCTGATGCAGATGATACAGCACCCCCTGACGGACATCGGCATCAAGCGCTTCCTGGCCGACTACAAGAGCGTATCTAAAAAATAAAGGCGTATCCAAAAAATAGTCGATAAGAAAGGACCTAAATACCCTTCCCCGTGGGGAGATGGGATCAGAGTGAGGTGGACCATGAACATGAACAACACGACCCCGAACATGAACAACGGGACCCCTAACGCCAACAACACTGTTGCTCCGAACGGCAATACAGGTGGCAGCCCCGTGCCTGCCGCTCCTCCCGCCGTCACGGCCGGCCCCGCCCCCGTGGCTAACATGAGCCTGGCGGACCTCGAGGCCCGAACCAAGGAGGAGCTGGTGGAGATGGCCCGTGAAAAAGGCATTGCCACTCCGGCCGCGCTGAAAAAGCACGATATCGCCATGCGCCTCCTGGAAACGCACACCGGCGAGCAGGGGAATATCTTCTGCTCCGGAGTCCTGGAGATCATGGCCGACGGCTACGGCTTTTTAAGGCAGGAGACACTACTCCCCAGCCAGACGGATGTCTATATCTCGCCGTCGCAGATCCGCCGCTTCAGCCTGCGCAACGGCGACCTCGTTACCGGGCAGGGCCGCCCGCCCAAGAGCAACGAGAAATATTTCAGCCTTTTACAGGTGGTGGCCATTAACGGGCTCGACCCCGAGGTGATCAAGAACCGCCAGCCGTTTCAGTCGCTGACGCCCACCTTCCCAGACCGCCTGATCAATCTGGAGCATTCGCCTTCCGACCTCTCCACCCGCCTGATCAATCTCATCGCACCCATCGGGCGGGGCCAGCGCGGCCTGATCGTTTCGCCGCCCAAGGCCGGCAAGACCCTGCTGCTGAAATCCATCGCCAACGCCATTTCCAACACCTACGAGGATATTCACCTCATAGTGTGCCTTATCGGCGAGCGCCCTGAAGAGGTCACCGATATGAAACGCTCGGTCAAGGGAGAGGTTATCGCCGCTACCTTCGACGAGATGGTGGAGAACCAGACGCGCGTGGCCGAGCTGGGACTGGAAAGGGCCAAGCGCATCGTGGAGAGCGGCAAGGACGTGGTGATATTGCTCGACGGCGTGACGCGCCTGACGCGCGCCTACAACCTGGCGATGCCTTCCAGCGGACGCACCCTTTCCGGCGGCATCGACCCCGCCGCCTTGCACCCGGCCAAGCGTTTCTTCGGGGCGGCCCGCAATACCGCCGAAGGAGGCTCCCTGACCATTATCGCCACCTGCCTTATCGATACCGGCAGCCGCATGGACGACCTCATCTACGAGGAGTTCAAGGGGACGGGCAACATGGAGCTCCACCTCGACCGCCGGCTCTCCGAGCGGCGCATCTTCCCGGCGATGGACATCCAGCGCAGCGGCACCCGTCGCGAGGAGCTTTTGCTGGGCGATGACGTTACCAAGCAGGTATGGCTGCTGCGGCGCATGGTGGGGATTATCGCTTCCGACCCCAATAACTTCGTGGAGGGGACGGAGCGCGTCCTCGACCGCATGCGCAAGACCAAGACCAACGTTGAGTTCCTGGCCGGCTTGAATAGAGAGATGTAGAAGTTACAGTGCGTAGAGGGTGTCCAAGAGGGGCGAAAGCCCCTCTTTTTTCGCCAACTTGTAATAAAGACCCGCCAGGCCTTATTATTAGGTGGCAGGACAGAGAGGTGAGGCCATGATACAGATTAGAAAGACCTATAACCAGGTAAATCCCGAGCTGCTGAACGGGGAGCTGAAGGACTTCATCCTGAAGCAGGGCGCCACGCTGGGCGAGAACAAGCTGGAGACCTTTACCCTACCGGACGAATCGGCCGATTTCATTTCCCGCATGACGATGACGTTCAAGATGCATGATAAAGAAAGTATGCGCGTGCATATGGTGGGCACCGCCAGGGGCGAGACCAGGCTGATGATAGATGTCGATGAGAAGGTGTTCCCGCAGGAGAGATTAAACGCTCTCCAATCCGACCTCGACTTTATGTTCGGCAGCTACGAAGTAAAGAAATAAAGCCAGGTCTATTTACCAAAAAGCACGGTTATAGCATCCTCGTTGGCTCTGGCAATATCTTCTTGAGACCTTGCGTGGTATAGTTTCATCGTTTGATTCAGGTGGGCCTGGTATTGACGCTGCCGTTCTTTTAAACCGTTGATGATTTTTTCCAGTCCTTTACGGTTCGGCGGACCTTGGATAGTCTCCGGAATATTTATAATCCCGGGGGTCTCCAGCACTTCTTCAGCAACAAAGATAGGAATATCGTTAAGGACCGCAAGAGCGATACCATCGCTCGGGCGGGCGTCAACCTCGACCGTTTTTTTACCGCAACGCATTTTAACCACCGCGTAGAAGGTGTCTTTTTTCAACGCTACTACACTTACCTCTTCCACCTTCGCGCTGATCGCCTGAAGAAGGCTGGAGTAAAAATTGTGCGTTAAAGGCCTAAAAAACGCCAAATCACTCAACCCTATCGCAATAGCCTCTCCTTCGGGCTGGCCTACCCATACTGGTAACAGACGCCTGCCCGTTTCATCGTAAAGTATGATGACGTAATTATCAAAGGGTTGTTCCTGGCCCTCCTTTGGCGCTGCTATAACTACATCGGCGATAGTAACCTTGACCATTTTGTTCCTCCTTTTTTCCGGCGGTATAATTTCCGGGTAATGCTCCTCCAGCACCGCTTTAAGTCGCTGGCGGGCTCGATAGAGCCTGACCTTAACTGTA
>Ga0105106_10001702_pt1 | contig 15809 bp, 15 predicted proteins | sample PPLLaktember2015_5_FD_79109 | JGI IMG/M metagenome (GOLD analysis project Ga0105106, IMG submission 79109) | Freshwater sediment microbial communities from Prairie Pothole Lake near Jamestown, North Dakota, USA - PPLs Lake P8 Core (1) Depth... | ecosystem: Environmental > Aquatic > Freshwater >...
CTCGTCGACCCCGAGGCGGGGTTCGGCGTCACGGTGCTGATGAACTCGGCCTTCGGCGCGCGGCTCGAGCTCGCCCGGTTCGCCCTCGCCTGCCTCGGGGTCGACGGACCGCTGCCCGAGGTGCCCGAGCCGCCGGACCGGGCCCGGGTCGAGGGGGCCGGCGAGGTCGCCGGCACGTTCAGCGACGAGCAGGGGAGCGTGGTCCTCGTGGCGGAGGCCGAGCGGCTCCAGCTGAAGCACGCCGGGATCCGGGCCTCGCTCATCCCCCTGGCGACCGACCGTTTCGCGGTCGACGACCCGGCGCTCGAGCGGTACCCGTTCGACATCGTCCGCGAGGACGGTGTCGTGACGCAGGCGATGTGGGGGCCGAGGTGGCTCCGCCACGAGCGGTACGAGGGTCCCACCACCTTCGATCCGCCCGGGTCGTGGCCGGCGTTCACCGGCAGGTACCGGAGCTGGAACCCGTGGGCGCCGAGCTTCGATGTGTTCCTGCGCGGCGGCAGGCTGTGGCTCGGCTTCGTCGGCGACGTCCTGGACTGGGGGGGCGACCTGCCTCTGGACCCGCTCCCCGATGGCTCGTTCCGGGTGGGGGAGGGATGGTCTCCGGACCGCGTCCGGTTCGACACGACGATCGACGGGCGGGCCACGCGGGCGATCCTCGACGCCGCGCCGTACTACCGCGCCGCCGCGCCCTGAGCGGGCGGCCAGGTCCGGGCAGCCTCAGGCCCGGCGGAACGCGACGGACGCGTTCTGGCCTCCGAAGCCGAACGAGTTGCTGAGGGCGACCCGGACGTCCGCGTCTCGGGCCTCGTTCGGGACGTAGTCGAGGTCGCACCCTGGATCGGGCGTCCGGTAGTGGATCGTCGGAGGGATGGTGTCGCGCTGGATCGCGAGCGCGCACGCGGCCGCCTCGACCGCTCCCGCCGCACCGAGCATGTGCCCCGTCATCGACTTGGTCGATGAGATCGCGACCTCCCTCGCGACGTCATCGCCGAGCGCCGCCTTGATCGCGACGGTCTCGGACTGGTCGTTGAGCGGCGTCGACGTGCCGTGCGCGTTCACGTAGTCCACCGACGAGGGTTGCTCGCCCGCGTCCTCGAGCGCACGATGCATCGCGAGCGCCGCGCCGGTGCCCTTCGGGTCGGGAGCCGTGATGTGGAAGGCGTCGGCCGATGCTCCGTAGCCGGCGACCTCCGCGTAGACGCGGGCCCCCCGGGCGGCGGCGTGCTGCTCGGACTCCAGGATGAGGGCGCAGGCGCCCTCGGACATCACGAACCCGTCGCGCTCGGCATCGAACGGCCGGCTCGCGGTCTCGGGGTCCGGGTTCCTGGTGAGCGCCGTCATCTGCGCGAAGGCGGCGACGGTCAGGGGCAGCGTGGCCGACTCCGCTCCGCCGACCACGCAGAGGTCGAGGTACCCGTCGCGGATCATGCGCATGCCCTCGCCGACCGCGTGGTTCGAGGACGCGCAGGCTGAGATCGTGCACAGGTTGGGCCCGGTGAGCCCGAACATCATCGCGATGTGTCCGGCGGGGGCGTTGGCCATCAGCATGGGCACCATGAGAGGGGAGATGCGCCCCGGGCCCTTCGTCCGCATCACGTCGTGAGCGAGGAGCAGCGTCTCGATCCCGCCGATGCCGGTCGCGTAGACGGCCCCACCGCGGTCAGAGACCACCTCCGGGGTGCCGGCGTCCTCCCACGCCAGCTTCACCGACGCGAGCGCGAACTGCGTGAAGCGATCGGTGCGCCGGGCCTCCTTCGGGCCGAGCCAGGCGCTGGGATCGAAGTCCGGCACCTCGGCGGCGAGCGTCACCGGCAGGTCGGAGGTGTCGAAGCGGGTGATCGGCCGGACGCCGTTGCGACCCGACGTCAGCCCTGCCCAGAACTCGTCGACCCCGGTGCCGACCGGCGTGACCGGTCCGATGCCGGTGATGACGGTCTTCCTGCCCACGGCGCTCCGTCAGATCCCCAGCTTGTGGGCCACGAGGGCGACGGCCTGGCCGACGGTCTTGACGCTCTCCATCTCCTCCTCGGGGATCTCGATGTTCCACTCCTCCTCGAGGGCGAGGACCGCCTCGACCAGGTCGAGGGAGTCGGCGTTCAGGTCCTCGGCGAACCGGGCATCGGGGACGACCTGCGCCTCTTCTACCGCGAGCTGCTCGGCGAGGACCTTGCGGACCCGCGCCTCGATCTCTGCCTTGTCCATCGTTCCTTCCTCCTTGATGCTCTCCGCTCCGGTCGGCTGATGCTACGGGCTCCGGCGGCGGGCGACTAGGCGGTCAACCCCCCGTCGACCGGGATGACGGCGCCGTTCACGTACGAGGCCTCCTCGGTCATGAGGAACCGCACGACGTTGGCGACCTCCTCGAGCCTGGCCGTCCGTCCGAGGGGCGTCTGCTCCAGGTAGACGGCGCGAGCGTCCTCCGTCAGGTAGGAGGTCATGTCCGTGTCGACGAGCCCCGGGCAGATCGCGTTCACGGTGATGCCCTTCGCGCCGACCTCCCTGGCAAGGGCCTTGGTGAACCCGACCAGCGCCGTCTTGGAGGCCGCGTACGCGGTCTGACCCGCGTTGCTCCTGAGGGCCACGGCCGAGGACATGTTCACGATGCGGCCCCATCGGGCCCGGAGCATGCTCCGCAGGGCGGCACGGCTCGCCAGGAACGCTCCCCGCACGTTGGTGTCCATGATCCGGTCGTACGCGTCCATGGGGTACCTGAGCAGGAGGCCGTCCTGCGAGAAGCCGGCGTTGTTCACGAGCCCCGTCACGGGGCCGAGTCCGTCGGCGATCTGCGCGAAGCCCTCCTTCACCGACCCCTCATCCAGGGCGTCGAGGCGCACGATCGCGCCGGTGCCTCCCGCCTCCTCGATGGCGTGCAGCGTCTCCTTCGCGTCCGTGTCGCTCGAGCGGTAGCCAACGGCGACGCGCCACCCCCCGGCCGCGAGGGACTCGGCGCAGGCGCGCCCGATACCCCGCGATCCCCCTGTGACGAGGGCGACCTTCATGGAGACGCCGGTCCCGACCACCGGAGCAGGTTCGCGCCCCACGCGAGCCCAGCGCCGAAGGACGTGAGCAGCACCAGGTCGCCCGTCCGCACCCGTCCCGCGCGCCAGGCTCGGTCCAGGGCGATCGGGATCGAGGCGGCGGAGGTGTTGCCGACCTCCTCGACGTCGACGATCGCCCGTTCCATCGGGATGCCGAGGCGCTCGGCGACCGCGATCATGATCCGTGCGTTGGCCTGGTGGGGGATGAGCACGTCGACGTCGTCCGGCGTGTACCCGGACTTCTCCAGGAGCTGACGACAGGCGCTCGACATCTCCACGACGGCGCGCTTGAAGACCTCGCGCCCGGCGGGCATGCGGATCAAGTGGTCGCCGGCCGCCACGGTCTCGGGGGTGGGAGGGGCCGACGACCCGCCGGCCGGGATGATCAGGATCTCCGCGGCGGTGCCGTCGGCGCCGAGCACGGAGCCGATCAGCCCGGGCGCGTCGGAGGGACGCAGCACGACGGCGCCGGCCCCGTCGCCGAACAGCACGCACGTGCCGCGGTCGGAGAAGTCGATCACGCGCGAGAGGACCTCGGCGCCGATCACGATGACGGTCTCGGCGGCCCCGGACTCGATGAACGCGGCCCCGGCGGACATCCCGTACGAGAAGCCCGCGCAGGCCGCGTTGAGGTCGAAGGCGGGGCACGTGACCCCCAGCTTGCGCTGGACCCAGACGGCCGCCGCGGGGATCGGCGTGTCGGGTGTCAGGGTGGCGCACACGATCAGGTCGACCTGCCCGGGGGCGATGGAGGCCGTCTCGAGCGCCTGGAGGACGGCGTCCACCGCGAGGTCCGAGGTGGCCTCACCCTCGGCCGCGAAGTGGCGGCGTCCGATCCCGGTACGGTCGCGGATCCACTCGTCGCTCGTGTCGACGATGGACTCGAAGTAGCTGTTGGGGACGATGCGATCCGGCAGGCGCGAGCCCAGCCCGGCGATGGTCGCATGGCGTCGCGCTGTCACCTGATCCCCTCCTCGCTCACCTGCGGCGAACGCTTGAGGATAGCGCCCACCGGTCCGAGCTGCCCGTGGAGCGACTCCTCAGGTGGGGGTGGCGAGGGCGGCGGCCTCGGCCGGGGAGCCGACGGCGACCGCGCGGGCCCCCGGGACGACCCGTTTGGCGAGCCTCGTGAGGACGTCCCCCGGCCCGGCCTCGATGAACGTGCTCGCCCCCGCGGCGTGGAGGGCTCGCGCGCACCGCTCCCATCGCACCGGGGAGACGACGTGACGCTTCAGCAGGGTCCGCAGGGCGTCCGGGTCCGACGTGAGCTCCCCCGTCACGTTGGATGCGACCGGGAAGCGGGGGACCGAGAACCCCGCCGCGTCGATCGCCTCCGCGAGCGGGCGTGCCGCGGGCTCCATGAGGGGGGAGTGGAAGGCGCCGGCGACCTTCAGCCGCACGGCGCGGATCCGCCGGCCGGCGGCGAGCTGCTCGGCGCGCTCGACGGCGGGCACCGAGCCCGAGACGACCACCTGCTGGGGCGAGTTCTCGTTCGCCACGAGGAGCACGTCGTCCCCACGGGCGGCGTCGCAGATGGCCTCGGCCTCCTCCGCGCCGATGCCGAGCAACGCGCTCATCGTCCCCGGGCGCTCCTCGCCCGCCGCCTGCATCGCCCGGCCGCGCAGGTCCACGATCTCGAGGGCGGCGGCCAATCCGAGCACGCCCGCCGCCACCAGCGCGGCGAACTCGCCGAGGGAGTGCCCGGCAGCGCCCGCGAACGCGACCCCCTCGGCACGCAGCACCTCGAACGCCGCCACGTCGATCGCGAGCAGCGCCGGCTGGACGACCGCGGTCGAGGTCAGCTCCCGCTCGTCCAGCGACCGCTCGACGACGTCCCATCCGAGACAGGCGGAGGCCCGATCGAGCACGGACCGGCTCGCCTCGTGCGCGAGCCATGGATCGGCCATGCCGACGTACTGCGATCCCTGCCCCGGGAACACCACCGCGTTGGCCACGACCGCCCCTTCCGTGCCTGACGCGACCGACCCTACCTCAGGTGGGGCTGGAGGGCTCTCTGTGTAGCTCGGACATGTCGGCAGGGGACCCTCGTGTCGACGTTAGGGAAGCGATGTCCATGTCGAGGGTTGAGGGTTGGCTCAACGCTCAGTCGAGGGTTGCCACCACCTCCAGGGTCTTGTAGAAAGGCCGGGAACCATGGCCGAGAGGGTTCGTCGCGGACTTCCCACATCCCCCGGCTCTCGAACGAGCGCTGAGGGGATCTTCGGGTTCCTGGGTCAAGACATGGCTGTCGACCTTGGGACCGCGAACACGCTCGTCTACGTTCGGCGCAATGGCATCGTCCTGAACGAACCCTCGGTGGTCGCGATCAACACCCTCACCGGCGCCATCTTGGCGGTCGGCAACGAGGCCAAGCGCATGATCGGCCGCACCCCGTCGCACATCCAGGCGGTTCGCCCGCTGAAGGATGGCGTGATCGCCGACTTCGACGTCACCGAGAAGATGCTGCGCTACTTCATCCAGCGGGTGCACAAGCGGCGCCTGCTCGCGAAGCCGCGCGTCGTGGTCTGCGTCCCGAGCGGCATCACCGGGGTGGAGCAGCGGGCGGTCGAGGAGGCGACGATCGCCGCTGGGGCGAGGCGCGCCTACATCATCGAGGAACCGATGGCGGCCGCGATCGGCGCCGCGCTCCCGATCCACGAGCCGGCCGGCAACATGATCGTGGACATCGGTGGCGGAACGACCGAGGTCGCGGTGATCTCCCTCGGAGGCATCGTGACCTCCACGTCGCTGCGGATCGGGGGCGACGAGCTCGACGAGGCGATCATCAACCACGTGAAGAAGGAGTACTCGCTCCTGCTCGGCGAGCGCACCGCGGAGGCCATCAAGCTCGCGATCGCGTCGGTCTTTCCGATGCAAGAGGAGCTGATCGCCGAGATCCCGGGACGCGACCTCGTGTCGGGTCTGCCCAAGACGATCCAGATCACCGACGGCGAGATCCGCCAGGCGATCGAAGAGCCCGTCACGGCGATCATCGACTCGATCAAGGCGACCCTCGATCGCACCCCCCCCGAGCTCGCAGGAGACATCATGCACAAGGGCATCGTGCTGACCGGCGGCGGCGCGCTGCTGCGAGGACTCGACAAGCGCTTGCGGCACGAGACCGGGATGCCCGTCCACATCGCCGAGAACCCCCTCTCCTCCGTGGCGATCGGGTCCGGCAAGTGCCTCGAGGAGTTCGAGGTTCTCCAGCGGGTCCTGGTGAGCCCGAGCCGAAGGTAGGCACCATGGCCCTACCGTCAAGGGCCCGGAGCACGCGCCTGCTCGTGATCTCGCTCGTTGCGATCTCTCTGGTCACGATCACCCTGGACTACCGCCAGGGCGAGGAGGGGCCGCTGTCCTCGGTCGGGGACGCTGCGCTGGCGGTGATCAGCCCGCTGCAGGAGGCCGTGTCCAAGGTGACCAAGCCGGTCGGCAACTTCTTCTCGACGCTCGTGCGCCTCCCCGCGATCCGCCGCGAGAACCGCGAGCTCCGCGACCAGGTGGCCGAGCTGGAGCAGGAGGTCGCGACGACCACCGCCGACGCCGCGAGGCTGGAGCAGCTCGAGGCGCTCCTCGCGCTTCGCCAGACCCTGGGCGCCGGCATCTCGACGACCGCGGCCGAGGTGATCGCGAACGGCGTGTCGAACTTCGACTGGACGATCACGATCGACAAGGGCTCCAGCGACGGCATCCTCCAGGACATGCCGGTGGTCGCGAGCGCGGGGCTCGTCGGCCACGTGACGCGCGTCGCTCCGAACTCGGCCGTCGTCGAGCTCATCATCGATCCGGACTCGTCGGTCGCCGGGCGGCTGGACGTGTCGCGCTCGACCGGCCTGCTCTCAGGGGAGGGCGATCGTGACCTGGAGATGGGCCTCGTCGATACCGACACGGAGGTTCAGCCGGGGGAGCAGATCGTGACCGCTGGCTACACGATCCCCGGCGTCGGTCAGGGCCTGTATCCGCCGGGGATCCTGATCGGGTCGGTCTCCCGCGTGCTCGGCGAGGACGTCGGCCTGGAGAAGCACATCACGGTGAGGCCGGCGGTCGACTTCTCATCGCTGGACATCGTGCTGGTGGTCCTCTCGGATGGGTCCGGGTAGCCTGGGTTCCCGTGCGCCGCACGCTGCTGCTCGTCGTGGTCGTCCTCTCCGCGCTGCTCCTGCAGACCACCGTCTTCGCCGACATCCGGTTGTTGGGAGCCAGGCCGGAGCTCATGTACCTGCTCACGATCGTCTTCGCGTTCCTCGACGGCCCCTCCGCGGGCGCCGTGACCGGGTTCGTCGGTGGGATGGCGGAGGACTTCCTGCTGGACCAGCCCAAAGGCATCACCGCGCTCACCCTGACGCTCCTCGGGTACGCCGTCGGCATGATCCGGCAGTACGTGGTCAGCCCGTCGCCGCTGTTCCCCGTGTTCCTCGTCGCCGGTGGGACGTTCGCGGGGTTGCTCTTCTACGGTGCCCTGTCGTTCCTGCTCGGGCAGCTCGACGTGTCGGCCCTGTACCTGATCCGGATCGCGGCGCTCTCGGCCCTGTACAACGCGATCCTCACGCCACTGCTGTTCCCGGTGCTGCGACGGGCCATCGAGATCTCCCGCACGAGGAAGGTCGTCAGGTGGTGAGCGGGAGATGACCGACCTCCGAGCCGGCACGCGCGTCAAGGTCCTGGCGGGCCTGGTCGCGCTGATGTTCGCGGCGCTCACCACCCGGCTGTGGTTCCTGCAGGTGCTGGCCGCGGAGCAGTACCGGGAGATCGCGAAGGACAACGCGGTGCGACTGGTCGACGTGCCGGCGCCGCGTGGACGGATCCTCGACACCCACGGCAACGTGCTGGTCGGCAACCGCGCGAGCCTGGTGGTCACGATGAATCGCGAGGAGGCCGGAGGGCACAAGGAGGAGATCCTCTTCCGGCTCGCCGAGCTCCTCGACGTGCCGGCCGACGTCCTGGGCGAGCGGCTCGACGATCCTCGCTACTACGTCTTCAGCCCGATCCCCCTCGCGATCGACGTGCCGCAGCGGGTCGTGTACTTCCTGAAGGAGCACGCGGACTCGTTCCCGGGTGTGGACGTCGTCGAGATGCCCGTGCGCACCTACCCCTACGGCTCGCTCGCCGCACACGCGCTCGGCTACCTCGGGCAGATCAGCTCCCAGAAGCTCGAGGATCCCTCGTTCGCGGGGTACGAGCCCGGCGACCTCGTGGGCGTCTCGGGCGTGGAGGCCGTCTACGAGCAAGACCTGGTGGGGACCCAGGGCGTGATCAAGTACCGGGTGAACTCGGCGGGACGCAACCTCGGCGAGATCGGCAGCCTCGACGCGCTATCCGGGGACGACGTCGAGCTGACGATCGACGCCAGGATCCAGGAGCTGACGGAGGCGAGCCTCGAGCACGGGATCCTCGCCGCCCGCGAGGTCTTCGATCCGAACACGAACACCAACCTCCGGGCGAACGCGGGGGCCGTGCTCGTGCTCGACCCGAGGACGGGGGCCATCGAGGCCATGGCCTCCTATCCGACGTTCCAGCCGAGCGTCTTCACGCGGAGCATCACGACCCGGGACTACGAGCGACGCTTCGAGACGGCGAACACCGGGTACCCCCTGCTGAACCGCGCGGTTGCCGGACAGTACCCGCCAGGCTCCACCTACAAGCCGTGGATCGCCCTGTCGGCCCTGTCCCGCCGTCCTGAGGCCGGCGGCGCGGACGCGAGGATCGTGAGCACCCAGGGTAGCTACGCGTGCCCGCCCTCGTGGACCGTCCCCTACGACGAGGACGACCCGGAGGCGATCCAGTACACCTTCAACAACTGGACCTCGGCCAACCTCGGCTACATGAACCTCGCGAAGGCGCTGTCGGTCTCGTGCGACACGGTCTTCTACCCGATGGGCTACGAGTATTGGCGCCTGTTCTACCCCCCTCCCAACGCGGACGGCATCGAGGGCAACGACGAGGATCCGCCCCGGGAGCCTCTCCAGCACGACCTCGAGGCGATCGGGTTCGGGCGGGTGACCAACGTCGACCTGACCGGTGAGCAGGAAGGCCGTGTCCCGGACGCGGGGTGGAAAGCCGGGATCCACGACGAGTTCCCCAAGCTGTTCCCCGAGGGGCGTTGGGTGCCGGGCGACTTCGTCCTCATGACGATCGGACAGGGAGATACCCTCGTCACGCCGCTCCAGCTCGCGGTCGCGTTCGGGGCCCTGCAGAACGACGGACGGCTGTGCGTGCCGCACGTCCTGGGTCGCGTGATCGATCCCGAGGACGGGGTCGTTCGGACCATGAAGCCCGGCTGCAAGCGGAAGCTGCCCTTCGACCGGGAGCATCTCGAGTACGTGCGGAACGCGCTGGCCGACGTGCCCCGCGGCGGCACTGCGAGCGGCGCCTTCATCGGCTTCCCCTTCTCCGAGGTCTGGGTGGCCGGCAAGACCGGCACCGCCGAGGTGCTGAACCGACAGGACTACTCGTGGTTCGCGGCGATGACGGAGGCGTATGGCGAGCAGCACGTGGTCGTGGCGCTGGTCGAGCAGGGAGGCCACGGCTCGACGACGGCGGCGCCGATCGTTCGCAACGTGATCGAGGGCATCTACGGGCTCGAGCAGAGCGAGGTCGTCGGCGTGGAGGGCACGGACTGATGGATCTCGTCGCCGGGAAGACCCTCGCGCCCGAGCGCCGCCCGATCCGACACGTCGATCCCGTCCTGCTGCTCGCGGTCGCCGGGCTCGTCGTGATGGGGCTCTTCATGGTGTACTCCGCGACCCAGCAGTCGCTGGATGCGATCGGCGCGGATCCCGGCACATACCTGAAGCGGCAGGCAACGTTCGCCGCCCTCGGCATGGTGGTGGTGATGCTCGCCGCGAGCTTCGACTACCGGTTCCTCAAGGTGTACGCGGGGATCGTCTACGGCGCCTCGCTCCTGCTGCTCGTACTCGTCCGGACGCCGCTCGGCACCAGCGTCAGGGGATCGCAGCGTTGGTTCGAGCTCTTCGGCTTCCAGCTGAGCCCCTCCGAGCTCGCGAAGATCGCGCTCATCATCATGCTGGCGGCGTTCCTCTCCGAGGTCCGGCGGTCCGGCGTGGACCTGTCGCTGCAGGATGTGTACCGGGCGACGGCGATCGCGGCGCTGCCGGGGCTGCTGGTGTTCATCCAGCCCGACCTCGGGACCTCCATCGTCCTCGTCTCGATCCTCTTCGGGGTCCTGGTCGTCGCCGGCGCCAGAGCCCGTCACCTGGGGATCCTGGCGCTCACCGCGATCGTCCTGATCTTCGGGGCCTTCCAGCTCGGGCTGGTGCGCGACTACCAGATCGCGCGGCTCACGAGCTTCCTCGATCCGCAGGACGACCCCCAGCGGACCGGCTACAACCGGGTCCAGGCGGAGATCGCGATCGGATCGGGCGGTCTGACCGGGCTCGGCTACCTGCAGGGGACCCAGACCAACCTCGACTTCGTCCCCGAGCAGCACACGGACTTCATCTTCACGGTCGTCGGTGAGGAGTTCGGCTTCGTGGGGGCCGTGACGATGCTGCTGCTCTTCGCCTTGGTCGTGTGGCGGGCGTTCCGCATCGCGCTCGTATCGAAGGACCCCTTCGGAACCTACGTGGCCGCCGGGATCGGTTCGGTGCTCGCGATCCAGATGTTCGTGAACGTGGGCATGACCCTCGGCATCATGCCGATCACCGGTATCCCGCTGCCGTTCGTCTCGTACGGCGGGAGCTCCCTGCTCACGAGCAGCGTGATGGTCGGCCTGCTCCTGAACATCCACATGCGTCGCTTCACGTAGGGCGCGGCCCCGGCGATCGTCAGGTGGAGCGGTCGACCAGTCCGATCCTCCACAGGAACGTGGAACCCTCGGGGCCGGAGGCCTCGAGCGTGAGATCCCCGCCCATCGCGCGCGCCGCGGTTCTGGCCAGGGCGAGTCCCATCCCGGCCCCCTGATGCACCCGGACGTTGAGGTCCTCGAGCTGCTCGAGCGGCCCGAAGATCCGCTCCCGGTCGACCGGATCGATGCCAGGACCCTGGTCGATCACGCGGACGTCGAGGGCGTCGGGGTGCAGATCCATCCGCACGACGACGGGGGTTCCGTTCGGCGAGAAACGCAGGGCGTTGTCCACGAGCTCCTCGAGGATCCGACGCGCCGCCCCGGCGTTGAGCGGAACCACCGGAAGCGGGCCGTCGGCGATGACCTCAACGCGTGGCGTCTCGGCCGCGAGCTGGGTGGCGACCCTCACGAGGTCCACGTGCTCGGTCAGCCCGGCGTCGACGGTGAGCTCGAACCGCTCCACCAGGCGGGCCAGATCCTGCGATCGCGAGACGAGCCGCTCCAGGAGCTCCTGCCGCTCGGTCTCCGATGCGGCCTTCGGGAGGGTCTGTGCGATCCCGAGGATCACGGTGACGGGTGTCCTGAGCTCGTGCGAGAGCCGTGCGACGAGCTCGTGACGCCGAGCGGCGCGCTCCACGAGCGCCGCCTGGGCCTCCTCGAGCTCGCGCGTGCGTCGCCGCTCACGCTCGAGGGCCTCGGTCAGCTCCTCGATGACGCGAGGGGTGACCCCTGGCGACAGGACCCCGCCTCCCCCGGCCGCGAGGAGCACCGCGTTCAAGATCTCGTCGCCGTCGGAGTCTTTCAAGACGTAGCCGGAGGCGCCGGCCACGAGCATCTCGCGGACGATCTCCTGATCCTCGTGACCAGAGAGCGCGACGACGCCGAGCCGAGGACGCGAGCCCTTCAGCCTTCGCGTCGTCTCGATCCCGTCCATCCCCGGCATGCGGACGTCCATGAGCACGACATCGGGGTCGACGCCCTCCACGATGTCGAGGGCCTCGAGGCCCGAGCTCGCCTCCGCAACCACGTCGAGCCCACCCGCCTCCAGGAGGGCGAGCAGGGACTCGCGGAACCCCGCGTTGTCGTCCACCACCATCACGCGGGGTCGCGTCTCCGCCGGGGTCTGGTCGTGGTCCGCCAGAGGGGGAAGGACCACACGTTCCATGCCAGACAGTGTCGCTGTCGGGGACACGCTGCGGGTATCAGGCGGCCAGCCGGTTCCCTCCCGGACGCATCCGGACGCGGTCCTAGTCCGTCGAGACTAGCCCTCGAGCATCCCTGAGGGCCGCAGAGGTCCTGCTAGGCTGTTCGCAGGTTTCCCCGTCGGGCGCAGCCGGATGACGGCTCGTGCGGCTCGGCGAGGTTCGAGAGCGGCGCGGCCTCGGCCCGTCGGCCCCCGGGATGGACCCGGAGTGGCCCGTGGCCCTGGGGGTCGGCGCCGGGACAGGGTTCTTCGCGTGCGCGATGAGGCGCCCGAGGACCCGACCGACGCACCGACGTCGGAGGGGTCCTCGCATAGCTCGGAGACGGCCGGACGTACGGCGGGAGCTCCGCGCAGGCCATCCACGCGATCGCGCAGCCCACGTGCTCCGGCCCGCGATGGCCGCTCGCCCTCGAAGGACGCGAAGGGAGCTTCGGCCATGACGGATGAGATGGCGACCGTTGACGTGGTCGCCGAAGATCAGAGCGCGACGGACGCAGGCTCGGCCGCATCGCCGCGGAGGCGGCGTAGCCGGGGCGGCCGGGGCCGGGGCGGTCGCGGCGGGGGTGGGAAGGCGAGCTCGACCGGCGCCGTGACGCCGCCCGACGTCGCCCCCCCCGATGTCGGGTCCGATGACGAGACGGCCCCAAGGGCGGCCGTCGTCACCGAGGCACAGCCGGACGCGCCCCCTGCGGCCAAGGAGGGCGCGACCCCCAGGAAGCGCACCCGTCGAGGTGGGCGGGGCAGGGGGAAGAAGCCGGTCCAGCCGGCCGAGGGCGACGTATCCGCAACCGCTGCCCGACCCATCGCCGCCTCACCCGCCGCCGAGCCCGAGCCCAACGAGCCCGAGCCATCCGAGCAGGACGGGGAGGCGCCCGGGGAGCAGACCCCGGCGGCGCCGAGGAAGCGGCGCCGTCGCGGAGGGCGAGGCCGCGGAAAGAAGAAGGCCGCGCAGCCGGCCGAGGGCGAGACGCCGGTGGAGGCTCCGGCGGAGAAGGCTCCGGCCACGCCCGGCCGGCGCGGACGCGCCGCGAAGAAGGAGCCCCCGGCGAGGGTGAAGGATGCCTCCAAGGAGCCGGACGAGCCGAAGGCCGAGGCGCCGGTCTCGACCCGTCTGCGGCGCGCGCGCCAGACCCGTCAGACGAGCCGCAGGCGCCGCGAGCCGATGCCCGTGGTGCCGCGCGTGACCGACAAGCTCATGGTCATCACCGAGCACGGTGAGCGCGACCAGCTCGCGGTGCTCGAGGGCCGCGATCTGGTGCAGCACTACGTCACGCGGATCGGCGCCCGATCGATGGTCGGCAACGTGTACCTCGGTCGGGTACAGAACGTCCTTCCGGGGATGGAGGCCGCGTTCGTGGACGTGGGCCGCGGCCGCAACGCGGTGCTCTACGCGGGCGAGGTGAACTACTCGCCCGAGGACCTCGACGGGTCCCCGCCTCGGATCGAGAAGGTCCTGAAGAGCGGCCAGTCGGTGCTCGTCCAGGTCACCAAGGATCCCATCGGGGGCAAGGGCGCCAGGTTGACCGCCCAGATCTCGATGCCGGGCCGCTACCTGGTCCTGGTGCCCAACTCCAGCGTGACCGGCATCAGCCGCCGTCTGCCGGACGCCGAGCGACGACGGCTGAAGGCGATCCACAAGGAGATCCGGCCGGAAGAACACGGGCTCATCGTCCGCACGGCCGCCGAGGGGGCCCCGGAGGAGGCGCTCGCGGCCGACCTGGGACGCCTCCTCGAGGAGTGGGCGGCGATCGAGAAGCGGGCGAAGAAGGCCAAGGCCCCCGCGGTCCTCTACGAGGAGCCGGAGCTCACGGTGCGTGTGGTCCGCGACCTGTTCACGGACGAGGAGTACCGAGAGCTCGTGACAGACTCGCCGCGCGTGTACGAGATCGTGACCGACTACCTGCGCCAGACGGACCCGGACGTCGTGTCGAAGGTCCGGCTGCACGAGGGCAAGCTCTCTGCGTTCGAGGAGTTCCACATCGTGGAGCAGATCCACAAGGGGCTCGATCGCAAGGTGTGGCTGCCCTCGGGCGGCTACATCGTGATCGACCGGACCGAGGCGCTCACCGTGATCGACGTGAACACCGGCAAGTCGGTGGGCAAGACGAACCTCGAGGAGACCGTGGTGAACACCAACCTCGAGGCCTCCCGGGAGGTCGCTCGGCAGCTCCGCCTCCGGGATATCGGCGGGATGATCGTGATCGACTTCATCGACATGCTGCTCGAGCAGAACAAGCGGAAGGTGATCGAAACGCTGCGCGAAGCGCTCGCACAGGACAAGTCGCGGAGCCAGGTCTTCGACATCAGCCCCCTCGGGCTCCTCGAGGTGACGCGCAAGCGGGTGTCTGGTGGACTCTTGGAGGCGTTCTCCGAGACATGCCCCACCTGCGAGGGCCGGGGCGTGCTCCTGACCTACGACGTGGACTGAGGGCACGGGTCGACGCAGGGATGCGACGGCCCGGGAGGGAGGAACGGGCGATGTACGCGGTGATCAAGACCGGGGGCAAGCAGCACAAGGTCAAGCCCGGGGACGTGATCGAGGTCGAGTACCTCCACGGGGCCGACGAGACGATGACCTTCCATCCGATCCTCGTCGTCGACGACGAGGGGAAGACGCACTACGGGAGGGACGCTGAGCGGGCGACCGTGACGGCGAAGCTCCTCGGCGAGCGCAAGGGCGAGAAGGTCAAGGTCTTCAAGTACAAGAACAAGTCCGGCTATGCGCGGCACGCCGGGCACCGCCAGCTGCTCACGTTGGTCGAGATCGCGGACGTGAGCCTCGGCGGGACCGCGAAGGCCGCCGCGAAGCGTGCCGCGGAGCCCTCGCCCGAGCCGACGGATGAGCCTGTGGCGAGCTCCGAGGAGGCCGCGGCGGGGGAGTAGTCGCAGGTCGGAGGCGGTCTGGTACCCTCGGACGCGCGATGGCACACAAGAAGGGCGGCGGCTCGTCACGCAACGGCCGGGACTCCGAGTCCAAGCGGCTCGGGGTGAAGGCGTTCGGCGGTCAGGAGGTGACCGCTGGATCCATCATCGTGCGCCAACGCGGCACGAGGATCCACCCGGGCGATGGCGTCGGCAAGGGCGGCGACGACACCCTGTTCGCCCGCGTCGACGGAGTCGTCACCTTCCACACCTCTCGCGGGCGACGCTTCGCCAGCGTGCGGTCGGCCTAAGGGCGGCCCTGCGCGGCGGCGATCGCCGAACGTACGGCTCGTTCCCACGCCACCAGCTCGTCCTTCTTCGTGCGGTTCGAGAGCCCCAGGTAGCCAACGTTGTCCCGGCGCGCCTTCCGCTTGGGGTTGCGGAGCGCCGCCAGCACGTTCCGCTCGTCGCGGCTCCCGATGAGCGGGGCCAGGGGAGGCGGTTGGACGAAGTAGAAGGCGGTCTTCCACGGGGCCGCCTTCCGCCGATAGGTCACGACCAAGACGGGGGAGCCGTGGAGGCGCCTGACCTTGTCGATCTCGACGAGCGTGATCGCGAACCCTGGCTCCCCGTCCTTCTCCGGCCGGAACCGCAGCTCCGCCTCGTCCAGCGTCAGGGTGCCCGCTCGCTCCTTCGTCGCGGCGCCCTGGACGAGGTCGACGGCCCACACGCGGATGCTCCGCTCCATGTCCCCATCATCTCGCAGCGTCGGCCGGCGGAGGTGTGTCCGCCGGGTATCGGGGACAATCCGGGCATGGCGTTCGTCGACGAGGTGACCGTGTTCGTCCGCGCCGGGAAGGGTGGTCACGGCTCGGCATCGATCCTGCGCGAGCCGTAC
>Ga0105106_10001707_pt1 | contig 15754 bp, 13 predicted proteins | sample PPLLaktember2015_5_FD_79109 | JGI IMG/M metagenome (GOLD analysis project Ga0105106, IMG submission 79109) | Freshwater sediment microbial communities from Prairie Pothole Lake near Jamestown, North Dakota, USA - PPLs Lake P8 Core (1) Depth... | ecosystem: Environmental > Aquatic > Freshwater >...
CAAGGAAGAGTTCTACGCCTACTACGACGGAGCCCTGGACCTGCACAGCCTGAACAAGGCTCTGCGCCGCTGGGAGCGGGTCTACAACACGATCCGGCCTCACCATTCCCTTGGCAGAAGGACCCCGGCGCGGTATCTTCAGGAGTGCTTCCCCAACTTGGCCCCGGCCGCCTGACTGTCTCATATGTATTGAACGCATACACTTCCTTGACTTTCACTCCGCCGGCCCGTAGAATGGGATGACAACTCAGCGCAGATCGGGGAGAGATCCGGCGGCTGCGGCCGGGCACCGAAGGGGCAAACTGGGCGATGTGCAAGCGCCCGGCGAAACTCTCAGGTCAAAGGACCCTGTCTGCGCCCGCCTCTGGAAAGCCATCCGGCACCGACGGGGCAAGCCCGCAGGTTGGGCGAATCTCTCAGGTACCCCACAGAGGACGCACACCGGCTGCGCGTGCGTCCTTTTCGTTCGCACCGATACCGACGGACTTGCCCCGAGGAGGCCTTGATGAACCTACCCACAGAGCTCAAGTACACCGAGAACGATGAATGGATCCGTGTCGAAGGAGGCAAGGGCACCGCCGGCATCACCGACTACGCGCAGGAGCAGCTTTCCGACATCGTCTTCGTTGAGGTCAGCGTCAGCGTGGGCGAGAAGGTGGAGAAGGGCGCGGCCATGGCCTCGGTCGAATCGGTCAAGGCCGCCGCCGACGTCTACATGCCGGTCAGCGGCGTGATCACAGCCATCAACGAAGCCCTGCCGGGCACGCCCGAACTTGTCAACAGCGATCCATACGGGCAGGCTTGGATGGTCAAGTTCGATATCGCCGAACCGGGCCAGGTCGACGGCCTTCTGGACGCCGCCGCCTACCAGAAGCACTGCGAAGAGCGGAGTCACTGATGGCCTACATCCCGCACACCGACGAGGAACGCCGCGCCATGCTGGCGGCCATCGGGGTGGGGAGGCTGGACGATCTCTACGACGCCGTGCCGGCCGATGTGCGCTTCCCGGACCTCGATCTCCCTGAGCCGCTCTCGGAGCTGGAGGTCATGCAGGAGCTGCAAATGCTGGCAGAAGCCAATCTGGACACACGTCACTTCGCCTGCTTCCTCGGCGCCGGCGCCTACAACCACTTCATCCCGGCCGCGGTCGACCAGATCCTGCGCCGCGGCGAGTTCTACACCGCCTACACACCCTACCAGCCCGAGATCTCGCAGGGTACGCTCCAGGCGATCTTCGAGTATCAGAGCCTGCTGTGCAACCTGACCGGGATGGATGTCTCCAACGCCTCGCACTACGACGGCGCCACGGCCCTGGCCGAGGCGGTGATCCTGGCCCTCAATCATCACCGCGGCAAGCGCCGCAAGGTGATCCTCTCCCCGGCCGTCCACCCGCATTCACGTCAGGTCGTGCGCACCTACTCGCAGGGGATGGGCCTGACCATCCTGGGCGACGAGGCCTGCTGCAACGGCCCGGCCGACCTGGCCAGGCTGATCGACGCCGACACCGCGCTGGTCGCCGTCCAGTATCCCGACTTCTTCGGACACATCGTCGACTTTCGGGAGTTGGCCGACGCCGCCCACGCCGCCGGCGCGCTGCTGTGTGTGGCGGTCAACCCGCTGACGCTGGGACTGCTCCAGCCCCCTGCCGCGTTCGGGGCCGACGTTGTGGTCGGTGAAGGCCAGCCGCTGGGCATCCCGCCCTCCTTCGGCGGACCGTACCTGGGCATCTTCACCACGAAGAACGAGTTCGTCCGCAAGATGGCCGGGCGCCTGGTGGGCGAGACCGTCGACAGCCGCGGGCAGCGCGGCTACGTCCTGACCCTGACACCGCGCGAGCAACACATCCGCCGCGAGAAAGCCACCTCGAACATCTGCACCAATCAGGGGCTCATGGCTCTGGCCTCTGCCGTGTATCTCTCGCTGATGGGCAAGGCCGGCCTGCGCCGGGTGGCCGAGCTCTGTTATCACAAGGCCCACTACGCCGCTGAGGCCATCGCCCGGCTGGACGGCTATCGCATCTGGAACGAGGCGCCGTTCTTCCATGAATTCGTCGTCGCCTGCCCGCGGCCGGTGGCCGAGATCAATGATCATCTGCTCACCGAGTACGACATCCTGGGCGGATACGACCTGGGCTCGTCCTATCCAGAACTGCGCGATCACATGCTCATCGCGGTGACGGAGATGAACTCCCGCGAGCAGATCGACGACCTGGTCCAGGCGCTCGAGGAGGCCGCTCATGCCTGAACCCCTGATCTACGAGCTGTCTTCCCCCGGCCGACCGGGCGTTCCGCTGCCCCAGCCGGATGTCCCCCTGGCAGAACTTCCCACCGGGCTGACGCGCGACGAGCTTCCCCTGCCGGAGCTCTCCGAGGCGGACGTCATCCGACACTTCACGCGGCTATCGACATTCAACTACGGCGTGGATACCGGCCTGTACCCTCTGGGGTCGTGCACGATGAAATACAACCCCAAGGTGAACGAGGAAGCGGCCCGCCTGACAGGCTTCGCCTTCTCGCACCCTCTGCAGGACCCGCAGACCGCGCAGGGCAACCTGGCGCTGATGTATCGGCTGCAGGAGTGGCTCAAAGAGATCGGCGGCTTCGCCGCCGTCAGCCTGCAGCCGGCCGCCGGAGCCCACGGCGAGCTGACCGGCATCCTGATCGTGCGCGCTTACCACCAGTCGCGCGGCGACACCAAGCGCACCAAGATCCTGATTCCCGACTCGGCCCACGGGACCAACCCGGCCAGTTCGACGATGAGCGGCATGCAGGTCGTCGAGCTTCCGTCCGACGGGCGCGGCAATGTCGACCTGCAGGCGCTGCGCCAGGCCTGCGACGAGACCGTCGCCGGGCTGATGCTCACCAATCCCAACACGCTCGGTCTGTTCGAGGAGCACGTGCGCGAGGTCGTCGACCAGGTCCACAAGTGCGGCGGATTGGTGTATGGGGATGGGGCCAACATGAATGCCCTGCTGGGGGTTGTGCGCCCCGGCGACCTGGGCTTCGACGTCCTGCACTACAACCTGCACAAGACCTTCTCGACGCCCCACGGAGGCGGAGGGCCGGGCTCGGGGCCGGTCGGGGTCAGCCGTGCGCTGGTCGACTTCCTGCCCGGTCCGCTGGTCGAGATCGTCGAGGCCGGCGACGACGAAGAGCCGCCGCTGTACGGGCTGGTCATGCCGGCCAAGAGCATCGGGCGCGTGAAGGCTTTCCACGGCCACTTCGGCATGCTCGTCCGTGCCTACACCTACATCCGCATGCAGGGCAAGTCGGGGATGCGCGCGATCGCCGACCATGCCGTCCTGAACGCCAACTACCTGCGCGCCCGACTGCGGGATGTCTACCATATCCCGCACGATCGCATCTGCATGCACGAGTTCGTGGCCGAGGGTCGCTGGGATGACGCCCCAGACGTGCGGGCGCTGGATATCGCCAAACGCCTGATGGACTACCACTTCCATCCACCGACGAACTACTTCCCGCTGATCGTCCATGAAGCGCTCATGATCGAGCCGACGGAAACGGAGAGCAAGCGGACCCTGGACGAGTTCGTCGAGGCGCTGAAGTCCATCGCCCGCGAGGCGCATGAGACGCCTGAGCTCCTGCGCAGCGCGCCGCACAATACGCCCTTCGGGCGGCTGGACGAAGTCCAGGCGGCCAAGCAGTTGGTGCTGTGCTGCCGGCCGGCGGAGCTCGGCCAGGCCTAGGCGCGGCAGGGTGCCCGGCGATCGATCCTGAGAGCAGGATTCCCCGGAGAACCGTCACGAATCGCGAACGAGAGCGCCCCATGAGCTGGGCGCTCTCGTTCATTAGAACTCGCCTCAGGTCCCCTGGCAGCCCCGAGGCCCCACGGTCACGAATTTCAGTCTACGGCACACCTCTAAACTGATTCTGAACGAATCTGGTTCACAACTTGAGCTAGCCGCTGCGCGATGGGGGTAGAATCACCTCCCGCGAGTAGAGGTGGAGATCATGGCCGCAGGGACATCCCCTGCCATCCGAGAAGCAGACGCCAGGGAGACGGTCCAGATCCATCTCCCGGACGGCCGCGTCTTCGAAGGGCCGCGCGGCAGCCAGCTGGCCGGCTTCCTGGCGGGACTGGGGCAGGCCGATGAGCCGGCCGTCGGCGCCATCGTGAACGGTGAGCTGCGCGAGCTGACCTTCCCGATCGAGATGGAGTCGCGCGTCCGGCCGGTGACCATGGGCGAAGCCGACGGGATGCGCATCTACCGTCGTTCGCTGACCTTCCTCTTGGCGGCGGCGTTCGAGTCGTGCTTCCCGGGCGCCGGGCTGACCGTCGACCACTCGATCTCCTCGGGCGGCTACTACTGCCAGGTAAGCGGCCGCCCGCCTCTCAGCCTCGATGACCTGGACTGCCTGACGCGGCGTATGGCCGAGATGGTCACGGAGGACCTGCCGTTCGCCAAGTTCCAGGTTCCCCTGGAAGAGGCGATCAGCTTCTTCCGTCAGAAGGGCTTCCTGGACAAGGCCGCCCTGCTGGAGCATCGCCGCAAGAAGCATCTGGTCTTCTACCAGCTCGGGGATCTGAGGGATTACTACCACGGCTACATGGTCCCCTCGACCGGCTACCTGCGTTGGTTCGCGCTCTCCCCGGCCGAGGGCGGGTTCACTTTGCACTTTCCGCGCCGCCACGAGCCGACCGCGCTGCGCGGGGCGGCCGACTACCCGAAGCTCCTGGCGACCTTCCGCGAGTATGGCGACTGGCTCGAGCGCCTGGGCGTGTCGGGCGTCGGTGCGCTCAACGACGCCGTCGTCGCCGGACGGATACGCGAGATCATCCTGGTTTCCGAGGCGCTGCACGAACGGCGCATCGCCCAGGTGGCTATGCAGATCGCCGAGCGGAGACCGCAGGTCCGGCTGGTCCTGATCGCCGGCCCTTCCGCCTCGGGAAAGACGACCTTCTCCAAGCGCCTGTCTATCCAGTTGATGGCGCTCGGCCTGTCGCCGTTCCCGGTCGAACTGGACGGCTTCTTCGTCGATCGGGAAAAGACACCGCGGGATCAGAGCGGGGAGTTCGACTACGAGTCCCTGGACGCCGTCGACCGCTCCCGGCTGAACCATGATCTGCGTGAGCTGATCAGCGGCCGCTCGGTCCGACTGCCGCGCTACGACTTCAAGGCGGGCCTGCAGCGCGAAGGCGATACCGTGCGGCTGCGCCCGGATCAGATCGTCATCCTGGAGGGCATCCATGGGCTGAATCCGGACCTGCTGCCGGAGGTGCCCGGCGAAAGCACATTCCGGGTCTACGTCTCGGCCCTGACCCAGTTGAACCTCGACCGGCACAATCGGGTGTCAACGACCGATACCCGCCTGATCCGCCGCATCGTGCGTGATGCCTCTCAGCGAGGCTACAGCGCCAGTGAGACCATCCGCCGCTGGGAATCGGTCCGCCGAGGCGAGAAGCAGCACATCTTCCCCTTCCAGGAGAACGCCGACGTCATGTTCAACTCGGCCTTGGTCTACGAAGGCTCCGCCCTGGGTCCCCTGGCGGAACCGCTGCTGCTCCAGGTCCCGTTTGGGACGCCTGAACACGTCGAAGCCAAGCGGTTGTTAGCCTTCGTTGAGTGGTTCCTTCCCATTGACACCGGGACCATTCCGGACAACTCAATCCTGCGCGAGTTCATCGGGGGGTCGATCCTGGCGGAGTTCGTGCCCTGGCAGCCCCCGGGGGAGGCAGCCTGAGGCGGGGGAAGCAGGGCCGCCGGGGGTTGTCGACGCAGAGTGGAAGGCACCTGTAAAGTCACCCGCTAACCTGGTGTGATAATCTGACGACGGGGGCCGTCCCGGTGTGGACGGTATCCCTCCTTTGGGCCCGCCGCGCACTCCCGGCGAGTGGCAGGCGCACGGCCGGGTCCTGGACAGTCCAGTGCGGAGGCAATGAGCAGTCTGGCAGGGAAAGTCCTGGGGCGGTACTACCTGCTCGAGCAGATTGGGCTCGGAGGGGTGGCGACCGTCTACAAAGGTGTGGACCTCGAACGCGACCAGAAAGTCGCCGTCAAGGTCCTTTCCTCCCACCTCGCCGCTACGCCGCAATTCAAGGAGCGCTTCGACCGCGAGGTCAAGGTCCTGCGAGCGCTCCAGCACCCGCACATCGTCCCAATTCTCGACCACGGGGATTTCGACGACCAACCTTTCATCACCATGCCGTTCTACACGGCAGGGACCCTCTCGGATCGGCTTCAATCGAGGGCCCTCTCGCCGGGCGAGGCGGCCAAGATCGTCGATCAGCTGGCGAAGGCCCTGGAGTTCGCCCACCAGCAGGGCATCGTCCATCGCGATCTGAAGCCATCCAACATCCTGCTGGACGAAGACGGCAACGCGTTCCTGTCCGACTTCGGCTTTGCTCACATCACGGATGCTTCGCTGAGCCTGACCGGCTCCGGCATGATCGGCACGCCGGCCTACATGTCGCCCGAGCAGTGCAAGGGCGAGCCGATCGATCCGCGCTCGGACCAATACTCGCTGGGCGTCCTCCTCCATCAGCTCACGACCGGCCGGCTCCCGTTCACCGGCGATACCCCGATGGCGATCGCCATCAAGCACGTCAACGAGCCGCTCATCCCGCCGCGCAAGGTCACGCCCAACCTGCCCGAAGCTGTCGAGCGGGTCCTGCTCAAGGCGATGGCCAAGGACCCCCAGGCGCGCTTCGCCTCGGTGGCCGAGCTCAATGCCGCGTTCCAGGCCGCGCTGTCCGGGTCGGTCGATCCGAACGGTGACCTGGCCGCTCCGGCGGTGTTCCCCGATCAGCCGACGACCCCGATGCCGCGCAAGGAACTGCTGGCGCGCCTGCGGGGGCAGAAGGCCTGGGACCGGCGACGGATAGCCGCCGCAGCCCTGCTGTTCACGCTGGTGTGCACCTCGTTGGCCTGGGCGGTGGCCGGCTCACCGCCGGCCGGGCTCTCGCGGGCGAATGGCGACCCGAACTCGGCCTATGTGACGCCGACCGATCTGATGGCGACGATCTTTGCCCTGTCGACCGACCTGGCACGGCCGACCGAGGGTGGGCGGCTGTCCGTTGGGGAGGTCGGCACTGCGGTCGCCGGGACCCTGGTCGCCTGGGGGGTATGGCCGGGGGAACCCGCCTCGAGCGAAGACGAAGGGCTCTGGACGGCTACGCCGACGGCCCGGCTCGGCTCGACGGCCGGGTTCACACCGGTCACGCGCACGCCCACACGGACCCGTCCCGCCGGGGGCGGCGGCTCACCCTCGACCGCCTCGCGCACGCCCACCGCGACCGCCTACGGCCAGCCGACGGACACGCCAACTCGCACGCCGACACCCACCTCGACCGAGTACGGCCAGCCGACGGTTACGCCGACTCGCACGCCCACGCGCACACCGACCAACCTGCCCGCACCGAGCGATACCCCGGTGACGCCGCCGACGGCCACACCCGTGACCCCGCCCACCGCCACCTCTGCTCCCCCGACCAGCACCCTCGCGCCGCCGACCCCGACGGGGATCACCTCCTGCAAGCGCCACCCCTGGCAACAGGGCTACTGCACGCCGACGCCGACCCCGGGCTAGCCGCTCACCGTTTCCGACAACGCGCTTCGGTGTTATCGTATCCAGCCGAGGAGCACGCCGATGACTGAATCTGCCGTCCCCCTCAATCGTGAAAGGCTGGGCAGCCTGCTCCTCCTGACCTCACGCACTTTCGCCATCAACATCCCCATGCTTCCCGGCTTGCTGCGCGACGGGCTGACGCTTGGGTATCTTCTGCTGCGGAACGCCGACAGCCTCGAGGACGCCTACCGCTGGCCGAAGGCCCGGCGACTGGAAGGCCTGGGCACCTTCCATGATCTGATGCTCGCCCCCGAGGCCCGCACCGCCCGCCGCTTTGCCGACCGCTATTCCGCCATCCCCGGTCTGGACGACGCCGCTCAGGCGGAACTGCTGGCCGAGACGCCCTACCTGCTCGCTGAGCTGGCCAAGCTGCCCGAAGGATACGGGCGCGAAGTCCGCAGCCATGTGGCCCGCATCGCCCGAAGGATGCAGGGCTGGGTGAGCGATCACGACGACGGCAATCGCCTGCGCCTGCAGCGGCTTCAGCAGCTCGACGACTACTGCTACTCGGTCGCCGGCATCGTCGGCGAGCTGGTCACTTCGCTCATCGCCCTCTACCGGCCGACGATCGACATGACGCGCTTGCTGTTCCTGCGAACGCTCGAGACCGGGGTAGGCGCGGGCCTGCAGCTGACGAATATCCTCAAGGATGCCTTCCACGATCATCTGGAGGGCCGCTACTACATCCCACACGAGTACCTGCCCCTCGACGGCAACGGACGCATCGATCGCATCCGCCCGATCTTCGACTACGCCTATCGCCATCTCTGCCTCGGCATCGATTACACCTGCACGCTGCCGGAAGCGGAGCTGGACATTCGCAAGGCCTGCCTGGTGCCGATCCTCCTGGCCGGCGCCACCCTGGTCCATCTGCTCGACAGCATCGAGGACCTGTTCCTGGGGGTGGAGGTGAAGATCAGCCGCGAGCAGGTCGGCGCCCTTCTCGATCTGGCCGAGCGTACCTCCGGTCAGAACCAGGCCGTCCGCCTGGCTTGGCTCGAGACCACACGCCCCCTGGCCGGGCTGCGTCCGGATGCAGCTGGCGCAAGCGGCTGACCGGAGCCTGACCCTTCCCCGGCAACCGCCCGTCCATCGCCGTTCTCCTCAGTTGTGCAGCGGCCTCGCTCGCGCCGGAGATCCCGGAAGTGCAAGGTGCGGGGAGGCGGATGTACCGGATGTGTGTCGCCTGATCACCGCTACAGTCGCGGCCCGATCGCGCGGCTCCCCATCGATTGCCGTCCGGCGAGGTCCGTGTTAGCCTTGCCGGCTCCAATGCATCGGCAGCGGTGGAGGTGCCGTGTGACCAGGGTGATCCGGCTGACGTGGATGATGGTGCTGGCGGGGTTGTTGGCCGCGGCCTGCGCTTTCCCGTACCCCGCGCCCGCTGCCTCGCCCACGCTGCCTCCGCCGACTGACACGGAGACGGCCGCTCCCAGCGTGCTGCCTGCCGACACGGTCACGCCTTCACCGGAGCTGATGCCAACGCCCGCGCCGGCGATCGAGAGGGTGCTGATCTTCAGCTTGGACGGCGTGCGCGCCGACGCCCTGACAGCGGAGGGGACGCCCAACCTGATGGCATTGGCCGCCGCCGGCGCGGCCACCTTCTCCGCGCAAACCATCCTGCCCTCCTCGACACTCCCCTCCCATGGATCGATGCTGAGCGGGTACGACCTTGAGGATCACGGTCTGACGTGGAATGATTACATCCCCGCCAACGGATACATCCGCACGCCGACGGTGTTCACGCTGGCACACGCGGCCGGGCTGCGAACGGTCATGGTGGTCGGCAAAGAGAAGCTCGTACACATCGCCGTCCCGGGTAGCGTCGATCGCTTCGTCTATGTCCCCGGCGGTGATTTCGAGATTGCCGCAGCGGCGGTGGCGGAAGTCCAGGCCGGGTTCGGCCTGCTCTTCGTGCATCTGATCGGGGGAGACGCTGCCGGGCATGCGTACGGGTGGATGAGCACGACCTACATGGGCACGATCTCCTACACTGACGAGGCCGTGCGTCGCGTGCTGGCCGCGCTGGACGAAGCCGGGCTGCGCGAGACCACCCTGGTCATCGTGACCGCCGATCACGGGGGGCATGGGACCACGCACGGGTCCGATCTCCCCGAGGACACGACCGTCCCCTGGATCATCGCCGGGCCGAGGATCGCCCCCGGGCAGGTCCTCACCAACCCCATCCGCAACCTCGACACGGCCGCGACCGCCGCCTGGGCGCTCGGGCTGACCCTTCCACCCGACATGGATGGGCGGCCAGTGATCGAGGCATTCTCCGTACCTTGATCCTCCCAGTTCGCGGAGGGGGGAGGGCGGTACCCCGCCGCCTTCGGTGAAGGCGTGGTAAGGTAGGGGGGCATTCCGCCGGGAGCGATCTTCCGTGTCGGCACTCATCGGTCAGACCCTCGATCAGTATCGGCTTGTGGAGCAGGTCGGGCAGGGCGGCATGGCTACCGTCTACCGCGCCGTCGACACGCGCACGCTGGGGGAGGTGGCGGTCAAGGTGCTCTCTCCGACCATCGGTTCGGAGAAGCGCTTCGTGCGCCGATTCCGCCGCGAAGCCGGGCTGGTCTCCCGCCTGAGCCATCCCAACATCGTGCCCGTGATTGGTTACGGCCAATCGCACGGATACGTCTACCTGGCCATGCCGTTCATCGCCGGAGTCACGCTGCAGGACCGTCTGGCGCGCAAGCGGCTGAGCGAAGCGGACGCCGTGCGTTGGATCGTACAGGCCGGCGCGGCGTTGGAGTTCGCCCATCGCAAGGGCATCATCCACCGGGACGTTAAGCCGTCCAACATCCTGATCGACAGCGCCGGGAATGCGTTGCTGACCGACTTCGGTCTGGCGCGCGTGGCCGAGGGGTCGAGCACGCTCACGGGCTCGCTGCTCATGGGGACGCCGGCTTACGTTTCGCCGGAACAGGCGCGCGGCGACCGGATCGACGCACGCGCCGACCAGTACTCGCTCGGCGTGATCCTGTACCAGATGGCCACCGGAAACCTGCCTTTCGAAGGTGACAGCCCGATGGCGACGGCGCTGAAGCACATCCAGGAGGCGGTGCCGCTTCCGCGCTACTCCAACCCGGAGATCACGCCCGAGGTCGAGGCGGTGATCCTCAAGGCGATGGCCAAGGAGCCTGCCCGCCGCTTCGCCAGCGTTCAGGACTTGACCCGGGCCTATCAGATGGCGGTCAAGGGCAAGCTCCCGCCCGGGGTGCAGCTGCCATCGGCGCTGACCACCCAGCTGGGGGAGGTCCCGCGTCTGCCGGCGAACCTCCGCTCCCGGCGCGGCGGGCGGCCGGCGCTGACCGGCTTCCTGGTCGTTGTCGCCGGGGCCGCGCTGATCCTGGCCGCTGTTCTCGGGTATCCGACACTGGCGGCCTGGTTGGGCGCCGAGGCGACGCCGGAGGCGACGGCTGCGCCGCTGGCGACGCTCCCCGGCGAAGTGGGGCCACCGCCGCCGGCCGCCTCGCCCGCCGCAACAGCCGTCTTTACACCCACGCCGGTCGAAGCGGCGGCCTGCCCGGGTCTCAGGCTCACGAATTTCCAACGGGCCGGAAGTTCCGTCTTCTGGACGATCGACAACGGCAGCGGAGCAGAGCGGCGCCTGGCCGATGTCCTACCCGGTGGGCCAGTGGACAATCCGCCACTCGAGATTTCCGTCGGCGGGCAGACCGTGTGGTCGATCCCGGCCGGTACCACTCCCGAGACCGGGGTATCGATCGAGATCCCCATCCAGACGGCGACCATCCCCGATGGGGCGAGCCGGCAGTTCCTGCTGCGCTTCAACTGGGAGGACACCGCCTGGGGAGACGGTTCGATGCTCTATTCGCTGGATCTGGCCTTCGAGGGCGGCTGTGCGCTCCAGACTGCCTGGTAGACGGCACCGACGCCTGGAGAGTCCGCTTCCCCTGGCAGTCCAAGAGTAGACCCCAGGCCGGAGATTCCGGCCTGGCGTGATCCCCGGCACATACTTCGACCTCGGGGCAACAGGGAGCCTGTCGACCTTCGGGCCAGGGGGAAGCCTGCGCGCCAGGCAGGTCAGTTGGGAAGCGTGATCAAGATGGCGACCAGCCCGATGAGCCCGAACCCGGCCGAGATGATGAACGTGCCGATCGCGCCGCGCTTGACGCCCGCCTCCAAGACCGCCTGGTCCGGCTTGTCGGGATCGTAGTGGACGGTCACCTTGGATCCGATCGCGTACGGCTCCAGGAAGGCTTCGGCCTTCTTCCGGCTACTGTACGCTCGTGAGGCGCCGATCACGATGCGGCTCCCCTGGTATGGCGATCCCATCACAGAATAGGCGTAGGTGATCTCTGGATGGTACGACTCGCTCTGTTCGCCGCGATCGTCGACGCGGATGCGCGTCGCAGTAATCGACCCTTCAGTGGGTGTCCAGGCCGCGCTGGCCTGCGCGGTGCGGTAGTCGCGTACAGCAAAGAAGAAGAGCACCGCACCGATGACAAGGAAAAGAACGCCGACAAGGTATCCGGTCTGCATTGTGGCCTCCAGCCCCATCAGGGTCGGCGGACGGACTCGAGGGCCGCTAGGATAGGTCGTTCCAACGCCCAGCGATAGACGCGGCGGGAGGCCACACGCCGGCGTGCTATACTTGCCTGGATGTCCGCTGCCCCATACCCCCCGGGCCGCCGCTCTCCCTTCGTTCTCGCATTGACCGATGACCTGTTCCTCGTCCCTCGCCTGGAGGATACCGTCCGTCGTCTTGGCGGACGCCTGCAGACCGTCGGACGTCCGCAGGATCTGGGGTCCGAAGGAGAGCCCGCCGCGCGCCCGATTCCGCTCACCGAGCCGCTCGACGGCCCCGACGCCCACTTGATCCGCCGATTGGTCGACGACCGGCCGACGCTGCTCCTGGTCGACACTGCCTGCGTTGGCCTCCCCTGGGCGCGTTGGCTCCAGGTGATCAAGACGTCGGCCGCCACGCGGCGCATCCCGACAGCCGCCTTCGGGCCGCACGTAGAAAAGGAGAATCTGGAGAGGGCACGCGAGCTGGGCGCGGACTTCGTTCTGCCTCGCGGCCAACTGCAGGCCTGGCTTTTCCGATTCCTGAGCGAGGCTATCGATCGACGATCCTCGGCGGAGGCTGAACGCGATTGCGATCGAGCGCTGTCGGACGCGGCCCGGTCCGGGGTCGAGCTGGTCCGTGCCGGAGAGTACTTCGAGGCGCACGAGCTGTTGGAGCAGGCCTGGATGGCGGAAGCAGGGCGGGCCGGCGAGCTCTACCGCGCGCTGGTGCAGGTGTCGGTCCTATACCTGCACGTCACTCGCGAGAACTATCGCGGGGCGCGCAAGATGCTGCTGCGCGTGCGCCAGTGGTTGGATCCCCTGCCGGAAAGCTGCCGGGGGATCGATGTCGCCGCTCTGCGTCGTCAGCTGGAGGAAGTGCGGGTCGAGCTGGAGAGGCGCGGTCCGCGGGGAATCCCGCAGTTCGACCGCCGGCTGCTGCGGCCGATCCCGCTCGTCTCAGCCGAGGTGTGAGGCAGGCAAGGAGCAAGGGCATGCATATCGCGGTAGTCTCCATACGAGTCAAGCCCGAGGCGGTGAATGCGTTCCGTGAGGCGAGCATCGAGAATGCGCGCAACAGCCGCATGGAACCGGGGGTCGTGCGCTTCGATGTGCTTCAGGACAAGGACGATCCGACCGCGTTCGTGCTCTACGAGGTCTATCAGACGCCTGACGACCCGGCTCGGCATCGCGAGACCGCGCACTATCAGGCCTGGAACGCGGCCGTGGCGGACATGATGGCGGTGCCACGCACGCGCGCCTTCTACGCCAACGTCTCGCCGAGCGACGCCGAGTGGACGTGACCTCCATGGGCTTCGAGTTCGCAACGGCGGGGCGGATCGTCTTCGGTGACGGATCCGTTCGGCAGGTTGGCGCCCTGGCCGCGGCGCACGGGCGCCGAGCGCTGGTGGTGACCGGAAGGCGCACCGAAAGGGCCGCCGTGATCCTGGATTCGCTGCGGCAGGCCGGAGTCTCCGCCTCGACCTTCTCGGTGGACGCCGAATCGTCTTTCAAGACGGCCCGCCAGGCCTGCCAGGCTGCGCGGAGCGACGGCTGCCAGCTCATCGTGGGTTTCGGAGGAGGCAGCCCGCTGGACACGGCCAAGACCGCCGCCGCCTTGCTGACCAACGGCGGCGATCCCTTGGACTACGCCGAGATCGTCGGCCTGGGCAAGGCCTTCACTCAGCCGTCCGCCCCGCTGCTGGCCATCCCGACCACGAGCGGGACGGGCAGCGAAGCGACCCGTAACACGGTCCTGGCCTCCCTCGAACATCGCGTCAAGGTCAGCCTGCGCAGCCCGTTTCTGCTGCCGGCCGTCGCGCTGGTCGACCCCGAGTTGACCCACACGCTGCCGCCCGAGCAGACCGCCCACACCGGCATGGACGCACTGACGCAGCTAATCGAGCCGTACCTCTCGACGCGCGCCAATCCGATCACGGACGGGCTGTGTGAAGAGGGTATCCGAAGGGTGGCGCGATCGCTGCGGCGCGCATGCCGCGACGGGCGGGATGCCGATGCCCGGCGGGACATGTCTCTGGCCAGCCTGTTCAGCGGGATGGCGTTGGCTAACGCCGGGCTGGGCGCGGTGCACGGCTTCGCCGGTCCCTTCGGCGGGATGCTACCGGGCGCCCCACACGGCGCCATCTGCGCCAGTCTGCTGGCCCCCGTGACAGAAGCCAACCTGCGCGCAGCAGCCGAGCAGGACCCCAGCGGCCGGACGCACGAGCGCTACGGCGTGGTCGCCCGCTTGCTGACCGGTCGGGCGCAAGCCGGGCCCGAGGATGCCGTCACCTGGCTGCGGGACTTGTGCCGCGACCTGGAGACCCCCAGGCTGCGGGCACTGGGACTTGTCGAGGAGGATATCCCCGGCCTGCTCGAGCGCACAGCCGCATCCAATTCGATGCGCACCAACCCGGTCAAGCTGAGCGCGGCGGAGTTGCAGCGCATCGTCGATCAGGCCCTGTGAGGCTGCCGATCACAGGCTTCGCCGGTACATGCGGTGGGTCTTGTAGAAATCGATCCCCAGATCGCGCATCTCGCGCTGCATGTTCTCGTTCTCCTGGCCGATCTGCACAATGTCGGCGTACGCGTAGCGGCCGGCCATCACGCTCTTGTACATCTCACTGAAGAGGATGGCCGTTCCTCCCAGCCCGCGGTACTTCTCGACGATCCCGGCGCCGTTGACATTGATCCAGCGGGTCCGCCGGAGCTCGATCAGCCAATCGAGCCAGCCGAAAGGCAGCAGGCGGCCTCGGCTGCGTTGGATGGCGGCCGAGATATCGGGGTAGGCGAAAACGAAACCGACCATCTCGTCCCCTTTCATGACCACTTTGACCAGCAGCGGGTCGGCAAAGGCGAGCAATTGACGGGCGATGGTGCGGATCTCTTCGGGCGTCAGTGGGACGTTGCCAGGAGCGCCACTCAGGCTGTCGTTGTACAGGTCGCCCAACGCCGCCGCCAGCGCGCGCAGGTCCGAGCGGCGCCGGTATCGGGCGACATGCAGGCCGCGTCGGCGCTGGACCAGCTCGGCCAGCCGGTGGATCTTGTCCGGGAAGGCCGCCGTCCGGTCGAGGTATCCCGAGACGATGTCGCCGTCGGGCCGGAAGCGGGAGGCCTCGAACTGATCCGCGTAGTAGGGCAGGTTGTAAGGGATGCCCATGGCGGGCCGGTGCTCGAAACCGCGCACCAGCAGTCCCAGACCGTCCATGGCGGTGAAGCCTTTCGGGCCGACGACCGTATCCAGCCCGCGTCGGCGCGCCCAGTCGAAGCCGGCCTCGAACAGCCCTGTGGAGGCTTCCGTGTCGGGAGTGCATTCATACAGGAAAACGAACGCGGTCTTCTCGTTGTTGAACGAGTTGTAGTTGCGGTTGTCGAGCATCGCCACCCGGCCGACGACTTGCGGCCCGCTGCGGGCCAGGAAGAACGCCGCCTGGGAGTGCCGGAAGTAGGGATTCCGCTTGCGGTCCAAGATGCGGCTGACATCGGTAGCGATGGGCGGCACCCACTGCGGCGTATCTCGGTACAGCGCGTGGGGCAACGCCAGGAACGCGCGCACATCCTGGCGGTTGTCTGTGTCGATTTCGACGACCTGCATGGGGTCACCTCGGCCTGCGAGGGCGAGTCTAGCAGACCCGCGCCGC
>Ga0105106_10001709_pt1 | contig 15751 bp, 9 predicted proteins | sample PPLLaktember2015_5_FD_79109 | JGI IMG/M metagenome (GOLD analysis project Ga0105106, IMG submission 79109) | Freshwater sediment microbial communities from Prairie Pothole Lake near Jamestown, North Dakota, USA - PPLs Lake P8 Core (1) Depth... | ecosystem: Environmental > Aquatic > Freshwater >...
CGAGGAGGGCTACCTCGGCCTGGCCCGCTGGATCGACCAGCAGGGCATCACGATCTACTGCTCCGTTGCCACGGTGTTCCGCCACTTCGCCCACGAGCTGGGCGGCAGCGAGCGGTTCCCGCAGCTCCGCTGGGTGAAGCTCGGCGGCGAGGCGCCGCACCGGAAGGACGTCGAGCTCTTCCAGGCCCGCTTCTCTCGCAACACCCGGATGATGTGCGGCCTCGGCAGCACCGAGACCGGGATGTCGCGCTTCCTGCTCGTCGACCACGACACGCGGCTCGAGGGCACGACGGTTCCGCTCGGCTACCCGGTCGATGGCGTCGACATCGAGCTGCTCGGCGAGGACGGCGCGCCGGTCGCGCCCGGCGCGACCGGGGAGATCGTGGTCGGCAGCCGCTACGTGATGCGCGGCTACCACGGGCGGGAGGACCTCGATCGGGCGCTGCAGGCCGACTCGCAGGATCCGGAGCTGCGCCGGTTCCGCACCGGCGATCTCGGCCAGATCGCGGAGGACGGCCTCCTCGTCCACAGGGGCCGCAAGGACCAGCAGGTGAAGGTGCGCGGCAACCGGGTGGAGCTGCGCGAGGTCGAGGCGGTGCTCGCCGAGTGCCCGGGCGTGTGCGAGGCGGCGGTGGTGGCGCGGGAGAAGGAAGGGGAGGGGATCTCGCTGCTCGCCTACGTGGTGCCGGACGGCGCGAGCGCGCCGAGCGTGAGCGCGCTGCGCCGGAGCCTGCGGGAGCGCCTGCCGGGCTTCATGGTGCCGCAGGCCTTCGTCGCGATCGAGCGACTGCCGCAGCTCCCGAACGGCAAGGTCGACCGCGCCGCGCTTCCCGACCCCGGCACGCTCGCGCCCCTCTCTGCGAGCGCCGCCGCGCCGCCGGTCACCGCCACGGAGCGCGCCCTGGTGCCGATCTGGCAGGGCATCCTGCAGCGCGACGACGTCGGCATCGACGACAGCTTCTTCGACCTCGGCGGCGACTCGCTCTCGATCGTCGAGATGCTCCTCGAGATCGAGACCCGACTCGGGCACGCGCTGGCGCTCGGAGAGCTGACCTCGGAGCCGACGATCCGCAAGCTCGCGGCCGCCATCGACGGGGCGCCGCTCGCGGGAGGCGCCCCCGGCGTGGTGCGCTTCGCGAGCGGCGGGCCGCTGCCGCCGCTCTTCTGTCTGCCGGGCCGCGGGGGAACGGTGTTCTGCTACCGGGGTCTCGCCCGGCGGATCGGCTCGGACCGGGCGGTCTTCGGGCTGCCGCTGCCCGGCCTCTCCGGCGGCGCGGCTGCGCCGATCGACCGGGTCGAGGACATGGCGGACGAGATGATCCGGCGCGTCGAGACGGTCGCTCCCGAAGGTCCCGTGGCGCTGATGGGGTACTCGTTCGGCGGGATCGTCGCCTACGAGATGGCGCGGCGCCTCTCGGAGCGGGGGCGCCGCGTCGAGTACCTGGCGCTGGTCGACGCGACGGCGCCGGGGGCGATCCGCTTGAAGCCCTTGCCCCGCCGCGCGTCGTTGAAGGTGCGCAGCTTCCTGCACGCTCCGTGGAGCCAGAAGGTCGAGACCCTGAGGAGCCCGCTGCGCGTCCTGTCGCGGCTCTTCCGCACGGCGCCCTCCACGCTCGAGGCGCCCGGCGACGCCGACGTGCCCACCCGCAGCGGCGCCGCCACGCGGGCGATCCTGCGCGTTCGCGAGGCCGCGAGCCGCGCGCGCGAGCGCTACCGCCCCGGCCGCTACGCCGGGAGGGTCTGCCTGATGCGCTGCGACGCGCCTCCCGAGCTCGAGCGCTTCGTGGTGCTGGATCCGCTCTACGGCTGGGGGCAGCTCGCGCAGCAGGGGGTCGACGTCTACGACGTCCCCGGTCCCCACGCCCGCGTCTTCCATCCCTCGAACCTGGCGGCCCTCGCCACCAAGGTCGCAGCGAGCCTCGCCGCGGTGGGCGGCCAGATCGCGCCGTAGGCGCTCTTTCCTCCGCGCCGCCCGTCGTTGTAGAGTGCGGTCCATTCGGGAGGCCTTGCCATGCACAGGATTCTGTCGCGGCTGCTCTTCGGCGGAGCGCTGCTCGTTTCCACGCCGGCGTCCGGGGTCGTCTTCACGGTGGACGCGACCGACGACGACGTCGACGCCGCCATCGACGGTGCCTGCGCCGACGCCGCGGGCCGCTGCACCCTGCGCGCCGCTATCCAGGAGGCGAATGCGACGCCCCTCGATGCGGACAACGTCGTGGTGCCCGCCGGCACCTACAAGCTCACCCGAGTGGGCGCCTTCGAGAACGCGGCGGCGACGGGCGACCTCGACGTGACCGGCCCGGTGACGATCCAGGGCGCCGGCGCCGCGACGACGATCGTCCAGGGTAAGAAGGACCGCGTCTTCGACGTCTCCGGAGCGGGCGTCTTCCTGCAGGGTCTCACGGTGACGAAGGGCAAGGCGCCGAAGTCCGACGACGACGCCGAGGCCGCGGGCGGCGGCATCCGCAACACCGGCTCGCTCGAGATCACCGGCTGCGTGCTGACGCGCAACCAGGCCTTCGACGACTCCGGCGCCATCACCAACGACGCGGGAACCCTGGTGCTGACGGACGTCACCCTCAGCTCCAACAAGGCGCGGGACGACGCCGGCGCGCTCGACAACGACGGCGGCACGATCACGCTCACGAACGTCACGTTCTCGAAGAACAAGGCGAAGGACGAAGCGGGCGCCTTCGAGTCCGAGGAGGCCGGCACGATCACCGGCGCGAACGTCACCGTGAGCGGCAACAAGGCGCGCGAGGCGGGCGGCGTCAACGCCGAGCAGGGCGGGATCGTCGACCTCACCAACGCCACCATCACCGGCAACAAGTCGAAGCTCGGCGGCGGCGGGATCCAGGTGGAGGACGACGGCTCCACCCTCTTCCTCACGAACACGATCGTCGCCGCCAACAAGAAGCTGAACTGCAGCGGGGCCGTCACCTCGGAGGGCGGCAACCTCGACAGCGGCACGTCCTGCGGCTTCGCGCCGCCGGACGACCAGAGCAGCGTCGCCGACGTCGGGCTCGACAAGAAGCTCGCGGACAACGGCGGTCCGACGCCCACCCACGCGCTGCTCCCCGGCAGCCCGGCCATCGACTTCGGCGACGACCTCGCGTGCCCGGCGCAGGACCAGCGCGGCGTGGGCCGCTTCGACGACCCGACCGTGAACGACGGCATCTGCGACTCGGGCGCGTTCGAGCTGGCGCCGAGCTCGTAGCGGGACCGGTGGGGGGTAGCTTGCATTCCGGGGCTCTGGTTCGCCTGCCGGCGGCTCGCGCTCTCGCCGCGGGGGCGGTGTGCTTCGCGGCGTTTGCGGGGGCGGCGCCTGCTCGCGCCGCGTACAGCGCGGAGATCGTCGGCCCCGCGCTCGTGGTCCGGGGCAACGCGGCGAGCGAGGCGCTGGCGCTGCGCGTCGCGGCGGGCGACGTCAACCTGCTCGAGGTCGACGTCGGCGCCGACGGCGTCGCCGACGGCAGCTTCGACCGCTCGCTCTTCACGGAGATCTCCGTCCTCGCGGGCGGAGGCAGCGACATCGTGACCATCGATTCAGGCAACGGCGTCTTCACCGACACCGAGGCGACGACGCTCGACGGGCAGGGCGGGAACGACACGCTGCTCGGCGGCACCGCCAGCGAGGTCCTGATCGGCGGCCCGGGTCGCGACGTCGTCGACGGCGGGCCCGGCGACGACGTCGTGCGGCTCGGCGCGGGGAACGACCTTTTCGTCTGGCAGGCGGGCGACGGCAGCGACGTCGTCGAAGGCGACGCCGGCGTCGACCGGCTCGAGTTCAGCGGAAGCGCCGGCTCCGAGATCATCGACCTCGCGGCGAACGGCCTGCGCCTGGCCTTCTTCCGCGACATCGGGAACGTCCTGCTCGACGTCGACGGGGTCGAGCAGGTGTCCTTCGCGGCCGCCGGCGGGGTCGACTCGATCGTCGTGAACGACCTCTCGGCGACCGCCGTCCAGGAGGTGCAGGTCGCGCTCGAAGGGACGCCCGGGACGGGCATCGGCGACGCTCAGCTCGACGAGGTGCTCGTGAACGGCACCGCGGGCTCGGACGCGTTCGACGTCGGCGCCGAGGACGGCGTGGTGGTCGTGCGCGGCGTGGGCGCGGAGGTCCGCGTCGCGGGGGCCGAGCCTGTGAACGACCGCGTGGCGATCAGCGGCGTCGGGGGCGACAGCGTCGTCGTGAGCGGCTCGAAGGGCGACGACGTCGCGACCCTCAGCCCCTCGGGCGTCGCGGGCTTCGCGCGCGCGACCGTCGCCGGCTTCTCCGCGGAGGTGGACGTCGCCGGCGCGGCGGCGCTGATCCTCGACGGCCTCGCCGGCGCCGACTCTTTCTCCTGCAGCGGAAACCTCGCGGGCACCGGCGTCCCGGTCCAGCTCCTAGGCGGGGCGGGCGACGACACCCTGCTCGGCTGCAACGGCCAGGACACGATCTTCGGGGGCAGCGGCCGCGATTTCGTGGACGGCCAGCAGGGAGACGACGTGATCCTCCTGGGCGGCGGCGCCGACCGCGTCCAGTGGGACCCGGGCGACGGCAGCGACACCATCGACGGCGAAGGCGGCGCGGACGTCCTCGCCTTCAACGCGAGCAACGGCGCCGAGATCATCGACCTCACCGCATCCGGCGACCACCTGCGCCTCTTCCGCAACATCGGGAACATCCTGCTGGACGTCGACGGCGTGGAGCAGGTCGACGTCCAGGCCCTCGGCGGCGCGGACGTCGTGACCGTCGACGACATCGCCGCGACGGGGGTGAAGCGGGTGAACATCGACCTCGAGACGCCCCCGGGATCCGGGATCGGCGACGCGCAGCCCGACGCGATCGTCGTGAACGGCACCCCGCGCGCCGACAAGATCAAGATCGGTCCCGACGCGGCGGGCGCGGTCGTCGTCTCGGGCCTGCGCACCGCCGTCGCGATCGAGCACTCCGAGCCGGCCCTGGACAGCCTCACGGTGAACGGCCTCGGCGCGGTGGACAAGATCACGGTCCACCCCGCGACGCCGACGCTGATCTTGCTGACGGTGAACCCGGACTGACGCGCGCGGGGCAGGGGTGACCGTTCACCCCTCACATCGGCTTCGGCCCCGCGAGGGAGGAGGGCACGCAGAGCTCCTCCTCCTTGACGGTGTCGAGCTGACCGGCCCCGAACTGGTGGGCGACGTGCACGCCCTTGCGCTTCTCGTGCTTCGGCTCGCCCTTGGCGGGCTTCGCCTGGTAGCAGAGCAGGGCGGCCTCCGGATCGAGGATCCCCTCGCCGTTCTTGTCCACCGCGATGCAGATGCGCGTCGGCTTCTTCAGGTCGAAGGTGCGCGCGGCCGCGAACTGATCCTCGACCTCGGCCTCGACGCCGGCGAACTTCTCCTCGCCCTTCGGGACCTTCACCGTGTAGCACTCGAAGTGGTCGACGCTGGGCGTCGCCGGGGGCTCCACCGGGCCCTCGAGGCTCTTGGCCGCCGGGACGAGCAGCCGATCGGGTTTCTTGGTTTCGAGCACGATCAGCCCGAACTGGTTCGCCACCGCGCCCGACTGCTTCTCGTGCTTGGCCTCGGGCACGATCTTGAAGCTCGCGAGGTGCGTCTCGGGATCGGCGATGCCCTCGCCGTTCTTGTCGGCGGGGTTGCAGAGGGCGGCGTACTTCTTCACCTCGGCCGGCCCGCTCTCGAAGAAGTTCGCGAGCGTGACCGAGCGCTTCTCGAAGGCGGGGCTCCCCTTGCTGGGCTTCGCCCCGTAGCAGAGGTAGTGGTCGAGCCCCTTCGGCGGCTCCGGACCGCCGTACTGCAGGTGGTCGATCTCGAGGCTGCCGCCTCCGCTCTGGGAGAGGCGGACCGCGGAGATGCCCGTAGGCTCGATCCAGCCGAAGAAGCGGTCCTCCGCCGTCTCCCCCGTCGCGGCGCCGTCGCCCACCCCGAGCGACCCGATCGAGCCGAGCGAGCTACCCGCCGCGCCGAAGGCCTCGAGCGTCACCGTCACGCTCGTGCCGCCGTCGGTCCAGACGAGGCCGACGTGGGTCGGGAGCGCGCCGAGGGCGCTCTCGTCGAAGTCGATCGTGAAGGCGTCGGGCTCGCTGTGGGAGCTGCCGGCCACGCCGCTGCCGTCGATGGCGGCGTCGTCCTCGTCGACGGAGTCGGTGCCCGGGTCGGGCCCGGTGCGCGCCTGCACGCCGGAGATCGACCAGCCGGGCTCGAAGCTGTCGTCCTCGAAGTCCTCGAGATGGAAGTAGTCGGTCCCGGCCGTCTTCAACGGGCTGTCGAAGCTGCCGCAGTCCCCCGTCGCTCCCGTCGCAGCGGCGTCGAAGCACAGGTAGGGAGTCGGGCCGAGGAACTGCGCGCCGGCGCCGGCGGGCGCGAGGAGCAGCAGGGCGACGACGACGCGCATCGTACGGGGAGGCATGCCTACCGTCTCCCCACCCGCGACGCCCAACGCCGGCGTCGCACGCGACCCGCACCGAGCAGCGCGCCGAGACCCGCGAGGAGGAGAGCCGCGCCGCCCGGCTCGGGGGCGCCGATCGGGTTGTCGGTGGGCGTCAGCCCCGCGAACTCGAAGTAGGTGCCCGAGTCGGAGTCGAGGGGGTCCTTGAAGCGAGCGCTGCCGCCCGTGTCGACCTGCGCGGTATCCACGGCATACGCCGTCGCGGTGTAGATGAGGGTGAACTCCTCGCCGACGGGCACGTCGGAGAGGTCCACCTGCCGCGTGAAGGGCGCCGTGAGGTGGACCTCGACGTACCCCTGGTCGAGCCCCCCGACGCTCACCGCCAGGGGAAGGCCGTCGGGATCCAGGCTCCAGCACGGCGGGCTGCAGAGTCCGGGGCCGGGGTTCGCGCGACCCATGCCGGTGAGAGCCGGCAGAGCGGTGAACGTGTAGAAGTTGTTCCCGGGCTGCACGTAGGCCTTGACCCCGGCGGCGAGGAACACGTCGACTCTTTGCTCGTCGCCGGCTGGGCTCGAGTCGAGGCCGATGAGCGTCGCCTCGGTGATCGTGAACGAGAGGGACGCGTCGGCCTCGTCCTTTCGGAAGCTCTGGGCGATCGAGAGTACCGCCAGGGTTCCGACCGGCTGTCCAGCGAGCGGGGCGGGCAACGTGGCAAGCGTCTTCGCCAGGACCGAGAACGGACGCGCTCCGAAGTTCGAGAAGACCTCCCGATCGATCAGGCCGTCCGTGAACAGCCCCAGGTCGTCGCCCACGCTCAGAGCGCCTCCGGTCTGATAGACCAGAGGGCCAGCCACCTGGTAGCTCCCGGAGAGGCCATCGGAGAGCAGTTCGTCGAGTCGATACGAGTAGAGCGGCTCCCCGATCTCCATCGGCGCGCCTCGAACGGGCCCGGCGCCGAGCCCGGCGAGGCCGAGCGAGGCGAGCGCGCCCGCCAGGGCCAGGCGCCGGAGGGGGCGGTGTGTCGGGATCGTGGGCTGCACGGCAGGCTCGCTTCTTCGAGGGGTGCGGCAGCCCTTCGGGCGTGAGAAGCGATGGAACGATGTTCGAAAGCGTGGGGCGGTTAGCGGCTCCAGGACACCGGGTCGCGGGACGAGGGCGCGTACACGCAGAAGGCCCCGGTCCGGACCCCGCGGCGCAGGTGCTCGGCCAGCGCGGCGTCGTGCTCCGCGATCTTCTCGATGGCGTAGCGGATCGCGCGGGTGACCGAGAGGCGGGCGCGCTCCGCCGCCGAGCCGGCGCGCCGGGGGCGCCCGCCGAGGCCGAAGCCCCGCGACAGCTCCGCCGCGAGGCGCTCGATCTCCTCGCCGAGGCGCTCGACCCGGCCGCGGTCGTTGCGGCGGGTCGCCTCCTCGAGCTCCTCGCGCGCGTCGCGAAGGCGCGCGGTGTACTCGGCGCGGGCGCGAGCGTCGAGGAGCTCCCCCGCGTCGCCGGCGGGCGCGCCGGCGCCGGGGTCGCGGCGCCCCTCGTAGGCGGCGGCGGCGAGGTCCGCCGCGGGCACCTCGCGGCCGGGCTCGGCGAGGAGCCGGCCCAGGTGGGCGAGGCCGAGCATGTGGGGGAGGCGCGTGGTGCGGCCCTCGAAGAGCAGGGTCCACACCTCGCCGTCGCGGCGGAAGCTGCCGGAGCGCGGAGCGGGCTCCGGCTTCGCTTCCGAGGTGCGGGGCACCAGCGACACCACGTTGCCCCGGCGCGCTTCCCCGCCGCCGGTCGTGCGCGTGCCCGTCGCGCCGACCGCCAGCGCCAGGGCGCCCCGCCCGAGGCCCTCCCGGCACTCCGTGATCCAGCCGAGGAGGAGCGCCATCCCCACCTCGCGCGCGACGGCCTCGGCCTCGTCGAGGAGAGCCAGCGCACGCTCCCGGTCGCCGCGGGCCGCGCGGCGCCGGAGCACCTCGGCCCAGTGGTAGCGGGTCTCGGCCTGCCAGGAGAGCGCCCGCATGCGCTCCGCCAACGCGAGGGCGCTGGCGAAGTGCTCCTCGGCGGCCTCATGGCGTTCGAGGAGGCCCGCCAGCATGCCGAGGCGCTGGTCGATCGGCGCCAGCAGCACCGAGAAGCGCGAGACAGCGACTCGACCGGCGTAGGGTTCCAGGAGATCGTAGAGGAGCGCTGCGCGCGGGACGTCGCGGAGGCGCACGCACACGTGCGCCAGGAGCGACATGACGGTGAGCCAGGTCGAGTCGCGGGGCAGATCCTTGAAGTCGCCGGCCGCCAGGGCCTCGAGCTCGCGGCGCGCTTCGGCCTCGCGGCCGGCGATGCAGTAGAACTGGGCCAGCGCACAGCGCCACGCGGGAACGACCTGCGTCTCGGCCGCGCTCGCGCGGATGAGCGGCTCGACCTCGGCGAGGCGACCCTGCCAGCCGCGCAGCGAGAAGAGCTGCTGCGCGAAGCGGAGCAGCGGCGTGCGCGTCTGCGCGCTGCGGCCGAGGGCGAGGGCCTCGCCGGCCAGCGCCTCGGCATCGGCGTAGCGCCCCTCGAGGAGCGCCAGCGCGGCGCGCAGGCTGGCGGCCGTCCACAGGAAGAACGGCTCGCGCGAGACGCGCGCCTTCTGCTCGAAGGCGGAGAGGGCGCCGTCGAAGCCCGCGCGGTCGCCGCGCTCGGCGAGGGCGTCGACGCGCGAGGCGAGGGCCTCGAGCTCCGCGCCGTGGCTCGGGGTGCTGGTGCGCAGGATCTCGTCGGCGGTCGCGAGGCGCTCGTCGAGGGCGTCCGGTCCGAGGAGGCCGACCAGTCGGCGCGCGAGGACGAAGCCGAGGGTCGCCGGGTCGCCGAGCTCGCGTGCCAGAGCGAGCGCCTCGTCGGCGAGCGCCTTCCGCCGCGCCTCGGCACCTGCTTCGAGGTGGAGGCCCACGGCGAGCCGCGCCAGGAGCCGCGCTCGGAGCAGCCCGGGTAGCGGCCCGGAGGCAGCCAGGGCCTCCTCTAGAAGGCCGTTCATCTCGGCGTCGAGCACCGAGAGCTCGGCCCGGGCCCGGGAGAAGTGCAGCACCGTGTCCGCGAACCTGGCGCCGCGCATGCGGCGCGCGAGCTCGACCGCCTCGCGGAAGGCCGCGTCCGCGCCGGCAGGGTCGCCCGCGCCGCGGCGGGCTTCGCCGACGCCCGTCAGCGCGCGCAGCCGCGCTTCGTCGTCGCCGGCGACGGACAAGGCTGCAAGCACGCGCTCGAAGTGACGCGCCGCCTCCTCGAAGGCCAGCAGCCGGACCGCGCGCAGGCCGGCTTCGCAGCCGTAGTAGATGGCCTTCGCCGGGTCCGTCGCCTGCGCCGCCTCGAAGAAGTGGTGCGCCAGGGCGGGGAGCCGGTCTTCGTCGCCGGGCCCCGTCGCCTCGATCGCCTCGGCGACGGCTCGGTGGAGGGCGCTCCGCGCGGCGGGTGCGAGACGCTGGTAGAGGGCCTCGCGCAGCAGCGCGTGGGAGAAGGCGTAGCGCCGCAGCGCGCCCGGCACCTCCCTCACGAGGCCGAGGTCGAGAGGCGCGCGGAGAGCTTCGAGGAGCGCGCGGGGCTCCTCTTTCAGCACGAGGGCGAGCGGCCCGAGCTCGAACTCCCTGCCCATCACCGCGGCCGCCTCGACCAGGCGGAGCGACTCCGCTGCGAGGGAGTCGAGGCGCTGGCGCAGCAGCTCCTGCACGCCAGGAGGGATGGCGGCACCGAGGGCGCTGCCGACCGGGCCTCGCGCCGCGAGGAGCTGCGCCAGCTCGATCACGAAGAAGGGGTTGCCGTCGGTGACGCCGAGGACGCGCTCGACGACGTCGTCGCCGGGGGCGTGCCCGAGGCGGTCCGTGAGGAGCTGCTCCACCGCGGGGCGCGGGAGACCTGCCAGCGGCAGGCTCGTTCCGAGACGCACCACGGCCGCGAGCAGCGCGGCCCGCTTCGCGTCGCTCTGCGGCTCCACGTCGCGCAGCGTGGCGACCACGAGGAGCGGCAGCGTCCCGAGCTCGCGCGCCAGGAACTCGAGGAGCAGGAGCGAGCCCTCGTCGGCCCAGTGCAGGTCGTCGATGAGGAGAAGGATGGGACGTTCGCGCGCCGCCGCGGCGAGGGCGCGGGCGACGCGGTCGAAGAGCTCGAAGCGCGCGCGCTCGGGGGGCGCGTCGGGCGCCGAAGCGGCCTCGGGCGCGCGGAGCAGCGGGAGCACCGCGGCGATCTCCTCGGCGGGAGCGCCGGACGAGTCGGCCGCGTAGCTCGCGAGCGCCTGCACCAGCGGCCAGTAGACCGGTGCGCCTTCGCGCTCGTGACAGCGACCCCAGACCGCGGACGCGCCCCACTGCCTCGCCTCGCCGGCGAGCGCCATCGCCGTCCGCGTCTTCCCGATGCCGGGCTCGCCCACCAGGAGCACGAGCCGCCCCTCGCCGCGAAGCGCGCCCTCGAGCTCCGCCCGCAGACGGGCGCGCTCGTCCTCACGGCCTACGAATCGATCCGCCGGCGACACCTGGGCGAGTATAGATTCGGGCGAGCGGCGGGGTCGTAGCTTTTACGCACGGTCGAATCGACGTCGGCTATCCTGGGGCTCGACGCCCCGGTAGCTCAGCGGATAGAGCGGCTGCCTTCTAAGCAGCGGGTCGCAGGTTCGATTCCTGCCCGGGGCGCCAGGGAAGCTCGCCAAATCACTGCGCTCGCCGCAGATAGCGCCGCGCGGCCATTACTCCACGGGAGCGAATTGACAGCCCGCTTGGGGCTTGCGCTCAGACTCTCTCCTGAACGGCCCGGAGGGGGGCGGCCGCGTGGCGAGCAATCTCACCGCCTCGGAGCCACTGCGAGCTATCCCACGAGCGATGGGCTACCTATCCATTCAGTCATTCTGTTCGGCCGACCTCAGCGGGCTCACCGCCTTCTGTCATCTCCCGTCCGAGCGTGCTTGCGCAGTCCGCGTCTCGAGAGGACTCGATCTCTCGCACGGAACGCGCTTCCGATCGCTTGGGCTCCCCTGCCGGACGTTCCGACCGAGGCTCCTGAGAGTTTGCGGTCGCGGCGACACGCGTCGTGTATCGCAGAATCGCGCGAGGACATGGACTTGAGCAAGAAGCTCTACGTAGGAAACGTTCCCTTCACCGCCACCGAGGGCGATCTCCGCACGCTCTTCGAGCAATACGGCACGGTGGAGCAGGTCAGCGTGATCACCGACCGCAAGACGAGCCGCCCGCGCGGCTTCGCCTTCGTCGAGATGACGCACCTCTCCGCCGCCGACTCGGCCACGCGCGCCCTCGACGGGCAGAGCGTGAGCCACGGCCGCGCCCTGCGCGTGAACGAGGCGTCGAACCGGACCGTCTTCGGCGGACGAAGCAGCTAACCTGTTCTCTGCTCCACGACTACGGCTCCGCCGGCAACTTCGGTGCGGTGCCGCTGGGGCCGTGACCCGGAAGCCGGGCATCGCGCTGGCGGTCTGCTGTGCGCTGGCGCTGGGCGGCTGCGGACGCGCGCCGCGTTGGACCCTGCCTGTCGGGGCGCGCGTGGCGGATCGGGACGTTGCCCGTGCGCTCGACGACCGCGGAGGCCCGCCTCCCCGGCGCTTCGATCCGTCGACGCTGCCGCCCTTCCCCGCCCCGGCCCACACGCGGCCGTGCTGCGTGTTCGGCGCCGGCCTCCAGGTCGAGGTGGGCAAGCTGCCGGTGCCGGGACTGTCTCTCGCGAACCTGCGCAGCGCCAGCGACATCGGGCTTCACCGCTACGACGGTGGTGCCCGCCGCATCGGCTCCCCCGGCGACGGCCTCCTCCTGACACCCGAGAGGAACGGGCTCGTCTACACCTGCCGCGGGGGCTTCATCGACACCGCCCACGTGCGCGACTACGCGGACCTGACGTTCTTCCTGGCGATCGCGATCGCGCGCCTCTCCGAGCGGGGCGGCGAGTTCGCGCTGGCGCCGCAGGGCGGGATGCTGCGCGTGCGGGTGCGACCCTTCCCGCTGGAGCAGGTCGAGATCCACGGGCTCCGCAAGCTAGTCGAGGACACCGCGCAGTGGCTCGCCTTCCAGGTGTCGATCTGGCACGAGATCGCCACCTGGTACGGCTATGAATCCTTCCCGGGCTTCTCCGAGAAGGTCTCGGCCTTCTCGCCGGAGGACCTCTACTCGAACCTGGTCGGGATCAAGATCGCGCGCGGGCTGGTGGAGACCGGTCCGCCCCCTGACGAGCTCGCCTATGCGCGCCTCGTCGATGACTGGATCACTTTGGTGCTCGCGCGCCTGGGGGCGGTCCCGGTGGAGCGCACGGCGCGGGTGATGGAGACGCTCGACGGCGTGTGGTGGGATTCGAGCAAGCGGATCCCCGACTGGACCCTCGTGCGCCGGCGCGATTTCCAGGTCCGCACGGTGGAGCCCTGGACCGTCGAGCGCGCGTTCGGCGTCCCGCCGGACGAGCCGCTGCTGCCGGACTGCGAAGGGGGCGGCGCGCTGCTCCCGCTCCGCGCGCCGGAAGGCGTGGAGGGAATCCGCTTCGCGCAGATCGCGACGCTCGAGATCGACGTGGACGAGATGCTGCTGGCCCGCGGGCTGCCGCTCGCGGATCCGCCCCGCCGGGCCGTCACCGAGCAGGACCTGCCGCGCATCCTCGAAGCGATCCGCGCCGAGCATACCGCGACCTTCGGTCCACTCGGCGACCGGCCCGAGCGCGTGGCGCCGTGAGCCGCCGGAAGGGATCCCAACTTAGCCGTCCAGGGCCGTCGGTGCTGCTCGACGAGGAGCGGACGCGGTCCGCCGCCGCGGTCGAGGGATGAGGCACGGCGGCTCGCGTTAGAGCGCCATTCGTGCCACGCTGGGGCAATGCCTGACTTCAGTCTCTTCGGCGACGATCACGTCCGACAGTACGAGGCGACCGGAGGCAAGGTCGGTCACGATTGGAACGGGACCAGCTGCCTGGTGCTGCAGGTGCCAGGGCGCAAGTCAGGGAAGACGCGGAAGTACCCGCTGATCTACGGCCGCGACGTGCAAGACTACGTGATCATCGCGTCGAAGGGCGGTGCGCCCGAGCACCCGGGCTGGTATCTCAATCTGCTCGCACACCCGGACGCGGCGATCCAGGTCTGGGACCGCGTGATTCCGGTGACCGCGCGCACGGGAACGGCCGCGGACAAGGCGCGAGTGTGGCCGATCATGGTGAAGCAGTGGCCGGGCTACGACGACTACCAGGCCAAGACGCCGCGCGACATCCCGGTGGTCCTGCTGCGCCCGCGCTGAGCTGCGGCGCGCGGCCCGCCCGCGGCCGCCGAGGCGCTCAGTCCTGGCGCCGATCCTCGCGGCGGTCGTCCCGGCGGTCCTCGCGCCGCACGTCAGCGGCTCCGTCGTCGGTTGCGCGGGGGCGCGCCGACGCGCTGCGCTTGCGCGGGAAGACCACGTGCAGGTAGACCGTGCCCGCGCGCTCGACGCTCACGAGCTTGCCGCGGGGGTCGAAGTCGAGGGGCAGCTTGCCGGACTCGACTGGCCTCGCGAACTCGACCTCGCCCTCCGTCACGCCGGGCGCGATCTCGACGACGTCGAGCACCGCGCGCACCGCGCCGCCGACGACGAGGTCGTAGCGCGCGGGGTCGAGATCCTCGACCTCCACGTGGAAGTCCTTGCGCCCGCGGCGGGTGCGGAGACGGGCGTCCCCCGAGGCGTCGCCGTCGGCGCCCGTCGAGACGAGTTCGGTCTCGATGCGCTTTCCGTCTCTGGCCGCTCCGGCGGGCGAGCCCGCGAGCGCGGCGAGCGCGAGAGAAGAGAGGACGAGTAGCGAGCCGCGGCGCACCGCGCGCAGGCTGGACATGATGGAACCTCCTTGGAGGGACTCGAGTGTCCCCGGGGAGGAGCCCATTGCAGCCGCCGTGCCGGCCCCACGACGCGCGCTCCGCGGCTCCGGCACGCGCGGGCGCCGCGCGGGTGGGGGATATCGCGCAGCGCCGGGTGGGATCCCACAGCCCCGGACGCGGCGGAGTGGGCATCGTTCGCCGGACCCGCTGGCGTCAGGGCACCCAGAGCATGCGGAGGCGCCGGTTGCCCGTGTCGGCGACGAAGACCCGCGTCCCGCCCTGGAACTCCGCGGCGGCGATGCCCGTCGGGTAGCGGAAGCGCGCCTCGGCGGCGGGTCCGTCGGCGAAGCCGGCCACGCCGTCGGTGGAGCCGGCGACGGTCTCCACCCAGTAGCGGTTCTGGTCGAGGAACTCGGTGTCGACGGCGTCGAGCTTGCCGCGGATCGCCGCCACGGTGGCCTCGCCGATGCGCGCCGAATTGCTCGCGAGGAATCCGTCGAGCAGCTCCGCGGTGGCGGCGGGGTCGAAGCCCCGGGCCCTGATCGTGCGGATCGAGTGGCAGCCCGCGTCGGCCACCCAGACCGTGCTCCCGACCACCGCGACGTCCATGGGCGCGCCGAAGGTCGCGAAGGCAGCCGGCCCGTCGGAGCACTTGGGAGCGGCTTCGACGGGGGTATCGGTGCGCACGTCGCGCACGAAGCCGACGGCGTTCTGCTCCTCCACGCGCCAGACCGTCTTGCAGTAGGGGTCCGCCACCCAGAGCCCGTCGCCGTCGCCGGCCATGCCGATGGGGATGCCGATCGGCGGCCAGGGGCTGCCCTCGCGCGGCTCGCAGCGCGGATCGTCGCGGTCGCCGGCCCACTGGTTCAGCAGCTCGTCGTGCTCCACGTCCACGCGGCCGAGGAGCGGGCCCTCCGGCAGCGAGGCGTAGGCCACGAGGAAGCCCGCGGGACCTGTCGCGACGGAGAAGGGCCAGTTCTGGAAGCGGTCGAGGGAGAACACCTCGTTCACGGCGTCGTCCTGCGCCGACGGGTCGTAGCCGACGATGCGCAGGCGGTCGTTGCCGGTGTCGGCGATGTAGTAGGTGGAGGCGTTGGCGCGGTAGATGTCCGCCGGCAGGCGGAAGCGCGCGCCCATGCGGAAGCCGTTGCTCTCGCCCGGCGCGAAGGGGACGCCGGCCCAGGGCATGCTCATCCAGGTGCAGTCCGCGCCGGCGCAGACGGCGTCCACCGCCTCTTCGGCGAGATCGCGGATCGCGTCCGCGGCGTTGTCGGTCCACGCCTGGCGGATGCCCAGGGTGTCGAGGGTGCTGCCGATGCTGCCGAGGCCGCCGAGGATCGCGTCGAGGAGGTTCACGTCGGCGCCGAGGGCGCTCGCCGTGAGGAGGTCCACGATCTCGGCGACGATGCCGACCTTCGTCGCGACGAGGCGGATGCTCTGGGCGTAGGGATCGGCAACGAGGATGCGGTCGCCGCTCTCGGCGAAGAGGCCCGTCGGGAAGGCGAAGGCGGTGAGGGGCCCGGGCACGACGTCCTGGGCGGCGCCGAAGAGACTCCCGGTGCCGGCCATGGTCGAGACCGTCGCGCCTCCTCGCGCATCCTCCAGCACCGAGAAGCCGA